>LNAP01005603.1_pt1 | contig 11099 bp, 8 predicted proteins | sample 602601 | NCBI WGS metagenome assembly LNAP01 (sample SAMN02440304, study PRJNA202911) | soil metagenome | biome: Subtropical and temperate rainforests or woodlands; isolation source: soil samples (1 kg each in a 20% v/v slurry with milli Q water) were... ...
GACCCGAACATGGCCGCCCAGCGATATCGCCAAGGCACTTAGTTCGAGTTGGTATCGACCGCCCTTGGCACACCACCAATGCGCTCCGGGCGGTAAGCGTGATACTAATGACATCATTTTTTGCGCTCCGCTTTCGAAGCTGACTGGATTTGCCAGCACGAGGCCAAAGCAGTAAGGCTTTGTCACGAGCCCTGATTCGATGAGTTCCAGGGCTGTATCCAGCATTTCATCGTCATAGATGCTCATCTCGGGTACTGCACCGCTGGCCGATACCTTGGCAGTCATAGCATGTAGGGTTGAACGCGCCTGTGCAATATCCAAGGGATCGATCCGCAGGGGCAATGACACCATCTCTGGATTCAGCACAAGCGGCGCCACCGCTTGATCGGCCGTAAAGCCGCGAGTGCCGAGCGATAGCTGCAGCGCGATGTCTGAGTGCTCACGTGTACGCTCGATAATTTCCTGAAAAATTTCAACTGAATAGGAAGGAGACTGGTCTGGGGCCCGCGCATGGATATGTGCGATTGATGCGCCGGCCCGTGAGCAGTCTACGACTTCGGCCGCAATTTCAGCGGGCGAAATCGGGACGCCGGGGTGGTCTGATTTTCGTACCCGGGAGCCATTGGGCGCTACGGTGATCATTACTGGCTGAATGCCGTTGTTCATGATGGAGTCCGATGTATCGTAATGATATGGGAGGGTTCTGCGGCGTGTTCTGATGAGTCGGACGCAGCCATGGCAGGGTGCGACGCAAGCCAGCTGCGCAGGTAGCCTTGTGTTCCGCCCTGTTCGACGATAGGCAGCAATACCTTGGGCATGGGAGCGCATTCCTGGAAAGCCCCGCTGGTGACGTTATGGATAATGCCGGTTTCATAATCGATGTCGAGCACGTGGCCAGTCTTGGCGAAGAGGTGTGGCTCTTTTATGCCGGTCAATACTGGGAGTCCTTGCGCTACCGCTCGCCTCAGGGCTTTGAATGGCATGGACGAGCACACAATACCCAGTTGCAAGGCCGCCATGGCAATGAAGCCCTGTACATGTGTCTTGCCACATGCGAAATTAGCTCCCCCGATGACAATGTCGCCAGGGCTGACACGGTTTGCAAAGTTTGCGTCCAGGCTTGCAAACAGGTGCGGGATCAGGACATCAGGCCGCGTTTCGCGACCAATGGCGAAGCTAAACGGGATAAAGCCTTCATCTAACGGTACGTTATCGCCGAATACATGGCAGGTACCTCGACGGCGTAATGGATTGTCCATGGAAACTCTCTCTTGTTTTAACGCGCAGGTTGCCCGGAGGCAGCGATTACGCCGCTAACCGCCGAGGCGGCTACGGTTAGCGGGCTCGCCAGATAAGCCTGCCCGCCCGGCGAGCCAAAACGGCCCGAATGGTTCGTGGCAGCCGTGGAAATCGATACTTCACCATCGCTTAGCGGCGCCATCATTCCGCCGGCGCACGGGCCACAACCAGGGGGAAGAAATATCGCGCCAGCTTCCAGGAAAATTTGCTGGATACCATCGTTGAGCAGTCTGGCTGCAGTTGCAACAGTGCCCGGCACAACGAAAAACCGGACTCCGCTTGCAACCCGGCGGCCCTGAATGACAGAGGCGGCATCAATGAAATCCTCGTACATACCGGATCCGCATGAGCCAAGAAATGCATGGTCAATCTTTCGACCAAGCACCGTATTAAGGTCGACAGCACGGTCTGGCCCGCCGGGTAACGCAATTTGCGCGGAAATATCGTCGAGATTGATTTCAATCGTATGAAGAAAGGATGCACCGGGATCGCTGGAAACCGCATTGATGTGTTGGCCAGGTGGAGGCGGAAACACGACGTTGGCGACACCGATTTCAGTTATTGAGTTGCACAGCGCCACTTTGGCGGCCAGGCTAAGTGTTCGTAAGGCGGGGCCGTCGAATTCGATCACACGATAATCCGGAGATACGCCCCAACGATTTGACGACAACCCGTGGGCTAACACGAAGCCAACATCGCGCGCGTGTACCCCCGGAGCCAAACCACCGTGAAGCACGACACGTATTGTTTCGGGAACTTGAGTCCACACCGTGCCCGTTGCTAAAACCGTTGATATTTCGGGGCCTACGCCAATAGCGACTGCACCTAAAGCCCCGAAATTGGTGCAGTGCATATCGTAGGCAAATAAAAACATACCCGGCCGCACCAAGCCTTGTTCAATGGGAAATATGTGCCCATGCCCGCCTTGGCCGACATCGTAGAATTGGTTAATTCCCCACTCGCGTGCGATTTTTCGGATATGCGCCCCTCTTGCCGCTGCCTTTGGAGAGCCGTACAAAACCTCATGATCGGTAACGAACATCACTTTGTCCGGAGAAGCGATACGCCCATAACCAAGAGTCCTTAGCTCACGGTACACGGTTTCCACATAGCCATCATGCACAATGACAAGCTCGGGCTCAGGATGCAGTATGTCTCCGGGCTGCACCATTGTGCGGCCGGATGCGCGTGCAAGAATTTTCTGGGTAATGGTTTGGGGTGCGCTACTCATGATTTTTTTCCTTGCCGAGTGCGCTTGGCTTGAGATTTCTCGAAAATCTCCAAGCCATGAAGAGCAACTGCCCGGGCATTTTCGTTGTGCAGAACAATGGCTGCGTGGGCGGCATCGGGTGAGCGATTTTTGATTGCACGCAGGAGAAATTGCAATTCGGACGCGCTTTCTTTTGGCCGATTGGGCACCATTAGCGAGGAGGACCACAGAAAGCTAAGGCGTGCATTAAGTTGCCTGAGATACATGCCTACTGCAGCGTTATGGGCGCCGTGCGCCAACACTTCAAAGAAGGCGTTCTTTGCAAACTTGATCTTTGCAGGGATTTGACTGTCCAGCGCGGCTTCAAAGTCCTTCAGACAGTTCTCAAGCATGCGGATGTCGTCTTCTGTGCCATATAACGCAAAGCGCTTGACCGCAACGCTTTCAATGGCAAGGCGAACCTCCCAAAGTTCAAGCACTTCCTGGGCGGATATGACTCGTACCGAGGGTCCGCGATTAGGCACGATATCGATCAGGCATTCGGCTTCTAATTGCCGGAGCGCTTCGCGAATAGAGGGTCGGCTCACAGTGAAGCGCTCGCACAAATCCCGCTCAACCAAATGTTCACCTGGTTTGAACACCCCTTCGGTGATAGCTGTGCGCATTAAATTTACCAGCTGCTGCCGTACCGGAGGCTCTTCGATATTTACCGCGATTGCTTCGTTCATAAGCGTATTGTCAGACAATTTGTTAAAAACTTCAATAATTTTATTGTTTTAGCCGATATTTTTGCGACAAAACAATAAATTGCCTGACAATATCCGCTTGGAATTGTTTTTTGCTCAGTCGGGCTGGAGGGTGGAAATTAGGCGAGCGTTAAAAAAGAACGTTAAAAAAGATGTGGGGATGCCGTTCTGGAGCAGTAGTGGTTTTGATGTTGATAGCTGTGATTGCACAGAATATTTAAGAAGTAATGCTATTGCCAGACAGCAAGGTTCTTAATTTCGATGCTTCGAGGCACAAGGCCGCCAGCGTGGCAGGGTAACTTCGAGGCACAAGGGCGCCAGCGTGGCAAGGTAACTTCGAGGCGCAAGGGCGCCAGCGCGGCAGGGTAACTTTACTTGCACATCTTTTGAAGGCGCCCAGTTTTCAGGCGCGCGGGGGACAGCCCTGGATGGGCTTAGGCGCAAGCGGTCCCGGCTTTGCCGTGACTTCCCGGTCAAACAGCCTGGATCGGGGCGGTCGTGAACTCGCGAAACGGGCAGCCACTGGCTGCCCGTAAACGTCTCGCTCGAACAGCACGACCTTGCCTCCCCGATCCAGGCTGTTTGACCGGCGCCTGCGAACCCGCCCATCCAGGGCTGCCCCCCGCGCGCCGGATTAAATACGGTTCAAGCGCTTTGCCGCCGTAATGCTTTAAACCGCATCCCCATACAAATCATACTCATCGGAATCGGTTACTTTCACTCGCACCATATCCCCCGGTTTCAACGTCTTGTCGCTTGTCACGAACACATTGCCGTCGATCTCTGGAGCGTCCGCGCTGGAGCGGCCGATAGCCCCGTCCTCGTCGATCTCATCGATAAGGACATCAATTTCACGCCCTACCTTGCGGGCCAGGCGTTCGGTTGAAATGGCCTGTTGATGCGCCATGAAACGATCCCAGCGCTCTTGCTTGATCTCGTCCGGCACATGGTCGGCCAGTTCGTTCGCGCGCGCGCCGGTGACCGGCGAATATTGAAAACAGCCCACCCGGTCTAGTTGAGCTTCGGTCATCCAGTCAAGCAAATACTGGAAATCTTCTTCCGTTTCCCCCGGAAAACCTACAATAAACGTCGAGCGCAAAGTCAGGTCCGGACAGATGTCGCGCCATTTCTTGATGCGAGCCATAGTCCGGTCTTCAAACGCCGGCCGCTTCATTGCCTTCAGAATTTTTGGGCTGGCATGCTGGAACGGAATATCCAGGTAAGGCAGGATTTTGCCGTCGGCCATTAGCGGAATGACTTCATCCACGTGGGGGTAGGGGTAAACATAATGCAGGCGGGTCCATACGCCGAATTCGGATAGTGCTTCGGACAACTGCGTCATGTGGGTCTTGATGGGCCGGCCATTCCAGAAGCCGCTACGGAACTTCACGTCTACCCCGTAGGCGCTGGTGTCTTGCGAAATGACCAGCAGTTCTTTCACCCCAGCCTTGACCAGGCGCTCGGCCTCGCCCATGACGTCGCCAATGGGCCGGCTGACCAGATCGCCGCGCATTGACGGAATAATACAGAAGCTGCAGCGATGGTTACAGCCTTCGGAAATCTTTAAATAGGCGTAGTGGCGCGGTGTTAGCTTGACGCCTTGAGGCGGCACCAGGTCAATATATGGGTCGTGCTTTAAATTGGGCGGTGCCGCGTCATGCACGGCGCGCACGACTTGTTCATATTGTTGGGGGCCGGTCACAGCCAGCACGGACGGGTGCACCTTGCGAATGACCGACTCTTCCACGCCCATACAGCCGGTGACAATGACTTTGCCATTTTCGGCGATGGCTTCGCCAATGGCGTCAAGCGACTCGGCCTTGGCGCTGTCAATAAAGCCGCAAGTATTGACGACGACCACGTCGGCGTCGTTATAGTCGGGTGTAATGGCATAGCCTTCCGTACGCAACTGGGTCAGGATGCGTTCTGAATCAACCAGCGCTTTGGGGCAGCCTAAGCTGACAAAACCGACTTTGGGGGAACTCATTGGTAACCTCGTGGAGCCTAAAAGCTCGGTAAAGATAAGAAATTTAATGGTTAGCGGGTGGCGCGGCGAAGTTCAAACCGATTTGATGATAAAGTCCTTGTGAGAAAACATCTCAAACAGGTCCTATCTTTCGTGTCCGATACCTCTTCCAAGCCACCTCGTACGTCTTTGTCAGACATCATGCTCGCCAGTGCACATAATGTGCAGGCGGTTTTGTCCGGCCGCTCATTATCCGAGGGTTTAGCTGCTACCCCGACCGAACTGCGTGCGGCAACGCAAGCGGTTACTTTTCATGTCATGCGCCGCCTGGGCCTGATTAATCAGGTCAAGCAGTTACTGGTTCAACGCACGCCGCCCAATCCGTTGTTCGATGCTTTGCTGCTGGTGTCGCTGGCTTTGCTGGATACAGCCACTGAAGTGGCGGCCGATCCGGACTCTGGCCAAGCGACGCGTCGCGATTTGCCGGTTTATGCCGTGCATACGGTCGTCGATCAAGCGGTCGAGGCAGTTGCCGGCCAGCATAAAATGCGATCGTACAAAGGGCTGTTAAACGCGACATTGCGGGGTTTTACGCGCGAAAGAGATGCTATTTTAGCGCAAGCGCGAAAAAATCCCGAAGGGCAGTGGAATCACCCCGACTGGTGGATCTGGCAACTGAAGCGGGCTTACCCCGACCAGTGGCATCAATTGCTTGATGCCGCCAATCTGCCCGGCCCCATGACACTGCGCGTCAACACGCGCCGTGCCACGGTCGAACAGGTTCTAAGCGCTTTGGCTGAAGCGGACATTCAGGCGCAGGCCATTGGCCAGGCGGGGGTGGTTCTCGCCGGCGCGCGTCCCGTTCATGCCGTGCCGGGTTTTACGCAAGGATGGTGGTCTGTTCAAGATGCATCCGCGCAGCAGGCGGCCGAGCTCTTGCAACCCCGTAATGGCATGCGGGTGCTGGATGCTTGTGCCGCTCCTGGGGGTAAAACCGCCCACTTGCTGGAACTGGCCGATATCGACCTGCTGGCGCTCGATACCGATAAAGTGCGTCTTGATCGAGTCGGGGAAAATTTGAATCGCCTGGGTTTAATGGGCCCGAAGGTATCGTTGCAGTGTGCCGATGCGGCTAACTTGAAACAATGGTGGGACGGGCAGCCGTTCGATGCCGTGCTGGCCGATGTGCCTTGCACGGCATCGGGCATAGTACGGCGCCATCCCGATATTCGCTGGTTACGGCGCGAGGCGGACATCGCCAAAACGGTTGCCCTGCAACGTAAAATTGTTAATGCTCTGTGGGAAACGGTCAAACCAGGAGGCCGGCTGGTGTACGCGACTTGCTCCATTTTTCCACAGGAAGGCGAGCAGCAGGCAGCACGATTTTTGGCTACACACCCCGATGCAAAACGTTTGCCGGCGCCGGGGCAGATTTTGCCGTTGTCCGATGGGGGGCAGGCAAGCCGGTACGATGGTTTTTTCTATGCTCTGTTTGCCAAGGAGTAAGTCGCTGCAATGACTCTTCGACTTTTTGTGTCCCTGTGCTTGTGCGTGACCCTTGCCCTGCAGGCACAGACGGTGGCATTCGCCGGTTCGGAGCAGGTGGTTGAGGTCAATCCGGTTGTTCGCGATGGAAAGCTTTATATTGACGCCGACGTCGATCTGGACGTTACAGGCGATTTACGCAATGTGGCTCAAAAAGGCGTGCCTATTTATTTTACGGCCGACCTGAGAATAGTGGCGACACGCTGGTGGTGGTTCGACAAGGTCCTGGTCGATGAGCAACTGACCTGGCGTGTGGTTTATAACGCGTTGACGCGGCAGTGGCGTATTGGCGCCGGAGAACTCTCGCTGCCCGAGTCCTCGCTTGATAATGCGCTGTCGTTAATACGAAACATTCGTGGCTGGGGGGTGGCCGATATCGATAAACTCGAACCCGGACAGGAATATTACGGGCGCATCCGGGTGCGTCTGGATACTTCGTTGTTAGCCCGGCCCTTTCAAATTGATGCGCTTAACAGCAGCGCCTGGTCCCTAGAGACTCCATGGAAAGATTTTTCGTTTTCAGTCTCCGCCGACTCTCGCGACCCATCGTAAGACTGGGGCTTCGCATCGCGCTGGCGGTTGCGGCCAGCAGCGCGCTGGCGTTGCTGGCCTTGCTGGGGTGGTCTACCGGGAATGCGTCCCGTTATGCCCAGCACTACGATACCTTATTGCTGCTTAATGGTATTTTTGCCGTTGCGCTTATCTTTTGGGTATTGGTGCTGGCGGGACGCCTGGCGCGTCAAATCCGGCGGCGCCAGTTTGGGGCCCGCCTGACAGCCCGGTTTGCTTTGTCGTTTGCGCTGATGGGGGTGTTGCCCGGAGCGCTGATTTACGTATTGTCGGTGCAGTTCATGTCGCGCTCAATCGAGTCGTGGTTTAACGTCCGGGTCGATAGCGCTCTCGAGGCGGGGCTTAACCTGGGACGTGCGGCGCTTGATTCACAACTAAGCGATTTACAGATACAGGCCAAGAGCATGGCTTCCAAACTAGCCGATACCAGCGACCATGATATGGCTCTGGCAGTCACCCGGCTGCGTGAAGTCAGCGGTGTGGCCGAGGTTATGATATTTAGCGGCAGTGGCCGCATGGTGGCGTTCTCGTCATCGAATTATGGCCAGTTGTTGCCCGACGCTCCGCCGCCGACCGTGCTGAATCAGCTAAGAGTTTCGAATGTTTATGCCGCGGCAGAGGCTGATGACGTTAATGGCGAACAACAAGGCTCGAACGGCGAGCCCGTCAACACCGGCTTGCATTTGCGCGTTGTTATCGCGATAAGCCCTGTCGAGCGTTTGTCGTCGGCACTGGGTATTGCTCAAGAGGGCCGCTGGCTGCAAGTGATTCAGCCCGTGCCAGAACAGATCGCCCGTAATGCCAATCTGGTTCAGCAGGGGTTTCGTGATTATCAGGAATTGGCCTTGTCACGTTTGGGTTTACGCAAGCTCTATGGCATTACCCTGACTTTGGCTCTTATTCTGGCGGTGTTTGCAGCCGTTGTTGTTGCGCTGGCCTTGTCCCGACGTCTTGTCCGGCCATTGTTAAGGCTGGCGGCGGGCACGCAGGCGGTGGGTGTGGGCGATTACCGGCCGTTGCCGGAGCCGCCTGAAAAAGACGAAGTGGGGCAGTTAACGCGTTCGTTCAACGCCATGACGCGCCAGCTCGACGAGGCACGCCATCTGGTCGAAAACAATCGGCAACAGCTCGAACGCTCGAATGTTTACCTCGAGTCGGTGCTTAGCAATTTATCGTCGGGCGTGCTGGTATTTGACGAGGCGTTTCGTGTGACGCTGTTCAACCAGGGGGCGCAATCTATCTTGCATGTTGACCTGCGCTCGGTAAAAGGGCGGCCGCTTGAAACGATAGATGGGGCTTTTAAATTGGCCCATTTAATTCGCCAGGCCTTTGCCGCGCACACGGCCGTGGGATCGGAGCGTTTATATTGGCAGCAGCAATTCGAACTCGAGCTTGATGCCGCCAGCGATAATGAAGCTAAAAAACATACAGTAACTCTGCTGGCGCGCGGCACCCACCTTAGTATTGATGGCCGTGGCAATGGTTATCTGGTGGTGTTCGATGACATTAGCGAAGTTATTTCCGCCAACCGTACGGTGGCATGGGGCGAGGTTGCACGCCGCCTGGCGCACGAAATCAAGAATCCGCTTACGCCCATACAGCTTTCAGCCGAACGTCTCGCCATGAAGCTTTCCGACCGTTTAAATGAGGCTGATGCGGCTATGTTGGCCCGATCTACGAATACCATCGTTAATCAGGTGGCATCGCTCAAGCAAATGGTCGACGATTTTCGCGAGTACGCCCGCACGCCACCTGCGCAAATGCAGCATATCGACATTAATAGTCTGGTTGCCGAGGTGTTAACCTTATATGGTTGGGATCCGCACGGAGGGGTTGTGCGCGATGATGGGCAAAGTGTCAAAATCGAGGCCGATTTCGATACCGAGGTGCCGATTATCGATGGCGACCCTACGCAGTTGCGGCAGGTGGTACATAATTTAATGGCCAACGCACGAGACGCAGCCAGTCAGAACCAGTCTTTGGCTGACGCCCGTATCTATGTACAGACTAAACTAACGCATTCGCGTACCGATGTTGGGGCTGAACGTCAGGCGGTACGTATAACGGTTTCAGATAATGGCCCGGGTTTTGCGGCGCAGGTTCTGTCAAGGGTGTTTGAACCTTATGTTACAACCAAGGCGGCGGGGACGGGTCTGGGGCTGGCTATTGTTAAAAAAATAATCGAGGAGCACGGTGGCCGAATCGATGTTTCGAACCGTCGTGAAGGGGGGGCACGCATCTCCATTCTATTAACTCGCCTTGCGTATCCGCAGTCTGCTCTGGACGTAGACGCGCAAGGGAACGATAATGCGCAAAAAACATAGGTGATGCTTTATGGCCAGAATTCTGGTTGTTGATGATGAAATTGGTATCCGTGAGCTTTTGTCCGAAATTCTTTACGATGAAGGACACACGGTAGAACTGGCGGAAAATGCGGCGCAAGCGCGGGCTGCGCGCCTGCGTGCGCGGCCCGATCTTGTGCTGCTCGATATCTGGATGCCCGATACAGACGGGGTCAGTCTGCTTAAAGAATGGGCTTCGCAGGGCTTGCTCGATATGCCCGTAATTATGATGAGCGGGCATGCTACGGTCGACACGGCGGTTGAAGCCACGCGTATTGGTGCGGTCGATTTCCTGGAAAAGCCCTTCAACGAAACCGATCTGCGCACCATCGTCGCGCGCATGCTGGACCAGGCCAGCGAGCGCGTAAGCCAGGCGCAGGCCCAGAAAAACCACCAGGCCGTCCTGAGCCGCCTGACGGCGCGCGAGCAGCAGGTGCTGGAACGCATCGTGGCGGGCCGCCTGAACAAGCAGATCGCCGGCGACCTGAATATCAGCATCAAGACCGTCGAGGCGCATCGCGCCAACATCATGGAAAAACTCGAAGTCACCACCGTGGCCGATCTGATGAAGATCGCGCTCACCAAAGCCGAGGGCACGGCATGACAGCTCGCATCATCGATGGCAAGGCGCTTGCCGATGCCGTAAAGGCCGAAGTGGCCCGCCGCGTCCTGGCCCTCAAGGATCGCGGCCTGGTGCCGGGCCTGGCGGTCGTCCTGGTCGGGGAAGACCCCGCATCCCAGGTGTACGTGCGCAACAAGGCGGCGGCCTGCGAAAAGGCCGGCCTGCATTCCCGCGTGCTGCGCCTGGCGGCCGACATCAGCGAGCAGGGCCTGCTCGATGCCGTGCGGCAACTCAATGAAGACGACGCCGTGCACGGCATCCTGGTGCAGCTGCCGCTGCCCAAACATATGGACGCCGCCAAGGTCATCGAAGCCATCGCGGCAAACAAAGACGTCGACGGCTTCCATATCAGCAATGCCGGCCTGCTCATGACCGGCCAGCCGCTGTTCCGCCCCTGCACGCCTTATGGCATCATGAAGATGCTGGAGTCCGAGAACGTCGCCCTGCGCGGCGCCGAGGCCGTGATCGTAGGCGCCAGCAATATCGTGGGCAAGCCCATGGCCATGCTGCTGCTCGCCGCCGGCGCCACCGTCACCCTGTGCAACTCCAAGACCCGCGACCTGGGCGCCCAGACGCGCCGCGCCGATGTATTGGTGGTGGCCACCGGCAAGCCCGGAATGGTCACGGGCGACATGATCAAGCCCGGCGCTGTCGTCATCGACGTCGGCATCAGCCGCGGACCCGACGGCAAACTGGTCGGCGATGTCGAATTCGAGTCGGCCAAAGCGGTGGCGGGGGCGATTACGCCCGTGCCCGGCGGCGTGGGTCCCATGACTATCGCCATGCTGTTGGTCAACAC
>LNAP01005604.1_pt1 | contig 11099 bp, 7 predicted proteins | sample 602601 | NCBI WGS metagenome assembly LNAP01 (sample SAMN02440304, study PRJNA202911) | soil metagenome | biome: Subtropical and temperate rainforests or woodlands; isolation source: soil samples (1 kg each in a 20% v/v slurry with milli Q water) were... ...
GGCCCGGGAGCTTGACGCGGTGTTCGCCGGCCTCGCCCGCGCGGGCGAAACCGACGGCCCGGCGCCGGCCGCGATAGGCGGACAACTGGACGCGATCGACGCCCTCGCCCCCGATGACGGCGACACGCGCGGACGCCAGGTGCACACCCAGCTCGCCAAGATCTCCGCCGAACTGCGGGCGATCGCGCTGGCGATGAACGACCCCGGGGCGACTATACCGTCAGTTCCTTGAACTGCGGATTTTGGAAGGTGCGCGGGAACCCCCGCGGGTCGGCCAGTTTCTTCATCTCCGGGCTGTCGGGATGATCCTTGAGGCCTTTTTCAAGGAGCTTCAGCGCCTCGTCCGTCCGGCCGAGCAGGGCGAGCACGAAGGCCTGCTGGGCGAGTTCCTTCGGCTCCTTCGTCTTTTTGTAATGCGCGGAGTGCAACTCGAGCGCCTGCTTGTAGGCCTTGCGCGCGCCGTCCTTGTTCTCCTGCTTGCGCCGGACCATGCCCAGGCGCACCCAATACTCGGGGACGTCGTCGTTCAGCTTGATCGCGCGCTGGATGAGTTCCTCGGCCCGGGCGAACTCCCGGATCTGCATCGCGAACTCGGCCTCGCTGTAATACATGCCGGCCTCGGCCTTCACGGCTTCGGGCACCTCCTTCTTTTTCGGGGAGCAACCGGTCGCAACCCAAAGCACGGCGCAGGCAAGGATGAGGGACAGACGTTTCATAATTAAACGGGGGATCACAGGTCGGGGGGCACGTTGGCGATGGCCTCCTCGATCGTCGTCAGGCCTTCCTTGACCTTGAGCAACGAATCCTGGTGCAGGGTTTTCATGCCCGCGCGCATCGCGATCTTTTTGAGCTCGGCGGTTTCCAGCCCCTTGTTGATGCCTTCGATGAGCTCCTCGGTCGTCACCATGAGCTCGTGGATGCCCACGCGACCCTTGTAGCCCGACTGTCCGCACTTCGGGCACCCCTTGGGCGACGCCTTGAAGATCGGCCCGCTCCAGCCGAGGGCCTTCTCGAGCAACTCCTGCTCGCGCTTGGTCGGATCGATCTGCACCTTGCAGGTCTTGCACACGCGGCGCATGAGGCGCTGCGCGCACACGCACAGGAGCGACGAGGAGATCATGAACGGCTCCACGCCCATGTCGGTGAGACGGGCGACGGTCGAGGGCGCGTCGTTGGTGTGCAGAGTCGAGATGAGCAAATGGCCCGTGAGCGCCGCCTCGACGGCGATGTTGGCGGTTTCCTTGTCTCGGATTTCGCCCACCAGAATGATGTCGGGATCCTGGCGCAGGAAGGCGCGCAGGGCGCTCGCAAACGTGAGCCCGATCTGCCGGTGCATCTGCATCTGGTTGATGCCGGCGAGCGTGTATTCGATGGGATCCTCGGCGGTGCGGATGACAAGCTCGGGAGAGTTGATCTCGTTGAGCGCGGAATACAGCGTCATCGACTTGCCGGAGCCCGTCGGACCGCAATGCAGGATCATGCCGTAGGGCTGGGTGATGACGTTGCGATACTTGGCGAGATTCTCCTCGGAGAAGCCCAGGGCCGTCATCGGCAGCGTGGACTTCTGCTTGTCGAGGATACGCATGACCACGCCCTCGCCGTGGTTGAGCGGCGCGGTGGAAACGCGCAGATCGATGTCGATCCCCTTCTTCGTATACTGCTTGAAGACGATGCGGCCGTCCTGCGGCAGGCGGCGCTCGGAGATGTCGAGGTTGCACATGATCTTCAGGCGGGCGACCAGGGCGGGGCCGACCTTGGCGGGAAGACGGAGCTTTTCCTTGCAGACGCCATCGATGCGGTAACGCACGATGATCTCCTTTTCCCACGGCTCGATGTGGATGTCGGACGTGCCGGCGTAATAGGCGTCCTCGATGATGCGGTTGGAAAGCTGGATGATCGGGCCGGAGTCCTCGCTGACGGCGGCCTCCTCGACCGCGTCGCCCACCAGACCATACTCCACGCCGATCTGCTGGACGACGTCCTCGAACCCGGCGGCCGGCTGGTTTTCCTTGGAGAACTTTTCCTTGATGTCCTTTTCGCGCCCCAGCAGGCGGGCCACCTTCATCCCGGTCATCTCCTGGATCTTGGCGGGGATCGAGACCTCGAAGGGGTTGGCGAAGGCCACCAGCAGCGTTTCGCCCACCTGCCCCACCGGCAGGACGAGGTGTTCCTGGCAGAACTCCTGGGGGATGCGCTCGTAGGTCTGCGCCGTCACGCGCCAGCGGGAAACGTTGAACGGCGCGATGCCCACCGCGCGCGCGCGCGCGACGAAGATCTGGAACGCGGTGACGCGGTAGTCCTCCGTCAGCAGCTTGTCGAGGGCGTCGCCGTTGAGGTCGGCCGGGTGGTGCACCAGCGCGTCGCGTTGCGCGTCGCTGAGCTTGCCCATGTCCACGAGCTTCCCGACGATCTGGGTCTGGATTTTTCCGAGGGGCATGGCGGTTTAGGGGGAGGTTTCGGCCGGGGGCGGCGGCAGGACGCCCGAGCGGGAGACCTCCAGTTTTTCAAAGTAATCGGCCAGCATCTCCATCGTCGTGCCATACCACACGACCGGGCCTCCGAATTGTTTTTCCCAATAGAGCCGCACGGCCGGGCTGAGGTAGTAGGCGGTGGCGACAAAATAGACGTCCTCCTCGCGGTCGAAGGGCAGCGACCAGGTCGCCCAGCAGGCGCCGAGGTCGATCGTGCTGCGAAGATCCTCCGGCACGTCGTAGGAACGGAGATCCACCAGGCCCACGCCGTGTTCGTCCATCCCGTGCTGCAGCACGTCGGATTCCTTCACCACCTGCAGCTCGTAGGCGAGGATGCCGAGCACGGTGCCCTTGCGGTAGTCGCCGGTGGAAATGAGCTTGAGCAACCGCTCGTTGGCGGCCTCGAGGTTGTCGATCTTGACGAGGTTGGCCTCGACGAGATGGGCGCCCAGAAGACGGTTGGCCCGCATCAACAGCGAGCGGTGTTCGGGACTCAGGCTCATGGGAGGCGGCGGGATCAGGCGGTTTTCTTGAGCAGGCGGGGCTTGCCGCCGTGCTTGATGACGCGCTTGCGAAGGGCGAGCTTGAGTTCGTCCAGCCCTTCGCCGGTGGCGCAGGAGATTTTGACGATGTCGACCTTGTGGCGGGTCTTGAATTTCTTGAGGTTCGCGGCGGCGGACTCGACGTCCATCTTGTTGGCGACGACGACGCGGGGCTTCTTGAGCAGCGACTTGTCGTAGAGTTTCAACTCGTTGACCAACGTCTGGTAATCGTCGCGGGGATCGCGGTTGTCGGTGCCGGCCATGTCGATGAGGAACATGAGCAAGGTGCACCGCTCGATGTGGCGGAGGAAACGGTGGCCGAGACCCTTGTTTTCGCTGGCGCCCTCGATCAGCCCGGGCACGTCGGCGAGGAGCAGGCGGTCGAAGGTCTCGGGATACTCGATCACGCCGATCTGCGGATGCAGGGTGGTGAAGGGATACGCGGCGGTTTTCGGACGGGCCTTGGTGATGCGGGTGGTGAGCGACGATTTGCCGGCGTTGGGGAAGCCGACGAGGCCGATGTCGGCGATGCTTTTGAGGACGAGGCGGAACTTGCCGGCCTCGCCGGGCTGGCCGGCGTTGGCGCGCTTGGGGGCGCGGTTGGTGGCGGTTTTGAAATGGGTGTTGCCCCAGCCGCCGTTGCCACCCTTGCAGAGCACGATCCGCTGGCCGTCCTCGATGAGTTCGGCCACGGCTTTGCCGGTGTCCTCGTCGATCACGACGGTGCCGAGGGGAAGGCGCAGGACGCAGTGTTCGCCCTCCTTGCCGAAACAATCGGCGCCCATGCCATGCTCGCCGGCCTTGGCGTTCCAGTGCGGCTTGTATTTGTAGTCGATGAGGTTGTTGGTGTCGTCGTCGCCCAGCAGGATGACATCGCCCCCGCGCCCGCCGTCGCCTCCGTTGGGACCGCCCCACGGCTCATATTTCTCACGGCGGAAGCTTACGGCTCCCCGGCCGCCGTCACCGGCTTGAACTTTGATTACGCACTCGTCGACAAACATAAGGCCGAATGGTGCATAAAGCGGAGCGCTTGCCAAGGGGTGCCTTTCAGAAGTCCGGTAAATCGGCGGCTCCACGCCGGCCCGCGGCACCTACGGGACGGACGCGGCCACCGCAGGATCGTCCAGTTTGCGGCTCATCAATGTCATGCCGCCGGCCGCGTGCGCCTCGTTGACATAGACTTCGTCGCCGCGCTGCACCAACGCCAGGCCGTCCCAGACCCAGGTCTCCCACTTGGAGGCGCCGGCGGTCGTCGCGGTGTCGGCCGGATCGTCCACCTCCTTGCGCACCAACATGCCGCCGGCGTCATAGGCATAATTGGCCCGGCGTCCGCCCGGCCGGTCCACCGACATCACCTTGTCCAGATAACCGTAGGTAAACTGCCGGTCGATCCGTCCTTCATGGCTTTCGCGCACCATGCGTCCGGCCAGGTCGTAGGCAAAGGTCGTCACGGCCTCCGGCTGCCCCTCCCCCGCCGTCTCCTGCTTGTTCACGAGTTGGTTCGCGGCGTCATACTCCATCTTGAGCCATTTGTCCGACGAACGGTTCTCCACCAGGTTGCCCGCCGCATCGTAGCGGTAGCGGCGCGTCTGCCTCGGATCCTGCGGCGAAATCACCGACGCCAGGCGGCCCAATTCGTCATAGTTATAATTCAGCTCCACCTTAACCGGGGCCGGCTTGCCGGGCTGTGCCTCGCGCTCGAGCACCTTGCTGGCGAGCTGGCCATATTCATCCCAGTTGTAGCGCAGACGTTGTTTGATCGCGCCTTCGCGGGTGGCGACTTCCAGCAACGACATCCGCCCGCGGACATCATAGCCATAGCGATAGGACAGGCCGTTGCCGAGGAACTTGGAGGCGAGTCGTTGCGTCTTGGGATCGTAAGTGTGGGTGGCGGTTCGCGTGCCATCCAGCTCGATGCTGGTCACGCGACCCAACCCGTCGTAAACGGTGCTCGTGGTGCTCGCCGCCACCAGACGACCCGCGGAGTCGGGTTTGAGCACGGTGACGGAGCTTTTTTGCCCCATGGGCGTGTAGGCGTAGTCGAGGCCCGACGGAGCGCCTTCACGCGGCCGCTGCTCCACCCGCACCGGACGGTCGAGCGCATCATAACGGTAACGCGTCGTCACTTCCCCGGTGGTCGCACTCAGGAGACGCCCGTAACCGTCGCGTTCATAGCTCACAATCTGCCCCTTGCCGTAGTCGACGCTCGTCAACCGCCCCGCCGGATCGAACGAGTAGACGGCGCGCTGTTCGCGACTCGACCGCTCGGCCAGACGCCCGGCGGCGCGAAACCACGGCAGCGAGAAACCGGCGCAGAGCCCGTCGCCGAAATTGCGCGGCGAGAACGGCTGCAGCGGGTGGGCGACGAGAATTTTCTGGCTGGCCGTCTTGGGCGCGGACTCGCCTGCATTCTCGGAAGCCTGCGCGGTAGGCGGCAGCACGGCGGTCATGTCCACTGCCTCCAGCACTTCGCTGAGCAGCACCGACGGCGGCAGCACGGCGTTGTCGCGCGGGTCGCGGCCGACATAGGACAGGTACAACGCTTCGCGCGCCGAGAGGAGGGTTTCCAGCAGCAGGTAGCGATCATCGAGGCGTCGCGCACGGTCGCCGCGGCGCGGATGCCGGCCGATCAAATCGAAGCCCGACGGCGGTGTGCGCCGCGGGAAGGCGCCATCGTCCAGCCCAAGCAGGCAGACCACGCGGAACGGCAGGCTGCGCATCGGCACCATGGTGCAGAAGGTCACCGCACCGGTGAGAAAGCCCGAGGCGCCACCGCCCTGCTGTAAGGCGGCGCTGAGCTGCTGGTGCACCAGTTCCAGTTCGATGGGTCGCGTCAGGTCCGCGGCCTGTGCCTGGTCGCGCAACGCCGCGCAGGCCTGGGACAGCAAGAGCAGCGTGTCGCCGGCCTCGCGCTCGTCGAACAGGGTGTCGATCAGCACCTGCAGGTCGTCCGCCCATTCGCCCAACGGACGCGGCCGCGCCAGCTGGTCGGCCAGTGTGCCGAGACGTTCGACGAAGTCCACCAACCGCCCGAGCAACTGCCCGCGCGCGCCTTCCAGCGCATCCAGCGGCCAGTGCTCGCCGAGCAGCGGCGCGTGATTGCCAGCCAGTTGCGGCGGCGCAGCAAAACCCAGCAGCAGTCGGTCCAGCCCCTGGCGCCAGGTAAAGGCCGATTCGTCCGGCAGCCCCAGGCGAACGCGCTGGCTACCGTCGCGCCCCCAACGCACCCCAGCCTCGCGCAGCCAGTCACGCAGCAGCGGTAGGTCTTCGCTTTCGATCCCGGCTCGACGGGCGATAGCGGGCTGCTCCAACCAGGCGAGGATTTCCTCGGCGGCAAAACGACTCTGCGCCAGCATCAGCAATTCAAGGAAGGCTTCGATCAGCGGCATTTCGGCGCGCAGGCTGCGGTCAGCGAGGCTGTAGGGTATCCGCGGGCTGCCCTCGCGCGGCGCGAATACGGCTTCGATAAAGGGCGCGTAGCGCTCGATATCAGGGGTCAGCACCACCACCTGATCGGGCGTCAGCGCCGGGTTGGCAGCGAAGCGCGCCAGCAACTGGTCATGCAGGATCTCTACCTCGCGCAGCGGCGAATGGGCGATATGCACTTCCAGCGAGCGGTCGTCCTCGGCCAGGGTGATGCGCTCATCGGGCTGTCGGGTACGCAGGCGCAGGATGTCGTTCTGCAAGGCGTGCAGCAGGCTGTCGTCGCGCAGGTCTTCGTCTTCGGAATACAGGCCGAACTCCTGGCTGCCTTCGCTGGCGGTCAGGCTGAACAAGGAATCGAAGAAGTCCCGGCCCTGCTTGCCAAGGCTGGCCAGCAACGGGTGACCCACGTCCAGGTACCAATCATCAGCGCCGCTCTCGGGCTGGCGCGCCAGCTCGCGGATATCACGAATCTCGCCCCAGGCCTCGCGGCTGGGGTTGAGTGCGCAGACCACCACGTCGATATGCCGCGCCAGGCCGTCGAGCACGCGCAGATGGTGCGGCGGCAGGCTGCTGATGCCGAACACCAGTAGCCGCTCGGGCAGACCGGGCAATGTTTCGTCGCTGTAGAGCCGCTGTAGCAGATCCCCGAGCAGCCGTGCCCGGTGCGGATGGCCGTCCTTGGTCAGCTCACGCCAGAGCAACGCCTGCCAGGCTTCGTCCGGGCCGAGATTGAAGGTTTCGCCACGCTCCCAGGCCGCCAGCCAGTCGTCGCGATAGAGCAGGTACTGGTCGAAGACGTCGGCGATCTTCGCTGCCAGCGACAGCCGCCGGCGCTCATCGCCACCGTCGAGGTACTGCGCCAGACGTGGCGCCAGCTCGAGATTGGCTGGCTCGCAAAGCCAGCCATAGAGGCGCCAGGTCAGGGTGGTGGGGGAAAACGCCGATTGCTCGGGCAGGCTGCCCAGCACGGTACGGCTGAGGTCCCAGACGAACTTGGCCGGCAGCTGAATCTCCATCTGCATGGCGATGCCCTGCTTGCGCGCCAGCTCCAGCGTCAGCCAGCGGCCCATGCCCTGGCTCGGCACCACCACCAGCGCCGGAGCGAAGGGATCGGCGAGTGGCTGGGCGAGCAGGCGCGTGGCCAGTTCGCCGAGGGTTTCCAGATCGGGAGCGTGGTAGAGGCTGAGCATGGGCGCACCGCGTGAACAGAAGTCGCTAGGTTACAGGCCGCTCCGCAGGGGAGCGAGCCGTGCACTTGAGTCTGTATCCCGGTTGCGACAACTCGTGTCGCAGCGCATCTCCTCCTTTCGCCCTGCCCTTTTGCTTCTCTCGACCAATATCAATTACGCCGCGGCTGCCTAGCATGGGGCAACGGGGCGGCCGCTTAGTCGCCCGCCATCAGGTCAGGAGTCGTTCATGAACCGGAACCGCAAGAAGCTGCTCGCCCTCTCTCTATCTGCCACGCTGGGCGCCGTGCCGCTGCTGCTGCACGCACAGGAGCCAGCCCAGCAGCGGACGCTCGGCTCGGTGGAGCGCAGCCACGCCAGCCAGGCACGCGTCCTGCTCGACAGCGCCGTGTTGACCTTCCAGGCCAAGGGCCCGGAGCAGGCATTGGCCGCCTTCAACGACCGCAACGGCGAATTCGTTCACGGCCAGTACTACATCTTCGTGCTCGGCGAGGACGGCACCATGCAGGCCAGCAGCGGCCCTTCGGCCAGCCTGGTCGGACTGAACGTCGCTGAGCTCAAGGATGCCGCCGGCAAGTCGTTCATCCGTGAAATCCTCGACAAGTCGGCCAAGCAGGACAGCGGCGAAGTCGAGTACAAGTGGCTCAACCCGGCCGACAACAAGGTCGAGAACAAGATCAGCCAGTTCCGCAAGGTCGGCGACCACGTGCTCTGCGTCGGCTATTACATCCCGCGTGCCACCGCCGAGCACGCCAAGGCGCTGCTCGAACGCGCCGTGCAGCAGGTCAAGGACAAGGGCGCCGACGCCGCCTTCCGTAGCTTCAATGATCCGCGTGGCGGCTTTGTCTTCAACGACGAGTACGTCTTCGTCATCGGCCTCGACGATGGGCGCTACCGCGCCAGCGGCAGCTCGCCAAACCTGGTGGGTGTCGATGTGCGCAACGTCAATGATGCCGCCGGCAAGCCACTGTTCAAGGAGATGATCGAACTGGCCCGCAAGCAGGGCTCCGGCAGCGTCGACTATGTCTGGCGCAACCCGGCGACCAACGCGGTCGAGCAGAAGCACACGCTGATCCAGCGGGTCGACGATGTACTGCTGGGCGTGGGCTACTACACCCGCCCCTGAGAGGGCGGCCAGCAAAGCTTTGTGACGTTTCGGTGAACGGGGCCGGCAGGCCAGGGTCAATCGAGTATCCCCGGTGAAGATCTGCGTCCTTGTGACGCAGGCTTTCGTCGTTGCTGCTCGCCGGGGCAGGAGCCCGACCGATGCTGACCCTGTTGCACCTGTTGTCGTCCATCGCCCTGCTGGTCTGGGGTACGCATATCGTGCGTACCGGGATCATGCGGGTGTATGGCTCGCACCTGCGACGGGCGCTCGGCCAGAGCATGGGCAATGCGCCGCTGGCCTTCGGCGCCGGCATCGGTGTTACGGCGCTGGTGCAGAGCAGCAACGCCACCGCGCTGCTGGCCATCTCCTTTGTCGCCCAGGGGCTGATGGCGCTGCCCACGGCGCTGGCAATCATGCTCGGCGCGGATGTCGGCACCGCGCTGATGGCCCGCGTGCTGACCCTCGATCTTTCCTGGCTGTCGCCGCTGCTGACGCTGCTCGGCGTCTGCCTGTTCCTCTCGCGCAAACAGACCCGCGTCGGCCAGATCGGCCGCGTGCTGATCGGCCTCGGCCTGATCATTCTCGCCCTGCAGTTGATCGTGCACGCCGCCGAGCCGATCACCGAGGCGCGCGGCATGCAGGTGCTGTTCTCCTCGCTGGCCGGCGACACCCTGCTCGCGGTGCTGGTGGGCGCGCTGTTCGCCGTGCTGTCGTATTCCAGCCTCGCCGCGGTGCTGCTGACCTCGACGCTGGCCGGTGCCGGCCTGATCAGCCTGCCGGTGGCGCTGGGCCTGGTGATCGGCGCCAACATCGGCAGCGGCCTGCTCGCCTGGTTCAACGCCAGCCTGCAGCCGGCTTCGGCACGCCGCGTGGCGCTGGGCAACCTGCTGTACAAGCTGGCCGGGCTGATCGTGCTGCCGTTTCTCGGCATGCTGGTGGCCTGGATGGACACCCTGGGTGTCAGCGCACAAACCCAGGTGATCGGTTTTCACCTGATCTATAACAGCCTGCGCTGCGTGATCCTGCTGCCCACCGTGAAGCCGATGGCGCAGTTGTGTGAATACCTGCTGCCGGAGCGTGCGCTGGACAACGGCGTGGCGCAGCCTCGGCATCTCGACCCCGCCGCACTGGATACGCCGAGCCTGGCCCTGGCCAATGCGGTCCGCGAAACCCTGCGCATCGGCGACATGATGGAGCTGATGCTGGCGCGGCTGCTGGAGGTGCTGCGCGAAGACCGACCGGAGCCCGGCGACGAGATTCGCCGCCTGGACGATGACGTCGACGCGCTCTACAGCGGCGTGAAGCTTTACCTGGCGCAGATGCCGCGCGAAGACCTCGCCGAGCAGGAGGGCCGGCGCTGGGCCGAGATCATCGAACTGGCGATCAACCTCGAGCAGGCCGGCGACATCATCGAGCACATGGTCAGCAAGGTGCAGAACCTGAAGACGTCCAAGCGTCGCTCCTTCTCCGACAGCGGCCTGGAAGAGCTCAGCCAGCTGCATGGACAGCTCAGCACCAATCTGCGCCTGGGACTGTCGGTGTTCATCTCCGGCGATTCCCATAGCGCCCGCCAGCTGCTGCAGCACAAGCGCCAGTTCCGCAAGCTGGAGCGCGAGCTGGCGCACTCCCACGTGCAGCGCCTGCACCAGCAGGTGGTGGAAAGCATCGAGACCAGCGCAGCGCACCTGGAGCTGATCGCCGACATGAAGCGCCTCAATTCACTGTTTTGCAGCGCCGCCTATCCGGCACTGGAAGGCCCCGGCGGCAACAAGGCGCGCACAGCCGGCGAAGCGCCACGGGAGGTGATATCCGGAGAGCCTCACCTGCCGGGACGGCCGGTCTGATCCAGGGCCACTTCGGTCAGCAAGCGTGGTGTTGCCAGAGGCGAAACAACGGCTCGGCGAGAAACATCACCAGAAACAGCCTGAGCACCTGCACAGCGGTGACCAGCGCCACCGACAGCTGCAGCGCTTCCGCGGTAAGGCACAGCTCGGTAATGCCGCCGGGCATCATGCCGAGCGTCAGCGACACCTCGTCCAGCGCGGTCATCCACCCCAGCGCGCCGCCCAGTGCGGCAGCGAACAGCATCGCCAGCAGGGTGAACAGCAGAATGCGCAGCAGGAACGCCGGCGCGCTGCGAAAGAACGGCCGGTCGAAATGACAGGCCAGTGAGCAGCCGATCAACCACTGGCCGAGCGCGCCGGCCCAGCCCGGCAGGCCGATGTGCAGGTCGAACGCCACACTGGCCACGGCGCAGGCGGTCAGCGGGCCGAGCATCCAGGGGTTGGGCTGGTTCAGCCGTTGCCAGAGCAGCGCCAGCAGACCGCCCGCCGGCAGCAGCAGCGCCAACCAGGGCCAGCTCACC
>LNAP01005605.1_pt1 | contig 11098 bp, 10 predicted proteins | sample 602601 | NCBI WGS metagenome assembly LNAP01 (sample SAMN02440304, study PRJNA202911) | soil metagenome | biome: Subtropical and temperate rainforests or woodlands; isolation source: soil samples (1 kg each in a 20% v/v slurry with milli Q water) were... ...
ACTGAATTTGAAACGCTGGCGCAGCCGCTGGTGGAACGCACGCTGGATTGTGCGCGCCGCGCGTTGCGCGATGCGTCGCTGAAGCCCGCCGATGTGCGTGGCGTGGTGATGGTGGGCGGCGCGACGCGCATGCCCGTCGTGCGCGCCGCCGTCGGTCGCGTGTTCGGCACGGAACCGTTGATTGACCTGGACCCGGATCAGGTGGTGGCGCTGGGCGCCGCGCTGCAAGCCAATTTGCTGGCGGGCAACCGCGCGCCGGGCGAAGACTGGCTGCTGCTGGACGTGATTCCCTTGTCGCTGGGGCTGGAAACGATGGGCGGGCTGGTCGAGCGCGTGATTCCGCGCAACAGCACCATTCCCGTGGCCCGCGCCCAGGAATTCACGACATTCAAGGACGGTCAAACCGCCATGAGCATCCATGTGGTGCAGGGCGAGCGCGACCTGGTGGCGGATTCGCGTTCGCTGGCCCGGTTCGAGCTGCGTGGCATTCCCCCGATGGTGGCGGGCGCAGCACGCATCCGCGTGACTTTCCAGGTGGATGCGGACGGCCTGCTGAGCGTCACGGCGCGTGAACAGAGCACGGGTATCGAGGCCGCCGTATCGGTCAAGCCGTCGTACGGGCTGACCGACGATGAAATCGCGCAGATGCTGGCAGACAGCGTGGCGCAGGCCGACACGGACGCACGCGCCCGCATGCTGCGTGAGCAGCAAGTGGATGCGCGCCAGTTGGTGGAATCCGTGCAAGCGGCCCTGGCCGCCGACGGCGACCTGCTGGACGCGGAAGAACGCAAGCACGTCGACGAATGCCTGCAAGCCGCCATCGCCGCGCAATCGGCGCAAGACACGGATACCGTGAAAGATGCGGTGCAAGCGCTGTCGGCCGCGACGGACGACTTTGCCGCGCGTCGAATGGACCGCAGCATTCGTGCCGCGCTGGCGGGCCGCAAACTTGATGAGATCGCCTGATTAAGACGTTATGCCGAAACTGACTGTATTGCCTCATCCCGATTACTGCCCCGAAGGCGCCGTGATCGAAGACGCGCCGAAGGGCGTGTCGATCTGTCGTGTGCTGCTCGACAACCATATCGACATCGAACACGCGTGCGAGCTGTCGTGCGCCTGCACGACCTGTCACGTGGTGATCAAGCAGGGCTATTCCGCGCTGGAAGACGCGACGGATGACGAAGAAGACCTGCTGGACAAGGCCTGGGGCCTGACCCCGACGTCGCGCCTGTCATGCCAGGCGCTGGTGACGGACACCGACCTGACGGTCGAGATCCCGAAGTACACCATCAACCATGCGAAAGAGGGCCATTGATGAAGTGGACCGATACCTACGAGGTTGCCGCGGCCCTGGTCGACGCGCATCCTGATGTGGACCCCAAGACGCTGCGCTTCACGCAGCTACGTGAATGGGTCATGGCCTTGCCTGGATTCAACGACGACCCCGCCCACTGTGGCGAGAAGATCCTGGAGGCCATCCAGATGGCCTGGATAGACGAAGCGGACTGACCGCGGCCATGAAGACGCTCCCGGATGGGGGCGTTTTTGTTTGCGCGGCCGTCGTGCCGCCGTCAAGCGGCCACGTTATCATCAGGGATCCGTACGTTGTGATCCACCTTGCCCGAGTCTACTGATGCCCGCTGCTCCCTTGCGCTTTGGCCTGGCCGCCAACCGGCTGCACCACGAAACCCCCGATGCCGCCTTGTTCACCTGGTTGCGCGCGTGCTCGTCCACGATACGCGAGCTGGGTGTCCAACTGCACACCGTCGGCCGCACGCATGACGCCATCGTGCGCGAAGGGATGTTGCAGGGGTACAGCGGCCTGATCCGATATCCCTACGGGCGCGAAGGCGGCCTCATGAAACTGGTGGCCCGCGTAACCGAAGGGCGCGACGGGCAGGCGCCGTTTGACGGCGCCATCTATTTGATTGATCCGGTGGATCCGTCGTCGATTTTCCCGGAAGCGTTGGCGTTGAAGCGGCAATGCATCACGCATGGCCGACCGTTCATTTCCACGGTGGCCGGCGCCATCGAATGGATGGAGGTGGAACGCGTGCATGCCGGGTTGGCGCCCGACGCGTCGGTGTCGCGTCTGTTCAACTTTACCGGGCAGACGCTGGCCATGATCGCGCACGATGCGCTCAAGGACGAGATGGTTGCGTTTGCCAGCGAACATTTCGACCTGTTGTCGCAGTTTGCCCGCCGCGTCGCGACGGGCACCACGGGCGGCCGATTGAACGAATTGGCGTGGTCGCGCGGGTGGCCGAAGGATACGCCTTGGGTGCATCGCTACCTGAGCGGGCCGCTGGGTGGCGATGCGCAGATTGCCGAACTGGTGCTTGAACATCAGTGCCAACGCGTGATCTTCTTTGAAGACCCGCACGTCGCGCGCCAGCACGAGGCCGATATCCAGTTGCTTGAGCGCGCCGTGCGCGTGGTGACCGAATCCGCCACCTGCGCGACGTCGCCCACGGTGGCGCGGCGCTGGGCGCAGGCGGTGGAAAAGCGCGTGATCTGATGTGAAGGCGCGATGGGGCTGCCGCGTTTGGTTGGCGCGTTGCCAGCCTTGCCTGGCGCTGGCCTCTTGTTGCTTCCTTAGTGGCCTTTGAATTGGGGCACTCGTTTTTCGCGGAACGCCTGCACGCCTTCCGTGAAATCAGCGCGGGTTGCCGAATCGAGGAACCGCGCCGTTTCTTCCGCCAACTGCGTTTCCAGCGAGGTGTGCGTGGCCGAGCGCAGTAAATCCTTTGCGCCCGCGATGCCGTGGGGGGCATGGCAAGCGAGCGCTTCCGCATAGGCATGCGCGGCGCCGGCGAGTTCGCCGGGTGGCGCGATGCGGTTGAGGATTCCCCAAGTCAACGCATCGCTGGCAGTGAATGCATCGTGGCGCAGCAGCAGATCAAGGGCACGCCTGACACCCAGCACACGGGTCAGCCCGTGCGTCATGCCTGCATCGGGCGTGGCGCCGAGTTTGAGATAGGCCGTCATGAAGCGCGTGCCCGCGTCGGCAATCGCCAGGTCGCAGGCCAGCACCAGTGACAAGCCGGCGCCCGCCGCCACGCCGTGGATTTCCGCCAGCCAGATCTTGTCCATGCGGGCGATGCGCGCGATGAAATCGTTGAGCGGGGTGAAGAGATCGAGGAGCGTGTGACGCACTTGGTCGGGTTCGCCCGTGAACATGCTGATGTCGCCGCCGGCGCAAAAGGCCTTGCCTGCGGCGCGCAGGCGCACCACGCGGATTTCCCTGCGCGTTTCCAGCCACTGGGCCGCTTGCTGGAGGTCGCGGGCCATCGCGACATCGATGGCGTTGAGCGCGTCGGGGCGGTTCAGCGTAAGGGTGGCGATGGCGCCTTGGGCCTCGAGCTGGACGGTGGCGAAGGTGGGAAATCCTGCGGTCATGTCGTGTCTCCGATATCGGGTAAATACCAGCTGTCGATCCAAAAACCGCGATGCTATGGTCTGAACCGAGCGCTTGCTTGGTTTTGTTTTAAGCACGCTTAGCGTACTGCATGAAAGCACTGCATGGAACTGCCGCATTGAACGATTTTCCGGCGCTGGTCTGGCGTAGGTAAAGACAGGTTCGTTGCATCTCCTGCCTCGCGGGTCGCCTGATTCATCGCCTTAAAAAATGTCCGCCCGAAGGCGGCTAGAACTTCGCGATCAAAAAAGCGAGGAGACAAATGGTGGATCAGTCCGAGCAGCCTCCCTTGCTGGAGGTGGATGGGGTGACCTTGGCTTTCGGCGGGGTCAAGGCATTGACCGGCGTGGGTTTTCGCGTGGCGCCGGGTTCCATCACAACGGTCATCGGCCCGAACGGCGCCGGCAAGACCTCGCTGTTCAATACCATTTCCGGGTTCTACAAGCCGGCCGCCGGACAGATCCGGTTCGAAGGCCGCGACATCACGCGCGTGGCCGCGCCCGAGCGCGCCAAGCTGGGGCTGGCGCGCAGTTTCCAGAACATCGCGCTGTTCCGCGGCATGACGGTGCTGGACAACATCAAGCTGGGCCGTCATGCGCACTTGCGCACCAACGTGCTGGACGCCTTGTTCTATCTGGGCCGGGCACGGCGCGAAGAGATGGCGCTACGTGCCGACATTGAAGAACGCATCATCGACTTCCTGGAGATCGATCACATCCGCCATGCGCCGGTGTCGGCCTTGTCCTATGGCCTGCAAAAACGTGTGGAGCTGGCACGCGCGCTGGCCATGAATCCCAAGGTGCTGATGCTGGACGAACCCGTGGCGGGCATGAACCGCGAAGAGACGGACGACATGGCGCGTTTCATCCTGGATGCCCGGTCCGAGTGGGGCGTGACGGTGCTGATGGTCGAGCACGACATGGGCATGGTGATGGATTTGTCGGACCATGTGGTGGTGCTGAACTTCGGGCAGGTGATTGCCGACGGTACACCGGGCGAGGTGCAGGCGAATCCCGACGTCATCAAGGCCTATCTGGGGGCGGGCGATGTGGGCGATCTGCGTCGCCGCCTGAGGGAGGCAGCCTGATGGACCTACTGTTCTTCCTGGAGGTGACGCTGGCCGGGCTGGGCAGTGGCGGGCTATATGCGCTGGCGGCGCTGGCCTTTGTGATCGTCTACAAGGCGACGCGTGTCGTGAACATCGCCATCGGTGAATTTCTGATGCTGGGCGCTTATGTGTTCTATGCATTTGCAACCGGCATGGAATGGCCGATATGGCTGGCGATCGTCGGTGCGGTGGTGGTGTCGGGGGCCTTGGGCGCGCTGGTGGAACGGCTGACGATACGGCCCATGCTGGGTGAAGCGCCGATCTCGGTGTTCATGGTGACGGTAGGGCTGGCGTCGATATTGGTGGGCGCGGTGGAATTGATCTGGACCGCGGACCAGCGGCGGTTGCCGGAGTTCATGCCGCGCGCGCCGGTGATGGTGGGCGAGGCGTTCGTGGCGCCCAAGGTGTTCTACGGATTCTGGGTGGCCGTGGTGTTGGCCCTGTTGGTGCTGGTGGTGTTCCGCTATTGGCGCGGCGGTGTCGCGTTGCGCGCGACGGCGTCGGATCAGGGCGCCGCCTATGCGATGGGCATCAACGTGCCCCGCGTTTTTTCGCTGGCCTGGGTGGCGGCAGGGGCGTTGGCGGCGGTGTCGGGCGTGATCGTGGGCGCCATCGGCGGCATTTCATCGTCGATGGGCGTTTTCGGCCTGTCGGTGCTGGTAGTGGTGATCGTGGGCGGACTGGACAGCGTGGCGGGCGCCCTGGTGGGCGGGGTGTTCATCGGGTTGCTGGAGGCCTGGGCGGGCGCCTACCTGGGGGGCGAGTACAAGTTGCTGGCCACTTTCATCGTGCTGGTCGTGGTGTTGATGGTCAGGCCCTACGGCCTGTTCGGCACCCATGAAATCGAGAGGCTCTGACTCATGCGCATCGCGACTGCGAAGCAGACCTACCTGGCGGACGAAGCGCTATTCGACACGCGCACCCAGCATGTATGGCTGGCGTTGCTGGCGGCGTCGCTCGCGCTGTTTCCGTTCGTGGCCGACGCGTATTGGCTGTACCTGGCGTGCCTGGTCGCCATCAATATCGCCAGCGCGACGGGGCTGAACATCTTGACGGGCTATACCGGGTTGGTCAGCCTGGGGCAGGCGGCCTTCATGGGGTTGGGCGCCTACACGGTGGCCGTCATGGAACTGAGGCTGGGCACGCCGGTGTTGGTCAATCTGCTGGGGGGCGGCGTGGTGGCGATGCTGGGCGGCCTGCTGGTCGGCATCCCGTCGTTGCGGGTGAAGGGGTTGTACTTGGCCATCGCCACGATCGCGGCGTCGTTCATCGCGCATTTCATTTTCGCGAACTGGCAGTTCACGGGCGGGACCAGCGGGCTGCAGGTGCCGCCTGCGCGATTGCTTGGCGTGGATCTGGATACGTCGTTCAAGATCTATTGGCTGATCGTGCCGGTGACCGTGCTGATGGTGCTGGGCGCGGCCAACCTGTTTCGCACGCGCATTGGCCGGGCCTTCATCGCCATTCGCGACCGCGATATCTCGGCGGAAGTCCTGGGCATCCGGCTGCTTCGCTACAAGCTCCTGTCGTTCGGCCTGTCGTCCTTCTATGCGGGCGTGGCGGGCGGGTTATGGGCGTACTTCTTTCGGGTGGTGACGCCCGAGAGCTTCCCGCTGATCATGTCGATCTTCTTCCTGGCCGCGATCATCGTAGGCGGCATGGGGTCGATCCTGGGTTCCATTCTGGGCGCCATTTTCATGACGATGGTGCCTGAGTTGCTCAAGCTGATCGTGGGCTGGCTGCCGGTGGGCGGCGACGCGTTGCGGCTGGTGTCGCCCGTGCGAACGATCGTTTTCGGCCTGCTGATCGTGGGCTTCCTTATCTTCGAGCCTCACGGGCTCGCGGAAATCTGGCGGCGCGTCCGCCGCTTCTTCCACCTGTGGCCATTCCGGACCTGAGCGCGGTTTGGCCGTTCGCAAGACCCATAAGACCCAAGGAGACACACCATGAAGCGCATCCGGATAGGCAGCGGTTTATCGAGGTTGTTGGCCCCGTTGGGCCTGGCGGCGGCATTGGCGGCGCCGATGGCGCAGGCGGCGGACGATCTGGTGCTGGGCGGATCCATCCCGCTGAGCGGCGTGTTTGCCTTTGCCGGGCAGGGCATCCATGCGGGAATCGCCGATTACGTGAAGATCGTCAACGAGCAGGGCGGCGTGAAGGGGCGCAAGTTGCGCTACGTGCCCGAAGACACGGCGTACAAGGTCGATGCGTCGGTCGCGGCGTTCAAGAAGATCACCAGCCAGAACAAGGTGAACTTCTACTACGGTGATTCGACGGGCTTTTCCAAGACCATCAATGCCGAGTTGAACCGTACCGGCGACATCCTGATGACGGGGGCGTCGTTTGCGACCGAGCTGAACGACCCGGCCAAGTATCCGGCGCAGTTCATGCTGGGGCCCGACTACACCGAGATGTTCGGCATCCTGCTGCGCTATATCGCCAAGGAGCAGCCCGGCGCGAAGGTGGCGTTCGTATATTCCGATACCGAATTTGGCCGTGACCCGATCGCCAGTTCGCGCGCCGTGGCCGAAAAGCTGGGCCTGAAGGTGGCAACCGAGATCATGACGCCGCCGGGCAGCGTGGACGTGTCCACCGAGGTGATCAAGCTGCGCCGGGCGGACCCGGACTTTACGATTTTCCATGGTTACGTGCTGGCGCCGATTCCGGAATTCGTGGGGCAGGGAAAGCGCATGGGGCTGAAGACGCGCTACATGGGCACGTTCTGGACCATGGACAACTCCACCGTGATGCAGATGGGCGAGGATGCCGACGGCTTCATGGGTGTGATGCCGTACCGGTATTACTACGATACCGAGGGCGACGCGCCGATGCTGAAGAAGATTCGCGAAATGCGTCCGCAGTACCAGAGCACGGGCTACATGCAGGGCTTTCTGGCCGCCATGCTGTTCACCGAGGTAGCCAAACGCACGTTGGACGCTGGCAAGGAGCTGACCAGCGCGAACATGAAAGCGGCGCTGGACGGCATCAAGGACTTCGATACGGGCGGCCTTATCGGCGTGCCGATTTCGATCAAGGGCAATTCCATCCCGGTGGGCCGGATCTATCGCGCGGATGTGAAGCAGAAGCAGATGGTGCCCGCGTCCGATTGGATCGTGCTGAAGTGAGGCGACTATGAGCCAGGGACTTGACGCGCAAACCGTGACGACGGCGCCGCCCGCAGCGGTGCTGGACATCAACAATATCGAAGTCGTCTACAACAAGGCGGTGCAGGTGTTGCGCGGCCTGTCCCTGTCCGTGCCTGCGGGCAGCATCGTGGCGCTGCTGGGTAGCAACGGCGCAGGCAAGTCCACCACGTTGAAGGCGGTGTCCGGGCTGCTGGACCTGGAAGATGGCGCGTTGGTGCGCGGGCATATCGTCTTCAACGGCGGCGATACCGCGGGGGCCAAACCGCAGAACCTGGTCCGTTCGGGGTTGGCCCACGTGATGGAAGGGCGACGGGTGTTTGAAGACCTGACCGTGGAAGAAAACCTGGTGGCGGCAACCTATGCGCTGACCGGCCGGCCTGGCGCGAAAGTGGATTTCGACCTGGTCTACGGATACTTTCCGCGCCTGTTCGAACGCCGTCGGGGCCTGGCGGGTTACCTCTCGGGCGGTGAACAGCAGATGCTGGCCATCGGCCGGGCATTGATCGCCCAGCCCCGGCTGATGCTGCTGGACGAACCGTCGCTGGGTTTGTCGCCGATGCTGGTGGAGAGCATCTTTTCCATCATTGCCCGCATCAACGCCGAGCAAGGGGTGTCCATGCTGCTGGTGGAACAGAACGCGTCCGTGGCGCTGGCCGTGGCGCATTACGGCTACATCATGGAGACGGGCAAGGTGGTGATCGACGGCACCGCCGACAAGCTGGCGTCGGACCCGGATGTGCGCGAGTTCTACCTGGGCGTTGGCGGCACGGGCGAAGCCCGCGGGTTTCGCGATATCAAGCATTACAAGCGCCGCAAGCGCTGGCTGTCATGAAGGACAAGACCGTGATCGCCTCTACCGGCATGCCCGCCTGGCCCGAACTGACATTGCCCCAGATGCTGCGCGAGCAGGCGCGGCGGCAGCCGTCGGCGATCGCCATCCGGCAAAAGGACTTCGGCATCTGGAAGCCGTTGACGTGGGCGGACTACTGGCAACGCGCCTGCCGGGTGGGGCTGGGCCTGCGAGCCCTGGGCTTGAGCCGGGGCGGGCGCGTGGCCATTGTGTCCGAGAACCGCGTGGAATGGCTGCTGACGCAGTTGGGCGCGGGCACCGTCGGCGGCGTGGCGGTGGGGGTCTATCCCACCAGCCCGGCCGAAGAAATGGGCTACGTGCTGGAACATGCGGACGTGGAGCTGGTGGTATGCGAGGACCAGGAGCAGACCGACAAGGTGTTGCAGGTGGCCAGCCGCTTGCCGTTGCTGCGGCGTATCGTGATCGTGGAAACCAAGGGTTTGCGCTCGTATGCGCCGGCGGACCGTCAGCGTATTGCGACCTTCGCCGAGACCGAGGCCGACGGCGTCGGCCGGGAAGCGGCGGAGCTGCCCGCCCTGAACGCGGCGCTGGACGCGCAGGGGCTGGACGACACCGGCCTGATGATCTACACGTCGGGTTCCACGGGCAAACCCAAAGGGGCGATGCTGAGCTACCGCAATATGCGCGGCGTGGCGCCGGGCATCGCGGACCGGCTGTCGATGGATGCGGACAGCGTGCATCTGTCGTACTTGCCGCTGTGCCACGTGGCCGAGCAGATGCTGTCGACGTTCGTGCCGCTGTATGTGGGCTCGCAAGTGAATTTCGGCGAATCCATTCGCACGGTGCAGGAAGACCTGCGCGAAGTGGCCCCGACCATCTTCCTGGGGGTCCCGCGCATCTGGGAAAAACTGCACGCGTCGATATCCATCAAAATGCAGGAAACCGGCCGCTTGCAGCGCTGGCTCTACCAGCGCGCGCTGGCGGCGTGCGCGCCGTTCCTGGAGAAGTCTCCGGCGCAATACACCATGGCCGAGCGCTTGACGCATGCGCTGTGGTACTGGCTGGTGCTGCGGGCCTTGCAGAACTTCGTCGGCTTGCGCCGGGCGCGCGTGGCGATGACCGGGGCGGCGCCGATCCCGCCGGATGTGGTGCGCTACTTTCGCAATGTGGGGGTGCCGCTGCTGGAGGTCTATGGGCTGACGGAATCGGCTGGCATGATTTTCGGGCAGCATCCCGACCGCGTGAAGGTTGGCACCGTGGGCGAGCCCATCCTGGGCGTGGAATGGAAGATGGGCGAGGCCGGTGAATTGCTGGTTCGCGGCGACATGGTGTTCCAGGGCTACTACAAGCACGGCGAGGCGACAGCCGACACGGTGCGCGACGGCTGGCTGCATACGGGCGACGTGGTGGCGGAACAGGATGGCCGCGTCCGGATCGTTGACCGCTTGAAAGACATCATGATTACGGCTGGCGGCAAGAACCTGACCCCGTCCGAGATCGAAAACGCCGTCAAGGGCAGCCCCTACGTGAAGGAATGCATCGTCATCGCCGACGGGCGCAAGTACGTGTCGGCGCTGATCCAGCTGGAGTTCGAGACGGTGGCCAAGTGGGCGGAGTCGCGCCGCATCGCGTTTACGCACTTCCGGTCGTTGGCCGAGTGCGCGCAAGTGCGCGAGCTGGTCCAGCAGGAAGTGTCGCGTGCCAACGGGGGCTTGGCTCCGGTGGCGCAGATCAAGCGCTTCCATCTGCTGACCAAGGAATTGGACCACGACGATGGCGAGGTGACGGCGACGATGAAAGTCAGGCGCGCCAGCATCTATCGCACCTACGCAAACGAAATCGAAACGCTGTACGTTGAGGAGACGCTGGCATGAACGAAGCCGTGATCGTGGAAGCGGTGCGCACGCCGTTCGGCCGCCGCGGCGGATGGTGGGCGGACACTCGGCCCGATACGCTGCTGGCCCAGACGGTGCAGGGACTGCTTGCGCGCGCCGGACTACCGGGCGGCAAGGTCGAAGACCTGATCGCCGGCTGCGTGAGCCAGGCGGGCGAGCAGGGCGCCAACATCGGACGCCTGGCCGCGATGCTCTCGGGCCTGCCGGAAACCGTGCCGGGCGTGGCCTTGAACCGCATGTGCGGCTCCAGCCAGCAGGCGGTGCATTTTGGCGCGCAGGCCATCGCCGCGGGCGACATGCGGTATGTGGTGGCGGGCGGTGTCGAAAGCATGAGCCGCGTGCCGATGTTCCTGGACGTGACGCTGGGGCAGGGCGAATTCCGCGGCTTCGAAGGTTTGAACCCCGCTTTGCTGGAACGCTATGCATTGATCCATCAGATCGAGAGCGCCGAGCGGATTGCGGAACGCTGGCAGCTGTCCCAGGCCGAGATGGACGAATGGGCCAGGGAGAGCCATGCGCGCGCCTGGAGCGCGGCTCAGGCCAGCCGCCACGCCGAGTTGCTGCCGGGGCCGCGGGAAGATGCCGCGCGCGACGAAGGCATACGCGAGCAGACCGATGCCGCCCGCATGGCGTTGCACGTCAAGCGCGCCGACGAAGCCCACAGCATTGGCGAAGAGCCGCTGGCCGGGTATCTCAACCCGCGCAAGCTGGTCAATC
>LNAP01006143.1_pt1 | contig 11098 bp, 10 predicted proteins | sample 602601 | NCBI WGS metagenome assembly LNAP01 (sample SAMN02440304, study PRJNA202911) | soil metagenome | biome: Subtropical and temperate rainforests or woodlands; isolation source: soil samples (1 kg each in a 20% v/v slurry with milli Q water) were... ...
CGTCTGGGGTCTTGGGTTGCAACTGTCGGTGGTGTCAACTTCCAACGCTTGAGGGCTGTCGCGCGCCGACTGGGAGAGGTATTTCAGCACCCTGCTAGCTCTTGCGTCATGGAATTCATCTCGTTCAAAGGAACATCCAAAAAGGGAGCTTTTCGGAGCGCCGAGACGCGCACGGATGGAACTGCCTATCGATTTTACGAGGCCGATAAGGCGCTTTCCCCGCATCGCCCCACTGACAGACAACCATTACGTCCGATCCCTTGACCTTGTACCAACTTCATGGGTTCCAATCGATGCCTCGCTTTGACAACAGTGGCTATCCCCTTATGAAAAGACGTCTTTTTACTATTGCGATGCTGCCGATGTTGCCCGCGCTAGTTAGGCCTGTTGTGGCCCAGGAGCGCCCGATCGAGGGCCGCCACTATGTGGCCTTGCAAACGCGCCAGCCCACCCGCAACTCGCTTGAGGTGCTTGAGTTTTTCGCTTATAGCTGCGGCCACTGCAATGAATTTGAGCCTGCTGTTGACGCGTGGCAAAAGAAGCTCCCGCAAGATGTCCTTTTCCGGCGAATTCCGGTGGCTTTTCGTGAAAGCTTCGTCATTCAACAGAAGCTGTTTTTTGCGGTCGAGGCCTTGGGCCTCGTCGACCAGTTGCATCACAAGGTGTTCCTGGCTATCCATAGCGAGCGCAAACAGCTCGACACGCCCGAGAAGATCGGCGCCTTTGCGGCAAGCAACGGCGTTGACCGGAACCGGTTCATGGAGGCGAGTTGCGGCAAAGGTCAAGCAGGCATCTGCCTTGGCCAATGGTTATGGCATAGAGGGAACCCCGTCCATCGGAGTCAATGGGCGGTGGCTGACTTCGGGGTCCTTGGCAGGGTCCAACCGCAAGTCGCTAGAGGTTGCCGAATATCTTGTCGGATTGGCGCGAAGGGGCGCGTAGTGGACGATGACGACTTCGATGGGATGGATCTCGCGTCCAACGATGCGCAGGACCGCAGGATTCTGTGGGCTGTGCTATGGATCAACTTGGCCCAATGCGCCCTCGGCATGGGCGTTGGCGTATGGGCTTCGTCGACCGCGCTGATTGGCGCTGCGCTCGACAACATGGCGGATGCCTCCGTCTACGCGGTTGGGTTGTACGCGATCGGTCGCAGCGTGGGGGCGAAAGTAGCTGCAGCGCGCCTATCTGGGTGGCTACTTATCGGCCTGTCGGTCTTGCTCGCTGTTGAAGTGGTGCGCCGGTTCTTCGGTTCTGAGGAGCCAATCGGTCCAGCAATGATGGCCATGGCAGCCGTCAACGCTGGCATCAATGTAGTGTGCCTTCGCCTGATCAGACGCCACAAGGGTCAAGACGTGAACTTCAAGGCATCTGCCATCTTCACCAACAACGATTCAATCGTGAATCTGGCCATTCTGGTCAGCGGCGTGCTAGTGATGTGGCTAGGCTCGAACGTTCCTGACCTAGTGCTCGGCATTGTCTCCGTCCTGATCTCTGCAAACGGAGGCCGCGAAATTCTTGAGCATGCCCGTATAGCCAAACAAAAGCCGAGCCCCACTGCGCCCTGACAGGGCCGCTGTGATCGATCAACGCACACAAGGAGAAAGAAATGAAAAACAACACGAATCCAGGTTGCGGAAGTGCCTCATGTGAATCGTTGGCGAAGGAGCCGCTGGTCGGCTCTGCTAAGCCTGCAGCAGACACGCTTTTCTTCATCGAAAAAATGGACTGCCCCAGCGAAGAACGGCAAATTCGGCATCGACTTGGTGCTATGGCCGGCATCGAACAGCTCAGATTCGACCTGGCGCAGCACCGTCTGACAGTGACGCATCGGCTAACCGATCTTGCTCCGATCGAACGAGCTCTCACCGAGCTCGGGCTACCGCCGACGCGGCAAGAGCTGCGCACGAGCGAGTTTCACGTGCCCCGCATGGATTGCAAGAACGAAGTCGCGCAGATCCGTGACCGGCTCGGGCTGATCTCCGGTATCGAAGACCTTCGGTTTGACCTGGTGCGTCGAGTGGTGTCGGTTGATCATCGCCTTGACAGCACAAGCACGGTGACGGATGCGCTCGCCGACCTCGGCGTGCCGGCGATGGACCAGCCTGGTGCGCAAGAAGCACAGCGGTCCACCTTCAATGTGCCCAACATGGATTGCCGCAACGAAGAGCGCCAAGTACGCGAGAGGCTTCAAGGCATGGCCGGCATTGAGGCATTGGAGTTTGACCTGCTACAACGCAGGCTGACGGTCGTGCATCGCCTGCCGGAAACCGGTCTGGTCGTACAGGCGCTGACCGAAATTGGAATGCCCCCTAAGCAGGCGCTTCCTGTGCCGCACAGCGCCGAAGCGGCGGCCATGACGCGGGTCGACACGTTCCGCATAGACAAGATGGATTGCCCAACAGAGGAAGGGCTCATTCGCAAGCGCATGGCGAGCTTGCGGGGCGTGGAGGATCTGGAGTTCAACCTGATGCAGCGCAAGCTGACCGTCAAACACACGCTTCCCACCAAAGAACCGATCATCGCGGCCCTCAAGGACGTAGGCATGGGCCCTAATGAGCCACAGGCGTCGGCGGTCGCCGTGGCCGGATTGCAGCGCACCTCGTTTCGGATCGAGAACATGGACTGCCCCACAGAGGAGGCGATGATTCGTAACAAGCTGCAGCACGTCCCGACTGTTCAAGGTCTGGAATTCAATCTGATGCAACGAAAGCTCACCGTCACACATGACGGCGCTGCGGCAGACGTAGAGACGGCCCTGCAGTCGATCGGCATGAAGGCTGTGCGCGAGACCAGTGGCGAAGACGAGGTGGAGCAGGAGCGGCGCCCATCCGTGAGCCGGCGTCAATGGGCGATGTTGGCAATCGCCGGCATGAGCGCGACGGTCGCTGAGGTCATCGCATTCAGTACCGGGAACGACTCCGCGTGGCCCGTGATCGCCCTTGCGCTCGTGTCGATCGCCACCGGCGGCTGGACCACCTACAAGAAGGGATGGCTGGCCCTGAAGAGCGGCATCCTGAACATGAATGCGCTGATGTCCATCGCGGTCACTGGCGCGATGCTCATTGGGCAATGGCCAGAAGCCGCCATGGTGATGGTCCTGTTCGCGCTGGCCGAGGTGATCGAGGTGTTGTCGCTGGACCGCGCGCGCAATGCGATACGTGGTTTGCTCGACATGGCTCCGGAGCAGGCCACTGTCCAGCAGCCGGACGGCCAGTGGTTGGCGGTGCCCGCGAAGACGGTTCCCATCGGCGCGCTCGTGCGCATCCGGCCCGGCGAGCGCATCCCACTGGACGGCGAGGTGGAAAGCGGTCAGTCGGCGGTAAATCAGGCCCCAATCACCGGCGAAAGCATTCCAGTTGCCAAAGCCAAGGGCGACAACGTGTTCGCTGGCACCATCAACGAGACGGGTTCCTTCGTAGTTCGCGTCACCGCGGAAGCCACGCACTCGACGCTCGCGCGGATCATCAAGGCCGTGGAAGAGGCGCAGGGAAGCCGTGCGCCTACCCAGCGTTTCGTCGACCAGTTCGCCAAGGTGTACACCCCTGCCGTGTTCGCGGTGGCGCTCGCTGTGATGATCGTGCCACCCCTCTTCTTCGGCGCGGCATGGATGGACTGGGTCTATCGCGCGCTCGTGTTGCTCGTAATTGCGTGCCCCTGTGCTCTAGTGATCTCCACGCCGGTGACCGTGGTCAGCGGGCTTGCAGCGGCGGCTCGGCGCGGCATTCTGGTCAAGGGCGGCGCCTACCTCGAACAGGGGCGTCTCCTCAAGGCGCTTGCGCTGGATAAGACAGGCACCATTACGCAGGGTAAGCCAGTCGTGACCGCCGTGGTGAGCCTCGGCCAGGACAGAGACACAGCCTTGCGGCTGGCCGCGAGCCTTGCTGCACGTTCGGACCATCCCGTTTCCGGTGCGGTGACTGCGCATTGGAAAGAAAAGTACGGCGCACCGCTGCTGGAGGTGGACGACTTCGAGGCTTTGACGGGCCGTGGCGTGAAGGCGAGGTCTGGCGGACAGTGGTACTACCTGGGAAATCATAGGCTGCTCCAGGAGCTCAATATTCGCAGCGAAGCGGCCGAAACGGCATTGAAGAAGCTTGAAGCCGAGGGTAAAACGGCGATCACCATTGCCAGCGAGCGCGAAGCGTTGGCGGTCATCGGTGTAGCGGACACCGTTCGCGAGAGCAGCCGACAAGCCATTGCCGAGTTGCACGCGCTCGGCGTGCGCACGGTAATGCTTACCGGCGACAACCAGCAAACGGCCAGCGTCATAGCCCGCGATGTCGGCATCGATGACGCGCGCGGAAGCTTGCTACCCGAGGACAAGCTCAAGGCGATAGAAGCCGAGCTCTCTGAATACGGCACGGTTGGTATGGTCGGCGACGGCATCAACGACGCACCGGCGCTGGCAAAGTCCAGCATCGGGTTTGCAATGGGTGCAGCGGGCACGGACACCGCAATCGAGACGGCGGACGTGGCCTTGATGGACGATGACCTTCGCAAGATTCCCCAGTTCATTCGCCTGAGCCGCCGTACGGCTTCGATCCTGAAGCAAAACATCGCCGTCGCACTCGGCATCAAGGCGGTATTCCTTGTGCTTGCCATGGCCGGGGGGGCGACTTTGTGGATGGCCGTTTTCGCTGACATGGGTGCGAGCCTGCTGGTCGTCTTCAATGGCCTAAGGCTGTTGAAGTCATCCAAGGCGTGAGATCGGTGTGAACAGTAGTGCAGCGTTTCTGCGGCATTGGCTGTATGACTGGGGAGGCATGAACGCACAGCTGATGCTCTGGGTCAACCGTTCCGGCACGACAGAGAGCATCGGCATCGCCAGGGTCCTTAGTGCGATCGGCAGCTACTGGGGAGCTCCCATAACGCTGTTGCTCCTGCTTTTTTGGCAGGCTCGCCTGCGCACTGCCGTGGCTGCGACGGCGCCAATCCGATTCGTCACGGGGCTAGGGACCGCGATGCTAGCCGCCGCAATGGCCAAAGCAGCTTTTGCATACCCGCGCCCGGCGGAAGTCTTTGGCAACCAACTGCCCTGGGTCGTGGGCCGACCAGACAGCATGTACGCATTTCCAAGCGGACACGCGGTCTACACAGCCGTTGTGCTCGCAACGTGCTGGTCGTTGGCTAGCTGGCCCTGGAGGATCACCCTCTTTGTGCTTGCCCTAGCCATAGGATGGTCTCGCGTTGCCTTAGGAGCCCACTTCCCGGCCGACGTTCTCGCCGGGTTCCTGCTCGGTCTTACAAGCGTCGCCGCGACCCGTAAGCCGTCGGAAATGACGATGCACGCATCTCAGAGGTGGCTCAAATAGCGATGAAAGTCGCGGCCCGCCTTCCCTGACCACTAAAACAACCGCAGATCTACAACCATTCCATGAATACGACACCCCGTCGCACCGGCCGCTGGTACCTGCTCGCCCTGGCTGTACTTCTCGCTGATCAGACAGTTAAAAGCTACATCGATGCGGTCAAGCCGCTGGGGTGGTGGCATGAAGTCACGTCGTTCTTCAACCTGGTCCACGTGCTCAATCCAGGAGCGGCGTTCAGCTTTCTTGCGGGCGCTGGCGGGTGGCAGCGTTGGCTGTTCCTCGGTATCGCCATTGCCGCGTCTACTTGCTTGGTCTGGATGCTGCGGCAATCGCGGCCGCGCGGAGAGTCCTTTGGCTTAAGCATGATCCTAGGTGGCGCGTTGGGGAATGCGGCAGATCGCGCTTGGCGCGGTCATGTCATCGACTTCCTGGATTTTCATGTGGCTGGCTGGCACTGGCCAGCGTTCAACCTGGCCGACGTCGGGATCAGCATTGGCGCAGCATGCGTCGTACTGTCCTCGTTCAATAGCCCAACGCGCACGCAGCCGCAGCGGTAACCATGGCGCTACCAACTACCAAGAGGTTCCTACGCATGACGGTCACCGAATTCGTTCTGAAGTTGGCCCTGGAAAGCGCATGATGGAGGCGCCCACTCGTCAGAACAGAGCACAAGCGGTACGTCGGCGCTGGCTCGTTGCGATGTGCCTTGCCGGCGCAGCCGGTTTGGGGGCTCTTGCGTATTTTCCGTCCGCGCACCTCTCGCGACCGAAAGCTGCCTTGGGCCTGCCCCTCGTTATGCACGGTCAGCCCCTGGTCTTGCCGCCATTGCAGATCCTGAATGAAGCGGGCCAGCCGGTCTCAATAGCCAGCTTTAAAGGCAAGTTCACGCTCCTTAATATTTGGGCAACCTGGTGTCCTCCTTGCCGGGAGGAGATGCCTTCGCTCGACAGGCTGCAAGCGCAGCTCGGCGGCATCGATTTTCAGGTGATTGCCCTGTCCATGGACACGGGCCAGAAGGGAGCCGGCCTGGTTAAGTCCTTCTATGCTTCGATCGGCATCAAGCATCTAGCGATCTACCAGGATGCTGATGCTGCGGCGATCTACAAGCTCAAGGCGGTAGGAGTACCCACGACTCTGCTGCTCGATCGGAAAGGAAGAGAGATCGGGCGCATGAGTGGCACAGCGGAGTGGGATAGCCCAACAATCGTCGCGGCTCTGCAAACCCTTATTCAAACGGAGCCCACGTGACTGGGACGGAAGCGTTCGGCCTTGGCCCGCTGACGGCGTTCGCCGCGGGCATCGTGTCGTTTCTCTCCCCTTGTGTGCTGCCGCTGGTGCCTGGCTACGTCTCGTTTATCGCAGGAACTGCGACTCGAGAACAGAACGCCGCGGCGAAGGCGCCCTGGGCATCGACCGTGCTGGCACTGCTGTTTGTACTGGGCTTCTCGACGGTCTTCGTCGCCCTTGGCGCAACCGCGTCTGCCATCGGCGGCCTTCTTCTGGAGTATCGCCGCGAGGCTTCCGTGGTGGGCGGCGTAGTCGTCATGGTGTTCGGGGCGTTGATGCTTGGAAGCCTGAATACGTTCGGATGGCTGCAGCGCGACATGCGTTGGCATCCCCGATGGCCTGGGGGAAAGCCCGTTTTCGCGTTCGGACTGGGGCTCGCCTTTGGCTTTGGCTGGACTCCGTGCATCGGGCCGGTTCTGGGAGCGATCCTGACCATGGCTGCAGTGTCAGGTGGCCCTCATGGGCTCGGCCTGCTAGCGATTTACTCTGCTGGTCTGGGGATACCGTTCATTCTTGCGGCCGCGTTTACGGCCCAGATGCTCCGTCACCAGAACACGCTGCGCCGACTGAGTCGCCCGCTGCAGGTTCTAGGTGGGCTGGTTTTGATAGGGATGGGTGTTGCCATGGTCAGCGGCTACCTGAGCGATTTCTCCTTCTGGCTACTGAGAACCTTCCCCGCGTTTGGCCGCATAGGTTGAAAAATCACCCTGGAAGTCAGCGCGGGCCGCTCAGGCTGGCGCAGCTCATGCACGACTGATCCAAATGCCATCCTGCGACCTGACCGTGGCCGCCGTGATGGTGGTGACGTTTGATGATCCCGTGAGTTCTGACCGGGAATGAAGATGCATTTGCGCTCTTGGGCTGCCAGGTGCTTGGTGACCGGGGCTGCGGGCCTGTTGCAGGCGCTTTCGGTTGCATCTCCGCAAGACGGTAATCCGCGATGGTGGTTGCAGATACTTTCCCTTGCCCTTCTATGCCGAATGATGCAGCGGCCAACTCCATGGCCGCAGGCGGTGGTCCTGGGGTGGATTTTTGGTTTGGTGTGGCTGAGCGCCTCGTTCTGGTGGCTGTTCATCTCAATGCACGTGCATGGCGGGCTGGCAGCGCCGGTTGCGGGCACTGCGGTAGTGTTGCTTGCCGCCTTCCTCGCCCTCTATTACGGCGTCGCCGTCCGTGTGTTCGCCCGTCTAGCGCGCGATCGCTACGCAAGTGATGCCTTTCTTTTCTCCGGTGTCTGGCTTGGAGCTGAGGTTCTGCGGGGATCTTTGTTTACGGGCTTCCCTTGGGCTGGGGGAGGATATGCACACGTGGAGGGGCCGTTAGCTGCCTTTGCGTCATGGATCGGGGTATACGGTATCTCTGCGCTCTCGGCTCTTTTGGCCTTCTTGGTAGCGCAGCTGACTAGGCCCCCTGCACGTGCGTCACGCTCCTGCTGGATGATGGTAAGCGCGGGCGCCTCGGTACTTGGGGTCGGGTACCTTCTGGGCAGCTGCAGCGATTGCCGCAATGCGTCAAGTCAAAGCTCGCCGCTTCGGGTGGCCTTGCTTCAAGGCAACATTTCGCAAAGCGAGAAGTTTGATGCGCGTACAGGTGTTCCGCTCGCCCTTGAGTGGTATGCCCAGCAGGTGCGCGACAGCTCGGCGGACCTGGTGGTCACACCCGAAACTGCCATTCCACTCCTGCCAAAAAACCTTCCTTCAACCTATATTGACACGCTGCAGGCAGCCTTGGCGACAAGTGATCGTGCAGCATTGGTAGGACTTCCCATGGCGACTGAGGGAGGGGGCTACACCAACTCGGTTGTGGGCATCGGAGCAGTTGCGCCGGGATATCGGTATGACAAACACCACCTGGTGCCCTTCGGGGAGTTCGTTCCTGCGATGTTCAGCTGGTTTACGCGAATGATGAATATGCCGCTGGGGGATTTCTCGCGAGGCGGAACCGCGCAGCCTTCGTTCTTGTGGAAAGACCAGCGGTTTGCACCGAACATTTGCTACGAAGACCTCTTCGGGGAGGAGCTGGCTGTCAGGTTCCGAGATGCGGCCCTGGCCCCGACAATCTTGGTAAACCTCAGCAACATTGCCTGGTTCGGCAACACGGTCGCGATCGATCAGCATTTGCACATCAGCCGCATGCGTGCGATGGAATTCCGTCGCCCTGTCCTGCGTGCGACGAATACTGGCGCTACGGCATCGATAGACAGCTACGGACGTGTCACAGCCTTGCTACCTCCGTACACTCGTGGCGTACTGGAGGTTGAAGTCCGGGGTGAGTCCGGCGTAACGGTCTTCGCCTGGTGGAGCTCGCGCTTTGCGCTCTGGCCGTATTGGGGGCTAGTTCTTGTGGCACTCTGGTCACCCCTTCGGTTTGCGACCAGGTCTGTGAAAGGACAGTGATCAGGGCCGTCGGTGTGGGGATTGCGGATGACGGCCCCCCCGTGATGGCTGCCCTGCAGCAAACTACGAGCGCTGCCGAATCGTTTTCGTTCGAAACGCCTGGGCAACCTTCACGTACACCAGTTCGCTGACCAGCTCGACCAGCGTCTGCGTCAGGATCACCGCGGGGACCCAAGGCAACGCTCCAGGAATGGCAAGCCCTAGCGGCAGAACAACCAAAGAATTGCGAGTCGCTGAACTGAAGGCGATCGCTCTGCCTTGATCGGCCGAAAGGCGGCATAGACGAGCTACACCCCACCCGAGCAGCGGGGCCGCGATGGCAAACGCCAGATAGACCGGGGCAACCGCGCGCACCGCATCTAGTGCTAAACCCAGCTGAGGCACGACGGCCGCCACCACAACGAACAAGACTGCCGCCGTTGCAGGGACAGGAAACAACCTCAGCCAGGCAGCTATGTGCTCCCCCTTGGTCGATCGCGTCGCCCAAGCCTGGAACACAGCCGCCAAGGACAGCGGCACTGCGATCAGCCACATGAAGGCGTGCCGAAATGGCTCCCACTGAACCAGTCCAGTAGCTGCGTCGCCCATAAACAAGCTTAGATAGACCGGCAGCAGAATCATCTGAGCTGCCAGCAGCAACGGCGTGGAGGCTAGCAGCGGCTTGGCATCGGCCTGCCCGAGGTGAGCGAAGGTCACAACGTAGTCGATGCAAGGCGTGAGCAAAACTAGTAGTACCCCGACTCTCAGCAGCGGGTCTTGTGGAATCCAAGGAAGTAGCAAGGCGACCAGCAACGGCACAGCCACGAAGTTAGCAAGCAGCAGCGCGCCCAGGAAACGCATGTTCGACAAGGCACGACGCAACTCGATCAGCGGCACCTGCAGGAATGTCACGAACAGCATGAACGCCAGCAATGGATTAATGGCCGGTGCTAGCTCTGTGGAGGCCGGCCAGCGCCACGCCAAGATGCTGGCGAGAACTACAGCGGCGAAATAGATGCCAACCTGACGTATTTCGAGAATGGCGCGAAGACGGAGAAGCGACATGCGCTGCAGATTGGACGAAGGTTGACAAGGCAGCTTTGGGCCTGCAGCCGGAACCACCATCCGGGAGGACGCCATCGGCCTGCGTAGCGACACTTGGATTCTGGCAGGCTCCTTAAGGTTGCCTTTTTCTCACAGGAAGCCGCCGACCACCGCGAACGTCGAGGCAATCAAAGCGTTCCTCGTAACTCCCACATCTACCAACCCCAGTCGGGCAGAGCAGTGCAGCAGCGCCGTGGTCCGGTGGTGGGAAAAGCAGCGGGATCGAGCAGCACCGCACATGCGACGAGTCTTGAGGACGTAAGCGATGGCTTTCATCATCGACTCGAAGACGCGGTGGGTTCGCCTCCATAAATCTGGAAGCTCACGTCACACGCGGTGCTAGCCATGAGACCCGATCAGTATTCGCCCATCAAGGCGGTTGCTCGCCGCGCCTTCCCGGCTGCCTCCGCCGCTCGTTACTCCCGAAAGAATTCGCTTCCAGATTACAAATCTGTAACCTTACTGTCGGACAGGGTGGATTTTCTCCACCTACCATTCGCAGGATGCCGATTCAGCTTGCGCAGGCCCACGCGCTTGTTGCCCAATTCGTCGAGCTTCAATCTAAGCCTCTCCCTCATCACCGCAAACGAGTCGTCAAAAACGTGTTCTAGAGTTCGCTTCATGGCTCGCTGGTTCCTCATTGCCCTTTTGTTCGTCTTGCCCGCTCAGTTTGCCGCTGCAGCCGCGGCAGGGTACTGCACGCACGAAGCGACACCTGCATCGTTCCACCTGGGTCACCATGTGCATCAGCACACCGCTGAGGGACATGGCGGCTCGAAAGAGTCGCAGACCGATGCACCGCTTGGAGCGAACGGCGCAGATCACGGAGATTGCAGCGGGTGTCACACCAACGTGGCGCAGCTCGGCACGACGACCAAAGTCGTGGCGAAACGCGTTTTCAAGCGTTCATTCCTTGCATTCCCTGTGGCGCTCTTCAGCTCTCGAACAGAGCAGGACATCGACCGCCCCAAATGGTCACGCACCGGCTAAGCCCGGTGCGTCTGTCCCTTTCAGAGCCAA
>LNAP01019135.1_pt1 | contig 11098 bp, 13 predicted proteins | sample 602601 | NCBI WGS metagenome assembly LNAP01 (sample SAMN02440304, study PRJNA202911) | soil metagenome | biome: Subtropical and temperate rainforests or woodlands; isolation source: soil samples (1 kg each in a 20% v/v slurry with milli Q water) were... ...
AACCAGTTTTTTGATGATTGCGCGTATCGCTGTAGACGAGCATTCGCCGCCTTCGGAGGTGCTGACGTGGCTGGAGAAGAAGTACTTCAGCTCGTAGATACCACGCGGGGTGTGCATGAATTTCTGCGTGGTTACGCGCGAAATGGTCGACTCGTGCATGCCTACCGCTTCGGCAATGTCATGCAACACCAAGGGCTTCATCGCCTCATCGCCGTAGTCGAGGAAACCGCGCTGGTGCTCGACAATTTGGCTGGCCACTTTCATCAGTGTTTCGTTGCGGCTCTGCAGGCTTTTGATAAACCAGCGAGCTTCTTGCAGTTGGTTGCGCATAAAGGTGTTGTCGGCGCTGGAGTCAGCGCGGCGGACAAACCCTGCGTATTGCGGATTAACCCGCAGGCGCGGCATGGCTTCCTGATTGAGCTCCACCAGCCAGCGATCGTTGTGTTTGCGCACGATCACATCGGGCACCACGTATTCCGGTTCGCTCGCTTCAATCTGCGAACCTGGGCGCGGGTTAAGGCTTTGGATCAGCTCGATGACTTGGCGCAGCTCGTCTTCTTTGAGCTTCATGCGGCGCATCAGTTGGCTGTAATCGCGCCCGCCAAGCAGGTCGAGGTAATCGCCCGCGAGGCGCTGCGCTTCGGCCAGCCATGGGGTTTTCGCTGGCAGCTGACGCAGTTGCAGCAGCAGGCATTCGCGCAGGTCGCGCGCGCCAATACCCGAGGGTTCGAATTGCTGGATGCGGTGCAGCACGGCTTCGACTTCGTCGAGCTCGATATCCAGCTCGGGGTCGAAGGCGTCCAGCACTTCTTCGAGGGTTTCTTCGAGATAACCCTGGTCGTTGATGCAGTCGATCAGGGTGACGGCAATCAGCCGGTCCTTGTCGGACATCGGCGCCAAATTGAGCTGCCAGAGCATATGGCTTTGCAGGCTTTCGCCGGCCGAGGTGCGGGTGGTGAAGTCCCACTCGTCATCGTCGTTGCTGGGCAGGCTGCTGGCGCTGGTTTGGTAAATGTCTTCCCAGGCCGTGTCGACGGGAAGTTCATTGGGGATGCGTTCGTTCCATTCGCCTTCTTCCAGGTTGTCGACGGTAGGCGCCGAGGTTTCCTGGTAGCTGGTGTCCTGGTATGACTCTTCGCTGTTAGGGGCGGGCGGTGCGCTTTCCGCGCCGTCGGCTAGCGGATCGCTATTGTCGAAGTCCTCGCCTTCTTCTTGGCGTTCGAGCATGGGATTTGACTCCAGCGCCTCTTGGATCTCTTGTTGCAGATCCAGTGTGGACAATTGGAGTAAGCGGATGGCTTGTTGCAGCTGCGGTGTCATCGTCAGCTGCTGGCCCATTTTTAGGACTAGCGATGGTTTCATGGAGGGGGCTTAAGACCTTATTCGCCGGCGCATATGCGCTTTCCACAACGAGGGCGCCGAGGCGCCACCAGGAAGCAAATTATATGCCTAAGTCTGAGGGGTTTGCCTAGCCCTCAATCGAAGTCTGTAGTGCTTATCTGTTTGTGACTACAGAAGGCGCCCACAAGCAGGCGCCTGTAGCCAACTCCTACAGGCGGAACTCGTGGCCCAGATACACTTCTTTCACCAACTGGTTGGCCAGAATGGTGGCGGAATCGCCCTCGGCAATGAGTTGGCCGTCGTTGACGATGTAGGCGGTCTCGCAGATATCCAGGGTTTCACGGACGTTGTGATCGGTGATCAGCACGCCAATGCCCTTGGCCTTGAGGTGATGAATGATCTGTTTGATGTCGCCAACAGAGATCGGGTCGACACCGGCGAACGGTTCATCCAGCAGGATGAATTTCGGTGCAGTGGCCAGGGCGCGGGCGATTTCCACACGACGGCGTTCGCCGCCGGAGAGGCTCATGCCGAGGTTGTCGCGGATATGGCTGATATGGAATTCCTGCAGCAGGCTTTCCAGCTCTTTACGTCGGCCGGCGCTGTCGAGTTCTTTGCGGGTTTCCAGGATGGCCATGATGTTGTCGGCCACCGACAGCTTGCGGAAGATTGAGGCTTCCTGCGGCAGGTAACCGATGCCGGCGCGGGCGCGGCCATGCATGGGCAGGTGGGTGACATCGTCTTGGTCGATCAGTACGCGACCCTGATCGGCATTCACCAAGCCCACGATCATGTAGAAGCAAGTGGTCTTGCCGGCGCCGTTGGGGCCCAGCAAGCCAACGATCTGGCCGCTTTCAATCGACAGGCTGACATCACGAACCACCTGGCGGCCTTTGTAGGCTTTTGCCAGGTGTTGGGCTTTAAGAGTCGCCATTACTGCGCCTGTTGGTCGGCTGGCTGAGCGCCAGCGGGTTTGTTCTTGGGCTGGATAACCATGTCGATACGCGGGCGCGGGCTGGTCACGTTGGCACCGTTGGCGCGGCCGGCATTAACGATCTGGCGTTGGGTGTCGTAGACGATTTTCTCGCCTTCGAAGGTATTGCCTTCTTGAATCACCTTGGCCTGGTCGATCAGCACAATGCGGTCTTTGGCCGCGAAATATTGGATGGTCAGGCCATAGGCTTTGACGATCTGTTTATCCACAGCCGGTTTCTGTTCGTAGTAGGCCGGGTTGCCTACGGCGGTAAACACTTCGATATCACCACTGGCGTTTTGCGTGATGGTCACGGTGTTGCCAGTGATCTTCATGCTGCCTTGGGTAATCACCACGTCGCCGCGGTACACCGCCACACCTTTTTTGTCGTCCAGTTCAGCGCTGTCGGCTTGTACGCGAATCGGCTGATCTCGGTCGGTGGGCAGAGCCCACGCGCTGGAGCTGGCAATTGCCGCGCCCAAGCTCAGGAGTAGGGATAGGGTGTGAAGGGAAAATTGGTTAACGAACCTCATGCTGGCCTCTTACGTTGGACAGCAGGAGCACCCGGCTGTCTTTCAAATACGCTTTCATTCACTCCATTGGCGGCCTCGATTCTAACGGCTTGCTGGGTCTGCGCAAATTCCTTGTCTGGGAACACGGTCATGCGACTGCTGGTAATGATGGTGGGGCGATTTTTTTCGTCGGTGCGGGCGATGCGTACGTTGTCGATCAGCTCGACTTCGGTGCCGCCTGGCGATACTTCGCCACGGTCACTTTGCACATGCCACGGCAGCGGTGAGGTTTCGCGATACAGCAACAGGTCAGGTTTAGTGACCAGGCTCTTGTCGCTTTCTTTCAGGTGTTCGACTTTATCGCTGGTCATCTCGTAACGCAGTTTGCCGTCGATTTGGTATTCGGTGGTTTTTGCATTGATCACGTAGAAGTCCACGGCATTGTCTGTCGTCGCTTCAGGCTTCTGTTCAAGCAAGCTTTCCGGGTTGAGATTCCAGTAACCGAGTGCGGCGACGAGCAATGCCGCCAGGCCGAACGATAAGGTAAGAAGCAATTTGCGCAGCATGGTCGACTCTATAAATAGGCGGCTTGAGCCGCTTCGAGATTGCCCTGCGCTTGCAGGATCAGCTCGCAGAATTCACGTGCAGCGCCTTCGCCGCCACGAGCTTGGGTGACACCATCGGCGTGTTGGCGAACAAAGTCATTGGCGTTGGCGACAGCCATGCCCAGGCCGACACGACGAATTGCTGGAAGATCCGGCAGGTCATCGCCCAAATAGGCGACTTGCTCATAGCTTAGGCCGAGTTCGCCAAGAAGCTCGTCGAGCACCACCAGCTTGTCTTCGCGGCCTTGATACAAATGATGAATGCCGAGGTTTTGCGCACGACGCTCTACCACCGGGCTTGAGCGGCCGGTGATGATCGCGGTGCGTACGCCCGAGTTGATCAGCATTTTGATGCCTTGGCCGTCGAGCGTGCTAAACGTCTTGAACTCGCTGCCATCGACCAGAAAGTAAAGTTTGCCATCGGTGAGCACGCCGTCGACATCAAATACCGCCAGCTTGATGGCCTTGCCGCGTTGCAACAGGTCGTTACTCATCACATCACTCCAGCGCGCAACAGGTCGCCCAGGTTAAAGGCGCCAATTGGGTGGTCTTGTTCGTCGACCACAATCAGTGCGCCGATTTTGTTGTCTTCCATGATCTTTAGCGCTTCGGCCGCGAGCATGTCCGGGCGTGCTGTTTTGCCGTGCTCGGTCATTACTTCGTCGATGGTTGCTTGGCGAATATCGAGGTCGCGGTCCAGGGTGCGGCGCAAATCGCCGTCGGTGAAGATCCCGGCCAGGCGGCCATCGGCTTCCAGAACCGCGGTCATGCCCAGGCCTTTGCGGGTCATTTCCATCAGCGCGTCGCGCAGCAGGGTGCCGCGTAGCACCTTGGGCAGTTGCTCGCCGCTGTGCATCACGTTTTCCACTTTCAGCAACAGGCGGCGGCCGAGCGCGCCACCTGGGTGGGAGAAGGCGAAGTCTTCAGCGGTGAAACCACGGGCTTCCAGTAGGGCGATGGCCAGGGCGTCGCCGAGTACCAGTGATGCAGTGGTGGAGGAGGTCGGGGCCAGGTTCAGTGGGCACGCTTCCTGAGCGACGCGTGCGTCAAGGTTGACCTCGGCCGCTTTGGCCAGCGGCGAATCAGGGTTGCCGGTCATGCTGATCAGGGTAATGCCGAGGCGTTTAATCAGTGGCAGCAGGGTAACGATTTCGGCGGTGGAGCCGGAGTTGGAGAGGGCGAGCACCACGTCATCGCGGGTGATCATGCCCATATCGCCATGGCTGGCTTCGGCCGGGTGAACAAAAAAGGAGGTGGTGCCGGTGCTCGCCAAGGTGGCGGCAATCTTGTTGCCAATGTGCCCAGACTTGCCCATGCCGACCACAACCACGCGGCCTTTACTGGCCAGAATAAGTTCGCAGGCTTTTACGAAAGCCGCGTCAATGCGGGGGAGCAAACCTTCTACAGCCTCGATTTCAAGGCGGACGGTGCGCAGTGCCGATTGGATCAGGTCGTTGGTCTGGTTCATAACTTAAGACGGTGGCCGCGTGAAAAGGCCGGGATTATAGCGGTAAAGCCGATCAGGCTCACCCTTGAATATTGGCGCGTGCGTGCAGCCTCGATTTGGTCTCACTTCGTTGCTGGTTTATTGGCTTTAGCTATACAGATGTTTCCGCCTTGGGCGCGGCAGGATGCCGGTGATATAGTTGCCGCCCTATCCGGCATGTCACTTACGTGGTGTCCCCACCGTGCGACATGGCGTCTGATAGGCGGCTGTACCAAGGAGTTCAGATGAGTGCCGATCACGCCTACGCGGTCGAGCTGAAGGGCGTGTCCTTCATGCGCGGTTCGCGCAGCATTTTCAACAATGTCGATATTTCCATTCCGCGCGGCAAGGTCACCGGCATCATGGGGCCGTCCGGGAGTGGTAAAACCACTTTGCTACGTCTGATGGGTGCACAACTGCGACCCAGCAGCGGCGAAGTGTTGGTCAACGGCCAGAATTTGCCCTCGTTGTCGCGCAGCGACCTATTTGATATGCGCAAGCAAATGGGTGTGCTGTTTCAGAGCGGCGCGCTGTTTACCGATCTCGATGTGTTTGAGAACGTCGCCTTCCCGCTGCGCGTACATACCCAATTACCCGAAGACATGATTCGCGACATCGTGCTGATGAAGCTCCAGGCCGTTGGCCTGCGCGGCGCCATCGAGCTGATGCCGGACGAGCTCTCGGGCGGCATGAAGCGCCGCGTTGCCCTGGCCCGGGCGATCGCCCTGGACCCGCAAATTCTGATGTATGACGAACCTTTTGTAGGCCAAGACCCGATTGCCATGGGTATTCTGGTGCGCCTTATTCGTCTGCTCAACGACGCCCTGGGCATCACCAGTATTGTGGTCTCCCACGATTTGGCCGAAACCGCCAGCATTGCTGACTACTTATATGTAGTGGGTGATACCCAGGTGCTCGGCCATGGCACCCCGAAAGAATTGATGGAGTCGGATGATCCGCGCATCCGTCAGTTTATGAAGGGTACCGCTGACGGTCCGGTGCCGTTCCATTTCCCCGCTGCGGATTACCGCGACGATTTGTTGGGGGCGCGTTGATGCGCAAAAAATCCATTAGCGAACGTATTCGCCTGCTTGGCCGTGCGGGCATCGACACGGTTGGCTCGCTCGGTACGTCCACCGTTTTTCTGTTGCGCGCCCTATTTGGCCGCGGCAATGTCGGCAACGGTTTTGGTCACCTGTTGATCAAGCAGTTGTATTCGGTTGGTGTGATGTCGATGGTGATCATCGTCGTTTCCGGCCTGTTTATCGGCATGGTGTTGGCGCTGCAGGGCTTTAACATTCTCTCCAGCTATGGCTCGGAGCAGGCAGTGGGGCAGATGGTTGCCCTGACGTTGTTGCGCGAGTTGGGCCCGGTCGTGACGGCTCTGCTGTTCGCCGGCCGCGCCGGTTCCGCGCTGACTGCCGAGATCGGCAATATGAAATCCACCGAGCAGCTTTCCAGCCTGGAAATGATCGGTGTCGATCCGCTCAAGTACATCATTGCCCCCCGCCTGTGGGCCGGTTTTATCTCGCTGCCGCTACTTACCATGATCTTCTGCGTGGTCGGTATTTGGGGGGGCGCCATGGTGGCGATTGATTGGTTGGGCGTGTTCGAGGGGTCGTTCTGGGCCAATATGCAGAACAGCGTGTCGTTCGAGAAGGATGTGCTCAACGGCCTGATCAAAAGTATCGTGTTTGCCTTTGTGGTGACCTGGATCGCCGTGTTCCAGGGTTATGACTGTGAGCCCACGTCCGAGGGGATCAGCCGTGCCACCACCAAAACAGTGGTTTATGCCTCGCTTGCCGTGCTGGGCCTGGACTTCATCTTGACCGCCCTGATGTTTGGAGATTTCTGATGCAAAACCGCACCCTGGAAATTGGTGTCGGCCTGTTCCTCCTGGCCGGTCTGTTGGCCTTGCTGCTTCTGGCATTGCGCGTCAGTGGCCTGACGGTTGGCGCGGGGCAGGACACCTATAAGCTCTACGCCGATTTCGACAACCTCGCCGGTTTAACCGTGCGCGCCAAGGTCACCATGGCCGGTGTGGGTATTGGCAAGGTCACCGCTATCGACCTGAACCGCGACAGCTTCACCGGGCGGGTGACGATGGAGCTGGAAAAGCGTGTGGATAACCTGCCGGTGGACTCCACCGCGTCTATCCTCACCGCGGGTTTACTCGGGGAAAAATACATTGGCATCAGCGTGGGCGGCGAGGAAGCGTTGCTCAAGGATGGCGGAACCATTCAGGACACCCAGTCGTCGTTAGTACTGGAAGACTTGATTGGCAAGTTCCTGATCAACTCGGTTAACAAAGAATCCAAGTGAGGAATTCGAGCATGTTGAGCGCTCTGCGTCGCGGTCTGCTGGTGATGTTGGCGGTGTTTCGCCGGCCCTGCCGCCCAGGACATCGTGCAAAGCACTACTGACCAACTGTTAAGCGACCTCAAGGCCAATAAAGATCAGTACAAGGCCGACCCGCAAAAATTCTACGACTCGCTAAACCGCATCATTGGTCCGGTGGTGGATGCCGACGGCATTTCCCGCAGCATCATGACCGTCAAGTACTCGCGCAGCGCCACTCCTGCGCAGATGCAGCGTTTTCAAGAAAACTTCAAACGCAGCCTGATGGAGTTCTACGGCAACGCCTTGCTGGAGTACAACAACCAGGACATTCGCGTGCTGCCAAGCAACGCCAAGCAGTCCGACCCGGACCGCACGAGCGTCAATATGGAAGTGCGTGACGCCAAGGGCACCGTGTACCCAGTCAACTACACCATGACCAAGGTTAACGGTGAGTGGATGCTGCGTAACGTGACCATTAACGGCATCAACATCGGCAAGTTGTTCCGCGACCAGTTCGCCGACGCCATGCAGAAAAACGGCAATAACCTGGACAAGACCATCGACGGTTGGGCGCAGGTTGTCGCCAACGCCAAGAACACCGAAGACGGGCAAAAGGCTGCAGGTCATGACGACTGATAGCGTGGTTCATCAACAGGCCGACGGCGTTTTGCAGTTGGCGGGTGTGTTGGACTTTCGTACCGGTGCGCAGCTGCGCGCTGAAGGCGAGAAACTTATTCGCGCCTCTAGCGCTGCCACTGTGGTGGTCGACTGCACGGCAGTTGAGCATTCCAGCAGCGTCGGTTTGTCGTTGCTGTTGGCCTATATGCGTGTAGCCCAGAGCGCCGGCAAAACCTTATCGGTGCGTGGTTTGCCGGTAGAAATGCGCCAAATTGCCGAAGTGTCCGGGCTGCTGGATATTTTGCCGCTTCAGGCTTGACCTGCCGGGTGGGGCGCTAAGCCCCGTCATACCTGGCTGCAGTGCACAAAATCTGTCGCCCCTCCGTCAGTGTTCCGTTTTCCGGGGTTCGCAGGCGGGGGGCTTTTTTGTATCATGGCCGACCCGCGCGCGTAGGGCGCCGATCGAGGTTTAGCATGCAGGCCATAGAAGTAAAAAGCTTCCTTGAGGAAAAGCTGTCCGATACCGAAGTCAACGTGGAAGGCGAAGGCTGTAATTTCCAGTTGAACGTCGTCAGTGACGAGTTGGCGGCGTTGAGCCCAGTCAAGCGTCAGCAGCAGGTCTATGCCCACCTCAACCCGTGGATCGCCGATGGCAGCATTCACGCGGTTACCATGAAATTCTTCAGCCGCGCCGCATGGGCCGAGCGTTCCTAAGCCCACGGGCGACGAGACTCCTAATGGATAAATTGATTATTACCGGCGGGCGAAATCCGCATCTCCGGGGCGAAAAACTCCGCCCTGCCGATTCTGGCTGCAACCCTGCTGGCCGACGCGCCAGTCACCGTGTGCAACCTGCCGCACCTGCACGACATCACCACCATGATCGAACTGTTCGGTCGCATGGGCATTGAGCCGGTAATCGACGAAAAACTCAGCGTTGAAGTCGACGCCCGCGCGATCAAAACCCTGGTGGCGCCGTACGAGTTGGTGAAAACCATGCGTGCGTCGATCCTCGTGCTCGGCCCGATGGTTGCTCGTTTCGGTGAAGCCGAAGTGGCGCTGCCTGGCGGTTGCGCCATCGGTTCGCGTCCGGTTGATTTGCACATCCGCGGCCTGGAAGCCATGGGCGCGATCATCGACGTGGAAGGCGGCTATATCAAAGCCAAGGCGCCTGAAGGCGGCCTGCGCGGTGCGCACTTCTTCTTTGATACCGTCAGCGTAACCGGCACCGAAAACATCATGATGGCCGCCACCCTGGCCAAAGGTCGCAGCGTGTTGGAAAACGCCGCGCGCGAACCAGAAGTGGTCGACCTGGCTAACTGCCTGATCGCCATGGGCGCAAAAATCAGCGGTGCCGGCACCGACACCATCACCATCGACGGTGTTGAACGCCTCGGCGGTGCGCGTTACAGCGTAATGCCCGACCGTATTGAAACCGGCACCTACCTGGTGGCCGCTGCCGCTACCGGTGGCAAGGTGAAGTTGAAAGACACCGACCCAACCATCCTTGAAGCGGTGCTGTTGAAGCTGCAAGAAGCGGGCGCCGAAATCACTACCGGCCCGGACTGGATCGAGCTGGACATGAAGGGCAAGCGCCCGAAAGCCGTGAACCTGCGTACCGCTCCGTACCCGGCTTTCCCGACCGACATGCAGGCGCAATTTATTGCCCTCAACGCCATTGCCGAAGGCACCGGCGCGGTCATCGAAACCGTGTTCGAAAACCGCTTTATGCACGTGTATGAAATGACCCGCATGGGCGCGTTGATTCAAGTCGAGGGCAACACAGCCATCGTCACCGGTACCAAAACCTTGAAGGGCGCGCCAGTCATGGCCACCGACCTGCGGGCTTCGGCCAGCCTGGTGATTTCGGCGCTGGTCGCCGAGGGCGACACCCTGATCGACCGCATCTACCACATCGACCGTGGTTACGAGTGCATCGAAGAAAAACTGCAGTTGCTGGGCGCGAAAATTCGTCGCGTACCGGGCTAGTAAGGCCGCGCCCTGATTGCCGCGTAGCGGTAGTCAGGGCCTCGTGCCACCGCTGGAAACCAGGTTTTAAGGACACATCGCGCCATGTTGACCATCGCCTTATCCAAAGGCCGCATTCTTGACGACACTCTGCCATTGCTCGCAAAGGCAGGGATCGTGCCGACCGAAAACCCGGACAAAAGCCGCAAGCTGATTATCCCCACCACCCAAGACGACGTGCGCCTGCTGATCGTGCGGGCCACCGACGTGCCGACCTATGTTGAGCATGGCGCGGCCGACCTCGGTGTTGCCGGTAAAGACGTGCTGCTGGAATACGGCGGCCAGGGCTTGTACGAGCCGCTGGACCTGCAAATTGCCAAGTGCAAGCTGATGACTGCCGGTGCCGTTGGTGTGCCGGAGCCTAAAGGGCGTCTGCGCGTGGCCACCAAGTTCGTCAACGTTGCCAAGCGCTACTACGCCGAACAAGGTCGTCAGGTTGAAGTGATCAAGCTCTACGGCTCCATGGAGCTGGCACCGCTGGTTGGCCTGGCCGACAAGATTATCGACGTGGTCGACACCGGCAACACCCTGCGCGACATCGGCGTGGACGCCAGCCTCGCCGCCGAAGGCTCCTACGTGCCCGGCGCCATCGGCATTTTTGTGCGCAACGACACCGGCAAGGCGCCGTATCCGTCCGGCAACGACAACATCGTCATCGAGAACAACACCATCGAGGGAAGCTCCGTCGCCGGCATCCACGCCTACGCCGTCCGCGGCCTCGTCATCCGCAACAACACGCTTCGCAACACCAACCTCGTCCGCAAGGCCGGCACGACCGATCCGGCCACCCACCTCCTCACCTCCGGCCCCGTTTCCACCGACGGCGCCTCCGATGTCCGGATGGAGGGCAACGCCCTCCGCCCTGCGACCTCGGCGCGCTGAACATTTTCTCCGCCGGCTATCCCACTCTCCCGATTCTCGTCCCCCACCAACCCAGCTGTCATCCCACATGAAAACACACACCCGCCTGCTCGTTCCCATCGCCCTGCTCGCCCTCGGCGTCGTTCCCGTCCACGCCGTCATGATCTCGGACGATTTCACCAACGCCACACTCGGAACAGCCAATGTCACCGGCGCCAGCACCTTCACCGGCGACCACGCCGGCGGCGGCGACGTCCTCGCCGTACACCTCATGGGCGGCCAGCGGCGCGAGTTCGAGAAAGGCCGAGCCGGCGTCGAGCAGGGTATCGATGCG
>LNAP01005606.1_pt1 | contig 11097 bp, 7 predicted proteins | sample 602601 | NCBI WGS metagenome assembly LNAP01 (sample SAMN02440304, study PRJNA202911) | soil metagenome | biome: Subtropical and temperate rainforests or woodlands; isolation source: soil samples (1 kg each in a 20% v/v slurry with milli Q water) were... ...
CGGCTTCTTCTCGATGGGGTCGATGCAGAAGCCGGAAGAGCGGCCGTAGGTGGTCAGCACCACCTGCTCGCCTTCGCGCATGCGCACGAAGCAGGCGCCCCGCTGGCCGTCGTGCAGCTTGCAGTCGCGAGGGCAGAGGTCGCACTGGATGCGGCCATCGGGCAAGCCGTGCCACCAGCGCCCCGGGTAATGTGCGGACAGGTCATTCATCGCAAACCTCCTACTCCCTCTTGCGCCTGTCAGGAAGGGAGCCTGGCTGTACGGGCTGGCTCATGCTCAGGGCTCCCAGCGTCGGAACAGCAGGCTGGCGTTGACGCCACCGAAGCCGAAGCCGTTCGACAGGGCGTAGCGGATCGGCATGTGCCGGGCGTTCAAGGCAACCAGGTCGAGCCCGTCGGCCGCCTCGTCGGGGTTGATCAGGTTCAGCGTAGGCGGGACGACCTGATCCCGTAGCGCCAGGACGGTGAAGATGGCCTCGACCCCGCCTGCGGCGCCCAGCAGGTGTCCGGTACTGGACTTGGTCGAGGTGATCGCCACACCCGATCCGCTGCCGAACACCGAGCGGATGGCAGCCAGCTCGCCACGGTCGCCAACTGGTGTGGAGGTTGCGTGGGCGTTGATGTGCTGCACGTCGCTCGGCGCAATACCGGCCTGGCGCAACGCCTGTTCCATGGCGCGGCGAGCGCCGTCACCGTTCTCCGGGCCGGCGGTCAGATGATAGGCATCGGCACTGGTGCCGTAGCCGACCAGTTCCGCCAATGGCTGGGCGCCGCGGGCCAGCGCATGTTCCAGCGACTCGATCACCAGCAGGCCGGCCCCCTCGGCCATGACGAAGCCATCGCGGTCGCGGTCGAACGGCCGCGACGCCTCCCGGGGCTGGTCGTTGAATCCGCTGGACAGGGCGCGCGCCGCGGCAAAGCTGCCGAGCGTGACGCGATGGATCGCGGCCTCGGTCCCGCCACACACGGCGATATCCGCCTCACCGCTACGGATCAGTCGGGCCGCATCGCCGATGGCTTGCGCACCGGCCGCGCAGGCAGTCACCGGCGCCCCAAGCGGGCCTTTGAAGCCGTGTCGGATGGAAACCTGCCCGGCCGCCATGTTGGCCAGGAACGACGGCGCGGTGAATGGCGAAAGCCGGCGCGGACCGCGTTGATCCGTGGTGCGCACTGCCTCGGCGATGGCGCCGAAGCCGCCGACACCGGAGGCAATGATGGTCGCGGTGCGTTGCCTCTGCGCCTCGTCTGTCGGCTGCCAGCCGGCCTGCGCCAAGGCCTCCTCAGCGGCAACCAGGGCAAATTCGATGAAGCGATCCATCTTTTTGCGTTCCTTGGCCGCGATGACCCGCTCCGGGTCGTAGCCGGCCTGCGGATCGTCCTCCAAGGTGGGCACCTGCCCACCAACCGCGCAGCCGGTGCCTTCGGCCAGCTCGGCAGGCAGCGCACGGATGCCTGACTGTCCTGCCAATAGACGGGACCAAGTGGTTGCCGTGCCGCACCCCAGGGGGCTGACGATACCTGTCCCGGTCACCACTATTCGAACTGCATTTCGAGCACTCATTGTCCACCTCGTTTTCCACATGTGCAGCGCCCCGCAGGGCGCCGCTAGCTTCTTTGTGGCCACCTACCGGCTATCTCCCAGCAAGCGAACACGTCTACATCCGATCACCTCAAGTCCTGGTCATGCGGGCTGCGCCGCCATGAGCCGGCTATGGCTTACGGGCCGGATGCCGAACCAGATGGCGTACATGGCCGGCAGGAACACCAGGGTCAGTATGGTGCCGGCTAAAGTGCCGCCGATCAGCGTGTAGGCGAGCGTTCCCCAGAACACCGAGTGGGTCAGCGGGATGAAGGCCAGGATCGCCGCCAACGCGGTGAGGATCACCGGCCTGGCACGCTGCACGGTGGCCTCGACCACCGCGCGGAACGGGTCCAGGCCGGCCTGTTCGTTGTGGCGGATCTGCCCGATCAGGATCAGCGTGTTGCGCATCAGGATGCCCGACAGGGCAACCAGGCCGATCAAGGCATTGAAGCCAAACGACTGCTGAAACAGCAGCAGGATCGGCACCACGCCGATCAGCCCCAGCGGGCTGGTGAGGAAGACCATGACCATCGCCGAGATCGAACGCACCTGCAGAATGATGATGATCAGCGTGGCGGCCAGCATGATCGGGAACAGCGGCAACATCGCCACCGTTGCCTTGTCCGACTCCTCGATGGAGCCCGCTTGCTCGATGCGGTAGCCGCTCGGCAATATCGCCATAAGGGGCAGGAGCTGCTGGGTAATGGCCGCCGACACGTCCGGCGGCTGCAGGCCGTCGGCGATGTCGCCCCGCACGGTAATCGTCGGCATGCGGTCGCGCCGGCGCATGATCGGCTCTTCCATGCGCACATCGACCTCGCCGACCTGCGACAGCGGGATGCGTTGCCCGCTGGCGCCCGCCAGGGTGAAGTCCATGACCCGGGTCGGATCGAAGCGGATATCCCCGGCCGCACGGGCCACAACCTGTACCGTGCGGATGTCCTCGCGCACGGCGGTGATGGGCACGCCGCTGAGCAAAAACTGCAGCTGTTGGGCGACGGCGCTGGAGGTCAGCCCCACGGCCTGCAGGCGATCCTGTTGCAGGCTGAAGTGCAGCGTCGGCACGCGCGTGCCCCAGTCGGTGTTGACCGTGCGCATCATCGGGCTGGCATCCATCACCTGCTGTACCTCGGCCGCGATTTCGCGCAGCTTGTCCGGGTCCGGGCCGGTGACCCGGTAGGCGACCGGGAACGGCGAGTAGGGGCCGAATGCCAACTGGGTGACACGCACGCGCGCCTCGCTGGCCAGGCCCTCGGAGATCGCCTCCCGCAGTCGATGCTTCAACGCCTCGCGCTTGTCCTGATCGTCCGTACGCACCACGATCTTGGCGAACGATGGATCGGGCAACTCCGGCCCCATCGAGAAGAAGAAGCGTGGCGCGCCCTGGCCGATGTAGGCCGTGACGATCCTGGCCTCTTCCTGCTGGGCCAGCCAGGCCTCGACCTTTTCCGTGGCGGCGCTGGTCTGGGCGATCGAGGTGCCGTAGGGCATCTGTACTTCGACCAGCACTTCGGGGCGGTCGGAGTTCGGGAAGAACTGTTTCTTGACCAGGCCCATGCCCAGCACGGCCGCCACGAACAGCCCGACCACCGAACCGGCGACCAGCCACTTGTGGGCGATGACGCGGCCCAGCAGCAGACGAAAGCGGTTGTAGCGCGGCGTGTCGTAGATCGCCGCATGACCGCCCTCGACCTTCTTGAAGCTGGGCAGCAACTTGACGCCGAAGTACGGGGTGAACAGCACGGCGACCAGCCAAGACGCGATCAGCGCGGTGCCGACGATCCAGAACATATTGCTGGTGTATTCGCCCGCAGCGGAGCGGGCAAAGCCATTGGGCATGAAGCCGACGGCGGTGACCAGCGTGCCCGAGAGCATCGGCGCGGCGGTATGGCTCCAGGCATAAGCGGCGGCGGCGGTGCGGCTGAAGCCTTCTTCCATCTTCACCACCATCATCTCAATGGCGATGATGGCGTCGTCCACCAGCAGGCCCAGCGCCAGAATCAGCGAGCCGAGGGTGATGCGGTCGAAGTTCTTGCCGGTCGCCGCCATCACCACAAAGACCACCGCCAGGGTCAGCGGCACGGCTGCGGCGACCACGAGGCCCGCGCGCCAGCCCATGCTCAAGAAACTCACCAGCATGACCACCAGCAGCGCGGCGAAGAACTTGACCATGAACTCGTCGACCGCCGCGCTGATATTGACGGCCTGGTCGGTGACCTTGCTCAGGCTAATGCCCAGCGGCAGCCCGGCGTTGATCGCACTCACCTCGCCGTCCAGCGCCTTACCCAGGTCGAGGCCGCTCCAACCGTCGCGCATGACGATGCCCAGCAGCAGGGCCGGCTCGCCACCGTTGCGGATCAGGAAGGTCGCCGGGTCTTCGTAACCACGCTTGACCGTGGCGACGTCCGACAGCTTCAGCGTGCGGCCTTGCGCCACCACCGGCGTGTCGCGGATCTTCTGCAACTCATCGAAGGCGCCGTCCAGGCGCAGGAACACCTGCGGTCCCTTGGTTTCCACGGAGCCCGCCGGGGTCAGGGCATTCTGGGCGTTAAGCGCGGCGAATACTTCCTGCGGCCCGATACCCAGGGTTGCCAGGCGCTCATGGGCGAACTCGACGAAGATGCGCTCGGCCTGCTCGCCGATGATGTTGACCTTCTTCACCCCCGGCACGTGCAGCAACCGCTGGCGCAGCATCTCCGCATCACGCACCAGCAGGCGCTGCGGTTCGCCCTTGGCCTTGAGTGCGTACAGGGCAAAGGTGACGTCCGCATATTCGTCGTTGACCATCGGCCCGATCACGCCGGGCGGAAGGTTGATGGCCTCGTCGCCGACTTTCTTGCGGGCCTGGTAGAACTGCTCCTGTACCTCCGAAGGCGGCGTGCTGTCGAGCAGGGTCAGGGTGGTGAAGGCCAGGCCGGGCCTGGTGTAGGTTTCGCTGCGGTCGTACCAGCGCAGCTCCTGCAGGCGCTTTTCGATCTTCTCGGCGACCTGGTCCTGCATCTCCTGGGCCGTGGCTCCGGGCCAGGCGGTGACGATGGTCATCACCTTGATCGTGAAGGCGGGGTCTTCCGCCCGCCCCAGCTTGAAGAAGGCGACGAGCCCCGCCAGCGAGATCAGGCAGACCAGGAACAGAGTGATGGAGCGCTCGCGCACGGCGAGCGCCGACAGGTTGAAACGACCTTCGCTCATGGGCGGACTCCTTGGGCCGACGCGACGGCGGCCTGACCGGCCAACCGCACCGGCTGGCCTTCGCGCAGCAGATGCGCGCCGAGCGCGACGATCTGCTCGCCCTGCCTGAGCGCTCCGCTGATGCGTGCGTGTTCGTCATCCAGGTGCCGGACCGCAACCGGCCGCCAGGACACCTGTGCCGGTTCCCCCTGAATGACCCAGACCCCCGGCCCCTTGCCCGTGTCGTACAGGGCGCCGATCGGCACCTGCAGATCGTTCTGCGTATGCGTCTGGCCATTCGCAATCTGCACGGTGATGGTGGTGCCCAACGGTGCATTGGCCAGTTCGCCTTCCAGCACGTAGCGCGCCTCGAAGGTACGGGTCAGGCGGTCGGCGACGTCCGAAAGCTGGCGCAGACGGGTCGCAACGCTGATGTCCTCTCTGCCGAACAGGGTGGCCTGGGCGGCGGAGCCGACCGCGGGGCGCAGGGTTTCCGGCAACTGGACAACCGCTTCCCGCGGCCCGGCATGCGCCACCCGCACCACGGCCTGGCCGGCATTGACGACCTGGCCGGGCTCGACCAGCGTTTCCATGACGATGCCATCGGCATCGGCCAACAGCTCGGCATAGCGGGTCGCATTGCGGGCGACCTCGGCCTGGGCCTCGGCCGCACTGAGCTGGGCCCGGGCCGCATCTGCCGCGGCCTTGAACTGATCGTAGGCCGACGCCGATACCGCGCCGGTGCCGCGCAACGCTCGGTAGCGGGCTTCATCGTCACGGGTCTGCTGCGCCCGCGCTCGCGCAGCGGCGACCGCTTCGCGCTGCGCATGGGCGGCGAGCTTCAGGTCGACGGGATCGAGGCGCAGCAGTACCTGGCCGCGCTTGACCGTTTGCCCGGTATCCACGAGCCGCTCCAGGACCTTGCCGGAGACGCGAAAGCCCAGGTCGCTCTGGACCCTGGCCGCGACGATGCCCGTGAACGAGCGTGGCGCGGGGACCGCCGACTGAGCGAGGGCGACCCGCACCAGCGGCGCGTCAGTACGTGGATCGGATGGCGCCTGTTCGCCGCAGGCGACCAGCGCCAACGGCATCACACCGATGAGAGTGGACAGAAGGAGGCTGCGCCGACGCATGAGGAACCCATCGCGAAGTGGTAGGGAACCTCACTTTGAATCTAGTGACCAATTTAGTCAATAGTCACAAGCGTCATGGCGACAAGCTCCGCAGTATCAGGCTGGACAGCAGGAGCGGCGCCTCGTCGGTGTAATCGAGACCGTGCTGCAAGAGCAATGGATTGCAATAGGGGCGCATGACCAGATGGATTGCCATGACAGCCTCGTCGAGAGGCGTCTTGCGCTCGAAGTCGCCGGTCTGCCGGCCTTGCACCAAGATGTCCTGGATCAGCTCCTGAATCCGCATCTCATAGGTGCGCGCCGCCTGCCAGCGATCGGTGGCTGCTGATGCCGCAATCTCGTAAAGCTTACGGTCCTGAAAGAACAGCCGCAGGCTCGACTCCACCAGCGCCCTGAACATTCGGCGCAGCTTCTCCGGTGGGCGCTCGGCCTCAGCGACGGCGGCCCGAACCTCGGCCTCGATCTGGCTCAGGCAATTGGCGCAGATCGCCTCGCCGATGGCCTGCTTGGACTCGAAGAACTTGTAGATATAGGCCTTGGAGAAACCGATGGCCTTGGCCAGATCGGAGACCGTGGTTTTCTCGTAACCATAAAGGCTGAAATGCTCGTTGGCCGCAGCCACGATCTGGTCGCGCACCTCGTGATCGACTGGACCACGAGTTGTCACTTTGGGAGAGGATGTCTTGTTCATGGGACATAGCCTACAGAGCAGTCGGGATATGGACAACAAGTGACCAAAATGTATTATGGTCACAACCTGTTGAGCTCCCACCCGGTCCCGGAAGAAGATGCCCATGCCATCCAGACTCACCCTCGCCGTATTGATCAGCGCCAGTCTCTCGGCAGGCTGCGCGGTCGGCCCCGACTACACCCGCCCCGAGCTCTCGATGCCCGAGCGCTTCCTGGGCCAGGCCGCAGTTGATCGGCGGCCTGCTCGTCCCAATGCCGATCTCATCGCCTGGTGGGCAGGATTTAGTGACCCGCAACTGACCCATGTCGTGACCGTCGCGCTGGAGCAGAATCTCGATCTCGCCCAGGCCATCGCTCGCGTCGCCCAGACCCGTGCAGGGTTAGGGGCAGCCAATGCCGCGCTATTGCCATCCGGCACGATCAGCGGCCAAACAGCCAGAGCCTACCAATCGGTTGAAACGCCGCTGGGACAGGTGCTGAACGCGACGCCCGACTTCGACCGCTACGGCAGCGCTTATGAGGCCAATCTCGGCGCGAGCTGGGAACTGGACATTTTCGGCGGTCTGCGTCGTGGCCGGGAAGCGGCGCTGGCCGAGTATCAGGCCTCGCAAGCCGGTGCCGCTGCGACCAGACTCGCCGTGGCGGCACAGACCGCCGATATCTATATCGCCATCCGCGGGCTACAGACCCGCATCGCCGTTGCGCGCCAACAAGTGCAGACGCAAGAAGAGCTGCTGGCAACCGTCAACCTGCTCTACAGCCAGGGGTTGGCCGCCGAACTCCAGGTGCGCCAGGTCGAAGGGGCGCTTGCGCAGGTTCGAGCGTCCGTCCCCGTGCTGGAGACAGGACTGGACGTGGCGATGAACGCCCTGGACGTGATGCTGGGCTCAGCGCCCGGCACGCATCGCTCAGACCTGGCCAAGGCTGGCGCCATACCGGTCGCCCCGCAAATTGCGGCGGCGGGATCGCCGGGCGAGCGGCTGAGACGCCGGCCCGACCTGATTGTGGCCGAGCGTCGACTGGCCGCCTCGAACGCGCGTATCGGCGTCGCCATCGCCGAGTATTACCCCAAGCTTTCCCTGAGCGGACTGATCGGTAGCGCGACATCGGTGTCCGGGGGCAACCTGTTCGGCAGCGGTGCCAGCCAGGCCGCCGGCGTGCTGGGCCTGCGCTGGCGGCTGTTCGATTTCGGCCGTATCGACGCGCAGATCGACCTGGCCAAGGGCCAGGAAGCCGAGAGCCTGGCGGCTTATCGACTGGCCGCCCTGCGGGCCACCGAGGACGTGGAAAACGCCTTCTCGGCCTTGGTCAAGCGCGAGGAGCAGGCGGACTTGCTCGAGCAGGGTGTGGATTCGCTCGGTCGTGCACGGCAAGCGTCCTTTGCCGCCTACCAGCAAGGCGTCGTCAGCCTGATCGAAGTTCTGCAGGCCGACGAAAACCTGCTGCGTGCCTCCGATGCGCAAGCACAGGCGCAGACCGAATCGGCACGCGCAGGGGTCGCTGCCTTCAAAGCACTCGGTGGAGGCTGGACCGCCCATGAACCTCAGGTGGTGGCGACCAAATAAGGCAGGCGAAACAGTTGGATCGCTATTTGCCCGTGGAGGATTGAACGTCAAGACAGTAGAAAAGCAGCGCTCGCGCTCTGAACTACCCCGATTTTTACCCATGGCCACTGGCCCCTTTGGATCGACTGCTGTCGGTCACGAGAGACCGCTATCGACCCATAGCTGCCGCTTGTGTGCGGCGACTATCGGCCAGAAGGGGACAGCGGCCTGGTAAATAATCTGTCCCCTTTTTGTTTGGTGCGGCTTGGTCATTGGAATGACTAAGCCGCACTAGGTTCTGTACGAAAAGTCGGTTTGCCTTGGGCAACAAGGTAAAAACAGCCTCAGGAGGGCATCTGGAACCCCAGAAATCGATCATTTACTGACCATTTTTGAGGCCTTCCAAATCCGGCTCAGGACTTTTCGTACAGAGCCTAGGATTGAAGACTGTAATGGCGAATGCAGCGGCTCACGACCAATGATCGAAGGTCATTGGCCGGGTCGCGCCAGTAAGATCGGCTGGATAACCTCGCGTGTAATCAACTCAAGACCCAGGCCGCCAAAGAACAAATCTGAGACTTTCGCTGAGTCCAGTACGCCATCTGTGTGGGCCCTCTGCATTTGCAGGGCAACCAGATTCATGGTGAGCTGGAGCACCTGCCACGCGATGGGTGTCAATCCATTATGCTGACTCTCGTCTTTCGCAATCAGAGAGCGCAGAACCTGTGGAACCGGCTCATGATTTTCGAACTTTGGTGCCAGGGCTTCAACCACTTCCCGGAGCAAGTTGAGCAGCGACTGCCCGTTCTCCTGCGTGATGGCCATAAAGTGTTCAACCCCTTCAAAAGGCGGCAAGGGTTGAGGTGGTACCTGGGAGAGAATGTCAGCGACGATTCTGTCTATGTGGCGCGCATGCAGCTTTTGCTGAAACCGCCCAACAGCCCTCGACGCAGCACCAGAGTGAATCATGTCATACAGGGAAACCCCCGGTTTGCCGATCTCCGTATTGAAGGTGGTTTGAGGCACCTCGGTGACGGAGTCCACTGCCCGATCAGCAAGGGGATTGATGAACGTGCACACCGTCTTTTTATCGCCCGAATACTCAACCGACCCCAAATCCACGCCGAAGCCCAAGCATGAGAAAAAGGAAACATAGGCGTATGCCCGTGACGTCACGTCACACACACCCACTGCCAAGATGTGACCGAAGTCATAGGGGTTTTCACCCACAACTGCGCAGGCATTCCGGCCATCCCACCAGACCAGCTCCTGCTTCCAGTTCGCCTTGTCATCTTGGAGGTCGCGTTGCAGCATTTCCTTGAAGTTCTTTAGCCCATCATGTCGAGCTGCGTCAGGGAATGAGTGCGCAAAGAACGTCAGCGCAAGGTAACCGACTGCTTGCAAGAAATCACATCCGCCAAACCTCAACTGGATGCGGTTGCCTTCAGTTCGATAGTGCCTTTGCGGTGCCTCCACGTGCTTGATATCAATCTTGATCTGATCTGTCTGATTGGCTTCAATCCAGCGTTTGGCTACCTCCATGCTAGGCACCGCAAGCTTCACCTTGGTGCTCGCCCCGACGTTTGCCATATCAAGCGGCGGGGGCATATCAATGGTGATATCCGAGCCAGCCATGCGATAACGGGTATCTCCGTCCATAAAGAAAAAGGGCTTGGCTTCATCCTTGCGGTCCGGTCTCACCTCTAATGCACCGTTCATCATCGCCAGCTGAGTTTCCAAACGAGCTACCAGCTTACCGAAACCGATGTTGTGCTCATGGCAATAGATACCGCGATTGGTTCTACGCCCACCCAAAGCGGCGGGAAATATGTGTTCGTTGGACTTCGCAGGCTCACCGCAGATGATGCATGCTCGCTTCGTAGCCATTCCTCTCCTTGCTGGCCATAGCCGTTATCAAGGGCCCTTGAGCCCGGTGGGTACCGCAATGATGTTCATGAAGCCAGCAAGTATAGGGGCTGGCCATGGCAGAGGTATGACGGTGAACAGATCGGACAGCTGCTACCACATCAGCAGATGCCGGCCTGACTTGCGCAAGGGGGCTACCCCGTCAAGATGAATCCTTTCGAGTACGGTGAAAAGGGGACAGATTTATTTACCGGTCCGCTGTCCGCTTTGGGTCGATAGCTGCCGGCTCATCGGTGCCGATAGCAGTTTCTGACTTCAGAGACTGGTATCCCTGAGCTTCCTACAGCTGCATTGAAGAACTATCAATATGGGTTTTCACTGATAAAGTTTTTATCAGATCGCGCGTGGCACTTGGAGGCCAAGGGATTGGAGCGCCGATGTGAAACCTAGGTGGTACGACTCACACTGACGAAAAACTCTTCGAATGAGGTTCGAACGACCATGCCCGCGCGCATGGTCGTCCTAGCCTTACAAGGTCGAAAAAACGACTGTAGCAATAAGAGCCAGTATCGCAGCGGATAATGGATCGATGCCGGACACACTGAGTGTGCCAAACACGCCACAGAACACAGAAGAGTGTCCTCGCAAAGCTGCTGAATCAGCTTGTTTGGAATCGCGCATTGGCAACCCTCCCTAGCTGTTTTCCCAGTCTCATGTAGCAGTTGGCAGGGAAATTCAGACTGGTGCTGTCTACTTTCCAGTTTTCCGGTTGCCCGGCTTTTTCCAGCGAGGAGCGGCGACAGCAGCCCAACTGGACCTTTCGCAGCATGCTCACAACGTGAGATAGCTGACATTCGGTATGGTGGCAGCAGATTATCACCACGCAGACCATCCGAAAAGCCTGTATCAACTGAGAAGCTTGTGGGTCAGGCATAGGCTCAAATGGGTCTGAACGGAATGCTCATCACAAATCGTCTGGGTAAGGTATTTCCTAACTCCCGTCAGCGGCTGCTTTTGGCCGATTCTGTTGAAAAAGTAGCTGTTTCCCCATGCCGTCGGCAGAATTGCTCTGTCAGCGAGCGCGGGGGCGAACAGCATGATGGGACAGTTACCGG
>LNAP01005607.1_pt1 | contig 11096 bp, 12 predicted proteins | sample 602601 | NCBI WGS metagenome assembly LNAP01 (sample SAMN02440304, study PRJNA202911) | soil metagenome | biome: Subtropical and temperate rainforests or woodlands; isolation source: soil samples (1 kg each in a 20% v/v slurry with milli Q water) were... ...
GCCGGGTATGCATCGCCTTTCTCGAACGTGTGGAACTTCCGATCTTTGAGATTGCGCAGTCGTGGTGCGAACCGCTTGACGGTCATCAGTCCATAAACGGCGACGAGCAGGACGATCTGGCAGACTGCGGCCACCTGTACCGACGTCCTGCCGCTCGCGGTCAAGGCCTTGCGGCTGCGCGCGCCGGCGATGCCGTGGCCGGCCACGGCCGCGAGCCCGAGCCAGGGAAACACCATCGCCAGCCACGAGCCCATTGCCATCACGACAAGACCGGTCAGGCCGACGAGGCCGGTCGAGCCCATTGCGCCCGCATAGACCAGCCATTGCGGTCGTCCCAGCCCGGCATAAGCGCGGGGCGCCGCCAGCACGACGTCCGTCCAGGCGAGCGCGAGGAGCAACGACAGCAACGACAGCCCCCGGTGAGCCTCGTTGAAGATCTCATGTATCGCCGCCCCTCAGGCGGCCTTCGCCAGCGACGTCATGTCGATGACGAAGCGGTATTTCACGTCGCTCTTCAGCATGCGGGCGTAGGCGTCCTCGATCTTCTGGATCGGAATCATCTCGATATCCGCGGTGATGTTGTGCTCGCCGCAGAAATCCAGCATCTCCTGCGTCTCGGCGATGCCGCCGATCAGCGAGCCCGCGAAATTGCGCCGGTTCATGATCAGGCCAAAGACATTGACCGGAAGCGGCTTGTCCGGCGCCCCCACCTGAACGAGCGTCGCGTCGCGCTTCAGGAGCCCGAGATAGAGGTTGATGTCGTGCGGCGCCGCCACCGCGTCGATGATCAGGTCGAAGCTCGACCCATGCGCCGCGACAGCGGCGGGATCGGTCGAAAGAACGACCTCGTCCGCACCGAGCCGCTTCCCGTCCGCGACCTTGGAAGCCGAGGTGGTGAAGAGAACCACATGCGCGCCCATGGCATGCGCGAGCTTGACCGCCATATGGCCGAGACCGCCAAGGCCGACGACGCCGACCTTCTGGCCAGGTCTGGCGTTCCAATGTCGCAGCGGCGAATAGGTGGTGATGCCCGCGCACAGGAGCGGTGCGGCCGCCGCCGGATCGAGATTGTCCGGCACGCGCAGCACGAAGTCCTCCGTGACGACGACATGGCTCGAATAGCCGCCGAAGGTGTGGCCGCCGAGGTTCTTGTCCTCGCCGTTATAGGTGCCGGTGAAGCCGTTCTCGCAGAACTGCTCCAGCCCGTCGCGGCAGCTTGCACAGCTGCGGCAGGAATCGACCATGCAGCCAACGGCCGCGAGGTCGCCGGCCTTGAAGCGGGTCACCTCCGGTCCGACGGCCGAGACGCGCCCGACGATCTCATGGCCGGGAACGCTCGGGTAGAGCGTGTTGCCCCATTCGTTGCGCGCCATGTGCAGGTCGGAATGGCAGACGCCGCAATAGAGAATCTCGATGGCGACGTCGGACGGTCCGGGGTCGCGGCGCGAGAAGGAGAAGGGAGCGAGAGGTGTCGCGGCGTCGGCCGCCGCATATCCGGTGCATGTGAACATGGCTATGGTTCCTTGAGATGGAGGGATGCCGTTTTTCGGGAAAGCGCGCGCACCATGGCCTGGACCGACGTGCGGAGGTCCTCGATCGAAGCGGGGTCGAGGTCGAGTTGCCGCGCAAGGGTTCGCGGCACGTCGAGGGCCGTCGTCCGCAAGGTCCGGCCATGCGGGGTCAGGCTGATGAGGACGCGCCGCTCGTCCTCGGGATCACGATCACGGCTGATGGAACCCGCCTGTTCCATACGCTTCAGGAGCGGTGTCAGCGTCCCACTGTCGAGATGCAGACGCCCGCCGAGATCGCCGACGCTGACCGGGCTCCGTTCCCACAGCACCAGCATCACCAGGTACTGCGAATAGGTGAGGCCCAGCGGCGCCAGCACCGGCCGGTAGACCCGCTGCAACAGGTTGGTGGCGGCGTAGAGCGGGAAGCAGACCTGCCGGTCGAGCTGCAGCGGATCGTCGTCATTCGGGGCGGGCACCGGCTCTCTCCCCTTCAGCGCGTCTTCACCGACAGGGCGACGTCGATATTGCCCCTGACGGCGTTGGAATAGGGGCAGGCCTTGTGCGCATCCGCCAAGATCTCCTCGGCGGTCGTCTGTTCGACGCCGGCGATCGTCACGTCGAGCTTGACCGACAGGCCGAAGCCGCCACTGCCATTGGGTGACATGGCGACGGTCGCAACCACTTCCACGTCGTCGTCCTTGATCTTCCTCTCCTTGTTGCGAGTCACATGGATGACGGCATTGCCGAAGCAGGCGGCATAGCCGGCCGCGAAGAGCTGCTCGGGGTTCGTCGCGCCGCCCTTGCCGCCCAGGCCATTGGGCAGGGCAAGGCGCAGGTCGAGAAGGCCGTCATCGCTGCGCGCGGTGCCGTTGCGCCCGCCGACCGCCGTCACCGTGGTGGAATAAAGCGTGCTCATGAAGGTTCTCCCGTGGTTGGCCGGAGTCTTTTAGCCAGCAATTATATTGCTAGCAATATAAAATGATCAGCGCCGGGAGGATTGCCGTTTTCAAGACAGGGCGCCCAATCCAGAGAGCCGAGCTAATCCGGCACCGGCAGCGCGCGCTGGTTGTAGAGGATCTTGCGGATGCGAGCCTGCTCCTCCGGGGAGAGCTTGCTCGTGTCGGTGGTCAGGTCCGCGCCGACGGTAAGGCCGCGCTGCACGCCGGGCCGTGCGCCCACCTCCTCGAACCAGCGCTTGAAGTGCCTGAACTCGTCGATGTCCTGCCCCTGCGCCTGCCAGCCAACGGCCCAGGGATAGCTGACGATGTCGGCGATGGTGAATTCGTCCCCAGTGAGATAGCGCCGGTCGCGAAGGCGCATGTTGAGGACGCCGTAGAGACGGTTGGCCTCATCGGTGAAGCGGCGGACCGCATAGGACTGATCGCCCTCCCGGTCGCCGAGCCGGCCAAAATGCCCGGCCTCGCCGAGCTTCGGGCCCTGGTTCGCCATCTGCCAGATCACCCATTGGGTGACCTCGTATTTGGCGCGCAGGTCCTGCGGCCAGAGCTTGCCGGTCTTCTCCGCGAGATAGAACAGGATCGCCCCGGATTCGAACACGCTGATCGGCGCCCCGCCGTCGTTCGCCGCATGGTCGACGATGACCGGCATGCGGTGATTGGGATTGAGCTTCAGGAAGTCCGGCGCGAACTGGTCGCCGCGCGAAATGTTGACGGGCCCCAGCCGATAGGGCGTTCCCGTCTCCTCCAGGAAGATCGAGACTTTTTTGCCGTTCGGCGTCGGCCAGTAATGCAGATCAATCATGTTCGATCCGTCCGTTCGAGTTGCGGGGCGCTGTGGCCCCGGATCGCGCTTTGGATGAAGCTGGTCACGCCGCTCCCGGCACGGTGCGACGCCCGCTGCCGGCGGCGGCCTCCACCGCCGCGATGAGGCGGTGCAATCGAACCGCGTCGTCGAAGCTTGGCGCCGTGCGCGTGCCGTCACGCAGGTCCGCCGCCATCCTGGCGTAGACGCGCGCCACGTTGCCCGGGATGACGTCGTCGGGCCAGCCGGAGCGGTACGATGCCGGAACCTCCAGTGGCCGCAGTTCCCGCTCGTCGCCGCGGGCGCCTTCGAGCGACAGCGGCACCATCTGGGCGTGCCCGGACGGGCCGGTGACGCGGATGTCGCCTTCCGTGCCGTTGATCTCCCAGAGGAGGCCGGTGCCACGCGCCGCGCCGCCGCGATAATGGATGGAGACCGGCGCGCCGCTGCCGAGCAGGCCGCTGACCAGCACCTGGTCGTGCGCGGTCATCGGCAGCGTCTCCCCGGTGTCGAGAGCCAGTACCGAGTGACGCCGGTTGGCGAGCACCGCCGACAGCTCGACGACATCTCCGAGCACGTCGCGAAGCGCTGCCAGCGTATGGCCGAACGGGATCGTCAGCATCGTGGCGCCATTGGCGCGGTCGAGCAGGTAGGCGCCGGTTTTCTTTTCGGCGATCGAGGCACCCCAGCCGCCCGCCCTGGCGGTCAGGGTGGTCGACAGCACCTCGCCCACGAAGCCGTCGGCGATCAACTGACGCAGATATTCGATCTCGGGCGCTACCCGCGCCTGGGTTCCGACTACGCCGAGCACGCCCTCTGCCATTGCGAGGGCCGCCAGTTCCTCTGCCTCGACGAGGCCGTTGCCGAGCGGCCATTCGCAATAGACATGCTTGCCCGCCGCGATCGCCGCTTTCACGATCGCCAGATGATGCGGCACCTTCACCGTGACGGTGACGATGTCGACCTCGGGGGAGGCGACCAGTTCGGCCACGTCGGCAAAGGCATGAGAAATGCCGCAAGCGGCGGCGGCCGCCGTGGCGCTGGCGCGGCTGGTGTTGGCGACGCCGACGATCTCATACTGGTCGGAGAGCGCGCGAAGCGCCGGGATATGGGCGCGCGCCGCCCAGCTCCGGCCCGGCTGCAAGCCGACGATACCCACCCGCAGGCGCCGTTCAGTCATCGCTGCATTCCTTCGTCATCGGGATTGTCTGCGTCTCATCCGGACCGACGGCGAGATAGCCGTGGGCGAGCACCTTCTCCAGCGCCTGCCGCGTCGTGCCGCAGGCCTCCGCCCGGTTCAGCACCCAGGCGATGCCGAGCACGCTGAGGAACAGCTCGTTGGCCGTCACCGACGCGCGGGCATGGCCGTGATGCTGCGCCCGCGCCAGGAACTCGCCCGTCAGCGACACCAGTGAATTGCAGGAGAGACAGAGCGGGGATCCCTGTTCCTTCACGGCGGCCAACACAGGTGCCGGCAAGCCGTTGAAGGTGCGCAGATAGTCCTGCAGCGCGGAAAGCCAGGCACTGAGTGCGGCGTCCGGATCGGCGATCTCGCGGGCCTGCCGCGCCCGCGCCAGCAGTTCTTCCTGCTGGTCCCGCAGGGCCGCGGCGAGCAGAGCCTCGCGCGAGGGGAAATGGCGGTAGAGCGTGCCGGCCCCGACGCCCGCCTCCTTGGCGATCTCTTCGAGGGACGCGGTAATGCCATGGGACGAAAAGTGCCGCGTGGCCGTGTGCAGGATACGGTCGCGGTTGCGCCGCGCATCGGCGCGAAGCTCTGGCCGGTCGCTGCTCAAAACTTCGGTAGCCATGCCGCATTCCCGGTGCCGGATCGATTGACTCAATATGGAGGCAGCCTCCATATTGAGTCAATAGAAATGGAGGGTGTCTCCGTTTCCCGAGAGGTGCGCGGCCGCAGCTTGCAGGCCGTCCGCCACCGGCAATAGGTTCATTGGGAGCGACCCATGACGGCACTGTCCATCCTCGAGCTCGTCCGCGTCACCGAACAGACCGATGCGCGCGGCGCGCTCGACAATGCCCGCGATCTGGCGGCGCACGCCGAGGGCTGGGGCTATCGCCGCATCTGGGTGGCGGAGCATCACAACATGCCGGGCATCGCCAGCGCCGCGACGTCGATCGTGCTCGCCCATATCGCCGCGGGCACGAAAAGCATCCGGGTCGGCGCAGGCGGCATCATGCTGCCCAACCACGCGCCCTACGTCATCGCCGAGCAGTTCGGCACGCTGGCGCGGCTGTTCCCGGATCGCATCGACCTCGGGCTCGGCCGGGCGCCTGGCACCGACCAGATGACGCTGCGCGCCCTGCGCCGCACCAACGAGGCCGCCGAGAATTTTCCGCAGGACGTGCTCGAACTGCAGGCATTCCTCGCCCCGGCCGACCCCAACCAGCGCATCCAGGCGGTGCCGGCGGCGGGGACTGAAGTGCCGCTGTGGATCCTCGGCTCCAGCAATTTCGGCGCCATGCTCGCCGCCGAGCTGGGCCTGCCCTACGCCTTCGCCTCGCATTTCGCGCCCGAGCTGCTGCTGCCGGCGCTCGATATCTACCGCAGCCGCTTCAAGCCGTCCGAGCAGTTGGACCGGCCTTACGCCATGGTCGGCGTCAACATCATCGCCGACGCCAGCGATGCGGACGCGCGCCGGCTGGCGACGACGCAGCAGATGTCCTTCGCCGACATTTTCCGTGGCGCACGCGGCCTGAGCCGGCCGCCGATCGACGACATCGAAAGCTACTGGTCGCCGATGGAGAAGGCGCAGGCCATGCGGATGCTTGCCCGATCCATCGTCGGATCTCCCGAGACGGTTCGTTCCGGCATCGAGGCGCTCATTGCGGAAACCGGCGCCGACGAACTCATCGTGGTGTCCGATGTCTACGACCACAAAGCGCGGCTGCGCTCTTTCGAGCTTATCGCCGCCGGGATGGCCGGTCTTGGCGCCGCGGCGCCGCATCGATCCATTTGACGCGCAGCGCCTGGCTGCGCGGGCCCGGGCGTCAGGACAGGCCGGCGAGTTCATCCATTGGGCCAAGGTGGCGTCTGAGGTGGCGCGTATCTCTCGGCGCGCGGAGATGGATCTCGCCGTGGTCCAGGCCATCGTCGAAGAGGAGCTGCGGCGCGGCAGCGCTCCTCATGACAGTAGCGGCTGAGCGGACAGCCGCCCGATGCCGACCTGGCAATGCGCTGAATTCATCCTTTCGACCTCACGCGCGACACGGCACTGGGCGTGGGCCGCTGCGGCAAGGGTCGTTCAGCCTCCGGGGAAAAGGGGCGTGCGGGACGGCGCGGATCACCTTTAGGGCAAGTCCGACCTGCTCTCTTGGGATGGCTTTCCTGGTCCTCCCCGGCCTTCCACGATCAACCCCTGAAGGGTCGGCTATGCGGAGCATGCCGCCGCTGCGGCTTCGCCTTCGCGGTGACCGCGGCCGGTTGAGGACACTGACGGGCGCCATCGAGCGGGGATCGGCCTCGCTCCAAGATGGAGCCCTCAGATGTCGCACGATCTTTCTCTCGCCCAGAACCACGCCTTCCAGCTTGCCCGCACCCTGATGGTCCCGGTCACGCTGTTCGAGGTCGATGGAGAGTTCGGCGTCCTGCCGAGCGATGAACTCGACGATGCCGACGTAGTCGTTGTCCATGAGTTCGATCCCTTCGAAGGTGGCCCGGCTCACTGAGCCGGGTTCACCCGTCCATGATCGGCCCTGTTGCCTCGGGCGTCCCGAAAGTCCGCTATCCGTCCCGCAGCATGGACGATACTGCTCCGATCACTGTCGTGAGGAGTAGCTAACGCATGAACTTCGGCAATCGCCGTTTCCAGCGCTCCCCACGCGGCAAGCCATCTTCTCCCTCCAGCAGCCGGCCGCGCCGGCGAACCACCCGATCAGAAGCGAGGCGTGGCTCAGAGGTTCTGGCCTTTCCTCGATCATCCCCTGACCCCGCCGCAGGTGGGTCAGCACTGATGTGCGACGCTTCAGAAACCGCGGATTTTCTCCGTGTTTTTGCCTTGGGAGGTGACACGTTCGCTTGGCTTGTCGGCGAAGGACTGTCATTCGGCCGAAGCGAATGCTCGGCTTGCGCGGTCTCCAGCGTTGTATCGACTTCGATCATGAGGACCGGCAAGATACGCGGCTCCGCCGGCTCCGATTGGGAAGAGGGGCTGGCCTCGCTCCGGTTCTCGAAAACGGCGGAGGCAGCTGCCCGTGGTGGTTTCGGGATCGAGCCAACCACCGGCGCCGGAAGTCTCGCGGCGATATCTCTTGCCGGGATTATCGACCGACCGAACGCTTTTCGCGCGCTGCGCTTGTATTCGACAACAAAAGGCTTCGTCGGGCGTTTCATGGAATCAGTTCAGGTGAGGAGATCTTTCTCCATTAGCACGGGTCAATCAGGGGATGAATCCATTCTTCCCAACCGAGTCCCCGTCGCATCTCAGATTCGGCATGCTGCGCGATCGACCCGGCACAGAGATTGGGCGTTTGGCGCGTTCCGAGACTCTTGGGCTCCCGAAGTCCGGGCAGCAGAATGCGCGGGAAGAATTCGGTCGCGATGGTCGAGTACTAGCCGTGGCTGATGCGGCAAAAACGGCACTGCGTCGGCATCTCGGCATGCCCGATCTTGACATACAATGCAAATGCATTACATGTCGGGTTCAAATCCACCTATGGGGATAGCCATGGCAAAGGCAGCCGAAATTCTGGAGATTCCGGCGACCATCACCGAACGCGGACAGACGACGGTCCCTGCGGCGATCCGCAGAATGCTCGCCCTCGGCAAGCGCGACCGCGTCGTGTTTCGCGGCATGGCTGACGGAACCGTCGTCATCGCGAAAAAGGATGCGGAGAGCGGGGACGCCGACCCGGTGATCGGCAAGTTTCTGGCTTTCCTCGCTGGCGACATGGTGGCCGCGCCGCGCCGAATCCAGCCGGTGTCTCCCGATCTTGTCGCCCGAGGGGCCGCACTTGTGGCCGGCGTCGAGGTCGACCTGGATGAAGCTCTGCCGGATGATGAGGCGTGAGTGCAGACAGCCTCGAGGTCAATGGCTGGACGATCTACGCGCATCCCCTGTTTCTCGATCAGCTCGAGGCGCTGATTGCGGCGGTCGAGAAGGCCCGAGCGAAGGATCCTCGAGGATATAAGAAGAAGCGCGCCGCGAAACTGCTTGCGGCCATTCTCAAGGTCGCGTTTGAAGATATCCCCGGCGATCCAGCCCGCGACGGCTATCGCCAGGGCGACACTCTGGGGGTCGACTACAAGCACTGGTTTCGCGCCAAATTCCTGCAGCAATTCCGCCTATTCTTCCGCTATCACCAATCCGGCGAGGTCAAGATCATCGTGCTGGCGTGGGTGAACGACGACGAAACGTTGCGAGCCTATGGCAGCGCGACCGACGCCTATGCCGTCTTCCGGAAGATGTTGAAGCGCGGCAACCCGCCTGACGATTGGATGACGCTGCTGAAGGCGGCTTCGGACGATACCGCCAAACGACGGCTCACGCGCTCCAAGCCGAAGACTGGAACATGACCCATTTCGTCTGCAACGTCTCCCATGATGCGTTGCCTCAGCTGGTCCGCACGGCAATATGAGGGAGGGCAGGCGGATCAGGCGGATTCTGATGTGCCGGCTCCGGCTTGTTGGCGGGCCCGGCTGCGGGTGCGTCGGGACGATGATAGCCAAGGCGGGATGGCCTCGGCGGGTGGCTTTGGTGTCCGCATGGCGCCCGCAGGGTGGCGGGCGATCGACGTGAGGGCTCCAGCCGTTGGTGACGATCTGCGGTGTCAGCGGGCGCTGGCGCGGCGCCGTCGGCGTGATCGATCTGCGTTGCGGATGTCCGCCAGCGGGAGTGAGCGCCGGCGTCCTGAGCGGCCATGACGGATACCGGGCGAGGCGGCGCTCCGGTGTCGGTCCTGCCTGGCGAGGGCTTGGTGTGGCCTGGTGGCAGGGGCTCCTGTGGTCGGTGACTTCGAAGCCCATCCCCTCCTCTTTGCCGCCTGTGTCCGGGTCTCGGCCGCCTAGTGCCGTCAACCCCGCTGGCCACCCCACGATGCGGGCATCGCGGGGACCCCGACCGGGGGTTCCCCTGCGCTGCGCTGCGGTGACGGCGGTGGCCGGCGGCATTGGTGCATGGATCGATTTTAGGGATTTTCCGATAGGCGGGCTGGATCGTCGACAAACGCCATGATCTTCGTCCAATGCCATACAAACACAATGCCAGCCGCCGTCACCGGATCCCGAAGATGCAGTTCAAGGTGACGAACTGGTCGGACTACGAGGCCGGCTTGCGGCGACGCGGTAGCCTGACGCTATGGCTGACAGAAGAGGCGCTGGCCGGCTGGCATGCGTCGCGACGAACCACCCGCTGCGGCCAACCCCGCTATTCCGATCTCGCCATCGAGACAGTCCTGACGCTCGGTTGCGTCTTCGGGCTATGCCTGCGTCAGAGCGAAGGATTGATGACCTCGCTGCGCGATCTCATGGGCCTTGATCTGCCGGTTCCCGATCATACGACGCTGAGCCGCAGGGCGCAGATTTGGGAACCAGCAGCCACTCAGAAGCACCGTGCGGAAGAGGATGGTCCGCTGCATGTGCTGGTCGACAGCACCGGATTGAAGATCTACGGCGCCGGTCAATGGCTGGAGGACAAGCACGGCACCAGAGCACGCCGGACTTGGCGCAAGCTGCACCTGGCTCTCGATGCCGACAGCGGCGAGATCATCGCCCATTGCTTGACCGAACAGGTCATTGATGATCCCTCGCAGCTGGAACCGTTGCTCGATCAGATCGACGCAGAGATCGACCAGTTCACGGCTGACGGTGCCTATGATGGTGATCCAGCCTACCGCTCCGTCTTGAAACACAGCGCGACCGCAAGGGTCGTCATTCCGCCCCGGATCACGGCTGTGGAGAGTGATGACACCGGACCATCCGGGCAAAGGGATGATCACATCAGGACGATCGCCAATGACGGGCGGCTGAAATGGCAAACAGCCACCGGTTACGGCAAGCGCGCGCTGATCGAGACGGCTATCGGGCGTTACAAAGGATTGATCGGCCGGCGCCTGGGGGCCGCTCCTTTCCGGCTCAGCAGACCGAGGTCGCCATCGGCTGTGCCGTTCTCAATCGCATGCTCGAATGTGGACGCCCGCAGTCCATCCGCTGCCGGGCAACGGCGGCAAGGATGACGCGGACAACATCAGGGCCAGCGCTTAAAAACGCACCAAAAGGCCGAAGACATGACCGCTCCCACGATCCTCGCCCCGCCAAACAAATCCCCTTGATCAAAGCGCGCCGTCCAGACATGACAACGTCGGCGGCAGCCGCGACCTCGTTCAGCAGGCAGAAGCGGACCGATCAGCGCCCATTCCTCGTCCGTCAATCCAATCCGTTCGCCCAAGGCTGCCTCCAAATGGAAGCCTTGAAAATCAAGGCCGGATTTCGCAGTCAACCCTTGTCAACGAGCGCTAGCCCGATCCGAGGTCATTCACGCGGCACTTCATTCGATCCACGTTCCCCGTTCGCCGCGGACGATGGCGAGGGCATCGGCGAGCTGGCCGATAGCCGCCGGCCGTCCCGTCTCGACGGCGAACCCCGCCGCCGCCGCGATCTTGGGGCCCATGGAGCCGGCCGGAAAGCTCTCGCTTGAGAGTTCCGCCGGGTTGGCCCGCCGAATAGCGTGGGCGGAAGGCGTGCCGAAGTCCCGATAGACGGCATCGACATCGGTCAGCAGAAGCAGCATGTCCGCACCAAGTTGGGTCGCGAGCAAAGCGCTGGCGAAATCCTTGTCGATCACCGCCTCGACGCCGGCAAGGCTGCCGTCC
>LNAP01005608.1_pt1 | contig 11096 bp, 15 predicted proteins | sample 602601 | NCBI WGS metagenome assembly LNAP01 (sample SAMN02440304, study PRJNA202911) | soil metagenome | biome: Subtropical and temperate rainforests or woodlands; isolation source: soil samples (1 kg each in a 20% v/v slurry with milli Q water) were... ...
CTCCGACCCTCGTTGCGCCTCACGAGTTGCGTGGGCGTATCGCCGTCAGCGTCACGGGGATCAAGGAATCGGTGGGGACGTTGTCACGTACGGCGTTGTCGACAACGGAGCAGATGGGCCGAGTCGCAGCCTCACGGTTGGCGCCGTGGGAATCATCCGGGGCGCAGCTCGTCACGTTTAGTCAAACGTCGCCGTGGGAATCCCTCGCGGCCGTTGCTCGCGCTCCAGTCGTTCCGTGGGAAGCGATCGGCCGTGTCGCATCGGCGGCCGCCGCAGCGTACGAATCGGCCGCGGGCGCCCGTGCGTCGAACAGCTCGAGCTACGAATCCACGCGCAGCGTCGTGGTATCCGCAACGCGTGCGATGGAATGGATCCGTCGCGTCTCTGCCGCGGCGACCGCGGCGTGGGAAGCGCTGTTCAATCCAGTCATCGTCATTCGACCGGCAACGCCGCCGACGATCGCGACCTGTCGATCAGTCGCCTCGCTCGCGGCGTGTCGATCGACCGCTTCACAGGCGGCGACTCGCTCGACGAAATCAATCGCCACCCTTCTCGACGCAGATGGAGAACCGATCATGGCCACCGAATGGGAGTTCACGCAGGGCGAGACCGGTCCGCTCACTGCAGTCATCACGAGCGCCGAAGACGGCGCGCCGGAAGATCTCGCGGCCGCGACGTCGGTGAAGTTCAACCTTCGCCGGAAGAATGGCGGCATCGTCGTTAAGCGTGCCGACGTCGCCGCGCGCGGCGCCGATGGATCGTTCACCTACAATCGCCAGGCGGCCGACGTCGCGAAGTCTGGTGAGCTCGTCGCGCAGCTCGAGGTCACGCGCGCCGACGGCACGAAAGCATTCCTACCGACGGGGGGCATTCCCGTCATCATCCGACCGCCAGTCGTAGCGATCAGTGAGTAATCGCTAGATCGGCCTCGGCCGTTGGATTGCCGCGTCACTGCCCCTCTTCTAGTTTTTTCGTAGGATGCCTGGCGCTGACAAAAACTGCTAACGAGATCGAATGGCCGCGATTCGCCCGCTGTCTCACCCACCGATCACGGAAGCCGTTGTCGATTTTCGTGTGGCGCTTCCGCCCTCTTTCGCCGCTCACTCCCTCGCCCAGTCCGCCGACCAGTTGCGTGATGCGTTTCCTGTAACGGAGGAGATGCGTCGATTTGAGACATTGATCGACGTGCGCGGGGGAAAGCCGGCGACCACAAGGCCATCCGAGGGACAGCTCGTTGGTTACCGATTCAAGAGCGCCGATGGTCGCGACGTCGCCCAGTTTCGCGTCGACGGCCTCACGTACAATCGCCTTGAGCCGTACACAAACTGGGACACTGTACGGCCCAAAGCTCTGCATCTGTGGAACTTGTTCGTGCAGGTCACCGGTGCCGCCCGGGCAGAGCGATTGGCTTTACGATACATCAATCGGCTGAGCGTACCGCCGGAGGGTGACCTTACGGATTTTCTCGAGGTATACCCCCCTCAGTTTCCTGGCTCGCCGAGTTTTGTTAGCGGATTTGTCACTCGGATCTCGACGCACGACCCCGTGACAAATTTCAACGCCAACGTCGCTCAGACATTGGAACTTAGGGTGCCTGCTGGTCGTCCTAGTCTATTATTCGATATCGATGTCTATAAGGCGGGCGGGCTTGGCCGGACCGACCAGGAACTCGGCCCGGTTCTTGACCGCCTACGTGCCATGAAGAACGACATCTTTTTCGGGAGTATCACCGAGGTTACCGCGAGGCGCTACGAATGACGGCTCCTACGATGTCCATTGATGCCGTAAGCGAACGCTTCGATTGGGCGGATGACAACACCGTTGGCACTACCGCCAGCGACGTTCGCAGGGCGGTCGTCCAGGCTATCGATGTGGATCGCAGTGAAGCACTAGGTCGGCGCCGCTGGGAGCTCGAAACTGCTTGCGTCGAGGCGGTGCTACCGAACTGGGATGGATACGGTGCGCGCGCTGTGGATCCGGAGGCATACATCTGGGCGCGCGCTCTCCTGGACGCTCTTCCCCTCTCCTCGGCTGATCCCGAAATCTCGGTAGATCCCGACGGGGAAATCAGCCTCACGTGGCGGCGGTCCTCGGACGAGATCTTTTCCGTGAGTGTTGGAGGCACCGGTAGATTGAGTTATGCCGGGCTCTTCGGTGTTCGCGCTGCTCACGGGACTGAATACTTTTCGGGAAAAATTCCTTTGGCGATCCAAGATAGCTTGGCTCGCCTTTACCCCGCGTGGCGTTAAAAATGTCGATCCGCGCGAGCCGCTAAGCCGTTTCATCACGACAAGGCGCTGGGTCGACTGGGCGAAAAAGAAGGTCAACGAAAAAGCATTTCTGCCGCGCGAGGACGGGTGTCTTTCAACCTATCGGCAACTCGGCGCCTCCTCAGCAACCCTGCGTCGTATCGGCGATCTAGTGGCTAGCCGTGCGCGCGAAAAAACGCTCTACGGCACCGCCGTGATCATGGCGAGCGATCCGCCACTTCAGAAACTCCGCCTAAAGAGAGATTGGTTGTCTCTTCACGTCGACATCGTCGGATGGCCCCAGAAGAGCGAGCAGAAAGCGGTGGCGCTCAAACTCGCCAACGCCTCCGTATTCGTTGAACGAGGGTCCTTCCCGCGTTGAGCTTGAAACGAAGTTTTCGCGCATCTCACAATCGTTGACCGGATCCGGCCAGATTGACTGGACCGTAAGCCGATCCCATCCCCCGCCGTTCTAACTGCGCGAGGCTCACCGCGATGGCCGAACGAAAACTTCGCTGGTGCTACGTCCAGGTTTGCCGATTCTGCAAGCAGCGGATCGAAGTCATCGCAGACGCAGGAACTTCACCTGACAAGCCGGGCGGGCGATTCTTTTCTGGGTGTCCGCGCTGCCGTCTGAAGATCGAGTTCAACGACGGCATGCTGCAACAGCTGCCTGACTAAGCCTCCGGACGTAGATAGCGGTCGGAGCCCGGCGCGTACAGCAACTCCTTATGCCCATCAACGTCGACCACGTGATATCTCGCGCGTGGCTTCGCCTCGTCGAATAAGTCGCGTACCTCGATGAACGCCGCACGCGCACCGACGCGAACCGTGTGCCCGCGGTACGGCCCATCAAGGCATTCACAAATCACGATTGAGGGCGCGAGCTTCCCCATGTCGCGTTAGGCCTCGAGGACGGCGTACCACCGGTCCTCGAGTCGAATTGGTCGGAGCCCCGCGCGCAACATATCGTCGCGGTCAGCGCGCACCGCGGACTCCCAGCCGCTCTCCGCCTCGAGAAGGACAACCGGAACCTCATCGCGACCATAGGTAACCACAACCTGATCGCGCGCCTCGATGATAAAGCGAAACATTCTGTCGCTCATCTCCCCGTAGAGGTAACGCATGCATCGGAGTTGGCGCCTCAATCGAAGAACCCAAATGAGAGTGCCAATCAGGGCTAAACCAAGTGTCCAAGTGGCCATGTCACTATCGCTCGGCGATTGAATCGGGAAGATGACCAGGCGCGCGGTACTCGGCTATCGTCGTCCCATTCCGCGCCGCGAATCGTATAGATCTTGAATCGCGTCAGCCTTCGAGCGGAAGGACTGCTCCGGGAAGTCGATGCGAGTCGTACTTCGCAGCTGGCGCCGTACGACCTCGATCGCCGTAACCCAATCGACTTGCTCGCGCATTCGACGCATGCGCACGTGGTCTTCACGCCAAAAGAACCGCACACCGGCGCGCGGAGACCCTAGCGGCAAGAGTTGGCGCATCAACCCGTCGTCGGTGGCGTCGTACACCAACCAGTCGCGTTTCTTCGAATCGACGATCGTCACGTACCACTCGCGCGGCCGCCACTGAAGACAATACTCGCGGTGCGATTCCGCGAAGGACTTGATCGGCTCGCGCGCCTCACTGGGCGGCGCGGCGGCCAGATTGCCGGGTTTCGGCTCGAAGAATCGGTAGTAGTCGGTGACGCGGGAGCGGCGGCGCATTCATCGGAACGTAGGTCACCGTTCTGCTCCTTCAACGGTTAGCGCACAAGGACGGAAGTCTGCGACCTACATCCCCGTCGGCCAGCGCTCTCCCTTGTGCGTCCACCAGAAGCCGAGCATGCGCATCAAGTCTTCCCTTCCCATCCAGTTCTTCTCTTGGACGTGAAGAACCCAAGCTGTCCACTTCTCGAGGGTGTTCGCGCTCGCCGTGTCGATCCAATAGCCCTGAAGCTCTCGATCCTTGACGCAGTCGATGTGTCGCGCGGCAAATCCGATGTTGAGTTCGGGGTCTTCCTCGCTCAACAGATCCTCCGCTGTGATGACGAGCAGTTCCTCCCTCGGAATGCCCTTCTCTTTCGCCAACTCTATCATGAATCGCTCATGCGACGCCGAGGCATCCTCAGTAGGCTCTCGCGGATAGGCGCCGACCGGGCCGAGATCGATGTTCAAGTTGATGATCTCGATCACCCCATCAGCGGCGATCGGCTTCTTGCATACCTGACACACCCAGCGTGTCGGGACAATCTGAGTCATGAACGATCCGCGGTTACAGTGAGACTGAGACCTCTGAGCCACAGAACCTGCACTTAACTGCAACGACCGGGATCGATTCACCGCACGTTGGGCAAGGTGCTCGGTCGCTGCCACTGTCGCTACGGCTTGTCTCTTTCCGTCTGCGAAGAAACTCCCCGATCCCGGCCAGACCGAGTCCCGGGACGATGAAGAGCACCATATTCAGAATCAGGCCGAACGCCGTCATTCCAGAGCCGACGCTCGAATTTCGGAACATCATTGCGATGTTCAATCCGCCGATCGCCGCCCATAGCCCGCCGACGAGCACCAAGACGGTTCCCATCGTCAGCCCCTCACTGGTTTCTATCCGTCACGTCGATGACGAGTCAGAGCGCGAGTCTCGATACTCGCGAGCGAGGTGGAGTATGCGCTCGGGCGACGGCTCTTGCGCAGGGTATTTGGGAGATCCAGCGAATACATGATGAACCGCCCACAAAACGTGCTCACCTATCAGCGACCCCGACTTGGCAGTTCCTTCGACGCCGTAGTCGCCGATATCCCAATCGCTCACATGGTCAGCCAGGTACATCATGATTATGCCGAATCGGCTGGACTTGTAGCGGCGTTCGTCCTCGTTGTTGTAGCGGCCGCGCATATACTCGGCGATGCGCGCGATGTTTGCCTCGAACGATTCAGGTCGCCGCTCGAAGCGTGACATATCGTCAAAGTGTTCGAGGAACTCCTCAAACGGATAAGAATAGACCTTCCTCTTGCGTTTGCTCATTGGAGCGACGGTCATTGCTCAGTTGCGAGAGTCCGGATTCCGCCAGAGTCTCAGCGGAATAGGTAGTGTCGGCGGCGGTTTCCGAGCCCGTCGCGTCTTGGCTTTACCTTCGGCAGACGCCTCATAATAGATCGTGAGCGTCTCCCGCTCGCTGTCAAGCCGGTACGGAGGGCAGTTTTCCGGAAATTCGCCGACGCAGTTGTCTTCTTCGAACAACATGATCAAGAGATCTGTTGCCTCGTCGGCCCACTCGTACATGTCACCGGTGAAGTCTGGAGAGTCGATCGCGAGCTCAGTCGAGTCTATTAGCGCGCGAATCATTGGACCCGCCTTGAATTCCTCGAGGAACATGGCGAGGGCGGGAATGCTGATGACTGCTCGCTTCTTCGTAACACGAATGCCGTGCACCTACTCGTCTCCAATGTTGATGTTCCGATGAGTGACAGCAAACTCGCCTGGGTCCGCGACGTCAGAGGTCGGCTAGCTGAGACACGCTTTACTTTTTGCGCCCCCGCGCTGGGGTCTTCTTGGCCGCCGTCTTACGGTCGATCGCGTTCCGGGCTCGTGTTCTTTTGGCAAGCTGCGCTTTGCGAACATCCAAAATCTTCTTCACCCGGTCGGGATGCGTTCGATCGTTGGTGCGCCATACGTCCTCTCGGAATGCGTGGCAGGCGTCGAGGACATAGTCGACGACCTCCTCAACAGTCTCTAGCCGCCCGATCGCCTCTTCTAGGCGGTCGCGCCACTGGAAGATCTCGCGATTCTGATGAGCGTTGTGAATCACGTCATCCGCAATATCCTGTGTCGCGGCGTAGTAGTACTGCCCGGCGAGATCAGCAGCTCGGCTAATGATTGCGGCGAGTGACCAGTGCTTCCTTCGACGCAACTCGTGCAGTCGCGCTTCGATCTGCCACTCTGGACGAACGCTGTGCTCCGGAAAATCACGTTCCGTCGCGATCTCGCCGCCATGCGCCTCGCCTACGAGGTATGGATCGAAGTGCCTCGCCAAAAAGGCATCTAACTCCTCCTCCGACATTTCGATTCCAGTGATTGGCGTTTCTGTCGAAACGCGAATGAGGTCGTGGGCTAGATCGATCATCTCATCGAGGAAGCCCTCAAGTTCCTCCAACGATTCCGCCGTCAGGAGTCTCGCGGATAACGTCGTTTGCAAAGCGTTAGCCGTTCGCTCACCCGTCGCACGGGCTCCCGCGAGGTTGTACATCGCCCTGACAAAGTCCGCGTTCGTTTTGATGAATGCGAACGCGCTGTCGCGTGCTTGCTCGGGAGTTTTGACCTGAGCGGTCCTCCAGTAAGCATTCGTGATCGCGTCCGCGGCGGCACGCTGGGCCAACAACGCATTCCACAGCTCGGGGTCCGGCGTCGGTTCTGTCTTGAGTCTTAGGACCCGGTTCTGCTCCTTTCCGAACGCGAGCCAACCCGGATCCGTCATTAACAAGTCGGCAAGGGCACGGATGGTCTTCAAATCCGGCTCTTTCTTGTCCGCCTCCCAGCGGCTGACGCTGACGCCGGTCACGCCTAAGTGTTCGCCCACCTCCAGCTGCGTAACCGCGCGCCCGAAGTGTGCCGCGGCATCGAGCCGCGCTTGCAATATTCGCCTGCCAAGCGTGTCAGGTTCGCTCAAATCGAATCCCTGTGACCCATTGGGTATTGCATCTTACCCATGGGGTTAGTAAAATGGCCTTTGCGGTCGGACACATGACCTGAAGAGCATTACGGACGCCAGGACAACCTGAGGACTACCATGGACAATGTCCAGCATTTTCGAGCACTCGGGCTTTCGATTCCCAGCGCGATTCGGGCAGCGCTTGAAGCCAAGGGCCTTACGGTGATCGCGTTCTCGTTCAAGTACGCCATCCGCCGCCAGCTCGTGAGTCGCGCATTGAGCGGCAACGAGGCCCCGACTGAAAAGCTGCTGACCGCCCTGATCCTGGAGATCGGTGGCACCCGCGACGAGTGGCGCCTCCTCCTTCATGAAGCTGGCCGACCGGCCATCGCAGCCGGCGGCATGTAGTTCCCGTTTGCCGCGCCAGCGTCGGCGCAGCTCTCAACGCTGGGAACCCTACTTCATCGGAGACATCATGAAAAACCAGAACAGAGGTCTTCGGCTGGCTACCGACGCCTCGTTGTTCGCAGACGGGATGCTCGACGCATCTCGACAGATCGGGCGGTCGATGCAGACCGGCAATCAAGGGAAGCAGCAGATCTGGGACCTCGGCCGGAATCGGAATCTGCTCGGAGTTCAGCGAATCTGCGACGTGTCGGTGACCTGCACGTCGGCCGCTGACAGTCTCGCATTCCCAGACGCTTTGCGCAGTTACATCCTCGCACGGCGCCGCGACGACGGCATCCCAACGCTCAGCGCGCTGCGCGCTGAGAACGAAGCGGATCTCGACGAAGACGCCGCGCTCTTCGAGTACATGCAGGCGAAGACATCGGCGAATCGCGCGAGAGCCATTGAGGCGTTGCGTCACCAGGAAATGAGCTCGCGCGCGCTAGCTGATGCGTTGATGCGCGAGCAAGGCGTTGCACGACCGATCGCGCTGGTCAGGTCATGAAACACAACGCCCCCGGAATGAGCCGGGGGCGCATGCCGACGGCTGGCTGGCCGTCGAGTACTTCATCGGAACACGAAAGATAGGAGACCTGGAATGGCCACACAAGCAATCCCATCGCCCGCCGCATCCAGTGATCGCCGGCGCACGGAGCCGACTCGATTCGTCGATTGGCAATGCTCCGTCGCAAAGTGCGGCGCGATCAACGCCAACAGTCGCGAATCATGTCGTATGTGCGGACAGGCAAAGTCGTCCGGAGCCCAGACTCCGCTTCCCTTCACGCTCGCCGATATCACGCTGCTGTCGGACATCGCTGAGGGGTTCTCCACCAATCTCCACGACGACCGGCTCGACGATCTTCGCAAGCGGATGCGCGAGGCGATCGAGGCCGCGATCAAGAACGACAACATCGTCACCGTCGAAGGATACCGGCGCGAAGCGGAGAAGCTGCGCGGACACATTCGCGATCTCGAGGAGATCGTCCGGATCCGCGACCTCACGATGACACGGCTGCTGGCGCAGGCGGATGCGATGCTCGCGGCGCCGAAGCCCGTCGGAGTCACGCAGATTCACGACGCCGGCGGATTCGAGGGCGCGATGAAAGCGGGAATCGGCACGGCATCCGTCCGTTATCCGAATGGGCTCGTGATCGGCGCCATTGTGGCCTTGAATGCGATGGGAGAAGTTCGCGATCCCCGAACGGGCGAACTGCTGGCCGAACGCGAACGCCTGCGCGAATTCGTGCGCGAGGCCGACGCGGCGGATCGATACGGCTACGTGCTGCATCTGGGCATCGGCGGCAGCGACTGGGGACCGCGCCTGGTGACGCGCGCCCTGCGCCATGGCGGCGCGAAACGGGAAGTGCGCTTTGCCTCCAACGTCGACTCGCACTCCGTCGCCGACGCCATGAGCCGGCTGGACCCGCACGACACGCTGGTCATCGTCGCATCAAAATCCTTCACGACCACCGAACCGCTGGCCAACGCCGAAGTCGCCATGAACTGGCTGCGGGAAGCCGGCGTGGCCGATCCCATCAAGCAGGTCGTGGCGATCACGTCCAACGTCGAAGCCGCGTTGAACCTGGGGATCTTGCCCGACCACATTTTCCAGATCTGGGACTGGGTTGGCGGCCGCTATTCGCTGTGGTCGGCGATCGGCCTGCCGATCGCGCTGGCGCTGGGCAACGACGCGTTCGACCAGCTGCTGGCCGGTGCCGCAGCCATGGACGAGCACTTCCGCACCGCCCCGATCGTGGAAAACGCCCCAGTGCAGCTGGCGCTGGCCGGCGTGGTCAATCGCAGCGTGCTGGGCTATGACTCGATGGTCATCGCGCCCTATGACTCGCGGCTGTACCACATCGTGCCATGGGCGCAGCAACTGGAAATGGAGTCACTGGGCAAAGTGGCCACCGCCGACGGCAGCCCCGCAGGCGTGCCGACCGGGGCTGCGATCTGGGGCATGTCGGGCACGGACTGCCAGCACACGTTCTTCCAATGGCTGCACCAGGACACCATGGGCGCGCCGGTGGATTTCATCTTGTGCGAACAACCCAACCACGACTATGCCCGCCATCATGAACTGCTGATCGCCAATTGCCTGGCGCAGCGTTCCGCGCTGCTGCGCGGCAAATCTTTCGACGAGGCGCTGGCGGAAACCTCTGCCACCGAACGCGACCCGGCCCGCGCGCGCCTGCTGGCGCAACATCGGGTCCACCCGGGCGGACGCCCTTCTTCGCTGATCGTGCTGCCCAGACTGGAAGCCTATACGCTGGGCGCGCTGCTGGCGCTGTACGAACACAAGGTCTTCGTGCAGGGCGTGATCTGGGGCATCAACCCGTTCGACCAATGGGGCGTGGAATTCGGCAAGGTGCTGGCCAAGAACATCATGCGCGAGCTGGACTCGCCGCAGACCAGCCAGCAGGACCCGTCCACCCGCTTCTGGATCGACGCGATCTCGCGCCGCCACTAGCCGGCCGGCGCGGCCGCAAGCCGTCAGGCGCTTAGCGTGTCGTAAAGCGCCACATGAATACGGGCAACCTGGTCGATATTGAATTCGCGTTCGGCCAGCGCCCGGCCTGCCTTGCCCATCGCCTGCCGCAACGTCGCGTCTTCGGCCAGGCGGGCGATGGCGTCGGCCAAGGCCTGTGCATCCCGCACCGGCACCAGCAAACCCGTTTCACCGGGTTCGATCGCATCCCGGCAGCCGGGCACGTCGGTCGTCACGACGGCGCGTGCGCAAGCGGCGGCTTCGATCAACGACTTGGGCAGGCCTTCGCGGTAGGACGGCAGCACGGCGATATGGGACGCCGCATACAGCTCGGGCACATCCGAACGCTCGCCCAGCGCCTGGACCGCCCCATCGCGTTGCCAGGCTTCGACCTCATCCTGCGTCGCCGACGCGGGGTTGCCCGCATCCACGCCGCCGACCAATTGCATCGTCACCGGCACGCCCCGCTGGCGCAGCATGCCTGCGGCCTGCACGAACTCCTGCACGCCCTTGTCACGCAACAAGCGGGCCACCATCGTGACCACGACCGGCGGCGCAGCCGGCTCGGGCAATGCGCGATAGGCGTCCAGGTCGACGCCTGCGCCGCGGATCATGACCACCTGCCCGTCTCGCACCGCGCCCAGTGACTTGAGCAGGTCGCGGTCATTGGCGTTCTGGAAGATCACGCGGCTGTTGGGGTGGCCCAACGCAATCCGGTACAGCCTGGCCACCACCGAGCGCACCAGCCGCATCTTCAGCGTGTCGGACAGGAACACGAAGCCCAGCCCCGAAATTGCAGCCACCATGCCCGGCACGCGAGCCAGGCGCGCGGCAATGCCGCCGTAAAGCACGGGTTTGATCGTGACCAGGTGCACCACGTCCGGACGCACGCGCCGGAACAAGCGGACCAGGGCCAGCAATGTGCCCAATTCCTGCAAGGGGTGCTTGCCGCTGCGCGTCATCGGGATCGCGTGGTGCGTCATGCCCAGCGCCTCGATGTCGGCCACGGCAGGCCCGTCCATCGTGGCCACATGCACGTCGTAGCCCGCGCGCTGCGCGGCTTGCGCCAACGGCACGCGATGCGACATGAAGAATGCCGGGTTGTTGACGACGAACATCAGGCGACGGCCTGCGGTCATGCCTGGACTCCAGAAATACGGCGCCATACGGCGAGGTAACGTTGCACCATCCGGGCAAGGTCGAAATTTTCAAGCACGCGGGCACGCCCGGCTTCGCCAGCGCGTCCGCTGCCCCGCGCGGCCACGTCGCAGAG
>LNAP01005610.1_pt1 | contig 11093 bp, 9 predicted proteins | sample 602601 | NCBI WGS metagenome assembly LNAP01 (sample SAMN02440304, study PRJNA202911) | soil metagenome | biome: Subtropical and temperate rainforests or woodlands; isolation source: soil samples (1 kg each in a 20% v/v slurry with milli Q water) were... ...
GGCATGGTCTGCCAGGGCCTGCCCAGCACCGTGGGCGTGTCGCTGGACACCATGGCCTACCACACGGCCAGCGTGGCGCGCGGCCTGCACCGGGTGCAGGGCACGGCCTGGCTGGTCGCCGATCTGCCCTATGGCACCTACCATGAATCCCGCGAACAGGCCCTGCGCAGCGCCTGCACGCTGATGCAGGCGGGCGCGCACATGGTCAAGCTCGAAGGCGGCGGCTGGGCGGCGGCGCGCAGTACGGTGACAGCGCCACGGTCGGTGCCGGGTTGCCCCTGCTCAGCAGCCTGCGCGCGCTGGTGGCCGGCGGCGACCGCATCCACCGCGTGGAAGGCGTGCTGTCCGGCTCGTTGGCCTGGCTGTTTCATCACTATGACGGCCAGCGCGCATTTTCAGAATGGGTGCGTGAAGCGGCCAGCGCCGGGTATACCGAGCCGGATCCGCGCGTGGACCTGTCCGGTGAGGACGTGCGCCGCAAGCTGCTGATCCTGGCACGGGCCAGTGGTATAGCACTGCGCGGTGAGCAGGTGGCGGTGACCTCGCTGGTGCCGGCCGCACTCGCCGCGCTGCCGACCGACGCCGCGCTGGCGCAGCTGTCGCTGCTGGATGCACCGCTGCAGGCGCTCTGGCAGCAGGCGCAGGAACAGGGCGGTTGCCTACGGTTCGTCGGCGGCTTCGACCATGACGGCGCGACGGTCGGCCTGCGCATCCTGCCGCTGGGCCATCCGTTGGCCGGTGGCGGCCAGACCGACAACCGCGTGGCCATCCACAGCGATCGTTACCCCACCCAGCCGCTGCTGATCCAGGGGCCGGGCGCAGGCGCGGACGTCACCGCGGCGGCGCTGCTGGATGACGTACTGGCGATCGTGCGGCGGTAACGCCGACCGTTGGTGGGTTGCGCTTGATGTCATGCATTGCGCGAACGGCAGCCGACCAACGGTCGGCTCTACCGGTGTGGGCGCATCGGTGACACGGGGCATTGCAACGCTGGCGCACTCCGCGCGTAGAGCCGACCGTTGGTCGGCTGCTCTTGATCTCAGCATTGCGCGAACGGCAGCCGACCAACGGTCGGCTCTACCGGTGCGGGCGCATCGGTGACACGGGGCATTGCAACGCTGGCGCACTCCGCGCGTAGAGCCGACCGTTGGTCGGCTGCTCTTGATGTCATGCATTGCGCGAACGGCAGCCGACCAACGGTCGGCTCTACCGGGGCGGGTGCATCGGTAACACGGGGCATTGCACCGCTGGCGCGCTACGCTCGTAGAGCCGACCGTTGGTCGGCTGCTCTTGATCTCATGCATCACGCGAACGGCAGCCGACCAACGGTCGGCTCTACGTCGGTGGTCAGGGGGCGGTGGACAGCGCCTTCAGCAACGCGGCGTTGAACCGCGCGGGGGCCTGCACCTGCGGCGAATGGCCCAGGTCGTCGAAGGTCACCAGGGTGGCACCGCGGATGGCGGCGGCGGCGGCCTTGCCCAATGCGGGATAGTCGCCGAGGGTGGCCTTGAGGGCGGGCGGCGCGAGGTCGCGGCCGATCGCGGTGCGGTCTTTCTGCCCGATGAAAAGCGTGGTCGGGACGCGGATGTCCGGTAGTTCGTAGACCACCGGCTGGTTGAACACCATGTCCGAGGTCAGCGCCTGGCTCCAGGCAACCGCCTGTTTTCCGGGGCCGTCGTACATGCCCGACTGCATGCGCGCCCACTGCGCGTACGCCGGCGTCCAGTCGCCGTTGTAATACACGTCCAGTTGGTACTTCTTGATGCTCTCGAAGCTGGTCTTCAGTTCGCCCGCATACCAGGCATCCACGCTGCGCCACGGCACGCCCTTGGCTTTCCAGTCTTCCAGTCCGATCGGGTTGACCAGCGCCAGCCGGCGCAGCTGCTGCGGATACATCAGCGCATAGCGTGCGGCCAGCATGCCGCCCATGGAATGGCCGACCAGGTCGACCTGCGCCGCATCCAGGCCGAGGTGGGCGAGCAGTGCATGCGTGTTGGCCGCCAGTTGGCCGAACGAATACTGGTAGCGCTCGGGCTTGCTGGATTTGCAGAACCCGATCTGGTCCGGCGCGATCACCCGGTAGCCCGCCGCGCTGAGTGCGGTGATGGTGTCTTTCCAGGTGGCCGCGCAGAAGTTCTTGCCGTGCAGCAGCACCACCGTGCCCGCCACGGCCGTGCCGGACGGGGGGACATCCAGATAGGCCATCTGCAGCGGCTGCCGCTGCGATTCCAGGTCGAAGGTCTTGACCGGCCACGGGTAGTCGAAGCCTTCAAGACGGGGGCCGTAGGTGTCGGCGGCAAGGGATGTAAGCGGCAGGCAGGCAAGCAGGGCGGCAGCCAGGATACGCATGGCGGTCTCCGGAACAGGGGAGTACCGACTGTACCGGAGCGGCCGTGCAGGCGGGCCGATGATGCGCATGCGAGCAGCCGACCAACGGTCGGCTCTACCTCGGAGCGAATGTCCCGCGGCAGCGATGGCATGCCCGCGTAGAGCCGACCGTTGGTCGGCTGCCTTGGGCGGAATGAGGGAGCAGCCGACCAACGGTCGGCTCTACCGCCGGGGGCGGTCGATCAGCACTCGATGACGTTGACCGCCAGCCCGCCGCGGCTGGTTTCCTTGTACTTGTCCTGCATGTCGCGGCCGGTGTCGCGCATGGTCTTGATGACCTTGTCCAGCGAGACCTTGTGCTTGCCGTCGCCGCGCATGGCCATGCGGCTGGCGTTGATCGCCTTCACCGCGCCCATCGCGTTGCGCTCGATGCAGGGAATCTGCACCAGCCCGCCGATCGGGTCGCAGGTCAGGCCGAGGTTGTGCTCCATGCCGATTTCGGCGGCGTTCTCGATCTGGCTGGGGTTGCCGCCGAGCGCGGCGACCAGGCCGCCGGCCGCCATCGAGCAGGCCACGCCTACCTCGCCCTGGCAGCCCACTTCGGCGCCGGAGATCGAGGCGTTTTCCTTGTACAGGATGCCGATGGCCGCCGAGGTCAGCAGGAAGTCGAAGATGCGTTGTTCGTTGGCGCCGGGGCAGAAACGGTCGAAGTAATGCAGCACCGCCGGCAGCACGCCGGCTGCACCGTTGGTCGGCGCGGTGACCACGCGGCCACCGGCGGCGTTTTCTTCATTGACCGCCAGCGCGTACAGGTTCACCCAGTCCAGGGTGGTCAGCGGGTCGCGCATGCCCGCTTCGGGCTTGGACGACAGCTCGCGGTACAGCGCCGGGGCGCGACGGGACACGTGCAGGCCGCCGGGCAGGGTGCCTTCCTGGCGGATGCCACGGGCCACGCAGGCCTGCATCGCGCTCCAGATCTCGCGCAGCTGCTCGCGGATTTCGTCTTCGCTGCGCCAGCACTTTTCGTTCTCGAACATCATCTGGGCAATGCTCAGCCCGCTGCGCGCGGTCTGCGCCAGCAGTTCGTCGCCGCTCTTGAACGGGTAGGGCAGCGGGGTTTCATCGGGCACGATACGGTCGTCGGCGGCATCGTCCTGGTTGACCACGAAGCCGCCGCCGACCGAGTAGTAATCGCGCGTGGCGATGACCTGTTCGTCGGCGTCATAGGCGGTGAAGCGCATGCCGTTGGTGTGGTACGGCAGCTTCTGGCGCTTGTTCAAGCCCAGGTCGCGCTTCTCGTCGAAGGCGATCTCGTGGGTGCCCATCAGCTGGATCCGCTTGCTGCTGCGGATGCGCTCGAGGGTCTCGGGGATGATGTCCGGGTCGATCAGGTTCGGGCGCTGGCCTTCCAGCCCGAGCAGGACCGCCTTGTCGGTGCCGTGCCCGCGCCCGGTCAGGGCCAGCGAGCCGTACACGTCGGCGCGGATGCGCACCACGTCCTGCAGGCGGCCCGGGTCCAGCAACCAGCGGTGCACGAAGCGTTCGGCGGCCTTCATCGGTCCCACGGTGTGCGAGGAGCTCGGGCCAATGCCGATCTTGAAAACGTCGAACGTGCTGACAGCCATGATTGCCAAACTGCGGGTATCGGATGGAGCACTATTCTATGCTGTCGCAGGCGCCAGCCTTGAGTGCGGCGCAACATTTCCGAAGGCGGGTGGGCCGGTGTTTACCTTGTTCCAGCGTGATGACTGCCATCTGTGCGACCAGGCCCTGGCGGTCCTGGCCCAGGCCCGGGTGCCTGAGCTGGACAGTGTGTTCGTTGACGACGATGCGGCGCTGGAGGCCCGTTACGGCCTGCGTGTGCCGGTGCTGCGCGATGCGCAGGGGCGGGAACTGGACTGGCCGTTTGATGTGGCGGCGGTGGAGGCGTGGACCCGGTAGAGCCGACCGTTGGTCGGCTGCGCGGACTATGGCAGCCGACCAACGGTCGGCTCTACCGGGGTGTCGTCGTTGCTGTGGCAGCCGACCAACGGTCGGCTCTACCGGATGTGCGACCAGGCCCTGGCGGTCCTGGCCCAGGCCCGGGTGCCTGCGCTGGACAGTGTGTTCGTTGACGACGATGCGGCGCTGGAGGCCCGTTACGGGCTGCGCGTGCCGGTGTTGCGCGATGCGCAGGGGCGGGAACTGGACTGGCCGTTCGATGTGGCGGCGGTGGAGGCGTGGACCCGGTAGAGCCGACCGTTGGTCGGCTGCGCGGTCTACGGGAGCCGACCAACGGTCGGCTCTACCGGGGTGTCGTCGTTGCTGCGGTAGCCGACCAACGGTCGGCTCTACCTTGGGGGTCGTCGTTTTGCTGGGGCAGCCGACCAACGGTCGGCTCTACCCGGTTTGGGCGAGCCGGCCACATCTGGGCGGGTTATTTTGCTTTCAGTACGACCTTGGTGCTGATCGCGGTTTCGTTCGGGATGGTCTTGGTGTCGGCCCAGTCGCCGCCGCCCACGCCGAAGTCCAGGCGCTTGACCGTGGCCTTGCCGCTCAGCACCGGCTGCGCGCCGGGGGTCCAGGTGAAGGTGAGGGTGACCGGCTTGCTCACGCCGCGCAGTTCCAGGGTGCCGTCGGCGGCGTACTGGTTGTTGCCCAGCGCACGGAACGTGGTGGCGCTGTACTTGGCCTGGGCGAACTTGCCGACGTTGAAGAAGTCCGCGCCCTGCAGGGTCGAGTCGCGGTCGTTGTTGCCGCTCTTGGCGCCGGCCAGCGGGATGGTCACTTCCAGCTTCGATCCTTCCAGCTTGGCCGGGTCGAAGCTGAGCTTGGTGTCGAAGCCGGGGAAGGTGCCGGTGAATACTTCACCGTCGTACTTGGTGGCAAACACCAGCACCGAACCCGGCGCCTGCACGTAATCGGCGGCCAGCACCGGTGCGGTGGCCATCAATCCGGCCAGGGCGGCGGCGACGGCCGCGGGAGTGGAGAGCTTGATGTTCATGGTCAGTCCTTCTGGGGGGAGGCAAGCCAGCGCTGCGGCAGCATGCGCGCAAGGGTGGCATCGCGTTGGTAAAAATGGTGGTAAAGCGCGGCGCCGGCATGGGCCAGCACCACCGCGATGAGCAGCCAGAAGCCCCATTCGTGGATGGCATGGGACAGCTGCGTGGTGCGTTCATCCGGACCGCTGAGCTTGGGCACGTCCACCAGCCCGAACCAGCGGAACGGGCGCAGCCCGCTGGCCGAGTCGTACAGCCAGCCCGACAGCGGAAGGGCGAACATCAGCACGTACAGCAGCCAGTGCGTGGCCGAGGCGATGCGTTCCTGCCAGGTCGGCGTGCCGGGCACCGGGGCGGGGGCGCCGGCGTACAGGCGCCAGCCCAGCCGCGCCACCACCAACGCCAGCACGGTGATGCCCACCGACTTGTGCAGCGTGTAGATCCAGAAGTACTTGGGCGTCTTGGGGAACTCGCCCATGGTCAGGCCCAGGATGCCCATGGCCAGGATCAGCAGGGCGATCACCCAGTGCAGGGTCTGGCTGACGCCGCCCCAGCGGGTCGCGGTGTTCTTGGCAGTCATGGCGTGGTCTCCTCGACCGGCAGTGGGGATGGACGCTGGGAGTCGTCGCGCGGCACGGGAGTTCCCGTGGCATCGACCGGCGGCGTGTCCGCCGGATCGGCGGCGTTTCTGTCGCGAACGGCTTCCGCTTCCATCCGCAGCTCCACCGCGTCGCCAATCATCGACGGCCAGCCAGACACGCCGAACGCGCTGCGGCTGAGCGTGGCAGTCGCGGAGAAACCGGCGGTGCGGCGGAACGGGGGCAGCGGGTGACGCTTGAGGGCGTTGAGGGTGACCGCCAGGGTGACCTCGGCGGTGACGCCGTGCAGGGTCAGCTGGCCGGTCACGTTGGCGTGGCTGTCGTCGATGGGCTCGACCCGGGTGGAGACGAACCGGGCCTGCGGGAAGCGTTCGGCATCCAACAGGTTGCGCGCCAGGGTAGCCGTGTTCCATTTGTCATCGCCCAGGTCCAGCCGCTGGATCGGAACGCTCACGCTGAGCGTGGCGGTCCGCCAGTCCTGCGGATCGAACACCAGCACCCCTTCGCTGCCGGACACCGTGCCCAGCGCGTGGGAGAAGCCGGCGTGCTCCACCGCGAACAGCACGCGGGTGTGGACCGGATCCAGGCGGTAGGTATCGGGCGCGGCACGCGCTGCCCAGGGGGCAGTGCACAGCAGCAGGGCAAGGGTCAGGCGCTGGATCATGGCCGGGCTCCGGGAAGGTCAGCGCCGATCATACGCACAGCACCGTTATCGGCAGCAGTGTCATGGCTGCAACAGATCGTGGTGCAACTTTCCGGTTCGGGCGGCCCGGCGGCGGTTGACGCCCGCGCGCGGGCGCAGGGGCTGTGGGACAATCAGCGGCTACAGGGAGATCTGGATGGCGATGGGAACGCGTGGCTGCTGCGCGGGCATCGTGCTGCTGGTACTGGCATTGTGCCTGCTGCCGGCGGCGGCATGGGCCGCAGAAACAACGGCAGGAACATCGGCAGAAACGCCGCGCATGCGCCGCCTCGGCGCTGCCGACGGCATGCCGTCGCGCATGGTGCTGGCACTGGCGCAGGATCGTCAGGGCTACATATGGGCAGCCACCGACGACGGCCTGGCACGCGTGGATGGGGTGGGCTTGCGGGTCTGGCGGCACGATCCGGCCGACCCCGGCTCGATTCCCGGCAACGAGGTGGAAACCCTGCTGGTCGACCCCATGGACCGTGTGTGGGTGGGGGTGAACGGCGTCGGCCTGAGCATGTTGGCCCCCGGGCGTGCGGCGTTCCAGCATTTCACCGACCTCAATGCCCGCTGCGATGGCCAGTTCTGGTCGCTGGCCTATGCGGCCAAGTCGCTGTGGATCGGCACCAACCGGCACGGCATCTGCCGGCGGGGCGAAGACGGCAGCCTGGTGCAGTACCACGCCGATCCCAACGATCCCACCAGCCTGCCCGATGACACCATCTACACCATGCTGGCCGACCCGAAGGGGCATGTGTGGGTAGGCACCGGCAGTGGCGTGGCGCGCTGGGACGGACAGCGTTTCCACCGCATCGCGCCGGCGTTGCTGGGCGGCAAGAGCGTGTTCCGCCTGACCCGTGAACCCGATGGCACCGTGTGGGCCGGCACCGAAGGCGGCTTGTTCCGCATTGATGCCGATGGCAGCGTGCGCAAGGCGCCGTGGACGCTCAGCGCCGATGTGCGTGCCGCTACCGTCATCCATGACCGCAACGGCGGCTACTGGCTGGGAACGGCCGATGGCCTGTACCGCGGCGACGAGGCCGGCGTGCACCTGCTGGCCGGCGATGCCGGCAGCGGCTTCCTGACTGCGCGCAGCGGCGTGCTGGACATGCTGCAGGACCACGAAGGTGGGCTGTGGGTGGCCATGCTGACCCAGGGGCTGGCGTATCTGCCGCCGGGGTGGAAGCGCTTTTCCACCTGGTACCAGCTGGAGGGAAAGCCGCTGGACAGCGTCTACCTGCTGAGCGGTGCCGCGGCCGGCAATGATTTCTACATCGGCGGGGCGCACGGCATCTACCAGCTGGACGCGCAGGGCACGCTGCGCCAGATCGCCGACGATACGCAGGTCGGCGTGGGCGCCATCTGGTCGGTGCTGCCGCGCGCCGATGGCGCGCTGTGGATCGGTCGGGGCGGGCGCCTGGGCCTGTACCAGCCGCGTACCGGCCAGCTGCGCGAGTGGAAGATCGGCGGCGGTTCGGACGTGCGCCAGCGCATCGACCTGATCCGCCAGGCACCCAATGGTGAGTTGTGGATGTCGATCATGAGCCTGGGCATCCAGCGGCGCGATGCACAGGGCAACCTGCTGGAGACCATCCGCATCGAAGAGGGCCGCGGCCTGACCGAGAACCCGGTCGAGCAGATGCTGTTCGACCCGCGCGGGCAGCTGTGGATCATGGGCGACATGGGCCTGCTGCGCTGGAACGAGGGCCGCTTCGAGCAGGTCCCCGGTATTTCCCGTGGCAGCATCTATGACATCACCTGGACCAGCCCGAGCGAAGTCTGGATGGCGCGCAACGGCGCGTTGGAGCGCTATGGCTGGGATGGCCTGAGCATGACCCTGCGCGAGCGGGTCGGTGCTGCGCAGGGCCTGCCGGCGGTATCGATGGGCGGGGTGGTCACCGGCCGTCAGGGCCTGGTGTGGGCCACCACGCCGCGCGGGCTGGTGCGCTGGGATGGCGCGCAGCGCCGGTTGCGCGTCTATGGCGAACGCGATGGCCTGCCCGACGTGGAATTCAGTGGGCGGCCGCCGGTCCGCGCGACCAACGGCCGGGTACTGGCGGTGACCGCCACCGGACTGGTCAGTTTCGACCCGGATGCCGCCGATGTGCCGCTGCCGCCCTCGGAGTTGGTGATCGACAACGTGCAGGTACGCCGCGACGACGCCGAAGGCCAGCAGTCGCTGCCACCGGATGCACCGATCGTGCTGGGGCCGCAGGACCGCGACCTGATCATCACCGCACGGCTGTTGTCCTTCGCCAACCCGCAGGGCAACCGCTATCGCTACCGCGTGTCCGGCTACGACCAGAACTGGGTGATGCAGGCCGCCGATGGCGAACGCCTGCTGTCGCGCCTGCCCTCCGGCCAGTATGCCATCGACGTGCAGGCGGCCACGCCGCAGGGACAGTGGACGCCCTCGCGCACGCTGAGCGTCGAAGTGCTGCCGCCGTGGTGGCGCAGCAGCTGGGCGATTCTGGGCTATCTGCTGCTGTGGCTGCTGCTGGTGGGCGTGGTGGTGTACGTGGCACGCGTGCGCCTGCGCCGTCGCCAGCAATGGCAGCTGACCGTGCACAAGCAGCAGATCGCCGAGCAGGCATCGCAGGCCAAGAGCCAGTTCCTGGCCACGCTGGGCCATGAAGTGCGCACGCCGATGACCGGTGTGCTGGGCATGAGCGAACTGCTGCTGGCCACGCCGCTGGATGAACTGCAGCGTGGCTATGCGGCCTCGATCCAGCATGCCGGCACGCACCTGCTGCGGCTGGTCAACGATGCGTTGGACCTGGCCCGGATCGAAGCCGGCCGCCTGGAACTGGACATCCGCCCGTTCGACCTGATGTCGATGCTGGCCCAGGTGCAGGCGCTGATGGAGCCGATGGCGCACCACCGTGGCCTGGCGTTCGAGCGCAGTTTCAATCTGCCCGGCCCGATCCTGGTCAGTGGCGACGAAATGCGCGTGCGACAGATCCTGATGAACCTGCTGGGCAATGCGATCAAGTTCACCGAGCGCGGGCACGTAAGCTTGGGCGCCGAGCTGATCGATGGCGGCATGGGCATCATTTTCGAGGTGGCCGACACCGGGCCGGGCATCAACACCGATCAGCAGCAGCGCCTGTTCCATCGCTTCGAACAGGCCGACGGACCACGCACCGCATCGCGTTATGGCGGAAGCGGGTTGGGCCTGGCGATCTGCCAGGAGCTGGCGGTGGCGATGGGCGGGCGTATCGACATCGACAGCCGGCTTGGGCACGGCGCACGTTTCAGCGTGCAGCTGCCGCTGCCCTGGACGCTGCAGCAGGGCAACGTTGCCAGCCACGCCTCGGACGCCGCGCGGATCCAACTACCGCCGCTGCGGCTGCTGCTGGTGGAAGACGACCCGACCGTAGCCAACGTCATTGCCGGCCTGCTGCAGGCGCGTGGCCACGAGGTGGTACACGTGCTGCACGGGTTGGCCGCCTTGTCCGAAGTGGCCGCCGGTAGCTTCGATGTCGGGTTGCTCGATCTGGACCTGCCGGCACTGGACGGCATCGCCATCGCCGGCCAGCTGCGTGCGATGGGCTATGAGTTGCCGCTGATCGCCGTCACGGCCCGCTCGGATGCCTACGCCGAACAGCAGGTGCTGGAAGGGGGCTTCGACGGTTTCCTGCGCAAGCCGGTGACCGGTGACCTGCTGATCGAGGCCATCGCGCAGGCCCGGGCACTGCGTCAGCGGGAGCATTGAGGCGCGCCCTTCGCGCCTCCTGATTGACCGCGTCAGTTGTTAGGGCGCGATCGATCCAATCTGGAATTTGTCAGGATGTGATCTCGCCACGGGCGATGGGCTGCGTGGGTCGCATCGCCGCTTTATCGTTCCCGTGATGAATGGGTTCGGGTTCGATTGACAGGTGGGGGTGAGCAGCGCAGGGCGAGGGGGCGGCCGCTGCTGGCTGGCCGGGCTGTTGCTGGCCTGCTGGCCCTGGACGGTGCTGGCGACGGTGCTCGACCTGCCGTGGCCACGGCAACTGGGTGTCATCGATGGGCTGCCCACCACGGGCATCCACGCCATGGCCGAAGACGCCACCGGTTATCTGTGGATGGCGGGCACCGATGGCCTGATGCGTTTTGACGGGCGGCGGTCGCGCGTGTGGGGGCACGATGAGGGTTTGCCCGACACCACCTTGCGCCTGCTGCATATCGATGCCGCCGATCGGTTATGGCTGGGCACCAGCTCGCGCGGCCTGCTGCTGATGGGCCCTGACCGTCGCCGTTTCGAACGTGCTGGCGTGCAGGCACCGTGGGCCGTGCGCCGCGGTGCCATCCACGGTATTGCCGGTGGCGGTGACAGCGCGTTGTGGGTGATCGGGTCGGATCACCGGTTGTACATGTTGCCGGCGTTGGATGCGCCGTGGCAGGCGGTGGATGCCGCTGCCGATGCCGTCACCGCCCTGGCGGTCGACCACGCCGGAGGCCTGTGGGTGGGTACCTCGCACGGGCTGCGCCAGTTCGCCGACGGGCGCCTGCAACGCG
>LNAP01005611.1_pt1 | contig 11093 bp, 7 predicted proteins | sample 602601 | NCBI WGS metagenome assembly LNAP01 (sample SAMN02440304, study PRJNA202911) | soil metagenome | biome: Subtropical and temperate rainforests or woodlands; isolation source: soil samples (1 kg each in a 20% v/v slurry with milli Q water) were... ...
GGCAGATAACCTTCATCGTCCGCTACCTTGGCGGCGCCGGGGAACGCCTCCAGCATCAACTGGATGGCCTCCATGTGCGGAGGGTTCTGGTCCAGCGCGCGGTGCAGAGGCAGCTGGCCGTTGACGTTGGGGCACTGCAGACCCTGGGGATACAGCTCTGTCAGCAGCTGCAGGGCGTCCAGGGAAATGTCCGAACGATTTACACACTGGTGGGTCGGCAGCCAGCCCGTCTTGTCAAAGGTGCGCACGCCATCGGGGTGAACCTGAAAATACAACGAGATTGAAAACGAAATCAATTAAGAATATAAAACAGACGCACACAATGTCAAGTATTTATTTTATTCACCTGCAGAAGTGCGCGCATGACGCCTAGGTGTGGTCGAGAGCGGTTCACGCACCAGTGCAGAGGCAAACTTCCTTTGTTGCACGCTTTGGCGCTGGCAGAAGCATTTGCTGCTATCAACGCTGCGATGACGTCAATATTTGGGTAATCTTGGTTCACAGCCCAGTGCAGAGGCAGGTAGCCGTCTAAAACAAACAGCAATGTCGTTGAGATGAGAGCAGGAAACCAGACAAACAAAAGAAATATGCGTTCTCGTTCTAAAGCAAACAGTAAAATTGAAATGCAATAAATGATTTCATCACGCACCGACGTCAGCGACCCAGGGGCCCTTGGGATTTGCATTGATCAGAAAATTGATCATTTCTTGCGAGCAGTGGGGATTGTGCGTCACCCAGTGCAGCGGCAGCGCGCCTGTGCGGTCTGCGGTCCACGCGCCTGCGGGGAAGGCCTTGACCACTAGTTTGATCGACTCCATTGCCATGGTGGGGGAAGTTTTGAGCGCTGTGTGGTGAATGAGCACTTTTCCTGTGGCAGGCGTCACTTGCGCGGCTATTTCAGGAAACACGGTCAGAATGCTGGATGCCACTTGGCCGTAATAGATGGAACTGTCTGAGAGGTCCGCAGGAGGTTCAAAGGTGATCGAATCGAGTAAAATATTTCCGAGTTCCGCGGTGAAGCCGAACATTGCTCGCGTTCCGACGCTGCGTGAGGCGAGTGAGCCTTTTGCTCGATAAACCTTGTTTATGTCTCGCAGTGCACCTAGACAATCAATTACGTGGCTGATGACTGCAATTGTTGGATCCACATCCACCCCGTTCATTGTTCGATCCGTGCCGAATGGTATTTTCAAGGTTTTCAAAAGTTTCACGACATAGCCCGGCAAAAGTTGCTGCCCAGGCCGTCCGATGTCCATATTTGTGTTATTCATGATTGGTAACGGGGCTACAGAAGCCATTTATTATTGTTGTGTGCTAATTTAGACAGTTGTTACTGACTCAGGGACGAAGAGCTGAATGAGATCTTCGGGCAACTGAGTTTGGTTCGACAGAAGGCGATTACAAATCACCAATGTAAAAGATATCGATGTCTTTCAAAACTTAGCAGATTGTCTGCGGGAGATGATGGTCGGCAACAATTGTGTGTAACTGCCCGATGAATCCGCCGCTGGCTGACTTGGATTTGAGCACAGTAGAGGGGTTTGCTGTGAGCGTTTCACATTTTTATGTTTCACATTAATTGCTGTACTATTGTTAAGGTAATGTGGTACAATAGCGTCTATATGCTGTACAATTTGACTGGTCGATCCGAGTGATCGGAAAGGGTTATTATCATGATATGGGCTGCAAATACTATTTCCAGATCCACTGGTACTTACTTGACACAGGCTAATAAGGTGCCTTCAAAATACTTAGCGTACGAGTATTTTTAATGTTCTTACAAAGGCAGAAATCATATTGCACAAGACTAGGGTAATGTTCTTGTTGTACACAATTTGCAAGAACTTTGCATATAACTTTACAGTCACATACGTTGCTACAATCGCAATGATAAAACAGTGCTCATATAAGTAAGTTGCATTTGTGTAAAGTTAAAGAATTCACAGTGTATGAATATGAATATGGTTAATGAGCAGTCGCTCACACTATGAATACTGTCGATTGACATTAACTTACGACGTACGGTAGGCACTCCAAATTTTTATTTTCTAAAACCCAGAAAAATACAGAAGATAAAATGTTAACAACCGGGAGTTGGGACCATTCGACCCGTGGGTTTTATGCCTCTTTAACCGTCTGCTGACACCAGCCCAATCATTCCTCGGCAAGGCTTATTAGCTGTGATCTATCATTTTCCTCCACAAACTTTGTTGATTGCGCTAACTCGTTAAGAAGAATGCAAGTCGGTACCGAAGTGTGGATTAAAAACACGCAGTTGGACCTGTTCAACAATGAACCGTGGTTACCGTCTACAATCAGATCTAATGTAAGACAACATGTGGCGTGTATCAACAGACAGTACAGATGCATAATTGTATTTTGAATAACTTATTGCCTTTCATTTCTTTATAGACCGTGGGAGCCGATAACGAAGCAATCATTGTGGTTGCCGCTACCACTAAAGGAAGAGAGGATCTTACCTTCAGGTGTCTATAATATTCTTTGTTACCACGACCTCTTCATGCTCTCAACGATTCCCACTGTATTAATTTATGTCTACTCATTTTATTTACGTGACTGCACACCAATACAGCGTCCCGGCTGGTCAGTTTGAACTTCCAGACCTCAAGTATCGCAACCCCTCCAAACATCAACAGAACACAGTGAACCTGAACAATCTGTGCTTTCTCAACGAACCCGAACTTATCACCGCGTTGCGCTCTCGTTACTACAAGAACATCCTTAGCACCTACGTTGGACAGGTGTTGGTACATATCAACCCTCTTCGTGCGGGTACAAATATCGACGAAGGAGGAGGGGCAGGTGCGGAGGGCGACCAGGTCCTCGAGAGCTTTGCGCAGGACGTGAAGCACCACGCCAACATGACGCCAGAGATGTGGGACGCCGCCCTGGCGCACATGAAGGCCAAAGGACGGCGACCTTCGCTGGACAGTCTGCAGGTGGGCAGCGGCGATGCTTCGAAGGGAGGGTTGCTAGCCTCACTGATGCAGGCGCAGACCAACGGCAACACCAAGAAAAAGTAAGCATTTACTGGTCATTATATCTGGGATAATTATTGGATCAGGTGTTAATGATTCCTATTTCTTTTCTCTTACTTTACATCGCCACATTTAGTCCTTGGTTGGGCCATTCCATTATTATCAATGGAGAGTCTGGATCAGGCAAGACGGAGACGGCCAGGGCTGTGTTGAGAAACCTGCTCAAGCCCTCCTCTACCAATGCAAATGCAAGCTCAGGACAGTCCCAGCAGCAAAGTGCACTGGTGACGCGTCTGGGCCACGCCACAGCGGTGCTCGACGCGTTGGGCAACGCTCGCCTGCAGCGCAACACAAACAGCTCACGCTACGGGAAATATCTCGAGCTGGGCTTTGACCAGTCGCTCACCCTGGCCGGGGCGTATATCCGCACCTACTTGCTGGAGAGCGTGCTGGTCTGCAAACAATCAGCCGAAGAAAGCAATTTCCACGTGTTCTACCTGCTCGTCAAAGGTGTGTGCGTTGTTTCGTGCAATTGCTTGTGTGTGGTGTACTATTGCAACAGACTTTTTGACGTGTTTGAAGACGCAGCTTGTGTTGTGTTATTTTGTCTGGTTGCACGTAAAGTTAACCACTGTTTTTCTTCTCAACAGGCACCAAGGCCACCGAAAGAGTGAAGTGGGGCCTTACAGGTGACTGTGAGGCTTACGCCTACCTGGCCGGGAAAGATTCCGTCACCTCCACAGTAGCCGGCGCTGCTGCAAGTAGTGGGACAGCGACTGGTGCGGAAACTGTGCCGAGCGACGAACAGGAAAAATATGTGCAGAATTTCTCTGCGCTGAAAGACAGTCTACACGCACTGGGAGTGACAACAGATGAAACGCAGCAGCTGTTCTCTGTCATTGCAGGTAATAAAAATTTCATTCTTTTATTCTTATTCGTTTATTGGTAATCTCGTCTCTTGCCGAATTCAAGTTTTTTACATTCCTGTTTAATTTTCCCTCATTATTGTGCCGCTCTTTTTCTCATCTTTTCTCATCTTTACTGTCTCTTTCGCTCACAGCTATTCTGCACCTGGGCCAGGTGAACTTCAGCACTGTGACGGATGCGTCCGGGGACAGCAGTGTCGTGCGGGGAGCTGACCGAGGACCGCTGGAGAAAGCCGCGGGTCTGCTGGGAGTGCCCCTCGATCAGCTGGAGACCGCCCTCGTTCGCAAGAAAAGCCTGGTCATTCGAGGTAAGATAAGATAAGTGTGTCTTTTTTGCTTTGTATGGTGTAGTATTTGTGTTATGCAGCTTGCTTCGAACAAACAATCAAGAAGTTGGTGTGCGTAACGGTTTTTGTCGTTTCTTAGGGGAGGTGATTCTGAAGGCTCTGACGGCCACTCAGGCATCCAGCACTCGTGACTCCATCGTGCGCAACATCTACAAGCGCGTCTTTGAATGGGCGCTGAGCAAAATCAACACCAGTCTGCAGCCTGCGACAGACAGTGTAACACCCACGGCTGCGGTGGCCTCCTGCGTGGGCATTTTAGACATCTTCGGCTTTGAGAATCTGGGAGTAAACTCCTTCGAGCAGCTCTGCATCAACTACTCCTCCGAAGTCATGCACAAGGTGCGATTATTGTGTCTTTCTTTGCCTTTTTACTTGACCAGTCGAGTTAATCTGTTTATTGCACTTGTTTTTGCAGCACTTCTGCGAGTCAGTGTTCCTGCAGGAGATCGTGGAGTACCAGCAACAGGGCGTGCGCTACGATACCATCGCCTACCGCCGCTCAGAACCCCTCATCAAGCTTCTGGGCACCGAGATCATGAGCATGCTCGACGAACAGGTGCGCCAACCCAACGCCACGGACAGTCAGTTCCTCATCAAGCTGAACAAAAAGTTCGGTCTGTACAGCCCGCTGGCCCTCGCCTCCGCCACCGCCACGGCCAATGGACTCAGCCCTCTCTTGGTGCGTTTAGGAGAGAACGACTTTGAAGATGGAGTGTTCCGCGTAACCCATTACGCGTGCGAAGTGACCTACCACGTCAGCGGGTTCCTAGAGAAGCACTTCGACGAGGTGCCGGCCGCAGTAGAGCGCATGCTGCAGACCTCTTCCTCGACAGTGCTGAACCTGGGCGTGCCTCTCTCGGCGCTGCCCAGAACAAGCAGCTTCAGTCCTCCGGTCAGTCCCAGTGCCAAGGGGTCGCTGCAACCCACGGGACTGAGTTCCAACCACAACGCGTCCTTCAGCACCAACACCGTGCGTCGCGCGCAGAACGTCAACCTCGGTGCCTATTTTAAGGCTCAGCTCGCCATGTTGATCGAGCAGATCAAACTCACGGTGCCGCACTTTGTGCGCTGCATCAAGGCGTCCGACAAGTCGTTGGCGGTGAATCAGCGTAGAGCCAGTGGGGCCGGCGTCAATAATAGCGCTACTTCTGGCAACAACAACGCCAGCAGCATTAGCAGTGTGTTGGCAAACCCTCTGCTGAACAAAGGCAAGCGACCCAGTCACGTCGCCACAGCACCAGTGCCCGCCAACTACGGTAATTATTTTGCAAATCTGTCATGCAATTTCGTCGTGTTTCTCCGTGAGTGCTTTTCTCATGTGTTCCATATGGTTCGCTTATTTCCTTTTATTTTCATCTTTGCGTACACAGTGGGCTTGAACACGGCATTTAATCCTTTTCGTGTGGCCGAGCAGCTTCGATCTGCCGGATTGATCGATGCGATCCAGCTGACCCGCCAGTACTACAAGCTAAAGGCCCCGCTGCTAGACTTCTACCAGCGGTACCGCAGTGTCATCACGCCGGAGCACCCAGCAGTGTCCCGCTTGCCTCGCTTCCTGAAAGACACGGAGCACAGTGCGGAGCAGGTCGCAGACAGTTGCAAGCTTTTAACGGAGGCCTTACTTACGAGTCCTGCGTTAGTTAAGGCTGTGGGAAGTGTGGCTCCTGCTTCGCCCACTGCAGCTGCAAAGAACAACAGCATCATGAGCTGGCAGCTGGGCAAGTCGGCTGTGTACCTCACAGCCAATGATCACACGGCGCTGGAGCGTGCCCGCTTTGCTGTGCTGGAAGTAGCTGGCGAAGTGCTGGCTCGACGCATAAATGTGTACCAGAAGAGATGGTCCTTCTTGCGCGTGGTGCGAGCCGCCCGTCTGCTGCAGCGCGTAGCTCGTGGTAAACAAGCCAGACAAGAAGCTCACAAGCGCAGGAAGTTTGTGCAAGCCGTGATCTCGCTGCAGCGCCGCTACCGCAACCAATTATATGTGAATGAGACCCTCGTGAAGCTGCGCAAATTGGTGAAGGCCTTGTTGACCGTGCAGAAGTGCGCTCGTCGTTTCTGCGCACGGCGCATGGTGCTGCGGCTGAAGCTGGCCAGAGAGCGCTACCTGGCGACCTCCGGCAACCTTCTGATAGCCAAGGAGATCAGACTCGCCCGACGCAGAGGCGACATCGAGGTGGTGAGAGAGTTCATCCCTGCGGTGGAGATGCACATGGCGGAGTACAGAGCGCAGGAGGCGTTGCTGCTGGGCGAGATCAACAGCATGATCCACGGCACAAAGGTGAGTTTCCATTGCATAAAAAAATTTTGGTCTTTTCGCTCTAGAAGTCACTAGAATGGTTATTCAAGTCTAAATCATCATCTCACATATCATTTTAGGTGACTGCGGACAACGGTGTGGTTCGTTTCGAAGTGAAGGAGACTCGTCGCGTGTTGATGGAGTGGGCGCACACCGTGCCTGCCATTTCCCTGCAGGGACTGCTGCGAAAGCTGGCCGGAAAGGTCAACTTCGGATACAAGCTCCTCCGCCCCTCCCAGCTGATCCCCATTGTGCAAACCGGCTGGTTTTTCGCCTTTTACTCGCCCCAGCACCGCAAGAAACTGTGCGTCAAGCGTGCCGAAAAGAACATCACTTCGGCCCACGCGGTGTTCGGCGGGGTCGAAAAGGTGCAGAAACTGATCGAAGAGGTGTTACGGGTGGCCTTCACCGAGCGCAAAAACGCCCTTTCTCTGATCGACAGCATCAAGAAAGAGCTAGTGCGCAACATCCGCAAGCATGGACCCGAGTTCTCCCGCAGCCGAGCCACGCCTTACTACACGGAGATCCAGAAACACAAGGAGTTCATCAGTGTGACCGACAACATCATGCGCTTCGGCTTGGTGCTGTACCGCTACTACCAGAGCTTCGTGGCGATGGTCGTGTCTGAATATGGAGAAAAGAGTACCTACAGAAGGAACTTTGCTGATGACGAGGTGTATCTGTTGACCCTGCAGCAGATGATTGAAACCGCCAACGAGCCGCTGCACTTCCTAGGTGAGTCGACAATTTGCAATCTTAGATTTTTTACACTTCATTTTCACGGACCAAATTTCTTTTGTTCTTCTCAATTGATATTTTCCCCTTCTTTTCACCTTTTCACAGAGCAATTTCTGCAGATGTCAAACGCTGAACCCAGCACCGATCTGTGCTCCGACTTCCCCTTGAAGCTTACCGACACTGCTGTTATCGCCAACAGCAGCCATGTGACCAAGATGCAAGTGCACAACGGCGTCTATTACCGTTACATGCCCTATGCCCCCGGTCTGGACTTTGCGATCAATTCTTTCCAACAGTTTCTGAGCCCACACAGCATTTCTCCCTCCAGATTGCTCAAGCTCAGTGGCATGAGCAGCGACAACTACGGACAGTGCACTTACTACCAAGGTAAATTAAATTTGATGATTTGCTGTATGTTGTCACGGTTTTATTCGCTCATTTTTAACCATTTTTTATCGTTTTTGTTGGTTGCAGCTTCGATGGGATTCAGCGACAAGACCCTTACGGACGTGTTTTCGAGCCCCGTGCTGGTCGAAAAGCTCCATTTTACCTCCACCAGTGCCGCCATTGTCACGTCGTTACTGACGGGGGCCGGTGACTGTCGCCCCGAGAACTTTATGGTGAAGTTTGTGCACGAGCAGAGCCCCTACGGCAGCGCGGGAGAGGTGGAAAGGGTCGAATTGCTTGGTGTTTGCACCGACAAGGTGTACCAAAATACTGCTTTTCAGTACGGCCGCATCGTGGACGCTTATTCCACCGTGAAGCCGCCCAACGCTGTGGAGATTCTGGCCCTGCGCGAGCAAGGTGTCAGGGATGTCGGAGTCGGCTTCAATTGTTTGTTCTTCCTGCCGCAGATGGACGAGCCCGTGGATCCCGAGATCGGTCATTTCTTCCGCAGCACCCCCACGGTGCCTGAAGAAGTGGTCTGTTCTTGGCTCAAGAACCTGTTCCTGCAGAACAAGCGCTTTGAGTCTCTGAAGATCAGCGGCGGTTTCACTGCGGAGGACTTGGAAACATTGAATCTGCCCATCCAAATGCCGTTAGGTACGTTAAGTTTCCATTTTTTGATTAATATTTTGTTTTTTTGTTTGCTGCATAGCGCGACAATAATTCTTTTGCGTTTGTTCCACCATAAAATGTACGCGAAATATTTTAGGATTATTGACTTTATTCTTCTTTATTCATTCCTTTAGGTTCTGCCATCCGTCTGCTGCAGCGTCTGCAAGAGCTCAGGGAACATCTGAAGACCGTTGATGCCAAGCGACTAACCCACCACGCTCTCTTGTCTATCTGGTATCCTGAGTTGGCAGAGTTCTACAGAACATGGCGCTTCAGCAGCAACAAGAACCATATCACCGACGCCGATTTGGAGCTCGTGCCCACCGCCACGGCCGCCGATGTGAGCATGTTGCCCCTGGACAACGCGAACCCCACGGACCGCTCCATCCAGGCAGAGCTGATGGCCACTGGAAAGGGTATCTCGCAGAAGAGCAAAAGAGCTTTCTTTTACGCCCTCACCCCGTACCATAAACTGTACCAAGAAGCAGTTGCTAAGGTGGAGAAGGAAGTGACGTTGTTGTTGAGTGCGAAAGCCAGAGCCGCTGCAGTGGCTGCCGGTCAGACCAACAACATCAACAACAACAATGAAGATGGAGCCACGGTTGACGAACAAGGCAGCCATGTTTCCACGGAGATGGACGAGCAGCAGGAGACAGAGAGGGACGAAGACGGTGAAAGCGAAGGTGGCGATGCTGATACCTTTGATGAAAACCACAGCATTTCCCAGTTTTCTCCCAAACCTGCGAACAGTGAATCCGTCAACGCGAGTCCTCGCAGCAGCCCTCGCAACAAGAACCGTCCAGTGAGTGTCGAACAGGGTTTCCACAACATCTACCTGGACGAAGCCAGCGACAATGAAGATAACGAAGAGTATTACTACGAAGATGCGCCCGCTGGGCTGCGGGACAAGCAGAAGAACCGCCAGAGCAACAACAACCAGAACAAGCGACCCACTTCGAAGAACTTGAGCAGCCAGAGACAGCGTCGGGACGAAAACAGCTTGAGTTTCTACAAGCACAAGCTCGTGCAGCAGGCCCAGGGGCAGAACAACGAGTCTGGTTTCATGTCTCCCCTTGTGACGCACGATTTATACCCGCAAGCCGGACAAGAAAAGTCCGCTTCCACCCCCACCGCCAACGGCGATCCGCGGTATAAATCCCTCCGTTTGGACAGTCTGTACGGCGATAAAGACGCCAATATTGAAGGGTTGGAGTTCAGTGAGGCGGAGCAGACAGTGATGTACCTGAAGTCCGGCGACCCCACTGCTCCGACTGCTTTGCTTAGTCCTGTCGTAACTCAGGGCAGCAACCCGATGGCGGGCCAGGCCAAGAAGATTAACGTCTTTCCTCTCTCAGACGACGTCGAAGGCGCCAACCCTATGCAACGCAAGTCGCCTGTGATCATGGAAGATCGCAAGGAAGCAAGACAGGAGGGAATGGGAGTAGAAGAAGAAGAGGAGGATGGATGGAGAGTGGAGGATGCGTCATCTGAAGACTCCGACAGTGATGGTAGCGACAGTGAGAGTGATGACGAGGAAGAACACGACATCGACCACTCAGCGGCGGCACTGTCGCCTATCTCAGATGTGGCCCTGCAGTTCCTGATCTCTCTCGACTTCCGCCGCTTCGACGCTGACGCTTCAAGACGCATTTGTCGCATTATCGGCGACAGCATGTCCTTTCTGGAGACCTTGTGGCTTCGTTACATCACCGAGGACCAGCTGCGCTTCATGTTCGAAGGCTACTACGAGCTCAAGCGCAACCACCGTGTGGCCTCTGCGCTGACCAGTACAACTGGCGCCGTCGGTGTGCTCGGCAACGCTGCCAAGGCGCCCACAGAGATCTACGCCACCAAGGAGATCAAATTAATTGGCATCTCCGCAGAGATCTTCAAGCGGCTGCAGCGCACCAGCACGGTGAACCGTCTGCGCCGTGTGCTGGGCATTCAAGTCAGTCTGGTCGTGATCGACGCCGAAGATGACACTTTCGTGGATGTTTTGTCTAACGACAACAGCATGAGTGATGCTAACTCCGTCATGAATGGAGACTCCCCACTGCCGAGTGTGATCACTTCTGCTGCTGGGGCCTCCCACTCTGTGCTTTCTGATTCGCCTAGTGTGTCTGCTGCCTCGGTTGGTGGTGCTAGTTCGGTTGCTGGGTTCAGCCAACACTCCAGCACCCGCACCCCGGGCAAGGTCACTCGTGAAGCTGAGAGCGACGATGACGAAGTGCCTCAGGACTTGGAGAGTCGCCAGGAGCGTGCCGTGGACTTCCCCGAGCGCTACCAGGAGCTCAAGCGCCGTACCAAGCTGGCCCTCATCAGCTACACCAACATGGTCGGCACTGTGCCCCCGGAGCGCATCAGCCACAACTCTACGATCGTCCGGGAAGTAGTGCGCCTGGCTGCGACCATCAAAGGCGCGCAGAGTCTCAGTGTGACTTTGGCTAACCAGTTCGGGTTGATTTTCCTGGACTTCCCAGGATTTGCCCGCATCGGCAAGGAGCTGGCTGACAGAGGTGTCTTTAACCAGACCAACCGCATCATTCATCGTTTGTTGACTCACGCGCAGATCGAGCGGTACCTGGATGTCATTCACTCTATCGTGGAACAGACGCCGTCAGTGTTGCTGCTGAAGGACAGAAGCGACAACTTCTTGCCTTGCGATCGCGTCAAGGCCCTCCCTGACAGCCGACCCTTCAAGTACACGCTGTTGGCGCGCTTCATCAAC
>LNAP01010383.1_pt1 | contig 11092 bp, 6 predicted proteins | sample 602601 | NCBI WGS metagenome assembly LNAP01 (sample SAMN02440304, study PRJNA202911) | soil metagenome | biome: Subtropical and temperate rainforests or woodlands; isolation source: soil samples (1 kg each in a 20% v/v slurry with milli Q water) were... ...
CAGCGCCTGGTTCATGGTGCTGATACACGGCGGCGCGGCGCTGGGCGCTGGCCCGACCGCGGGCTGGATCGCCGGCTGGCCACTGCTGGGCGGAGCGCTGCTCGGCGCGGTGCTGTTTCCGCTGGCGCGCACGGTGATCGAGACCTTCGACGGCAGCCCGCCGCTGACCGGCCGGCTCGGGGCCGCCTACCGACAGCCGGACAACCTGGCGCGCGGCGCGCTGGCAGGGGTGGCGGTGGCGCTATGGTTCGCGCTCGGCGTCGGCGCCGGCAGCGACGGCATGCGCTTTGCCGCCGGTATGCTGGGCGGCGCCGTGGTCTACTCCGGGGCCAACCTGCTGTTCGACACCGCCGCCATCGGGCGCGGACTGCGACGGCGCCCACAGCGGCCGGCGGTGTACCTGTTGCAGGCAGCCATGGGCGGCGTCACCGGCGGGCTGATCGCCTGGTATTTCGACGCCAGCCAGTGGCAGGTGGTGCTGGACCGCTTCGCCGGCTACGCGGCGGTGCACAACCCGCAGGCCGGGCGCGGCAGCTACGAATTCATCATCTACCCGCTGTTCAGCAAGTGGGGAGCGACCGATCTTGGCCTGGTCACCGGCGGCGTGAAGCTGTTCTATGCCCAGTCGCTGTCGGGCGTGGTGCAGTGGGCGCTCGCCGCGCCCCTGTTCAGCCTGAACCTGGTGCTGCTGACGGCGCTGATCGAGCGGCGCCTGCGGCCGATCCGCGCCACCTTCAGCCGCGCGGGGCTGGCCGAGGTCGGCGCCCAGACGGTGCGGGTGCTGCGCTGGGGCCTGTGGATGGCGCCGATCATCGCGTCGTTCCTGCGCATGGCGCCGGATCCGGCCTGGTACAACCAGGACGGCGCCGTGCGCTCGGTGCTGGCCACCGTGCAGCAAGTCGTGCAGCCGGCCGGCGATTACCGCGCCTGGAGTCTGGAGCTGTTCCTGGGGCTGATGGCCTACGACTGGCTGCGGGTGCTGATCTGGTTCGATCACATGGGCCTGCGGGTGGCGACGCTGGTCAATTTCTCCTTCGTCGGCGTCGACGCGGTGGACGCCAGCCTGGCGCGCCGGCTCGGTCACGGGCCGCGTGGGCAGGTGATCCCGGAAGGCCTGCGTCGCTTTGCCACCTGGGCGCCACTGCTGGTGCCGTTCTACATCCCGCGCGGCGGCGAATGGGATCAGGTGTGGGCACGTTCCGAGGCGATGCACGGCCAGGCCGGACCGCTGCTGCCGGCGGTGCACGACCTGCTGGGCGCCTACTCCGTCGCCGCGGTGCTGCTGATCGCCATCACCGCCCTGGTGCTGCGCCGCGCGGCGCGGGCCGGAACGCTGGCGCGCATCCATCACACGCCCATGCACCGGCTGGGCAATGGCCACTACACGCTGCGCCTGGCCGTGGATGGTCGTGGCCATGCGCAGGCGATCCGCGACCGCAAGGGCTGTCCGGAAATCGACCTCACGCGCCGTCCGGAAGACGGCCTGGACCGCCGCGGCCGGTTCTTCTACGTGTCCGAACCCGGGCAGCCGTTGTGGTCGCTGATGCGCGAGCCCTGCCCGCGCGCCGATGTGCGCCACTCGGTTACCGAGCTGTCGTCGACCGCTCTGTGCTTCCGCGCCGACACACCCGATCTGACCGCCACCAGCCGCGTCGAGGTGCCACCCGACGACGCCCTCGAATGCTGGACGGTGAGCTTCGAGAACCGCACCGATCGCCCGCGCCTGCTGCGCCTGAGCAGCTTCCAGGAGCTGATGCTCAGCCCCGAGGCGGCGGCCCGCCACCCGGCCTTCAACGCGCAACACATCGGCACGCATTTCGTGGCGCCGCTGGGCGCCCTGCTGGCCCACAGCCGTCTGCTGACCGACAGCCGCGGCCGGCCGGCCGGGGAAACCGCCTTTCACGCCGTGGCGGCCGACGGGCAGGCGGTGTGCCTGGTCGGCTACGAGGACAGCCGCGGGCGCTTCGTCGGTGCCGGCGGCATCGCCCACCCGGACGGTCTGGCAGCCGGCGCGCCGCGCAGGCCCGACGACCAGGGCCTGCTGTACGCCTTCGACCCGGCGTTCTCGCTCACCGTCGAGGTATCCGTCCCGCCGCGCGGCAGAGCCCAGGTCCGCTTCGTCACCGGCTTTGCGCCGGATGCCGCCGCGGCGACGCGGCTGATCGCCCGCCAGCTGGGCACGCCGCTGCCGGCTCCGGCCGCGCTGACAACAGCCCTGAATGCGATCCGCCAGGTACGCGATGCCGTGCCGCCGGGTAGCGAATTTTCCGCCGACGGCTGGACGCTCAGCGTCGACGGCAACGCGCCGCGTCCGTACAGCCATCTGATCGCCAACGCGCTCGGTCACGGCGCGGTGCTGGACAGTGCCGGCGACATCGCGTCCTTCGCCGGTAACAGCCAGCAGAACGCGCTGACGCCGTTTCGGACCGGCGAAACCAGCCACCGCCTGCCCGGCGAGGGGCTGTACGTGGTGGACATGGCCACCGGCGCCTGCGGATCGCCCACCTTTGCGCCGCTGCGGCGGCCTGAGGTGGCGCACCGGGCCGAGTTCGCGCCCGGTCAGGCGCGCTTCGTCAGTTCGCTGGGTGAGCTCGACCTGGAACTGACCGTGTGCGTGGCGCCGGACCAGCCGGCACAGGCGCGCCTGCTGCGCATCGCCAACCGCGGCAGCACGGCGCGCCGCTGCCGGGTGGTGGCCTATTTCGAGTGGGTGCTGGCGGAAATCGCCGCCGACAGCCGCGGCCGGCTGGAAGTGCGGCAGGAAAACGGCGCCGTGTTCGCGCGCAATCCGGACAACCTGTTCGCGCCCGGCTGGGCCTTCGTGACCAGCAGCCTTGCGCAGCCGGCGATCGAGACCGTGCGCGGCCGCTTCATCGGCAAGGCGGCCGGCCCGCTGCCCTGCTTCGTCGGCCTTGGCGCCGGCGATCCGGCGGCCCATGACGATGGCTGCCGCGTCGCGGCCTTGTCGGGCCAGCTGCAGGTGCCGGCCGGCGGCGAGCTGTGGGTGAGCTTCGCGCTCGGCCAGGCGCCGAGTCTGGACGAGGCGCGCGCACTGGCCACGCAGTCCCGCGAGCTCGGCTGGGCGCAGGCGACGCTGGCGGCGAGCGAGGCCGATTGGCGCCGGCGCCTGGGCGTGCTGCGCGTCGAAACCAAGCGCCCGGATTTCGATCGCCTGATCAACACCTGGCTGCCGTACCAGGTGATCGCGGCGCGGCTGTGGGCACGCTGCGGGCCGCAGCAGCGCTCCGGCGCCTACGGCTTTCGCGACCAGTTGCAGGACGTGCTGCCGCTGCTGCTGATCGACCCGCAAACGGCCCGCGAGCAGATCCTGCGCCACGCCAGCCAGCAGTTCCTGCAAGGCGACGTGGTGCACTGGTGGCACCCCACGCCAACCGGTGGCACCGGCTTTGCCGCCCGCACCCGGGCCTCGGACCCGCAGGCCTGGCTACCCTATCTGACGGCGCAGTACGTCATGGCCACCGGCGACGCGGGCATCCTCGGTGAGATCACCCCCTTCCTCGAAGGCCGGCCGATCCCGCACGGCGCCGAAGGCCTGGGCTTTGCCCCGCAGCCGAGCGCCGAGCGCGCCAGCCTGTACGAGCACTGCCGCCGCGCCATCGACTACACGCTCAAGCGACGCGGCCGGCACGGCCTGCCGCTGATCGGCAGCGGCGACTGGAACGATGCCCTTGACCACATCGGCAATCTTGGCCGCGGCGAGAGCATTTGGCTGGGATTTTTCCTGCATCGGGTGCTGATCGACTTCGCGCCGCTGGCGCAGGCTCACGGCGATGTCGCGACCGCCACCCGCTGGCTGGGCGAAGCCGAGCGCCTGCGCACGGCGCTGGCCACCATGCGGCGCGATGCGCGTTACCTGCGTGCCATCGCCGACGACGGCACGCCGCTGCTGCTGCCAAACGCCTTGACGGCCGCCTGGCCGGCCCTGTCCGGCGCCGTGCCGAACGACACCGCCCTGGCGGCCTTGCGCGCCGATCTGCCGGAGCTCGAATCGGAGCACCTGGTGCGCGTGCAGTGGCCGCCGTCGGATGAGCATTCCAAACCCTGGCCCGGCCGCATCGCGCTGTACCCGCCCGGCGTGCGCGAGAACGGCGGCCAGTACTCGCACGGCAGCTCGTGGCTGGTGGACGCGCTCACCGCCCTGGCGCGCGAGACAGGCGACCCCGAAACCGCGCAGCAGCTGCGCGCCGACGCGCTGCGGCTGTGGCGCAAGATCTCACCGCTGGACCGCGACGGGCCGCAACTGGCCGCCCGTTACGGCCTGGCGCCGCACCAGCAGGCGGCGGACATCTACAGCGGCCCCGGCCACGAGGGCCGCGGCGGCTGGAGCTGGTACACCGGGGCCGCCGCACGCATGTTGTGGGCGGCCTATGGACTGCTGGGTATCGAACTGCGCGCCGGCGAGCTGCATGTGCGGGCAGCGGCCGGTGCGGACACGAGCCTGCGCGGCATCCACTGGCGGGGCGAAGCCCAGCGGATCGACGCCGATCAGGCTGACGAACAACCGCCCACCTGATGATCGCCCGGCATAGCCGGGCTCCTACTGCGCCGGCGTAGGCGATATCACTGATGCGCCAGCACCGCCAGCGACAGCGAGGCCATCAACAGCAGGGCACCGACGGCGCGCTTGCGGTACTGAGCACCGGTCAGGCGCTCGACGCCGGCCATGCCCAGCCGGCCCATGCCATAGACCACTGCCAGCACCCACAGGCCGCGCGAGGTCTGCACGATGTTGACGATGGTTGCCTTGCCGGCCAGGCCGAAGGCCATCATCAGGAACACCATGCCGGCGATCTGGATCGCCGCGTAGCTACCCAGCGCGCGGCCGAACGGCAGACCCACGCGCCAGCGGCCCGGCAGCAGCGTGAGGGTGACCGGCAGGGTCAGGAACGCCGGCACCAGCAGCGAATAGACGCCGATTTCGAGCGGGCTGACGCCGGCCCGGATGGCGCCGACCAGCAGCACATCGGTGACGCCATACAGCAGCGCGGCGGCGGTGACGAACAGCGCCGAGCGCAGGCTGCCCTTGAGCTTGCCGTCCGACAGCAGGAACAGGCTCGCGAAGGCCCCGGCGGCACCGACGTACACCAAGGGTTCGTAGGTTTCGCCAAGCAACACGGCCGAGATGCCGGCCACGGCGAACAGCTTCAGCCCCAGCATGGGCACCACGAAGGACGCATCGCCGTGGCGCAGGGCCAGAATGAAGAACACCTGTCCGGCCACCACGCACACGCCGATGGCGGCCAGCGTGCCCGGCATCTGCGCGACCACGTCAAAGCCCGCCCACGGCAGGGCCAGCGCCGCCAGCAGGCCGCAGGCGACCTGGCTGAGGATGGATATCTGGAACGGGTCGCGGCTGTACACCCATAGCCGCTTGGCGAGCGTGAACGAGATGGCGTGCAGCCAGGCAGCGGCCAGGGTCAGCAGCACATAGCTGGGCATGATGTTCCGTCTGTCTTGTTATCGCCGGCCGCGCATTCGCGGCCGATCATGCGACCGATTGGTCGGTCAGTCCGCTGCCCCGGGTGCCGCCGCCTGCTCGCACGCCGACGGGCGGCGTGTTACTCGTCCCAGTCGCCGCCCAGCTCCTCCGGGGGCAGGTCATCGTCACGGGCGGCGCGGCGACCCCGGGGGCGACGTTCGGCATCCGGTTCCTCCCAGTCGTCCTCCGGCACGCCGATCTCGGGCTCTTCGTCTTCCTCCTCGTCCACGGCGTCGAGCGGGCCGGTCCAGTCCTCCGGCGGCTCGGCCGGTTCCAGATCGATTTCGTACCAGTCGTCGAGGGGGATTTCGTCCAGCGTGCCATCCACGTACTGGATTTCCACGCTGGCGGTTTCCTCGTCGACGGCCACCACCTCGAAATCGAGGCCCTTTTCGACGTGCTGGTACCAGTTGCCTACGATCGGGTCCATGTCGTAGCTCATTGCGGTTTCCTCTGCGATGCGTTGCCGCGGCCTGCGCCGCGGTTCAGGTAAGCAGGACATCAAGGTGCGCCCGCACACTGCGGGCCAGGGCCGGCAAATCGTAACCGCCTTCCAGCACCGACACGATGCGGCCCTGCGCATGGCGTGCGGCCAGTTCGTGGATGACCCGCGTCACCCAGGCGTAGTCGTCCTCGGTCAGGCACAGCTGGGTCATCTCGTCGTCGCGATGGCCGTCGAAGCCGGCCGAGATGAAGATCATCTGCGGCGCAAAGCGCTCCAGCGCCGGCAGCCACTCGTCCTCGACGGCGGTGCGAAAGGCCTCGCTGCCCAGGCCGGCGGCGATCGGCGCATGGATGACGTTGGGCGCCCGAAAATTCATGTCCGTGTACGGGTAGAACGGGTGCTGGAAGCTGCTGCACAGCAGCACCTGCGGCTGGTGATGAAAGACTTCCTCGGTGCCGTTGCCGTGGTGCGCGTCGAAATCGACGATCGCCACGCGCTGCACCTGGCCTCTGGCCAGTGCGTGGGCAACGCCGACCGCGACGTTGTTGTAGAAGCAGAAACCCATGGCGCGGCGGCGCTCGGCGTGGTGACCCGGCGGGCGCACGCAGCAGAAGGCGTTTTGCACGGTGCCGGCCAGCACCAGATCGGTCGCCTGCACCGCCGCGCCCGCGGCGCGCCGGGCGGCGGCCAGCGTATAGGGGTTCATGGCGGTGTCCGGATCGACGTGGATCAGGCCGTGCTCCGGGCTGCGCGCGTCCAGCGCGTCCAGATAGTCGGCATCGTGCACGCGCAGCAGCTGTTCGCGCGTCACTTCCGGCGCCTCGAAGTGGCGCAGCAGCGGATCCAGGCCGGTCGCGATCAGGTGATCCTGGATCGCCGCCAGGCGACCGGGGGCTTCCGGGTGCCAGGGGCCGGCGTCATGTTCGTTGCAGGCCGGGTGGGTGATGAAGGCGGTGTGCATGGCTCAGGTCGCAGGCAGCTCGGTCAGGTCCAAGGTTACCCGCACCAGGGAAGGATCATCGGGGTCATCCTTGACCCTGAAGCCGAGCTTGCGCACCAGGCCCAGCATGGCCGCGTTCTCGCGCAGCACGTCGCCCCACACCTCACGCAGGCCGCGCTTTTTGGCGTAATCGATGATCTGGCGCATCAGCAGCGCGCCCAGGCCCTGGCCGGTCATGTGCTCGGGCACCACCACGGCGTACTCGTCCGGATCGGCGGCGATGCGCACCACGCCGAAGATTTCCGTGGTGCCCGGAATGCCCGGCTCGGTCAGGATCAGCGCCATCTCGCGGTCGTAGTCGATCTGCGTCAGGCGCGCGGCCAGGCTGTGGCCGAGCTCCTTCATCGGCACGAAAAAGCGCAGCCGCACCTGCTCGGGCGTCAGGCGCTCAAAGCTTTTCTGCAGCTTCGGCTCGTCCTCCGGCAGGATCGGCCGCAGCAGCAGGCTGCGCCCGTCGCCGATCACCACGGTCTGCTCCAGGGACTTCGGATAGGGCCGGATCGCCAGGCGCGGGGCGGCCGGATCGGCCACGGCCGCCACCCGCACCCGCACGTCCACCGCCAGCACGCCTTCGGGGCTGGCCAGCAGCGGGTTGATGTCGAGCTCCACCAGTTCGGCCAGGTCGGCGGCCATCTGGGCGACCTTGATCAGCGTCAGCGCGATGGCGTCCAGGTCCGCGCCGGGGATGCCGCGGTGGCCCTGCAACAGGCCGTGCACGCGGGTGAAGCTCATCAGCTCGTGCGCCAGGCGCATGTTCAGCGGCGGCAGGCCGATGGCGGTGTCGTTGAGCACCTCCACCGCCGTGCCGCCCTGGCCGAACAGGATGCACGGCCCGAACTGCGGGTCGACCGCAATGCCGACGATCAGCTCGTGGCTGCGGCTGCGGTCCAGCATCGGCTCGACCTGAAAGCCGTCGATGCGCGCATCCGGACGGCTCTTGCGGACCTGTTCGAGCATCGCCTCGGCGGCGTCGCGCACCGCCGCCGGGTGGTGCAGGTTCAGGACCACACCGCCGACGTCGGTCTTGTGGATGATGTCCGGCGAGCGGATCTTGAGCGCCACCGGGCCACCGATGTCGGTCGCCGCCTGGCCCGCCGCCTCGGGCGTAGCGGCGTGCCGGGGCTGCACCTGCGGGATGTGGTAAGCCGCCAGCAGGGCCGTGACCTCGTCGGGCGCCAGCCACTCCCGGTGATCGGCCAGTGCCTGGCGGCACACGTAGCGGGCGCGCTCTGCATCCGGCTCGAACTGTTCCGGCACCGACGGCGGCGTCTGCATCAGCGCCAGCCGGCCACGGCGGTAGCGCTCCAGGTACATGAAGGCGCGCACCGCCTCTTCCGGCGTGCGGCAGGTGCCGATGCGATTGTCGGTGAACACCTGCCGCCCGGCCCGGGCAACCTGATCGCCCACCCAACTGGTCACCAGCGTCTTGCCCGGCTTGCTCTTGAAGGCGCGCACCACGGCGCGGGCCGCCTCGGCCCCGTCGGCGACGGCCACCGGCGCGTGCAGCGCCAGCACGGCATCCACGCCCGGATCCTGCAACAGCGGCAGCAGGGCCGCCTCGTAGCGCTCGGGCGGCGCGTCGCCGACGATGTCGACCGGATTGCCGTGCGACCAGGTGGGTGGCAAGGCGCGATCCAGCGCCGCGATGGTCTCCGGCGCCAGCTCGGCCAGGCGTCCGCCGTGCTGCTCCAGGGCATCGGTGGCCATGATGCCGATGCCGCCGCCGTTGCTCAGGATGGCCAGCCGATCGCCGGCCGGCGGGCGCGTGGTGGCCAGGATCTCGGCCGCCGTGAACAGCTCGTCCAGGGTGTGCACGCGCAGCATGCCGGCGCGCCGGAACACCGCGTCGTAGACCGCGTCGTTGCCGGCCAGCGCCCCGGTATGCGAGGCGGCGGCGCGGGCGGCGGCGGCACTGCGCCCGGCCTTGACCACCACCACCGGCTTGACGCGCGCCGCGGCGCGCGCGGCCGACATGAACTTGCGCGGACTGCGCACCGCCTCGATGTACAGCAGGATGGCGTCCGTGTCCGGATCGCCGGCCAGGTAGTCCAGCAGGTCGCCGAAGTCCACGTCGGCCACATCACCCAGCGACACCAGGTGCGAGAAGCCGACCCCGCGCGGCTGCGCCCAGTCGATGACCGAGGTCACCACCGCGCCGGACTGGGCGACGAAGGCCAGCCGGCCGGCGCGCGGCGTCAGGTGCGCAAAGCTCGCGTTCAGATGCTGTCCGGGCACCATCAGACCCACGCAGTTGGGCCCGACGATGCGCAGCAGATGGGGCTGGGCGGCCTCCAGCATGGCGCGGCGCAGGGCCGCGCCGTGGGCGTTGTCGCTGTCCTTGAAACCTGCGGTGATGATCACGGCCGCCTTGGTGCCGCGGGCGCCCAGTTCCGCGATCAGGCCCGGCACCGACTCCGGCGGCGTGGCGATCACGGCCAGGTCCGGTGCCAGCGGCAGGCTGGCCACGTTCTTGTAGGCCAGCACGCCCTCGACAGCCACGTACTTCGGATTGACCGGCATCACCGGCCCGTCGAAGCCGGCCCGGAACAGGTTGCGCGCCAGCACGGCACCGACCGAGCCCGGCCGGGTGCTGGCGCCGATCAGCGCCACCGATTTGGGTTTGAACAGGTAATTGAGGTTGCGGATGGTCATCGGGCCGGCGCCGGAACGGGAAATGCTTTCGATGCTAGCAGGACAGTGGGACGGTGAGCGGTCACATGCCGGACACCGCGCTGAAACCCAGGGCGGCACCGTCGATCGCGCCGCGCGCCGGGCGACGCCGCAGGAACACCCGCGGCGCCGGCCCCGACATGCCAGGCGCCATAATGCCTGCCATGACCACTCGTAGACCGCCCACGCCGGCCGCCGCGGCGGCCGGCTGAGCCATGCGCCTGCTGCTGGTGGAAGATTCCCAGCGCCTGCGCGAGGGCCTGCAAACGGGCCTCGCCGGCGCCGGTTTCGCCGTCGATGCCGCCGCCGACGGTGCTGCTGCACTGGCCTTTCTGGATGCCTACGACTACCCGCTCACGGTGCTCGACCTGGGCCTGCCCAAGGTCGACGGCATGGCGGTGCTGGCGCATCTGCGAGCCGGGCCCAGGCCGACCCGGGTGCTGGTGCTGTCGGCCCGCGACCAGCTCACCGACCGCGTGGCGGCGCTGGACGCCGGTGCCGATGACTACCTGGTCAAGCCTTTCGCGCTGGATGAGCTGATCGCCCGCCTGCGGGCACTGAGCCGGCGCTACCACGGCGCGACCACGCCGCAGCTGGCGGCCGGCAATCTCGAACTCGACAGCGCCCGGCGTGTCGCCCGCTGCGCGGGACGGCCCCTGAACCTGTCGCCACGCGAGTACGCGCTGCTCGAGATCCTGCTGCACGGCCGCGGGCGGGTGCTGTCGCGGGCCATGCTGTTCGAGCGCCTGTACGGCGCCGATGCCCGCGCCTCCGACAAGGTGATCGAGGTACTGATGAGCGGCCTGCGCGGCAAGCTTGCCGCCGCCGGCTGGGATCGGCAGATCGAAAACCGCCGCGGTTTCGGCTATGTCCTGGACTGAGTACCGGCGCCGCCGGCGGCATTCGCTGCGCAGCACCCTGGGGCTGCGCCTGGGCCTGACTGTGGCACTGGCCATGGGCGGTCTGTTCGCGCTCATCGACTATCTGGTGGACGCCGAGCTGTACCGGCGCTTCGACATCGGCCTGGCGGCCCGGGCTCATGCGCTGACCGCCTACCTGGGCGCCCCCGGCGCTGACCCGCGGCCGCCCATCGAGACCCTGATGCCGCAGTTCCGCGGCCAGGGGCATACCGATTTCTATCAGGTCTGGGACGGCCACGGTGCCGTGCTGGCGCGCTCGGCCTCCAGCCATGGGCGCGATCTGGCGCGCCCGGCGCAACCGAGCAGGGACGGTACCTACTACGACCTTCGGCTGCCGGACGGCCACCGCGGCCGCGCCCTGGCCCGGGTGGTGCCGCTACCGCCCGATGACCCGCGCGGCGCGCTGCTGGTCGTGGTCGCCGAAGAGCGCGAGGCGCTGGATGCGCTCGAGCGGCGTCTGCACCGCATCCTGTTCACCGGCACCACGTGGCATGCCACAAATTGAAGTGACTTTTGACATCGATGCTAACGGTATCTTGCATGTATCTGCAAAAGAT
>LNAP01009126.1_pt1 | contig 11090 bp, 13 predicted proteins | sample 602601 | NCBI WGS metagenome assembly LNAP01 (sample SAMN02440304, study PRJNA202911) | soil metagenome | biome: Subtropical and temperate rainforests or woodlands; isolation source: soil samples (1 kg each in a 20% v/v slurry with milli Q water) were... ...
GCTCGATCAGCCGCAAGCGTTTCGACCTCGTCCAGAAGGACGATCGTCGGGCCCGCCGCTGCGGATTCTGCGATCGATTGCGAGAACAGGTCTGCCACGGCGCGTTGAGTCTTTCCCATTGCAGAGCTCGTCAGCGTGTGAGGCTCTACTTCCAGCAATCGAAACTTCGCAGAAGAAAAAGATTCGGCCACACGATGCGCCAAGCCCCGTGCCAAGGAGGTCTTCCCAGTCCCCGGCGGGCCGACCAACAAGATCACGCCGTGCAGGGGGAGTACCGTGCGCTCCACCTTGGGGCGCACCGTGAAGTTGACGATCGCCTGTGACAGCAACTGCTTCTTGAGAGCTTCGTCCATGACGATGGAATCCCACAGGGCGCCCAGCGACGTGTCCGGCAGCTTCCAGCTTCGATGGATGCCTTTCGGCAAAGTGGCGTCTGATGAAGGATTCTTGGTCATCCGTGGCTCTCGGCGGGTCAGAGAATGGTGCGATAGGTCGCCAGCACCTTGGTCGTTTGCACAAGGCCTTGGCGCAGCAGGATTTCGAGATAGCGGTCCACCTCGATCGGCGGATGCTTGAGTTGGGCACGCTGGCGCTGCGCAGCCGACACCACGGCGGCCGCGTCCAGATCCAGTAGGTTGTCCACAAACTCATCGGGGTGCTGCGATTCGATGCCGTACGGAGCCAGCAGATCGTTCGGGAAATCCCGTTCGTTGAACGTCACAATCACGCTCGCACCGCAGCGAATCGCCGCAGCCAGGACGTGCCGGTCGTCCGGATCGGGCAATGTCAGGCCTGCCACGAGCGCTTCGTAGCCCTCCACCAAGCCGTCCGGAATTGCCCGGTCCATGAGATCCGACGTCCTGTCGACCTGAACCCGGGTGAGATCGGGGCGGTTGATCAACAGGTTGCGTTTCCACTCCTCATGAATGGCTTGGCTCCACCGCGCCCGGAAGCGGCCAGACAGGCCGAGCCACATCAGGAAATCCCGCAGTGGCGCGGGATATAGAACGCACGCGTCGTAGACGGCGGTGAATGGGGAATGCCTCATTCGTATCCCATTCCCAACTCTTGCGACTGCTGAGCGAGTTCGGCCATCGCCTGCTCACTGGCGCGCTCGCGCGCTTCCTTGTACTGCATCAGATCGGCGAACCTCGCCGGTGCGATGAAATGCCAACACCCCATCTTCGAGCAGCTTGACGAAATGGGGACGGGACACGTTGAGCAAGTCCGCCGCCTCTTGGGTCGTCAGCTCTGCATGGACGGGCACCACCTTTACTGCATTGCCATCGGCCAACTCGGCCAGGATGTCGACCAGCAGGCGTAAAGCCGAGGTAGGCAGTTCCACCTGATGAGCCTGTTTGTGGTCATCAAAGATCTGGATGTGCTGCGTCTCGAACTGGGTTGCGAGGTAAGCCGCCAAGGCACGTTGACCCTGGACGGCTGCCTTCACCTCTCCCGCGGCGGGAAGGGTCATCTTGGATTGGGCAGTGGCGGTGGTCATGGGTAGCTCCTAAGCGAAAACGGTTGCAGAGCCGATCATATTCGAAATACTCGAAAAACGCAATAATCGAAGCGCGACCCGGGCTTTTGTAGGTTCGCTCGCAGCATGCCCAATCCGGTCGTCCGCCAGTTCCTATTGTTTGCGGCCTGAAACAGCCCTGATCTCCACGATCAACCCATTGCTGATCACACAGGAATGGCGCGATGGTGGCTTCGATCTGGCTGCGCGCCGCGCATCGCGGCGTGCCCACTTTTTTCGTGACGGCCCTCGTGCTGGGCCAGTCCCCGATGGCATTGGCCGAGTCCCCGGCGCAGCGCCAGGAGTTGGTCGCCGCGCTGCGCCAGCTCGACGCGCTGGAACGCACCGTCGCGGACAGCGCCGCGCATGCCCCCATCCAGCCGGGCGAGCGCTACCACTTCGATTACCCACGGCTGCTGGCTGACCTGGCGCGCGTGCGCGCCGGCATCCAGTTCCACCTGACGCCATCACGCGCTCAGCCGCGCGACCCCTCCGAACTGGCCGGCGACTACCGCACCGAGCGGGCCGCTTCGCCATCGCCGAAGACGACTGCGGAGGGCGAGCAATGAACGGCGCCCAGGTCTCGGCATTTCAAGCCAACAGCGGTATCGCGCCTTCCGCGATGGCGACCGTCCTGGTCGGCGTCGTGTTCGCGGTCCTGCTCGTGTGGGGCGTCTGGGCCATCCGAACGGCCTATGTGGGGTGGTCCGAGAGCCGCCTCAACCAGCGCCAGTTCCTCGGCGTCTGCATCCGCTTCGTCGCGATGTACCTCGTCCTGAGTTTCTTCCTCCTGTCCTGACATGAAAGGCCCGACCATGCACAACCGCAACCTCACTTCCCGTTTTGCCCAGCGCGCCGCCGTGGCCCTGGGCGCCGCCGCGCTGCCCGCACTGTCGTTCGCGCAAGGTCTGCCGCAGTTGGAGAACCCGACGCGCGGCACCGGCAACGGCATCATGGAGACCATCCGCAACTACGGCTACGACATCATCATGCTCGTGGCCCTGCTGGTGGTGGCGTCGATGTTCATCTACCACGCCTACGGCACCTACGCGGAGATCCACACCGGCCGCAAGACGTGGGGCCAATTCGGCCTCACGGTCGCCATCGGCGCCGTGCTGCTCGTGATCGGCATCTGGCTGCTCACCGAAGCCACCGGCATCCTGTAAGCGAGGCCGGTATGTCCGAGCAGCAGCACGTCCGTGCGGACGGGACGGTCACGTTCCTTCCGCACCGGCTCAACCGCCATCCCGTGGTCGTGCGCGGCCTCACCGCCGACGAGCTGTGGATCTGCTGCGGCCTGTCCGGCGCGGCCGGCCTGCTGGTCGGCGCGCCGCTTTCGTGGGTGTTCCGCACGATCGCCATCGCACCGACGTTCGTTGTCCTGGGCGTGGCCTTGGGCGTGTTCATCGGCGGCGGCATCCTGCGCCGCCTCAAGCGTGGGCGCCCCGACACCTGGCTGTATCGACAGTTGCAGTGGCGCATCGCAACGCGCCATCCGCTGATGGCCGGCTGGGTGGGCGGCCACGTGCTGATCTCGCGCTCGGGCTTCTGGTCCACCCGCAGGAGCATGCGATGAGCCGCTTCAAGAACGAGATCGCCCACCTGCAGGCGCACATCAAGACCTTGCGCCTGGGCGCGGGCGCGCTGGTCATTGTCGCCCTGGTCATGGGCGGCGGCTGGTGGAGCGCGCCGCGCGACCTGACCATCCACGTCCCGCCCGACCTGCGCTCTGGCAGTACCCGCAAGTGGTGGCCCGAATCGGTCTATGCGTTCACGTTCTACGTGTTCCAGACGCTGAACCGCTGGCCGACCAATGGCGAAGAAGACTACTCGCGCAACCTCCATACGCTCTCGCCGTACCTCACCCCGTCCTGCCAGGCCTTCCTGCGGGCGGACTATGACTACCGCCGCTCCACGGGCGAGCTGCGTCAGCGCGTGCGCGGCATCTACGAGATTCCCGGCCGCGGCTATGGCGACGACCCCACGGCGCGCGTGCGCACCGTATCCGATCGCGACTGGGTGGTGACGCTGGACATCACGGCGGACGAGTACTACGGCGCCGAGCAGGTCAAACGCGCCCTGGTGCGCTATCCGATCAAGGTCACGCGGGTGGACGTCGATCCCGCCCGCAACCCGTTCGGCCTGGCGCTGGACTGCTACGAAGGCGCGCCCCAGCGCATCAGTGCACCGGAGCCGGCGCGCCCGGCGCCGAGTGACCTGAATCCGCAAGCGCCTCAAGGAGGAAACACCCCATGAAGCATCCTGTACTCGCGCTGCTGGGGCTACTGGCCGTGGCCGCGTGACCTTGCCCCTGAAAACCGGAGTGCGTAACCCGATCATCAAGCGGCAGATTTACGCTGCGCCGCCATCCAGCGTTGTTCGAACTGCATCGGGCTGAGGTATTCCAGCGCCGAATGTAGCCGCGAGTGGTTGTAGAAGGCGATCCAGTCCATAACCGCCTGGCGTGCCTGCTCGCGTGTGGCAAACCGTTGGCCATGGACGCAGGCCGTCTTCAACCGCCCCCACAAGCTTTCCGTGGGGGCGTTGTCCCAGCAATTGCCCTTGCGTGACATTGAGCTGCGTATGTCCCAAGCGGCCAGCGTGTCCTGAAAGTCCTGACTGCAATACTGGCTGCCCCTGTCGCTGTGAAAGATCAGGCCGGCCGGCGGCCTGCGCCGAAAGCAGGCCATCAGCAGAGCATCCTTGACCAGCGCAGTCTGCATGTGCGCCTGCAGGCTCCAGCCCACCACCTGGCGGCTGTGCAGGTCCAGCACAGCCGCCAGGTACAGCCAGCCCTCGTCGGTGGCGATGTAGGTGATGTCGCCGCTCCACACCATGTTGGGCGCTGCCGGGGTGAAGCGACGTTGCACCAGGTCTGGGGCCACTGGCAAGCGGTGAGCACTGTCGGTGGTCACCACGAACTTGCGCTTGCCCTTGGCCCTGATACCGTGGCGCTGCATCAGTCGGCGCACCCGCTCCTTGCCCACGCGCAGGCCGCGGGCCAGCAGTTCGCGATGCATGCGTGGCCAGCCGTACTCGCCGCGCAACTGCTTGTGGATTGCTCGGATGTGGGCCAACAAGGCCTCATCGCTGTGCAGCCCACGACCGCCTTCTTCACCGCTGCGTGTCGATGCATGCCAGTGAAAGAACCCGCTGGCGCTGACCTGCAGCACCTCGCACATCAGCGTGATCGGCCAGCGTCCCTTCATCGATTGAATCCAGGCGTACCTTGCAGCACGTCCTGCGCAAAGTACGCCGCGGCTTTTTTTGCGATGTCGCGCTCCATCGTCAGTCGCGCCACCTGCGCCCTCAACCGCGCGATCTCCGCCTGATCGGGCGTGATTGCCGGCGTTGCTGCCTTGCCTTCGGGCCCTGCGGTCACCTGGCCCCTCGCATCGGCCCTGACCCAGTTAGTCAAGCTCGCCTTGGGCATGCCCAGCGTCGCGGCCACGGCCGACGCCGCGCGCCCTGCCTTGACTTGTCGCACGGCCTCCTGCTTGAACTCCTGCGTGTACTTCGCTCTCGTTTGCTTCTCGTTCAATTCATGCTCCCGTCCCGGCATTCTCCGGGCTGGGGCTATGCACTCCGGAACTCGGGGGCAAGGTCAGCGGCACCCGTCGCCCAGGCGGTGGAGATCCTGCGTTGGGAACGCATGCCACTGGCAGTGCCGCTGAAGGTCGGTCAGGAACGCATCGTATTCATCGACCGGAACGTGCGCGTGGGCGTGCCCGCAGGCGTGGGCAAACGCCTGCGCGTGCAGAGTGCGGGCGGCGCGGTGTACCTGCGTGCCAGCGAGCCGATCGAGCCCACGCGGTTGCAACTGCAGGACGCCGACACGGGCGCGCTGATCCTGCTGGACATCGCAGCCGAACCGCCCAAGGACGGGGAAGCCGAGCTGGAGCCGGTGCGCATCGTCGAGGGTGACAGCGCACCGGGACGCTATGGCGAGCAGGCCGACAGTGCCGAGGCCCCGGCACGCGCCCAGGGCCAGGCAGGTGCGCGGACCGCGCGGCGCGAAACTCCGGTCCCTGTCGTGCTGACGCGCTTCGCCGCGCAGAACCTCTACGCACCGCTGCGCACCGTCGAGCCGCTTCCGGGCGTCATGCGGGTCAACCTTCCCCGCGACCTCGACCTGGACACACTGATGCCAACGCTGCCGGTGCGCGCGGCCGTGCTCGCGTCGTGGCGCCTGGAAGACCAATGGGTGACTGCCGTGCGCCTCACCAACACCGGCGCCGACTGGGTCGCGCTCGACCCGCGCGTGCTGCAAGGCGATTTCCTCACCGCCACCTTCCAGCACGAGGCGCTGGGCCCGCGCGGCACGCCCGAGGACACGACCGTCCTGTACCTGGTCACGCGCGGCCGCGGCCTCGCGCAGTCGCTGCTGCCGGCGATTCACCGCTTCGACCCTGCCGTGCATCTGCCGCAGCCGGACGGCGACGAGAACGCCAAGGAGGCCCGCCATGCGCAGTAACGGCCTGCTCAAGTGGCTGATGATCCCTGTCGCCATCCTGGTGCTGTTCGCCGGTATCCGGCTGTTCTCGGGTGGAGGCGGCACGGCGCCACCCGCGGCGGACAACGGCGCCCAGCTCACGCCCGAGGAAATGAAGGCGCTGGGCATCGAAGGCGACACCCCGCGCGACACCGTGGCGACGCTCGTTGCCCAAGTGAAGCAGTTGCGCACCGAGCTTCAGACCGCGCTCTCGGACAACAAGTCGCAGCGTGAAGAGAACCAGCGGCTGCGCCAGCGCGAGAACTCCATCGACCAGCGCATCAACTCGGCGCTCGAATCCGAGCGGTCCAACCTGCGCCGCGACCAAGAGCAGGCGGCCAGCGCGCGCCAGCAGACCGAAGGGCTGCTCGCCGACCTGCAGCGGCGTCTGGACAGCATCGGCGGGCGCGGCGGCGGCCATGCCGATCTGCCCGTGGGCCTGGGGCTGCGCGACGGCGACGAGGCCGGCATGGAAGGCGGCATGCGCTGGGTCGAACCGGACGACGCGAAGAAGGCCGAGGGACGCAACGGCAGTCGTGGCGCGGGCAGCGGCATGAGCTTCCCGACGAGCTTCGGCCCGGCGCAAAGCACGCTGGAAACGACCGCGGAAACCGTGGCGAACGCCGGCGCACGTGCGGCAGGCGTCAAGAGCGCCAAGCCGGTCTATACCGTGCCAACCAACTCGACGCTGATGGGGTCGGTCGCGATGACGGCGCTGATCGGCCGTGTGCCGATCGACGGGACGGTGAACGATCCGTACCCCTTCAAGGTACTGGTCGGGCCGGACAACCTGACCGCCAATGGCATCGACATTCCCGACGTGGCCGGCGCGGTGTTCTCCGGCACCGCATCGGGTGACTGGACGCTCTCATGCGTGCGCGGCCAGGTGCGCAGCATCACCTTCGTCTTCAACGACGGCACCATCCGCACGATCCCCGAAGACCGCGAAGGCAACCAGCAGAACAACCAGCAGCAGAACTCCCACACCGGGGGCCTGGGCTGGATCAGCGACCCGCACGGCATCCCCTGCGTCAGCGGCGAACGGCGCAGCAACGCCCAGCAGTACCTCGGCTCCCAGGCGCTGATCACCGCGGCCGGTGCCGGCGTGGCCTCGCTCATCGAGAGCGACAGCGGCCGCATGTCCTACGTCGGCTCGGACGGCGCCATCGGCACCGTGGGCATCAGCGGCCAGGAAGCGGTCGGCCAGATCCTCGCGGGCGGCGTGCGGGACATGTCGGCCTGGGTCAACAAGCTCTACGGCCAGGCCTTCGCCGCCGTCTATGTGCAGCCCGGCGCCCAGGTCGCCGTCCACCTCGAAAAACCGCTCGCCATCGATCACGACCCCGAAGGCCGGCGCGTCGATCACCGTGCAGGAGAAAGCCATGCGCTCGAACTCGATTAAGGGCCTGGCGCTGGCCCTCGCCGTCGCTGTGCTCGGCGGCTGCGCCACCAGCAAGGAAGACCTGCTGACCCATAGCGACCGCACCATGATGGACATCTGGCAGCAGGAAACAGGTGGCGGCGGCAGTGGCACCGGCCAGGTCGCACGCCGGCAGTTGCTCGATGCCCGCCAGAGCCTGCGCCGGCCGCTGACCGAGGCCGACGTGCAGGCCGCGCCCGCCGAGCAGACGCGCTACACGCGCACCGCGCGCAACGAGGTCTATCGCCAGTTCCACCGGCTGCCGAATCCCGATCTCGTCATGTACGTGTATCCGCACCTGGCGGGCTCGGACCCTGTACCTGTGCCGGGCTACACGACGGTCTTCCCCCTCTATCAGCGCGTGCAGTACGCCATGCCGGGCGAGCGCGTGGAGGAATACTGATGCGCTGGAAACTTCCCTGGCCGAAGCTGGCCGCATCCAGCGCCAGCGACGACGAGCAGCCGGACGGTTGGCAGCGCCACGTCGATGCCTTGCGCCAGGCCGGCATCCCCGAACCTGGCGCAGCGGTCCAGGGCCGCAGGCCGGCGACGGTAGCCGACGAGCAGGCGCTGTACGACGTCGCACCGTCGTTCGCGGAACTGCTGCCTTGGGTGGAGTTCCTGCCGCAGTCGAAGTCCATGCTGCTGGAGGATGGGCAGTCGGTCGCTGCCTTCTACGAGCTGGTGCCGCTGGGCACCGAGGGCCGGGAACCCGGCTGGCTTGCGCATGCCCGCGATGCCTTGGAGAACGCGCTCCAGGACTCGTTCGATGAGCTGGACGAAAACCCCTGGGTGCTCCAGCTCTACGCCCAGGACGAGCCCAGCTTCGACCAGTACATGCAGACCCTGCGCGACTATGTGCAGCCGCGCGCCCGGGATACCGCGTTCACCGAATTCTACCTGCGCTTCTTCGGCCACCATCTGCGCGCGGTCGCCAAGCCGGGCGGCCTGTTCGAGGACACGGTAGTCACGCGGCTGCGCTGGCGCGGCCAGACGCGGCGGGTGCGCATGGTGATCTATCGCCGTGCCACCGGGCAGGCAAGCCGCCGCGGCCAGACACCCGAGCAGATGCTGAACATCGTCTGCGACCGCCTGTGCGGCGGCTTGGCGAACGCCGGCATCCAGGCACGGCGCATGGTCGCAGCCGACGTCCACGACTGGCTGCTGCGGTGGTTCAATCCGCGCCCCGCGATGCTCGGGCCGAGTGCAGAGGACCGGGAGCGCTTCTACGCGCTGGCGCGCTACCCCGACGAGACCGAGGAAGGCGAAATCGAGCTGGCGAGCGGGCGGGATTTCAGCCAGCGGTTGTTCTTCGGCCAGCCACGCTCCGACGTGGAGCACGGCACCTGGTACTTCGACGGCATGCCGCACCGTGTGCTGATCACCGACCGGCTCCGCATGCCGCCCGCCACGGGTCACCTGACGGGCGAAACCCGCAAGGGCGATGCGATCAACACCCTGTTCGACCAGATGCCGGAAGACACCTTGATGTGTCTCACCATGGTCGCCACACCGCAGGATGTGCTGGAAGCGGACTTGAACCACCTGGCGAAGAAGGCCGTGGGCGAGACGCTGGCGTCGGAGCAGACGCTCAAGGACGTGCAGGAGGCGCGGTCCCTGATCGGCAGCGCGCACAAGCTCTACCGGGGAACGCTGGCGTTCTACCTGCGCGGGCGCGACGAGGCGGAACTGGACCGGCGCGGCCTGGACCTGGCGAACGTGATGCTCAACGCCGGCTTGCAGCCGGTGCGCGAGGACGACGAGGTGGCGCCACTCAACAGCTACTTGCGCTGGCTGCCGTGCTGCTACAACCCCGGCCAGGATCGGCGCAGGTGGTACACCCAACTGATGTTCGCGCAGCACATCGCGAACGTATCGCCGGTGTGGGGCCGCGCCCAGGGTACCGGGCATCCCGGCATCACCGTGTTCAACCGCGGCGGCGGCCCGATCACGTTCGATCCGCTCAACCGCCTAGACCGACAGATGAACGCCCACTTGTTCCTGTTCGGCCCCACCGGCTCCGGCAAGAGCGCCACGCTCAACAACCTATTGAATCAGGTCACGGCCATCTACCGGCCAAGGCTGTTCATCGTGGAAGCCGGCAACAGCTTCGGCCTGTTCAGCGACTTCGCCAAGCGCCTGGGCCTGACCGTGAACCGGGTCAAGCTGGCCCCCGGCTCGGGCATCAGCCTGGCCCCCTTCGCCGACGCGCGCCGGCTGATCGAGACGCCCAGCGACGTGCAGACGCTCGATGCCGATGCGCTGGACGAAGACCTGCCACCGGATGTCGCGGCGATGGAGGCAGACGAGCAGCGCGACGTGCTGGGCGAACTGGAGATCACGGCACGGCTGATGATCACCGGCGGCGAGGACAAGGAAGAAGCCCGGATGACGCGGGCCGATCGCTCGCTTATCCGCCAGTGCATCCTCGACGCCGCCGAGCACTGCGTGGCCGAGAAGCGCACGGTGCTCACGCGCGACGTGCGCAATGCACTGCGCACCCGCGGCCAGGACCCAACGCTGCCCGAGATGCGCCGCGTGCGACTGCTGGAAATGGCGGATGCGATGGATATGTTCTGCCAAGGCACAGATGGCGAGATGTTTGACCGCGACGGCACACCATGGCCGGAAGCCGACATCACCCTGGTCGATCTGGCGACCTACGCCCGCGAGGGCTACAACGCACAGCTCTCCATCGCCTATATCAGCCTGATCAGCACGGTGAACAACATCGCCGAACGCGACCAGTATTTGGGGCGCCCGATCATCAATGTGACCGACGAAGGACACATCATCACGAAGAATCCGCTGCTCGCGCCCTACGTCGTGAAAATTACAAAGATGTGGAGGAAATTGGGGGCCTGGTTCTGGCTCGCGACGCAGAACATCGACGACCTGCCACGCGCCGCGGAGCCAATGCTCAACATGATCGAGTGGTGGATCTGCCTCAGCATGCCACCCGATGAAGTCGAGAAGATCGCGCGGTTCCGCGAACTCTCGCCCGCGCAGAAGGCGCTGATGCTGTCGGCCCGCAAGGAGGCGGGCAAGTTCACCGAGGGAGTCATCCTCTCCAAGAGCATGGAAGTGCTGTTCCGCGCCGTGCCGCCAAGCCTGTACCTCGCGCTTGCGCAGACCGAACCCGAAGAGAAGGCCGAGCGCTACCAGCTCATGCAGCAATACGGCTGCACCGAACTGGAAGCGGCCTTCAAGGTAGCCGAGAAGATCGACCAAGCACGCGGCATCGAGTCGCCGGCCTTGGAACTGTCGTAAGCCGGAGAACGCCATGGAACCGAAACGTCCCTCCATCCCGATGCAGGTCCAGGCGTTCCGCCGTCGCAATCGGCGGCTCCGCTGGCCTTGGGTATTGGCTGCTGCGCTGGTCGCGCTGCTGCTGATCTGGCTGGTGTCCCGGTCGCCCGGTGATTCCTCGCCACAGCCGCCCGCGCCGGCCAGCATCATGCAGCCCTCCGGCCCGCCCTGGCAGATGGGCAACCCGGAGGGTCGCTTCACGCTGACGCTCTATGCCGACCTGGAATGCCCGTTCTGCCGGGAGTACTTCCCCCAGCTCAAGCACTGGGTCGGCAACAACACCGACGTGGCGCTGCAATGGCACCACCAGCCGCTGGCCGCGCACGAGCCGGCCGCGTCGGCCGAGGCCC
>LNAP01023086.1_pt1 | contig 11089 bp, 11 predicted proteins | sample 602601 | NCBI WGS metagenome assembly LNAP01 (sample SAMN02440304, study PRJNA202911) | soil metagenome | biome: Subtropical and temperate rainforests or woodlands; isolation source: soil samples (1 kg each in a 20% v/v slurry with milli Q water) were... ...
CGTGGGGACGGTCCAGCTCATCCATTCCATCATCAGTTCCTCATACCCGGCCCAGGGCAAAGCCCTTGGCCACGTGGTTGCGAACAAACCAGATCACCAACATGCCCGGCAGGATGGTCAACACACCCGCCGCCGCCAACACGCCCCAGTCAATACCGGATGCCGAGACCGTGCGGGTCATCACCGCTGCGATCGGTTTGGCGTTCACCGAAGTGAGGGTTCGCGCCAGCAGCAGTTCGACCCAGGAAAACATGAAGCAGAAGAACGCCGTGACGCCGATGCCGGAGCCGATCAGCGGGATGAAAATCTTCACGAAGAACTTGGGAAAACTGTAGCCATCGATGTAAGCGGTTTCGTCGATCTCCTTGGGTACGCCGGACATGAAGCCTTCCAGAATCCACACCGCCAACGGCACGTTAAACAGGCAATGCGCCAACGCCACCGCGATATGCGTGTCGAACAGCCCGATCGAGGAATACAGCTGGAAGAACGGCAACAGGAACACTGCCGGTGGCGCCATGCGGTTGGTCAGCAGCCAGAAGAACAGGTGTTTGTCACCGAGGAAGCGGTAGCGCGAGAACGCATAGGCCGCCGGCAAAGCCACGGTCAGGGAAATGATCGTGTTCAGGCTCACGTAGTACGCCGAGTTGATGTAGCCGGTGTACCAACTCGGATCGGTGAAAATCACCTTGTAGTTCGCCAGGGTGAAATCCTGCGGAAACAACGTCAGGCCACCGAGGATCTCGCTGTTGCTCTTGAAGGACATGTTCAGCAACCAGTAGATCGGCACCAGCAGAAACAGGATGTAGATCAGCAGTGGAATCAGCTTTCTCTTGCTCATGATGGCCTCAGCGGTTGGCGTCGGAGTGAGTCATGGCGGTGTAGAACAGCCAGGACACCAACAGGATGATCAGGAAGTACACCAGCGAGAATGCGGCGGCCGGCCCCAGGTCGAACTGCCCGATCGCCATTTGCGTCAGGGTCTGGCTCAAGAAGGTCGTGGAATTGCCCGGACCGCCACCCGTAAGCACGAAGGGCTCGGTGTAGATCATGAAACTGTCCATGAAGCGCAGCATCACCGCGATCAGCAGCACACTCTTGAGCTTGGGTAACTGGATATGCCGGAACACCGCCCAGGCCGAGGCACGGTCGATCCGCGCCGCTTGGTAATACACATCCGGAATCGCCCGCAGGCCGGAGAAGCACAACAGCGCCACCAGCGAGGTCCAGTGCCAGACGTCCATCACCAGTACGGTGACCCACGCGTCCATGGTGTTCGCCGCATAGTTGTAGCTGATGCCCATGGCCTTGAGGCTCGCCCCCAGCAGACCGATGTCGGCCCGGCCGAAGATCTGCCAGATGGTGCCGACCACGTTCCACGGGATCAGCAATGGAATCGCCAGGATGATCAGCACCACCGACGACCAGCGCCCCTTGGTCGGCATGGTCAGGGCAATCGCAATCCCCAGCGGGATTTCGATCAACAGCACGCAGGCCGAGTAGATGAACTGACGCAGCAACGAGTCGTGCAGGCGCGGATCGAGCAGCACCTGCTTGTACCAGTCGGCGCCGACGAAGTAGCGGCTGGACTGGTCGAAGATGTCCTGCACCGAATAGTTGACCACGGTCATCATCGGGATCACCGCACTGAACGCCACCAGCAGGAACACCGGCAGCACCAGCCACCAGGCCTTGTTGTTCTGCACCTTGTTCATGGCTGCGCCTCTTGGTTGGCATTGGCTTCAAGCAGAAACTCATCGGCGTAGACCATCAGCCACTGCGCCGGAAAACTGATGTAGGCCGTGCCTTGCGGCACCGGTTTGTCTTCGGCCAGGCGCACTTTCAGGGGGACGCCATCGAGGTTGAGGGTCATGATCTTGTAGGTGCCCAGGTCTTCGACGTGTACGACCTGGGCCCGCAGCGCGTCATCAAAAGCTTCGTCCCACACATGGACGAACTCCGGACGAATGCCGACCTTCAGGGTTTTCCACTCCGATTCAGCAATACGCTTCTGCATCACCTCGGGCAGCGGCAGGTGAGTCGAGGCGAAACCGACGCCACCCGGTTGCGGCTGCACCTCGATCAGGTTCATCCCGGGGCTGCCAATGAAGTAGCCGACAAAGGTGTGGCTCGGGCGCTCGAACAACTCCCTTGGCGTACCGAATTGCACGATCTGCCCGCCGTACATCACCGCAATCTTGTCGGCGAAGGTCGAGGCCTCCAGCTGATCGTGGGTGACGTAGACCATGGTGATGTTGAACTGTTCGTGGATCTGCTTGAGCTTGCGCCGCAGTTTCCACTTGAGGTGCGGGTCGATCACCGTCAGCGGCTCATCGAACAGGATCGCCGACACGTCGTCGCGCACCAGGCCACGCCCCATGGAGACTTTCTGTTTTTCGTCGGCGGTGAGGTTGCGGGCCTTTTTGCTCAACAGGTTCTGCAGGTCGAGAACTTCGGCGATTTCCTGCACCTTGCTATGCACCCGGGCCTCGGCCATGCCCTGATTGCGCAGCGGGAAGGCCAGGTTGTCGAACACCGTCATGGTGTCGTAGACCACCGGGAACTGGAAAACCTGGGCGATGTTGCGCTTCTCCGGGGTCAGGTTGTTGACCGCTTTGCCGTCGAACAGCACATGGCCCTGGGACGGGCTGAGCAGCCCGGAAATGATGTTGAGCAAGGTTGATTTGCCACAGCCCGATGGGCCAAGCAACGCGTAGGCGCCACCCTGCTCCCAGATGTGGTCCATCTCGCGGATCGCGTAATCCTCCGGTCCCACCGGAGTCTTGGTGTAGCTGTGGGCGAGGTTCTGCAAACGGATTTCGGCCATCAGGCAACCCTCGTGACACGCCGGCCCGGCGCCTGGACCAGCCGCCCCTGCGTATCGAACACAAACAGTTTATGGGTCGGGATGTAGATGCGGATCGGCGCATCGACGTCGTATTCGTGAACGCCGGGCAAGTGCAGCACCAGCAGGAAATGCTCGTTGCGCACGTGCAGGAAGGTTTCCGAGCCACTGATTTCCGCGACTTCGACAGTCACCGCCAATTCGAGGTCATCGTCGTTACTCGGCACCAGCGAGATATGGCTGGGTCGCACGCCGAAACGGAATTCGCCCTCGCCCACCGGGCGCAGATCGACGTTCAGCGGGAAGTGCACGAAATTGGCGAAACTCACTTCGTTGCCGGCAATGCGCCCCGGCATCAGGTTGATCGGCGGCTCGGAGAACAGCTCCGCCGCCAGCACCGTTTGCGGCTGATGATAGACCGACGAAGACTGGCCGCTCTGGATCACCCGGCCTTCGTGAAGAATGGTGGTGGTGCCGCCCAGGGCCAGGGCCTCGTTGGGCTCGGTGGTGGCGTAGATCGCGATGGTGTGGCGGGCCTTGAACAGCTCGCGCATTTCCTGGCGCAGCTCTTCGCGCAATTTGTAGTCGAGGTTGACCAGTGGCTCGTCGAACAGGATCAGCTCGGCGTCCTTGACCAGCGCCCGGGCCATGGCCGTGCGTTGTTGCTGACCACCGGAAAGCTCCAGCGGATAGCGTTTGAGAAACTTCTCGATGCGCAGCATCTTCGCGGTTTCCAGCACCTTGCTCTGAATTTGCTCGTTGGAAACACCGGCCTGACGCAGCGGCGAGGCGATGTTGTCGAACACCGTCATGGTCGGGTAGTTGATGAACTGCTGATAGACCATCGACACATTGCGCAAGCGCCGTCGACGCCGTTCATCAGGATGCGGCCGCTGTCGGGCTTGTCCAGACCGGCCATCAGGCGCATCAGGCTGGTTTTGCCGGACAAGGTGCGACCCAGCAAAACGTTGAAGGAACCGGGTTCAAAACTCAGGTTGGCATCGTCGATCCAGGTCTGGCCCTCGACGGTGCGGCTGACGTGTTCCAGGGTGAGTGACATGGCTCGGCCTTTTTCTTATTGGAGTCAAGCGACCGGAGCTGTATAGCGACATTTGTGCCAGAAATTGCAAACGATTGATTCAGTTTGAAATTCCTGAAAATGACTAAAGAGTCACGTTCGTTGCTGAACACAAATGAACAACCGCGACTGAACAACTGAACACTTCAACGGTTGACAATGAACATTAGTGAACAACACTCTACAGACCGTTTTCCGGCCCTTGTAGGAGCGAGCTCGCGATGGAGGTCAACGTGACGAGGGCTGCCTGAAGGAACGAGGCGACTTCACGTCCATCGCGAGCAAGCTCGCTCCTACAGGGCACGATGTGTAATTGAATAACAACAATAAAAGCTTGCTCAGAGATCGACTGCCATGGCCGCACCCGCATTGCCGTTGTCCCACGACGCCATCATCCAGGACTCCTGGTCCCGTTGCCGCGCGTTCGGCCTCAGTCATCAGAGCACGCCGGCATTCGACCCATTGCCGGCTGCGGGCATCGCGCAACTGCTGGAGAGCCAGCACTCACTGGTGCAAACCACCCATCAGGAGGTGCTGCCCTACTACGAGAACATCCTGAGTAACTCCAATTGCCTGATCATGCTCGCCGACCATCAGGGCCAGGTGCTCACATCTTGGGGCACCCAGCGCTTTATCGAACCGAAACTGGCCCGGGGTTTCAGCGCTGGCGCCAGCTGGATGGAACGCTGCACCGGCACCAACGCCATTGGCACTGCCCTGGCCTGCGAGCAAGCGGTACACATCGAGCACGACGAACATTTCCTCAAGGCCAACCGCTTCATGACCGGTTCCGCCGCGCCGATATTCGATACCGAGCGCAAGGTGATCGCGGTGCTGGACGTGTCCAGCGACGTCCCACACCCTGGGTATGGTCAAGATGATGAGCCAGACCGTGGAGAACCGGTTGATCCTCAACCTGTTCCATGGCCAGCATTTTCAGCTGACATTCAACACCGGACTGAACAACCTCGATAGTCAGTGGGCCGGATTGCTGATATTCGATGAAACCGGCCAGGTGCTGTCGGCCAACCGCCGGGCTGACAACCTGCTGGGCATCAGCCTGTCGCGGGTCAGTGTCGAAAGCCTGTTCAAGGTCTCGCTGCTGGAGTTGCTGAATCAACCCGAAGGCTTGCCCTTCTCGCTGCAGGCTTCCGGGCGCAATCGCTTCCAGTGTCTGCTGAAACGACCCAAGCAGGTTCCGATTCAACCGCGAATGTTCGCCGAACCTGCCGTGACTGCGCCAACACCGGCCGAGATCAGCCTCAACACCCTGCACTTCGGCGACAGCCGCGTGGAAAAAGCTGTGCGCCAGGCTGAGCGTTTGCTGGAAAAAGACATTCCGCTGTTAATTCACGGCGAGACTGGCGTCGGCAAGGAAGTTTTCGTCAAAGCCCTGCATCAGGCCAGCTCCCGCAGCAAACAGGCGTTTATTGCGGTGAACTGCGCAGCGATCCCCGCCGAACTGGTCGAGTCGGAGCTGTTCGGCTACGAGAAAGGCGCGTTCACCGGCGCCAACCAGAAAGGCAGCATCGGCCTGATCCGCAAGGCTGACAAAGGCACGCTGTTCCTCGACGAAATCGGCGACATGCCGCTGCCAACACAGGCGCGACTGTTGCGGGTGTTGCAGGAGCGTTGCGTGCAACCGGTCGGTAGCAGCGAGCTGTTCCCGGTAGACCTGCGGATTATCTCCGCCACCAACCGTTCATTGCGCGAACAGGTGCAACTGGGGCGGTTTCGTGAGGACCTTTACTACCGTATCGGCGGCCTGACCCTGGAGCTGCCGCCATTGCGCGAGCGCAGTGACAAGGAGGCACTGTTCAAACGCCTCTGGGAACAGCACCGGGAGCCGAGCCAGTGGGCCGGTTTGAGCCGTGAGGTGCTGGAGTTGTTCGACCGCCATCCGTGGCCGGGCAATTTGCGCCAGGTTAGCAGCGTGATACAGGTGGCGCTGGCCATGGCCGAGGAACAACCGATAAGGCCGGAGCATTTGCCGGATGATTTTTTTGTCGATCTGGAGATGGAGCCGGTGGAGACGCCGGAGCCGTTGGGATGCCGAGGAGTTGAATCGGCAGCTGCAGGCGGTTGGGGGGAATATTTCCCATCTGGCGCGGCGGTTGGGGGTTAGTCGCAATACCCTTTACAAGCGGCTGCGCCAGACTGAATGACGAGTGAATCGCACCGGTAATATTCGGCTCGCGATGGCGTCAGCCCTGTCAACACAAGCCTGGAGTCCAACCCCATAAACAAAAACCCGCACAAGGCGGGTTTTGTTTTCAAGCACTACAGCAATCAGTCAGCCAGACGCCAGGTCGTGCCGCCCTTGCCGTCTTCCAGCACAACGCCCATGGCGGTGAGTTGGTCGCGGATGCGGTCGGATTCGGCCCAGTCCTTGCCAGCACGTGCCGCCAGACGCGCTGCAATCAGCGCCTCGACTTCGGCTGCATCCACGCGCCCTTCGGCACCAGCTTGCAGGAAGTCGTCGGCTTCGAGCTGCAACACACCCAGCACGCTGGCCAATTCTTTCAGACGCGCCGCCAAACCGGCCGCTGCATTGAGATCACTCTCGCGCAGACGGTTGATCTCGCGAACCATCTCGAACAGCACTGCGCAGGCTTCCGGCGTGCCGAAGTCGTCGTTCATCACCTGGGTGAAGCGCTCGACGAAGGCTTCGCCGCCCGCTGGCGCCACATTCGGCAGGCCTTTCAACGCGTGGTAGAAACGCTCCAGGGCGCCTTTGGCGTCCTTGAGGTTATCTTCCGAGTAGTTGATGGCGCTGCGGTAGTGGCTCGACACCAGCAGGTAACGCACGACTTCCGGGTGGTACTTGTCGAGCACGTCGCGAATGGTGAAGAAGTTGTTCAAGGACTTGGACATCTTCTCGCCATTGATACGGATCATGCCGCAATGCATCCAGGCGTTGGCGTAGGTCTTGCCGGTGGCCGCTTCACTCTGGGCAATTTCGTTTTCGTGGTGCGGGAACTCAAGGTCGCTGCCGCCGCCATGAATGTCGAAAGTCTCGCCCAGGCAGCAGGTGGACATCACCGAGCACTCGATGTGCCAGCCCGGACGCCCGGCGCCCCACGGCGATTCCCAGCTCGGCTCGCCCGGTTTGGCGGCTTTCCACAATACGAAGTCCAGCGGGTCCTGCTTGGACTCGTCGACTTCGATGCGCGCGCCGATGCGCAGGTCTTCGATCTTCTTGCGCGACAGCTTGCCGTAACCCATGAACTTGCCGACGCGGTAGTACACGTCGCCATTGCCCGGGGCGTAGGCGTAGCCTTTGTCGATCAGGGTCTGGATCATCGCGTGCATGCCCGGGATGTGGTCCGTGGCACGAGGCTCCATGTCCGGCTTCTTGATGTTCAGGCGCGCTTCATCTTCGTGCATCGCCGCGATCATGCGCTCGGTCAAGGCTTCGAACGACTCGCCGTTCTCGTTGGCCCGGTTGATGATCTTGTCGTCGATGTCGGTGATGTTGCGCACGTAGGTCAGGTCGTAGCCGCTGAAGCGCAACCAGCGCGTCACCAGGTCGAACGCGACCATGCTGCGACCGTGGCCCAGGTGGCAATAGTCGTACACGGTCATGCCGCACACGTACATGCGCACCTTGTTGCCATCGAGCGGCTTGAAGACTTCTTTGCTCTTGGTGAGCGTGTTGTAGATCGTTTTGAATCACTGGCCCCACGAATCACGCAGGGTCACGGTACGGTTGAATACCGGCTGACCGGGTTTCGAGTCCTTGATATCCGCGACGAAGTAGCCTTCGCGCTCGAACTGGAAACGGTCTTCCGGCTGTGCGTTGCCCAGCGAGGGTTCGGCACGACAACCGGTGAGTACCTGCAGTGAATCAGGGTTGATGTTGTCCAGGAAACTGGCGCTGTCTTCGGCCTTCTCCGGGTTCGGAGAACGGAACAGACGGTCATACAGACGCACTTCGCACTCGACGCTGGCCGCGGCCGGCACCCAGTGGATCACGCCCTTGACCTTGCGGCCTTCAGGGTTCTTGCCCAGGGTGTCCGGGTCGTAGGAGCAACGCAGCTCGACGATGTTGCCGTCGGCGTCCTTGATCGCTTCGTCGGCACGGATCACGTAGCTGCCACGCAGACGCACTTCACCGGCCGGCTCCAGGCGCTTGTAGCCCTTTGGCGGCTCTTCCATGAAGTCTTCACGGTCGATGTAGATCTCACGGGCGAATGGCAGCGCGCGCACGCCCATGTCTTCTTTCGGGTGGCATGGCAGTTCGAGGTTCTCGACCTGGCCTTCCGGGTAGTTGGTGATCACGACTTTCAGCGGACGCAACACGCACATGGCGCGCGGGGCGCTGTGGTCGAGGTCGTCGCGGATGCTGAATTCGAGCATGCCGAAGTCGACTACGCCGTCGGAACGGTTGGTACCGATCATTTCGCAGAAGTTGCGAATCGATTTCGGCGTGTAGCCACGGCGGCGGAAGCCCGACAGCGTGGACATGCGCGGATCGTCCCAACCGTTGACGTGCTTTTCATCGACCAACTGCTTGAGCTTGCGCTTGCTGGTGATGGTGTAGTTCAGGTTCAGGCGGCTGAACTCGTACTGGCGCGGATGCGCCGGCACTGGCAGGCTGTCGAGGAACCAGTCGTACAGCGGACGGTGGCTTTCGAACTCCAGGGTGCAGATCGAGTGGGTGATGCCTTCGATGGCGTCCGACTGACCGTGGGTGAAGTCGTAGTTGGGGTAGATGCACCACTTGTCACCGGTCTGGTGATGGTGAGCGTGGCGGATGCGATACATGATCGGATCGCGCAGGTTCATGTTCGGCGACGCCATGTCGATCTTGGCCCGCAGCACACGTGCGCCATCCGGGAATTCACCGGCGCGCATGCGGGCGAACCAGTCGAGGTTTTCTTCCACGGAGCGATCACGGAATGGGCTGTTCTTGCCCGGTTCGGTCAGGCTGCCACGGTATTCCTTGGCTTGCTCAGGGGTCAGGTCGTCGACATAGGCCTTGCCGGCCTTGATCAGCTCGACGGCCCAGTCGTGCAGCTGATCGAAGTACTGCGAGGCATAGCGCACTTCGCCGGCCCACTCAAAGCCCAGCCATTTGACATCACTTTCGATCGCGTCGATGTATTCCTGGTCTTCCTTGGCCGGGTTGGTGTCGTCGAAACGCAAGTGCGTGACGCCGCCGAATTCCTGGGCCAGGCCGAAGTTCACGCAGATCGACTTGGCGTGACCGATGTGCAGGTAGCCGTTGGGCTCCGGCGGGAAACGGGTGACGATCTGCGTGTGCTTGCCCGAGTCCAGGTCTGCCTGGATGATCGGCCGCAGGAAGTTGACCGGCACGGCAGGGCCGGTCTTGGAGTTCGAGGTAGGGTCGACAGTGGGCTTGCTCATAGGATCCTTGGACGTACAAGTGCGTGGCCGGGAGTAAGGGCCTGACAAAACAAAGCCGCTATCATAGCCGATGCCGTCAAGCAGCTGACAGAGCAGGCCGGAAAACCGCTGCATTTAATCGGATGTAAACGAAAAACAGCCTCGAAATTCGCGTGCGTCGCGCTAAACTGCGCTCCTTGGTCGAAGCCGGCCAACACGGTTGAGGGCCTCGCTGCCCCGAAACCCACGAATTCCTTAAAGAGTAGCCAACATGACCCAAGTCAAATTGACCACCAACTTCGGCGACATCGTCCTCGAACTGAACGCCGAAAAAGCCCCGCTCACCGTGGCCAACTTCGTCGAGTACGTTAAAGCCGGTCACTACGAAAACACCGTTTTCCACCGTGTCATCGGTAACTTCATGATCCAGGGCGGCGGTTTCGAGCCAGGCATGAAAGAAAAGAAAGACAAGCGCCCACCGACAACGGTCTTTCCAACGACAAATACACCGTCGCCATGGCCCGCACCATGGAGCCGCATTCGGCTTCCGCACAGTTCTTCATCAACGTGGCGGACAACAGCTTCCTGAACCACAGCGGCAAGAACGTTCAGGGCTGGGGCTACGCAGTATTCGGTAAAGTGACCGCCGGCACCGACGTGGTCGACAAGATCAAAGGCGTGGCCACCACTTCCAAGTCCGGCCACCAGGACGTACCAGCAGACGACGTGATCATCGAGAAAGCCGAGATCATTGAGTGATATTGCTGATTTCAGATTTACATCTGGAAGAGGAGCGCCCGGAGATTACCCGGGCGTTTCTGGATTTGCTCGCCGGACGCGCCCGCTCGGCGAGTGCGTTGTACATTCTGGGCGACTTCTTCGAGGTGTGGATTGGCGACGACGCCATGACCCATCTGCCAGGCCCTGCGCGAATTGAGCGACAGCGGCACGGCCATTTTCCTGATGCACGGCAATCGCGACTTCATGTTGGGCAAGGCCTTCTGCAAAGCAGCCGGCTGCACCTTGTTGAAGGATCCGAGTGTCGTGCAGTTCAACGGCGAGCCGGTGCTGCTGATGCACGGCGACAGCCTCTGTACCCGCGACGAAGCCTATATGAAGCTGCGTCGCTACCTGCGCAACCCGATCACCCTGTTCATCCTGCGGAATCTGCCGCTGCGCACCCGGCACAAGCTGGCGCGCAAGCTGCGCAGTGAAAGCCGCGCGCAGACACGGATGAAGGCCAATGACATCGTCGATGTCACGCCCGAAGAGATTCCGCGGATCATGCAGGAATTCGGGGTGAAGACCTTGATCCACGGGCACACCCACCGTCCCGCGATTCACAAGTTGCAGCTTGGCGAGCAAGCGGCCCGGCGCATTGTGCTGGGGGATTGGGATCGTCAAGGGTGGGCATTGCAGGTGGATGAGCAAGGGTTTGCGCTGGCGCCGTTTGATTTCACTCCGCCACCTCAACTGGCAGCACCCGCGAACTGAAACCAAACGCATAACCCTGTGGGAGCGAGCCTGCTCGCGATGGGGGCGACTCGGTTTTAAAGAAAGCGCAGGCCTAGAAATCCCGCTTGTAGAAAATGTCCAGCGAACTGGCCACGCCGCCAGCGGCTTCGAGGTAGACCCTTTTGCTCAGCTTGTAGCGCAGGGCAATGGTATTGGCCGGTTCGAACACGCCGACGCCATAGCGCAGGCTGAGCTTCTCGGAGATATTGCCGCTGGCCACCACACTGGTGGTGTCGCCACTGCCTTGGGTGTCCAGCTGGAAGTCCTGGATACCCAGGTTCTTGGCGATGCCGCTGGTCACC
>LNAP01005612.1_pt1 | contig 11087 bp, 10 predicted proteins | sample 602601 | NCBI WGS metagenome assembly LNAP01 (sample SAMN02440304, study PRJNA202911) | soil metagenome | biome: Subtropical and temperate rainforests or woodlands; isolation source: soil samples (1 kg each in a 20% v/v slurry with milli Q water) were... ...
GGCCGCGCGCTCGGCGAAGCCTTTCAGATCGCCGACGACCTGCTCGACGTCGAGGGCGACGCGGCCTCGCTCGGCAAGCCGGCCGGCGCCGATGCGGCGCTCGGCAAGACCACCTTCGTCACTCAACTCGGCGTTGCCGGCGCCAAGCAGCGCGTCAGCGACCTGCTCGGCACAGCGGACGCCGCGCTGGCAATCTTCGGCACCAAGGGCGACGTGCTGCGCGCCGCGGCGCGCTTTGTCGCCGAACGCAAGAACTGACGGTGGCATCTCCCGCCAAGCAAGAGGTCGACGAGCTTCTTGCGCGTTTTCGCAAACTGCCGAAGCCGGTGCGCATCGTCTACGGGCGACCGCGTACCTTCGTGGCCTTCGCCATCGGCATCGTCGCCTTCCTGCTGCTGCCGGAGGCGCTGCGGCCGGTTACCCGAATGCTGATCGGCTGGGACATCTTCGCCGCGCTGTATCTGCTGCTGGTGTGGACGATGATGGCGCGCTGCGGACTGGCGCATATCCGCCGCAACGCCATCCTGCAGGACGACGGCAGCGTGTTCATCCTTCTGGTGGCGGCGTTCGGCGCCTTCGCCAGCATCGCGGCCATCGTCTTCGAACTCGGCCAAGGCCATCGCACGCCGTGGGAATTGGGGCTGGCCACGGCCACCATCGCGCTGTCCTGGGCGGCGGTGCACACCATCTTCGCGCTGCATTACGCCCACGAATACTACCGCGGCGCCAAGCCCGGCGGCCTCGCCTTCCCCGCCGGCGACAAGCCTGAAGACCCGGACTACTGGGACTTCGTATATTTCTCCTTCGTGGTCGGCATGACCGCGCAGGTTTCCGATGTCGGCATCACCACCAAGGGCATTCGCCGCACCGCGACCGCCCACGGCATCGTCTCCTTCATCTACAACACCGCTCTGGTGGCGCTGATGGTCAACATCGCGGCGAGTGCGATCTGAGCTTCTTCTTCCTTCTCCCCTTGTGGGAGAAGGTGGCGCGGACAAAGTCCGCGACGGATAAGGGGCAGCTGCGGAGCGCAACATTACCCCTCACCCGTCCGCGCTGCGCGCGGCCACCCTCTCCCACCTAGCGAAGCTTCGCTTCGCGCGGGGGAGAGGGGAAGAAGCGCGCTTCGCCTGCTGCCCTCATTGACCTCGCCGCCTTCGCAGGCAAACTGCGCCTGTAAAGGATACTGCCCGCGTGGAAGCCAAGTTCCAGATTTTCCTGATCCTGCTCGCGGCACTCGCCGGCACTGCGTTCCTGGCGCGGCGGATCGATGTCGCGCCCGCCATCCTGTCGCTGCTGGCCGGCATCGCGCTGGCCTTCGTACCGGGCATGCCTACGGTGGAACTACCGCCCGAACTGGTGCTGCTGGTGGTGCTGCCGCCGCTGATCTATTCGGCTTCCGTCGCCATGAGCTGGCGCGAGTTTCGCGGCAACCTGCGCATCATCACCTTGCTCGCCGTGGGCTGCGTGATCTTCACCGCCTGCCTGGTGGCGACCGCGACGCATTTCCTGATCGGCCTGCCGTGGGGCGTCGGCTTCCTGCTCGGCGCCATCGTCGCGCCGCCCGACGTGGTGGCGCCATTGGCGATCGCACGGCGTCTCGGCCTGCCGCGCCGCATGCTGGTGGTGCTCGAAGGCGAGGGCCTTGCCAACGACGCCACCACGCTGATCCTGTACCGCTTCGCCGTTGTGGCGATCTCCACCGGCGCTTTCTCGCTGCCCAAGGCCGCCGGCACCTTCGCCGCCATCCTGGCCTGCGAACTGGCGTTCGGCCTTTTCGTCGGCTGGCTCAGCCTGCGCATGCGTCACCACGCGCGCGACCCGCAGGTCGAGATCACCCTGTCGCTGCTGACGCCCTATGTGGCCTATCTCATTCCCGAACACTTCGGCGGCTCCGGCATCATCGCCACGGTGACCTGCGGCCTCTACATCAGCTGGAACGGGCCGCTGCTGATCTCCGCGGCGACCCGCCTGCAGGGCATCTTCTTCTGGGACCTGATGATCTACCTGATCGAGGGGCTGCTGTTCCTGCTCACTGGCTTCCAGATGCGGCTGTTGCTCGAGAAATCCAAGGCGTTCCCGTTCGACGACATCATGCTGGCGTCGGCGCTGGTCGCCGTGGTGATCGTCGTGGCCCGTTTCGCCTGGGTCTATCCGGCGATCTACCTGCCGCGCATCTTCAGCCCCGCTTTGCGCAAGAGCGACCCGGCACCGAACTGGCGCTGGACCTTCGTGGTCGCCTTCACCGGGGTGCGCGGCGCGGTATCGTTGGCGGCGGCGCTGGCACTGCCGTTTGCGCTGCCCTCTGGCGAAGGCTTTCCGGCGCGCGACCTGATCCTGTTCGTGGCGTTCAACGTCATCCTGGTGACGCTGGTCGGCTTCGGCCTCGGCCTGCCGATCGTCGTCAAACTGCTCGGCATGGGCCGCACCGGCCGCGAGGAAGTGGTGGCGGAGCACGAGGCGGAAATCGCTGCCCGCCGCGAAGCGCTCGCTGCAGCGCTGGCCTCGCTCGACGCCATGACCGACGATCGAGAACTATCGGACGAGGTCGTCAAGCTGCTGCGCGCCCGCCACGAGACCCGCTCCGGCCAGCTGCCGGACGGCCTCGACCCCGACGACGAGGGCGCCTCGGCGCTCGGCACCGACCTGGTGCGCGAGTTGATCGCAGCGGAGCGAAAATTCATCCACGCGCAGTTGCGCGACGGCAAGATCACCGACGAAAGCCGGCGGCGGATCGAGCGCGATCTGGATCTGGAGGAAGCGAGCATCGCGAACCGGGAATATCGGACGCTGCCGTTGTGACTGAGGTCCGCGGCAAAACTGGGTGCGGAACACCGAATAGTTTGCTAATCTTGCTGCATGACCCGGGAAGGAATTGAACTTCTGTTGGAGCGCGTTGCTGCCTGGCCCGAAGAGGACAAGGAAGCATTCGTTCGCTTCATTGGCGAAATCGAAGCGAAGCGATCCGGCGTCTACAAATTGAACGACGAGGAACGCATCGCCGTGCGACGAGGTCTTGCGGAAATGCGCGCCGGGCAATTGGCCAGCGATGAAGAAGTCGCAGCGGTTTTCAACCGCTATCGGTGATGAAGGCACGCTGGTCGAAGACCGCGCTCATCGAACTCGACAACATCTTTCTGTATATCTTTGAACGCAACCGGGCTGCGGCGCGTTCAGTCGTCATGCGCATTGAAGGGCTGATCGCGCAACTCGAACAATTTCCCTACAGCGGCCACGTTGCGGACGAGACCGGCGTTTGGGTGCTTCCGGTCGTGCGCTATCCTTATGCGATCATGTATTCGATCGACCTCGCAGCCAACGAAGTAGTCATTTTACACGTCAGGCATACGGCTCAGGAACCATCACCGGCGAACGGCTGAACGCATCCGTCGGTTCTGGACGGCCTACTCCGCTGCGTCGGCACCCACTGCTGCCGGCAGCGCCGCGCCCGAGCCGTAGCGGTGATCGATATAATCGATCACCATCGCCTTGAACTCAGTGGCGATGTTGGGCCCGCGCAGGGTGCGGAATTTCTTGCCGTCGACAAACACCGGCGCCGCCGGGGTCTCGCCGGTGCCGGGCAGCGAGATGCCGATGTCGGCATGCTTGGACTCGCCGGGACCGTTGACGATGCAGCCCATGATGGCGACATTCAGCGACTCTACGCCGGGATAGCGGGTCTTCCAGCTGGGCATTTCGACGCGGATGAAATCCTGGATCGAGCGCGCCAGTTCCTGGAACGTGGTCGAGGTGGTGCGGCCGCAGCCGGGGCATGCCGCCACCAGCGGCACGAAGGTGCGGAAGCCCATGGTCTGCAGCAGTTCCTGCGCAACCTGCACTTCCAGCGTGCGGTCGCCGCCGGGCTCCGGCGTCAACGAGATGCGGATGGTGTCGCCGATGCCCTGCTGCAGCAGGATGCCGAGCGCCGCCGAGGAGGCGACGATGCCCTTGGAGCCCATGCCGGCTTCGGTGAGGCCGAGATGGATGGCGTAGTCGGAACGTTCCGCCAGGGTCTGGTACACCGCGATCAGGTCCTGCACCGCAGACACCTTGGCTGACAGGATCATGCGGTTCTTCGGCAGGCCGATTTCCTCGGCGCGGGCGGCCGACAGCAAGGCCGACTGCACCATCGCCTCGCGGGTCACCGCGCGGACATCCTTCGGCTGCGGCAGCAGCGCGTTCTCGTCCATCAGCTTGGTCAGCAGTTCCTGATCGAGCGAGCCCCAGTTGGCGCCGATCCGAACCGTCTTGTTGTACTTCAGCGCCATCTCGACGATGTCGGTGAACTGGGTGTCGCGCTTGGCCTTGAAGCCGACATTGCCCGGATTGATGCGGTATTTGTCGAGCGCCTCGGCACAGGCCGGATGGTCGGCGAGCAGCTTGTGGCCGATGTAATGGAAGTCGCCGATCAGGGGCGTGGTGATGCCGCGCTTGCGCAGCTCGTCGCGGATATGGGGCACGGCGGCGGCCGCCTCGTCGCGGTCGACGGTGATGCGGACCATTTCCGAGCCGGCGCGCGACAAAGCGGCGACCTGCTCAATGGTGCCCTGGATGTCGGCGGTGTCGGTGTTGGTCATCGACTGCACGACGATCGGCGCGCCGCCGCCAACGGCGACATTGCCAACCATGACCTGGGTGCTGCGATGCCGGGCCATCGGGCCGGCGACATCGCTCTGCGGCGGTTTTTCAAGCATGTTCATGGGGTCTCGAATATCAGGTTTTGGTGACATTCAGCAATGGATCAATGGTCACCGTGTCGTGCGCCGAGGCCCTGAAATAGCCAGTCCCGGCGCCCAGGATAAGGGGGATAGCGGTAAAGACTGACAATTTGCTGACCGCCCGGGATCGCTTTTGGGCTTTTGGATGCAAATTTGTTCCATTTTTGTTCGATCGAGCCGCGCTCACACCGCCACCGCCGCCGGCTTGTTCACCAGATACAGCCCGGCGATCACCAGCACGGCGGCGACGCCGAAGGCCGGAGTCAGCGGGTCGTGCATGATGAAATAGCCGCCAGCGACGCCGATCAGGGGGGTGACGAAGGTGAAGGCCGACAGCTTGCTGGCGGAATAGACTTTCACCAGACCGAACCAGATCAGGAACGTCATGCCCACCACCCAGACCGCCTGCCAGGCCATCAGCGACAGCGTCAGCGCACCCGGCACATACGGGATGGTTTCGCCAGCGAACCACGCGGCAAGGCCGAGGATCGGGATCGACATCGCCACCTGATAGCCCAGCGCCTTCTCCGGCGGGCAGCGGATCAGCGCGGTGGCCTTGACACACAACGTGGTCGCCGCCCACAGCGCCGCGCCGGCGACGACCATCAGGTCGCCGAGCAACACCCTGGCATCGACATCGGGCTGCGGCACGCCGATCGCAAACGCCACGCCGGCAAAGCTTACCGCCAGCCCGGCCCATTGCACCGCGCGCAGCCGCTCGCCGAGAAACTGATAGGAGCCGGCGGCCACGAAGAACGGCGCGGTGTAGAGGAAAACCGAGGCGCGGCTGGCCGAGGTAAATTGCAGGCCGTGGTAGATCAGCACGAATTCGAGGCCGAACAACAGGCCCGCGAAAAGCCCGGCCTTCAGCGTGCCGTCGCGCTCGAACATCGGGGTGCCGCGGATCGCGGCGATCGACAGGATCACCACCAGGGCACCGGCGGAACGCAGCATCGCCTGGAGATAGGGCGGGATTTCCGGCAGCACCATCTTGATGGCGATCTGGTTGAAGCCCCAGGTCAGGCACAGCATCAGCATCAGGGCCACGGCGCCGAGGGTGAGCGGGCGCCCGCCGGGCGGGGTCGTGAGGAGTGGTGCTGACATCGGCCTCGGTCCGGCTTGCCGCCGTGTTGTTGTTCTTGTTCTCAGGTGGTCTGGCAATGCGCGCAGGTGCCGGTGATTTCCACCACGGAGAGTTTGGGCGCAAAGCCGGTGGTGCGCGCGGCGTCGTTCAGGCTCTGCGCCACCTTCGCGGCTGGCACCTCGCCGACCGAGCCGCATTTGTCGCAGATCAGGAACGCCACCATCGCCGCCTCGGCGTGGTCGTGGGCACACGCCAGGAAGGCGTTGCGGCTCTCGATACGATGAACGAGGCCGTTCTCCATCAGGAAATCCAGCGCACGGTACACCGTGATCGGCGCCGGGCGCGGCATCGTCTTGGCGAGTTCGTCGATCACCTCATAGGCGCCGAGCGGCCGGTGGCTGCCCAGCAGGGCGCCCAACACCTGGCGGCGGATCGGGGTGAATTTCTGCGATCGGCCGGCGCAGACCGTTTCAGCATGCTGAATCGCGTCCGCGGTGCAGCGGTCGTGATCGTGGCCGGGGGCCGGGAAATGGGGCTTGGCGAGGTTCATAGCTGACATTTAGTGCGTCTGCGCCGATTCCGCTCGCAAAATCGGCAGATTGCCAGCCACCCGTGCGAGCCATGCCAATCACGCAGGGCTGCTCCAAAAAGATATAGGATCGATATAGTGTGTATTGCTTACTATATCGCCCCCACACGGAGTGGCCATGCCCGGTTCCAATGTCGATTTCCTGTTTGCCCTGTTCGAAACCCAGCGGCTGCTGCGGCTTTATGCCGACAAGCAGGCACGCCATTTCGGCCTGACCCGCGCCCAATGGGGCGTGCTGGCCAAGCTGGAGCGTACCGAGGGGATGAAGCAGGCAGAAATCGCCGAACTCATGGAGATACAGCCGATCACGCTGACACGGCTGATCGACAAGCTCTGTGACCTCGGCCTGATCGAACGCCGCAGCGACGACAGCGATCGCCGGGTCAACCGCCTCTACCTCACCGAAGCCGCCCGTCCGCTGATGCTGAAACTTGACGGGCTGCGCCGCGACCTCACCGAAACGGCGTTGGCCGGCCTCGATGGCGACGAAGTCCGCCGCCTCGTCGAACAGTTGGAAACGGTCAAGGACAACGTCCGCGCAGCCATCCACGCCGCCGGACCAAATGCCCAGACCGGCACCGCGGATATCCAGACGACCACGCTCAAGGAATCGCATTATGGCTGAACCTGCCCTCAAACTCGCCCCGGGGAGCGCTGCGCCTGACAGCGCAGTGACCTCAGTCCCCGCCACCCCTGGCTTCTTCCGGCGCCATCGCCGCACGCTGCTGCTGCTGGTGTTACCGATCGTCGCGCTGGTCGGCGGCGTCGCCTTCTATCTCAGCGGCGGCCGCTACGTGACCACCGACGATGCCTATGTCGGCGCCCAGAAGGTGCTGATCACGCCGGACATCTCCGGCAAGGTCGAGAAGGTGGTGGTGCGCGAGGGCCAGCACGTCAACGAAGGCGACGTGCTGTTCGAGATCGATCCGGTGCCGTTCCGCCTCGCCGTGCAGCAGGCCAAGGCGACGCTGGACCAGCAGCAGACCACCTATGACAACCTCGTCAGCAACCTGAAGATCTACGGCCAGATGCAGGACCTGATGCAGCAGGGGGCCGACCTGAAGCAGCGCGACGTCGAACGCAAGTCGACGCTGGTCAAAAGCAATTTCGGCTCGCAGCTCGACCTCGACAATGCCGGCTCCGCGCTGGTGACGGCCCGCGCGCAGCTCGAATTGCTGAAGCAGCAACTGTCCACCGCGAAAAACCAGTTGCTGGGCAATCCCGACCTGCCGCTGGAGCAGTTCCCGCCCTACGCCCAGGCCAAGGCGGCGCTGGAGCAGGCGCAGCGCAACCTCGACCACACCGTGCTGCGCGCACCGATGAGCGGCACCGCCACCCAGGTCGATAATATTCAGCTCGGCCGCTTCGTGGCCGCGGGTACGCCGATCCTGAGCGTCATCGACGATTCCAGACCATGGGTCGACGCCAACCTGAAGGAATCCGACTTCACCTATATCGCGGTCGGCCAGAAGGTCGACATCGACGTCGACGCGTTCCCCGACCACGTCTTCAAGGGCACCGTCGGCTCACTGAGCCCGGGTACCGGCGCGCAGTTCGCGATCCTGCCGCCGCAGAACGCCACCGGCAACTTCGTCAAGGTGGTGCAGCGCGTGCCGGTGCGCATCTATCTCGACAATGCCGATCCCGCGGTGAAGAAGCTCAAGGCCGGCATGAGTTCGTACACGTCGATCGACACCAATCATCACCGCTCGCTGGCGGCGCTGTTCGGCATGTCCCCGGCCGTCGCGAAGCAGGACTGATCCGATGACGTCGGCAACTGCACCTTCGTCTGCGCAACCCGGCATGCGCCGGACCATGGTGACGATCTGCGCCATGACCGCGACGATCATGCAGGCGCTCGACACCACCATCGCCAACGTCGCGCTGCCCTATATGCAGGGCTCGCTGTCGGCATCGCAGGACCAGGTCAACTGGGTGCTGACGTCCTACATCGTCGCCGCCGCGATCATGACCGCACCGGTCGGCTGGGTCGCCAACCGCTTCGGCCGCAAGAAGATCTTCATCATCTGCTCCGCCGGCTTCACGATCGCCTCGGTGATGTGCGGCCTCGCCCAGGACATCAGCCAGATGGTGCTGTTCCGGCTGCTGCAGGGCGTGTTCGGCGCGGCTCTGGTGCCGTTGTCGCAAGCCGTCATGCTGGACTCGTACGCGCTACACGAGCGCGCCAAGGCGATGTCGATCTGGGGCATGGGCGTGATGCTCGGCCCGATCATGGGCCCGTCGCTGGGCGCCTGGCTGACCGAAACCTATTCCTGGCACTGGGTGTTCTTCGTCAATATCCCGTTCGGCATCGTCACCGTGGCCGGCCTGCTGGCGTTCATGGACGAAACCAAGACCAACACCGAACTGAAGTTCGACTGGTTCGGCTTCGCTGCCCTGGCCGTCGGCATCGGCGCGATGCAGCTGGCACTCGACCGCGGCGAGCAACTCGGCTGGCTGGAATCCAACGAGATCGTTATCGAGAGCATCGTCGCGATCGTCGGCTTCTATTACTTCTTCGCGCATTCCCTCACCTCGTCGAAGCCATTCATCCAGTTCGCGATCTTCAAGGACAGAAACTTCGTTGGCGGCTGCGTGTTCATGGCGGTGATGGGGCTGGTGCTGTATTCCACCATGGCGCTGGCATCGCCCTATCTGCAGAACGTCATCGGCTATCCGATCCTGACCGCCGGCCTGCTGCTGGCAACAAGAGGCTCCGGCACCTTCGTGGCGATGATGCTGGTCGGCCGCTTTATGAAATACATCGAGGCGCGCACCCTGATCATGTCGGGCATGGCGCTGATGTCGCTGTCGCTGTTCTTCATGACCGGCTGGACCGACCAGACCGGTGTGCGCGAGATCGTCATCATCAGCATCGCCCAGGGTTTCGGCCTCGGCCTGGTGTTCGTGCCGCTCTCGACGGTGGCATTCCTGACGCTGCCCAACCATTTGCGCACCGACGGCACCTCGATGCTCACTTTGCTGCGCAACGTGGCGAGTTCGATCGGCATTTCCATCGTCATCGCGCAGCTTACCTCCGGCACCCGCGTGGCGCATGCCGTATTGTCCGAGCACATCACGCCGTTCAACAACGCACTCCAGATGCCGGGCGTTCGCGACCTGCTCGACCTGACCACCGATGCGGGCCGCGCGTTGGCCGACGCCATCGTCACCGTGCAGGCACAGATCATCGCCTTCGGTCTCGACTACCAGCTGGTGATGCTGGTGACGCTGGGCGCCATTCCGCTGGCGCTGATGATCGGTTCGTCGAAGGCCGCGCTGCGCGCGCAGTCGAAGGCGCCCAGCGATCATGCCGCGGTGATGGACTAGGCGGCCGCGCTCACGGTCGCGGCTTCGGCACCACCAGCGCATCGACGATGGTGACGCCGTCGCCCAGGGCATGCACCAGCACCGGGTTGATCTCGATCTCCGCGATATCGTCTTTGCAGCTTGCCGCAATCCGCGAAAGCTGGGCGATCAGCGCGGCCAGCGCCGGCACGTCGGCCTTCGGCGCGCCGCGAAAGCCGTCGAGCAGGGATGCGGCTTTCAATTCACCAAGCATCAACGTGGCTTCAATCGCCCCGACCGGCGCCGGGCGATATACCACATCCCTGAACAGTTCGGCGGTGACGCCACCGAGACCAACCATGACCATCGGTCCGAAAGTGGCGTCCGTCAGGGTGCCTACAATGATCTCGACGCCCTTGCCGGCCATCGGCCCGAGCAGCACGCCCTGGATCGTCGCATCGGGCCGGTGCCGGCGCGCATTGGCCAGCAGCGCGTCATAGGCCGCGAAGGCGGCGTCTTCCGTGGCGACGTTGACGCGCACGCCGCCGACCTCGCTCTTGTGCGGAATGTCACGCGACTGGATCTTCAGCACCAGCGGAAAGCCCAGCCTGGCGATCTCGCCGTCGAGCAGGCGTTTTTCCTTCACCAGGATCTCGTCCGGCAACTCAACCCCGGCAGCGCGCAGCAGCGCCTTGCTGTCATACTCGGACAGCGTTGCCGATGTCAGATGCGCGGACAGGTCAGGCAGGACGACCGGTGGCATCTCCACCGGCGGCGCCAGCCTGAAACGCGCGCGCGCCGCCATCTGGCGCAGCGCCACCGCGAGATGCGTCAGGCCGGACAGCACCACCACGCCGGAGGCCGCGAGACCCGTGCGGGCGAAATTCGATGGTAGCGTGTAGGACCAGAACACGATCGTCTTGCGTTTGGTCTCGATCACCGGCTGCAGCTCCGGCTGCTTGAACGGCATGCGGGTCTCGCTCGACAGCGAGATCACCACCAGGATGGCATCGACCTCGTCGGATTCGTCGAGCAGTTCGATGGTCTTCTGCAAACCGCCGCTGTGCACCGCCTGGGCGGTGATATCGATCGGATTGCGCGGCGAACCATAGGCGGGAATGAGGCCACGGATGGCCGCCTGCAGCGGCGCCGACAGTTCCGGCACCTGCAGCCCCTGCGCCGCGAGCGCGTCGGCGCCCCATATGCCCGCGCCGCCGGACACGGTGACCACGGCAACGCGGTCGCCCTTCGGTAGCGGCGTCGAGGTCAGCATCGCTGCGATGGTGACGGCCTCGTCGAGGTCGTTGGAGACGATGAAGCCATATTTGGCGAACACGGTATCATAGGCCGCGGACCAGCCCGCCATGCTGGCGGTAGGCGACGCCGCGGCGCGCCCGCCAGCATGGCG
>LNAP01007303.1_pt1 | contig 11086 bp, 8 predicted proteins | sample 602601 | NCBI WGS metagenome assembly LNAP01 (sample SAMN02440304, study PRJNA202911) | soil metagenome | biome: Subtropical and temperate rainforests or woodlands; isolation source: soil samples (1 kg each in a 20% v/v slurry with milli Q water) were... ...
CTCCAGGCGCAGGTCGCGCATCAGGTCGACGTAGGCCATGTACTGCGCCGCCACTTCGGCCACCGGGATGTCCAGGATGTCCAGGTTCTGGCGCCGGATCAGCCACAGCAGGAAATCGAGCGGCCCCTCGAAGGCATCCAGGAACACCTCCAGCGCGTCCGGAGGGATGTAGAGGTCTTCCGGCAGGCGCGTCAGGCGCTCGCCGTGCACGCGGGCGAGGGGCAGTTCCTGCTGCGCCGGCGCTGCGGCCGTGTCGGTGTCGGCGCTCAGCGGTAGCCCAGCCCCATGACCTGGCGCACCTCGTCCAGGGTCTCGCGAGCGTGCTCGCGGGCCTGCTCGCAGCCGCCAGCGATGATCTCGCGCACCAGGCCGGGGTCGTCCTCGAACGGCCGCGCACGTTCGCGAAACAACGAAAGCTCGGCTTGCACCGCATCGACCAGGGGCTTCTTGCAGTCAAGACAGCCGATGCCGGCGCTGCGGCAGCCTTCCTGTACCCAGGCGCGTTGCGCGTCGTCCGAGTACACCTGATGCAGGCTCCAGACTGGGCACTTTTCAGGATCGCCGGGGTCGCTGCGGCGCACGCGCGCCGGGTCGGTAGGCATGGTGCGCAATTTTTGCGCCACCGCGTCCGGATCCTCGCGCAGGCCGATGGCGTTGCCGTAGGACTTGGACATCTTGCGCCCGTCCAGGCCCGGCATGCGGGCGGTTGCGGTCAGCAGCGGCTGCGGTTCGGGCAGCACGATGATGCCGCTGCCTTCCAGGTTGCCCAGCAGGCGCTCGCGGTCACCGATGCTGATGTTGGCCTGGCCACGGATCAGCGCCTGCGCCACGGCCAGCGCTTCCTGGTCGCCGCGTTCCTGATAGGCGCGGCGGTTGTCCTCGTACAGCTGTGCCTGTTTGCGGCCGAGCTTGCGCAGCGCTGCCTGCACGCGGCTCTCGAAATCCACCTCGCGCCCATAAAGATGGTTGAAGCGCCGTGCCACCTCGCGCGTCAGCTCCAGATGCGCCACCTGGTCCTCGCCCACCGGCACCAGGGTCGCCTTGTAGGCCAGGATGTCGGCGCCCTGCAGCAGCGGGTAGCCAAGAAAGCCGTATGTGGCCAGATCCTTGTCCCGCAGCTGTTCCTGCTGATCCTTGTAGGTGGGCACCCGTTCGAGCCAGCCCAGCGGCGTGATCATCGACAGCAGCAGGTGCAGTTCGGCGTGCTCCGGCACCCGCGACTGCACGAACAGCACCGCGCTGCCTGGATCGACGCCGGCCGCCAGCCAGTCGACGATCATGTCCTGCGTGTGCTCGGCGACCTGCTGCGGGTGTTCGTAGTCGGTGGTCAGCGCGTGCCAGTCGGCGGCGAAGAAAAAGCAGCGGTGCTGGTGCTGCAGGCGCACCCAGTTCTTCAGCACCCCATGGTAGTGACCCAGGTGCAGGCGCCCGGTCGGGCGCATGCCGGACAGGACGCGATCATGAGGCGCGGCCACAGTGTTCAAGCAGACCCTCCCAGGCCAACCAGTGTCAATAGTATTTCGTTGAGCAGGCCGATGGCCGGCTGCAACAGCCGGCCGAGCACGCCGGTCATCAGCAGCGCCAGCACGATCATCAGCCCGTAGGGTTCCAGGGCCGCGAAGCGAGCTGCCTGCCGATTGGGCAGGATACCGGTCAGCACCCGCCCGCCGTCCAGCGGCGGCACCGGCACCAGGTTCAGCACCATCAGGATCAGGTTGATGGCGACGCCGGCCTGGGCCATGAAAAACAGCGGCTGCGCCGCCCACGGCAGCGTGTTCAAAAACGCCACCGACAGGCGCAGCAGCAGCACCCAGCCGATGGCCATGACCAGGTTCGACAGGGGGCCGGCCGCCGCCACGATGGCCATGTCCCGCTTGGGGTTGCCAAGATTGCGGTAGTCGACCGGCACCGGCTTGGCCCAACCGAACGCAGCAGCAGCATGACCAGCGGCACCAGCACGGTACCGATCGGGTCGATGTGCCGGAGCGGATTCAGCGTCAGGCGGCCCAGCATCTGCGCCGTGCGGTCGCCCAGGCGCCGCGCGACGTAGCCATGCGCCACCTCGTGCACGGTGATGGCGAACAGGACCGGCAGGGCCCAGATGGCGATTTTTTGCGGCAGGGAGAAATCGAGCATGGTGGCGCCGTGGGAAAGGCGCGTGGGCGCCGGAGTGTCTCAGCGGCCCTGGTAGTGGCCGGGACGCTTCTCGAAGAAGGCCGCCAGCGCCTCGGCGTGATCGTCGGTGCCGTGGCAGGCCGCCTGCAGCGCCGCGCTGTAATCCAGGAAGTGTTTCAGGTCCATGGCCTGGCCGGCGCGCAGCAGGCGCTTGGCCAGGCGCAGCGCCTGCGGCGGCTTGCCGGCGATCTGCGCGGCCAGTTGCCGGGCCCGCGCCATCAGGTCGGCCGGCGGCAGCACTTCGAGCACGATGCCCAGGCGCAGCGCCTCGTCGGCATCCACCAGGCGGCCGGTGAAGGTCAGTTCCGCCGCCCGCTGGTGGCCGAGCGCGCGCGGCAGAAACCACGCTCCGCCGTCGCCCGGGATGATGCCCAGGTTCAGAAAGGTCTCGCCAAAGCGCGCCGTGGTCGATGCCAGGCGCAGGTCGCACATCATGGCGACGTCGAAGCCCGCGCCGACCGCCGCGCCGTTCACGGCGGCGATCACCGGTACTTCGAGTTCGTACAGCGCCAGCGGAATGCGCTGGATGCCCAGGCGATAGGACTGCTGGATGTCCATGGCGCTGCCGGCGAAGATGCCGTCCTTGGCCTGCATCTTCTTGACGTTGCCGCCCGACGAGAAGGCCTCGCCAGCGCCGGTCACGATCAGCACCGAGATGTCCGGCCGGGTCGGGATGGCCGACAGCACCGACACGATCTCGTCGATCATGCCCTCGTCGCTGATGGCGTTGCGCGTGGCCGGCTGGTTGAAGGTGAGGGTGGCGACGCGCTCGGCAACCTCGAAACTGACGTGCTGGTAGCTCATGAACGATCCGGGTGGATTACAGCGTGCAGCGGCCGGCGTCGACCACGTGCGCAGCAATGCGCTGGCGCAGCGCCATCACGTCGGCGGCCGGCCGGGTCACGGTGGGGGTGGCGATGCCAAGGTGCGTGGCCGCCTCGGCGGCCAGTTGCGCCACCTGCGCGGCGGCCTGCGCCAGCACCAGCTGCGCCACGTCCTCGTGCACCGGCTGGCGGTGTGGGTGGTAGGCCACGCGCAGCGCGGTCGACTCGGCCAGATAGATGGCCGTCATCATGTCGGCCAGGTGCGCCATCAGTTCCTGGTCTACATCGAAGCCCTTGCCGCTGCCGTGTTTTTCCAGGGCCGCGCTGAAACAGCGGGCATGGGCCAGTTTCAGACTGGCCAACAGGTCGTCCCCGGCGCTGCCGGTCAGGCCCAGTTCGCCGGCACCGAGCTTTTTCAGCAGCGTGCGCGGCATGACGATGCGGTTGATCTCGTTGGTGCCCTCGTAGATGCGGGCGATGCGCGCGTCGCGCAGGTACTTGGCCGCCGGGTATTCCTCCAGAAAGCCGTAGCCGCCGAACATCTGCAGCGACTCGTCGGCCACCCGGCCCAGCAGTTCCGAGCCGGCGATCTTGGCGATCGAGCATTCCAGTGCGAAATCCTGCAGCGCCGCCAGCTTGGCCTCGCTGCTGCGCCCGCCGGCGTTGGTCAGCGCGTCGATGGCGCCGCCGGCGCGGTAGATGGCGCTCTCGACGGCGTAGATGTCGGCCGCCGCCTGGCCGATCTTGCGCCGGATCATGCCGAAGTCGGCGATGCGCTGGCCGAACTGCTTGCGCCCGGTCGCGTAGTCGAGCGCCGCATCGAGCGCGCATTTGGCGCTGCCCAGCGCCGTGCCGCCCAGCTTGTAGCGGCCGTTGTTCAGGATGTTGAAGGCGATCACGTGCCCGCGGCCGATCTGCCCCAGCACGTGCTCGCGCGGGATGCGCGCGTCCTGCAGGATGACCTGGCACGTGGATGAGCCGTGCATGCCGAGCTTGTGTTCCTCGGCGCCCAGGCTCACGCCCGGCGCGTCGAAAGGCACGATGAAGCAGGTGAAGCCGCTGGCGCCGTCCACCTCGCCCTGCACCTTGGCGAACACGAAGCCGACGTCGGCGATGCCGGCGTTGGTGATGAACTGCTTGGTGCCGGTCAGGCGCCAATCGTTGCCGTCCAGCACGGCCGTGGTGCGCGCGGCCAGTGCGTCGGAGCCGGAGCCCGGCTCGGTCAGGCAGTAGCAGCCGCGAAGTTCGCCGCTGGCGAAGCCGGGCAGCCAGGCAGCCTTTTGCGCGTCCGTTCCGAACAGCGCCACCGGCAGTGAGCCGATGCCGTTTTGCACCATCAGCGTCAGCATGAAGGACTGCTCGCGGCCGGTGCTCTCGAGCACCCGCATCGACACCGGCAGCGGCAGGTCGAGGCCACCGTACTGCTCGGGCAGGTCGAGCATGGTCAGGCCAAGTTCGGACGCCTGCTGCATCAGGCCCGCCAGCACGCCGGGCGTCTTGGCCTCGATGTCGGCCAGCCTGGGCCACACCTGCTCGTCGCAAAAGCGCCGCGCGGTATCGAACAGCGCCTGATCCTCGGCGCTGAAGTGCTCGGGCGTGAAGGTCGCGCCCGGCGCCTGCGCCGGGTCCAGGAAGGTGCCGCCGTGTGTGTCGCTCACGAAGAATCTCGCATCAAGTCTTATAGGATGCTGTGCAGCTTGGGATTTTTTTACTGCCGACGCGCCTCATAAACCCCACGACCGGAATACGCAGCGACGCCGAGCAACTCGAAGATCCCACCAATTGTTGTGTAGTTACAACCACCTTCCTTTGCGCAGCTAGAGAGGTGTTTATCAAACCATGCCCGATTGAATTCGCCAGAACTTTGCAACTGGGAAAATGCCTTCTCAAAGTCCGACTCGGTAACGCCTTTTTGGTAGGGTTTGCTCGGGTCGTTATGATTCGGGATGAGATACACCAAGGCGGCTTCTCCCCTTCGCCGCCCCCAGGCTTTAACAACGAAATCCGCCTTTGCTTGAGGTTTCGGGAGCACAGTTCCCGGGGCAATAGACGTACGAATACGCTGCACAATCATCACCTTAACCCCTCACGGACCAAGCAAAGCTTGCAATTTGTTCAAGAAGTCCAACGCGCATCACTTCGGCGCCAGCCGGATGGCGCCGTCCAGGCGGATGGTCTCGCCGTTCAGCAGCACGTTCTCGACGATGGCCTGCACCAGCGCCGCGTACTCGGCCGGATCGCCCAGGCGCGGCGGAAACGGCACGCTGGCGCCCAGGCTCTGCTGCACGGATTCGGGCAGCGATTCTAGCATCGGGGTCCGAAACAGCCCCGGCGCGATGCTCATCACGCGGATGCCGTGGCGGGCGAACTCACGCGCCAGCGGCAGCGTCATGCCGACCACGCCGCCCTTGGATGCCGAATACGCGGCCTGGCCGATCTGGCCGTCGAAGGCGGCCACCGAGGCGGTGTTGACGATCACGCCGCGTTCGCCGTCGGCGCGCGGCGCGTTGCCCTGCATGCGCGCGGCGGCCAGGCGCACCAGATTGAAGGTGCCGATCAGGTTGATGCCGATGGTGCGCGCGAACTGCTCCAGCGGCATGGGGCCGGTCTTGCCCAGCGTCAGCCCGGCGCCGACCACCCCGGCGCAGCTGACCGCCAGATCGAGCCCGCCCAGCGCCGCGAGGCCGTCGTCGAGCGCCGCTTCCAGCGCCGCGCCGTCGGTCACGTCGACGGCGCGGAAGCATGCCTGCGGGCCGAGTGCCGCGACGGCCGCGGCGCCGGCGTCGGCATTCACATCCAGCAGCAAGGCCTGCCCACCGGCCGCGATCACCCGTCCGGCCGTGGCCAGACCCAAACCGGATGCGCCGCCGGTGACGACGGCACGAATACCTTCGAATTGCATGGAGAACCTCAGGGAACGCTTTTTCAGGGCGATGCTGACGCGGCGGCCGGTCGCTTGTCCAGCATCCCCTGCATCGAAGGTGGGGGCAGAAAGTGATGGCTCGCGCCCCGATCGGCGGCGCTGCGCGCGTGGCTGGCCGGATCCGTCAGCGCACTGGCAGGACCGGCCGGCTGCCTTGCACAGCCGGGCCTCGAGCGCCGCCGGCCGCCCTCAGAGCAGGAAGCTCAGGTTCGGCGACTGGATGATGGACTGGTCGATGGCGGCATCGCGCCGGGCGATCCGAAAGCCGTCGCCCGCGATGCGCAGCCGGTCCTTGCGCCGGGCGCCCAGGATGAACGGCACCGGTTCACTGGCACGCACGCGGTAGATCAGCAGGCGACTTTCGACGTCGATCGCGTCCGCCTCGTCGGTTGCCGGGCGGGCGCGGATGTTGGTGACGAAGTAGTTGTAGATGCTGGGCGGGTTCTCGGCCGTGGTGGTGGTCGGGTTGCCCAGCAGGTTGGTGCGCACTTTCAGGCTGACGTGGTTGTCGTCGAAGTAGGGATTGCCGATGCCGACCTGGCGCCGGGTGCCGTGCTCGTAGAACTCCGGGAAGCCGACGCGGTAGTGGATGTCCTCGGCCAGCAGGGCGAACCATTTCACATACTGACGCTGCGACAGCAGGTCGGCTTCGTCGTAATAGAAGTCGCACAGGCGGCGGTAGAGCGCGTCTTCAACGACGCGCGGGGCGGTCTCGGTGCTCACTCGGAACTCTCCAGAAAAAGGCGAGCTGCCGGCCGCATCCGGGCCGGCGGCAATGGTTGGCGACGGATTTCAGCGCGCGCCGGACATGTAGGCGCGCCACTGCAGCAGGTTGTTGAATTCCGTGACCTCGCAGTAGTTCGACGGGTAGGCAACGCCGGGGCCGGCCCAGTCGGCAATCGGCCGGTCGCGGTAGTTCAGCGCCACCTGGAAATTCACGTCCAGGGTGCGCGAGATCTCCCCCTCGCTGCCGCGCTGGATGCCGTGCCAGGCTTCGGCATCGTCCTGATCGAAGGTGCCACCGGCGGTGAAGGTGCGCACGCCGGCCAGCATGGCCTGGTGTTTCAGTGCCTCGCCGGCTTCTTCCTCGGCCAGGAACCAGTTCCAGATTTCGGTGCGGTTCACGGCGATTGGTTGCCAGACGCGGATGGCGAAGAAGTTCACGATCGGCTCGCGCTGCATGTCGAAGCTGACCGGGCCGTAAACCCAAGAGAAATTGGGGAACACCGTGCCGACCGACGCGATGCAGCGCTTGAACAGCTGGAACTGTTCCGGTTTCAGGGTGCGCTCGTACAGCGCGACCAGTTCCGGATCGTGGCCCATCCATTCCGGCATTTCGGCCGGGCCTTGCGTCCAGATGCCGTTGTAGGGGCCGGCCGCCACCGATGGACTGTCGAGCAGCGCCCTGTGGATCATGGCGCGGGCACCGCCGCCACCGGCCAGGGTGGCATCCACGATCGGGCCGTGGACCTTGACCGCGTGCGGACCGTCGGCGCCGAAGTTCAGCGGGCCGAGCTTCCAGTTGTTGGTGGGGCTCCAGCGGTGCGGCAGGCCGAGCACGGTCATGCCCTTGGGCGTGCGGCCGAACATGATGTCCAGGTACCAGCGGGCATCGCCCAGGTGCTCGTCCAGCGACGGTGCGTCGTGATTCCAGGTGGCGAACACCAGGCCGGCGTAGCTGCCCACGCGCGCCTGGCGCAGGTCCAGGCTGCGAAAATCGACCTTGCCGCCGTAGGTGTCGTCCTCGGCGGTTGCCACCAGGGCGCCGCTGGTGCCAAAGACCCAGCCATGATAGGGGCAGGTGAAGCCGCGGCCGTGGCCGCTGTCGGTGCGGCACACCAGGGTGCCGCGGTGGGTGCAGCTGTTCAGCAGCACGCGCACCCGGCCCTTGTCGTCGCGCACCAGGATGACCGGGTCATTACCCATCTTGCGGGTGACGTAATCGCCGTTTCTCGGAATTTCCGACTCGTGGCCGATGTACAGCCAGGTGCGCGTGAAGATGCGCTGCAGCTCCAGGCGAAACAGGTTCTCGTCGGTAAAGATCAGGCGGCTGGCGGTGGCGTTCTCGACGTCCACCAGGCGCTCGATTTCAGACGGTTGCCATCCTTGTTCGATCTGCATGGGTCATTCCTCCGTGAATTGACTGGTGCATCACCGGGTCTGAACGACCGTTCGGCTTTGGCTATTGTTCATCAGCGCAGCGTGCGGATGCAAACGGGCGAACGGCTTGCCGCCCGGCCGGCTGCGCTGCCTGTCAGGCGCCACCGGGATCGTCATCCGCCCGGCCGCCGATGGTCTGCGCGGCCTGCGCCGACACGCTGCGCAGGTGCACGTCCCGTTGCGGGAAGGGGATTTCGATGCCGGCCTCGCGCAGCGCCTGGTGGATGGCCATGTGCAACTCGTGCTGGGCCGGAATCGAATCCTGCAGCGTGCGCACATAGGCGCGGACCTCGAATTCCAGCGCACTGTCGCCGAAACGGGTGAACAACACCTGCGGCGCCGGTTCGCGCGTCAACCTCGGGTTGGCGTGCACCACGTCCAGCAGTATCTGCTGCGCCACGGCCGGATCGGCACCGTAGGCGATGCCGACCTTGACCACCACGCGCAGCACCTGGTCGGACAGGGTCCAGTTGACGAACTGCTCGGTGATGAAGGTCTTGTTCGGGACGATCAGTTCCTTGCGGTCGAAGTCGGTGATGGTGGTGGCGCGGATGCGGATGCGCGCCACATTGCCGCTGACGCCGCCCACGGTGACGATGTCGCCGACCCGAAACGGCCGCTCGGCCAGAATGATCAGACCGGAGATGAAGTTGGCGATGATCTCCTGCAGGCCAAAGCCGATGCCCACGCCCAGTGCCGCCACCAGCCACTGCGCCTTGGCCCATTCCACGCCCAGCAGGTTGACCGCCACCAGCACACCGACCGTGACGATGACGTAGCGGGTGATGGTGATGGCGGCGTAACGGGCGCCGGCATCCATGTCGAGGCGCTGCAGGACGGCGATTTCCAGCACCCCCGGCAGGTTTCGCGAAGCGAACACCGTCATGGCCGAAATGCCGGCCGCCAGCAGCAGGCTCAACAGGGTGACGACGCCGGAGGCAGCGCCGGCCTCGTCACCCAGCCGGTAGCGCCACAGCACGATCTGGTCGAGCGACTGCAGGGCCGGCAGCAGGTCTGCCCACACCCACAGCAGCACGCCCGCGATTGCCAGCGACAGAACGAAACCCAGCAGGCTGCGTGCCTGTTCGTCCACCGCCTCGATGTCGAGCACGTCGGCGGGTTCCTCTTCACCGTCCATTGCGAAGCCCGCGCTCAGCGCCTGCTTCAGGCGCAGGCGGCGCTGTGCCACCGCCAGTGCGCGCAGCACCAGGTAGTACACCAGCAGCAGGCCCAGCAGCCACCAGCCGGTCTGCACGGCCCGCCCCTGCAGCTGCAGGGCCGCGTAATAGAAACCGAGCGTGGCGAGCACTGCCGGTAGCAGTGGGCTGGCCGCCGCCAACGGATGCCACACCCGGCGCCAGCGCCCCAGCCAGCTGCTCTGCCGCGACGCCAGGTACGCCGCCGGGGCGCCCCGCTGCGGATGCAGCGTGCGCCACAGAAACGCCGCCAGTGCCACCGAGAACACGACGAAGGCCAGCCGCCCGACGGTGGCGCGCGTGGCGGCCTGCCCGAGGCGCTCGGTAAAGACCACCAGCAGGCCGGCCGGCACCACCACCAGGCGCAGACGCGCCACCTGCCGGCGCAGAATCTGCCGTGCCTGGGCCTGCCACTGATAGTGCGCTTCCAGCACCCCGCCTTGGCGGGCAATTTCCCGGATGAAGCCGAGCACGAACACCGCCGGCGCCATGCCCGACAGCGCGCCTGCACTGGCATCGACGAACGAAGCATCCGGCGCGTCGGAGGCCAGCAGGCGACCGAGTAGATACATCAACAACGGTCCGGGCAGCACGCGCAGGGCGGCGTAAACAAGCGCCAGTGCCGTGAACCAGGCACTGTCGCGATGAATGTCCATCAGGCGCACGGCATCGGCCTGTTGCCGGTGTTGCAGGCGACCTCGCAAGGCGAACAGGACCAGCGGCAGCAGCAACCCGAGCGCCGCCAGCGGCCGGGCGACAAGCACGGTGACCAGCGCCGCCGGCAGTTCGGCCCAGCGCGCCGGCTGCAGCAACTCGTGCAGGGCTGCTGGCCAGGCCCGCAGCCAGGCCGGGCCGAGCGGATCGACATCCGGTATCCACAGCAACCGCCGGTCGAGCAGGCTGGCGTAGTTCTGCGCCACTTGCAGTAACTGCTGCTGGCGCCGATCAAGCTCGCTGAGCAGGGCGATGCGCCGGGCGTAGGCATCGTCGAGCCGCCCCATCAGGTCGGCCTGTGCACGCAGCAGGTTGCCCAGCTGCTGCTGCAGCGCGCTGCGCTGCGCCTCGTCGAGCGCCGGTTGGCGCTGCTGCACAAGTTCGCCCGCGCGCTGGTAGGGCAGGCCTAGCTCGCGCCTCTGCTCGCCCAGACGCAACTGGCGCAGGCGTGCTTCGCCGATGTCGCGGTTGCGCACGGCGGCCTCGCGCCGGTAGTCCTGCGGACGCGGCAGGCGCTGGCGCCGATCATGCAATGCCTGCGCCAGGGCGCCGCTGAGCTCGGCCAGATCGAGCTGCGCCTGGGTTGCGCGGTACAGGGTCTCGACCTCGACCTGGCGCGCCCGGGTCTGTTCGATGGCGGCCCCGGTGACATCATCCGCCTGCAGTACGCCAGCCAGCTCGCGGGTCAGTTCCGCCTGCTGGGCAGCCGCTTCGCGGATCAGTGGATCGGCGTCGGCGGTGCCTGCCACCAGCGCCTCGGCGTCGGCCAGTTCCTGGCGCGCCAGTGCCTGGCGCGCCCCGCTCAGGCGCGCCGACAGGACCGTGACGTGATCCTCCAGGGCCGCGGCCCGACGTTCGGCGGCATCGCGTTCGGCCTGCGCCAGTTCACGCCGTATTTCTACCGTGCGCAGCTGCTCTTCGCGCAGGGCGATGCCGGCCAGCAGCGCGGCGCGCCGGGCGGCGCGGGCCAGTGCCTGTGCCTCGGCCAGCGCTTCGCCACCGGCTTGCGGAATCGTCTCCGGAGTGTCCAGTGCCTGCAGCTCGGCGCGTGCCTGTGCCAGCTCCGGTTGCAGCGTGATCGGCGCCTGCGTGAG
>LNAP01003886.1_pt1 | contig 11081 bp, 10 predicted proteins | sample 602601 | NCBI WGS metagenome assembly LNAP01 (sample SAMN02440304, study PRJNA202911) | soil metagenome | biome: Subtropical and temperate rainforests or woodlands; isolation source: soil samples (1 kg each in a 20% v/v slurry with milli Q water) were... ...
ATCAGCGGCCAGAACAGCCTGCTCAAGGGCGCGGTATTGGGCGATGTGAAGGTTGACGGCAATCTGCTCGATATCAAAACCTTCCTCGGCTGTTTTGACTTTGCCGATAGCCCAATCAACCTGACGCTGCGCTAAGCCACGCCAAACAAAAGTGCGGAGCTTAGCGATAGCTCTGAATGTAGGTTGGGTTGAGCACAGCGAAGCCCAACATAGGCCGCACCGTGATGTGTTGGCCCTATGTTGGGCTTCGCCTTTGGCTAAACCCAACCTACGATCGCGTTTGGAGTTTCCATGCACTTGATGTCTTTCCTCAAAGGCGCCCTGGCCATGTTTTGGCTGATGGCGCTGCTTAACATCATCTACCCCTTCGGCGAACCGCTGCACCGGCCATTGCTGCTGGTAACCGGCTTGTTGCTGCTGGCTCATGTGGGCGAGGCGCTGCTGTTTAACGCGCGTCTGAAACGCCAAGCCTATCCCTGGCTGGAAAGGGCGCAGGTGCTGTTGTTTGGGTTTTTGCATGTGCGTGGGCTGGCGCGTTAAAAGCGGCCCTCACCCCCAGCCCCTCTCCCGCAAGCGGGAGAGGGGAGCTCTACCGTGGTGGCTGATACAGCTCTGCAACCCAACACCAATCATTCCCTTCGCCCCAGCTGGGAGAGGGGAGAGGGTTAGGGTGAGGGGGAGCAGCACACGCCGATCTATAACTTGCCATCCGCCGCTACCCGCATAAACGCCGGGTCAAAACGCAGTTTGATATTCGCCGGGCTGCCCACCACTACGCCGTTGGCGAACGACATGCCAATGCTCTGCGCACTGGTGGCTTTGCCGAGCATGCCGTGGCTAAAGGCAAACGCCGCGAGCTTTTCCATGGCTGCCGGTAGGGCTGGGTTTTCGGCAAAGGCTACGGCACCCCGTGCGGAGTAAAACGAGCGGGCTTTACCCAGTTGGTCCTGGTAGGCCTGCAACTCCATGCCAGCGCCTTTGGCAACGCCGGCAAGGGTGGCCGCGCCTTTGTCGTCGGCGGCGCTCATGCGTTTCATGATGTCAAACCAGGCGCCGGTCAGGGCGCGCCCCAGGGCCGGGTTTTCGCGCAGGGTGTCGCTGTTGACCGCGAGCATATGGATGATTTCGCCGGGAATGCGGTGCGAGCTAAATACCTGAGTGCTGTCACCTTTGGCCTGGAGCTGCGTCAGGGTTGGATTCCAGGTCGCCACCGCCGCGCTGTTGCTTGCGGCTAGATCGGCGGCGGCAACCGGCACCACCGTTACGTCTTCCTCAGTCAGTTGCACCGACGCCAGGGCGCGCACCAGTAGGTAATGCGCCACCGAGTTTTTTACCAGTTGCACCTCCTGGCCCTTGAGGTCTTGCACACGCACGTTTTTGCCGCGCAGCAAGATGCCGTCATTGCCCGCAGAGAAGTCGCCAATGATTAGCGCCGTGGTGTCGATGCCAGCGGCAGCGGGGAGGGTCAAGGCGTCGAGATTGTTCATGGTGCAGCCATCGAACTGGCCGGCGGTGTATTGCTTCACCGCATCGAGGGTGTCGTCGACGCGCACCAGCTCAATGCTGATGTCGTATTTTTTTGCCCACTTGTCGACGATCCGTTGTTGCGCCGCATAGCCCCACGGCAACCAGCCGGCATAGCTGCTCCAGCACACCCGGAAGTGGTCACGGGCCTGGACGCTGGTGCTGCCACAGAGGGCAGCCAGCAACAGGAGGGCGGCGGCCAGGGAGTGGGGTGTACGCATAAATGGCTCCAGCAAACGAAAAAAGGCGCTGGTAGGGCCAGCGCCGCGAGCTTATCCCAGTGCCTGCGCGCGCGTTGAGTGCAACGCCAAAATTGAGAACCGTGCTTAGCTCTATGAGCAAAAGCGCAATCCAGCACAGCGGTGCAATGCACGGTCACATTCACGGCGGATAGTATTTCCAGGCGAGGGCGCTTGCGGCGCCTTCTTCCCGATGGCAATGGACACTTCAGGAGACATCCATGAGCACTTTCGTAACCCAAGACGGCACCGAGATTTACTACAAGGATTGGGGCAGCGGTAAACCCGTGTTGTTTAGCCATGGCTGGCCGCTCGACGCCGATATGTGGGAATACCAGATGGAGTATTTGAGCGCCCGTGGCTACCGCACGATCGCCTTCGACCGCCGTGGTTTTGGCCGTTCCAGCCAACCGTGGAACGGTTACGACTACAACACCTTTGCCGACGATATCGCCCAACTGATTGAGCACCTGGATCTTAAGGAAATCACCTTGGTGGGCTTCTCCATGGGCGGCGGCGATGTCAGCCGCTACATCGGTAAATATGGCACCGCGCGCGTGGCCAAGCTGGTGCTGCTGGGCGCGGTAACGCCGATCTTCGGCAAAACCGCCGACTTTCCCGAAGGTGTTGATGGCGCCGTATTCGACGGCATCAAAGCTGGCCTGCTGAAAGACCGCGCGCAATTTATCGCCGACTTCGCCGCGCCGTTTTACGGCACCAACCAGGGCCAAGTCGTCTCCGAAGGCGTGCTAACGCAAACGCTGAATATCGCCTTGTTGGCGTCGCTTAAAGGCACCGTGGATTGCGTCACCGCCTTCGCCGACACCGACTTCCGCCCGGACATGGCCAAGATCGACGTACCCACCCTGGTGATCCATGGCGACGGCGACCAGATCGTACCGTTCGAGACGACTGGCAAGCTGGCGGCGCAGATGATCAAAGGCGCCCAATTGAAGGTTTACCAAGGCGCCCCACACGGCTTTGCGGTGACCCATGCGCAGGCGTTGAACGAAGATTTGCTGAGCTTTATTGCCGGCTAAGGTGCTGGCTGCAGCGAATGCCCCGTTGGCGTATTCGCTGCAGCCCCCATTTCACGCCCTGAACCGCACAACCGCACCGCTGCTTTCGTCTGGGCTAATCAGGCCGTGCCTATAACTGCCTGTACTGGGTTTGAGGTACAACGTCTCTCCCTTCAAGGAAGAGCGACATCATGGCATTCGATTGGCACGCAGACCCCATCACCTCCAATACCCCCTTAGACAAACACTACCGAGCCACGCAAAACGTGCGGCGCTTTTTGACTGCCCAGTGCGGCCCCACTTTCAAACTCAACCGTGAATTTATGGCCTGGGTACGCAGTGGTACGCCGAAAACCATGGGCGAAGTGGCGGCCGAGTGGACGCGGCGGCACGGCAAGGTCTAAGCCAAACCGATGCGCAAACCGGCTTGCCACTCTTCCTCTGGGGCGTGCTTGAGGCAGAATAGGCCCTTGCAACGGGGCCACCCGTTCAGCCTATTGCCGACTGCCAACACAAAGAGGCCAGCATGATTGAAGTCACCGAGGTTGCCATTGCCGACCTGCGCGCCGCACTCGAAGCCGGGCGCACCACCGCGGTAGAACTGGTGCAGGCCTACCTGGCACGAATTGATGCCTACGACGGCGCCGACACACCCACCGCCCTTAACGCTGTGGTGGTACGCAACCCCGATGCATTGAAAGAAGCCGAAGCCGCCGATGCCCGTCGCGCCCGTGGCGAGGTGCTGGGGCCGCTGGATGGCATTCCCTATACCGCCAAAGACAGCTACTTGGTCAAAGGCCTGACTGCCGCCTCCGGTAGCCCGGCGTTCGTCAACCTGGTCGCCCAGCGCGACGCCTTCACCATCGAACGTCTGCGCGCAGCGGGGGCCATCTGCCTGGGTAAAACCAATATGCCGCCAATGGCCAATGGCGGTATGCAGCGCGGCGTTTATGGCCGTGCCGAAAGCCCGTACAACGCCGCATACCTGACCGCGCCATTCGCGTCGGGCTCATCCAATGGCGCCGGCACCGCCACGGCCGCCAGCTTTGCCGCGTTTGGGCTGGCCGAAGAAACCTGGTCCAGCGGCCGTGGCCCGGCCTCCAACAATGGCCTGTGCGCTTATACGCCGTCGCGCGGGGTGATTTCGGTACGCGGCAACTGGCCGCTGACGCCGACCATGGATGTGGTCGTGCCCTATGCCCGCACCATGGCCGACCTGCTGGAAGTGCTTGAGCAAGTGGTCGCCGAAGACCCCGACACCCGCGGCGACCTTTGGCGTCTGCAACCGTGGGTGCCGATCCCCAGCGTGGCCTCGGTGCGCCCCGCGTCCTATCTGCAACTGGCCGCCAAGCCCGCCGAGTTGGCCGGCAAGCGCCTGGGTGTGCCGCGTATGTTTATCAACGCCGACCCGGATGCCGGCACCAGTGAGCACCCAGGTATCGGTGGCCCCACTGGCCAGCGCATCATTACCCGCGCCTCGGTAATCGACCTTTGGCAGCAAGCGCGGCAAGCGCTTGAGGCGGCCGGTGCCGAAGTGATCGAAGTGGACTTTCCGCTGGTCTCTAACTGCGAAGGTGATCGCCCCGGCGCGCCGACCGTATTCAACCGTGGCCTGGTCTCGCCCGAGTTCCTCCACCACGAACTCTGGGACTTATCGGCATGGGCCTTTGACGATTTTCTGCAAGCCAACGGCGACCCCACGCTCAACCGCCTGGTGGATGTCGACGGCCTGAAAATCTTCCCCCACGACCCCGGCACCTTGCCTAACCGTGAGGGCGACCTGGCCGCCGGTATGGACGAATACGTACGCATGGCTGAACGCGGCATTACGCCGTGGCAGCAGATACCGACGCTGCCCGATGGCCTGCGCGGGCTTGAGCAAACCCGGCGTATCGACCTGGAAGACTGGATGGACGGCCTGGGCCTGCATGCTGTGCTGTTCCCCACCGTCGCCGACGTGGGCCCGGCGGATGCCGACGTTAATCCGCTGTCGGCTGATATCGCTTGGAGCAACGGCGTGTGGGTGGCCAACGGCAACCTCGCTATTCGCCACCTGGGCGTGCCGACCGTTACCGTGCCGATGGGGGTGATGGCGGACATTGGTATGCCGGTTGGGCTGACGTTTGCCGGACGCGCCTATGACGACTCGAGCTTGCTGCGCCTGGCCGCCGCCTATGAAGCCACCGGTAGCAAGCGGCAGATTCCAGTGCGTACACCCGCGTTGGCGCGCTAACATCTTGCGCCTCCACCCGATACGGTAAACCGCAGCGTGAGCACGCAGATCATCACCAAAGAGGGTAACGAAGCGCTAAAGCAAGAGCTCGATTACCTGTGGCGGGTCAAACGCCCCGACACCACGCAGAAGGTCACCTGGGCCGCGTCCCTGGGGGATCGCAGCGAAAACGCCGACTACCAGTACAACAAAAAACTGCTGCGCGAAATCGACCGCCGCGTGCGCTATTTGCGCAAGCGCCTGGAAGATATGCGCGTGGTGGAATACGGCCCGGAACAGGAAGGCCGGGTGTTTTTTGGTGCCTGGGTGGAAATCGAAAACGAAGAGGGCGACACCAAGCGCTTTCGCATCGTTGGCTACGACGAGATTCATGGCCGCAACGACTACATCTCCATCGACTCGCCGATGGCCCGGGCGCTGTTGAAGAAGGAAGTGGGCGACGAATTTATGGTCGTCACCCCGGAAGGGGAGAAGTGGTGGTGGGTGAATGTGATTGAGTACGTGAAGCCCGAATAAACGCCCCTCGCCTAGCCGACCGCCGCCAAACCTCGCCCGTAAGCGGGAGAGGAGAGGGAGCTTGACCGGGTCGTCGCGGCGAGCAGCCATCAGTTCCCCTCTCCCGCTTGCGGGAGAGGGGCTAGGGGAGAGGGCTCGCGTTTACTCGGTTAGCCCTCTCGCAACACCGTCAGCGGGCTGGCATTCAACGCACGGCGTGTGCCAATCACCCCTGCCGTGCCCACCAACAACGCGCCAATCAGCGGCAGCACCAACAACCACGGATGCGGCGTCCAGGCCATATCAAAGGCAAAGCGGTACAGCAGAAAGCTCACCAGCTCGCTACCCAGCGCGGCCAGCAAGCCACTCGCCGCACCCAGCACGCCAAACTCGGCCAAGCGCGCCCGTTGCAGCACTTTGCGTTCCGCGCCCAAGGCACGCAGTAACGCACCTTGGCGAATGCGCTCGTCGAGGGTCGCTTGCAGGCCGGCAAACAGCACGGTCAGGCCAGCAGCCAGCACAAACAACAGCACGTACTCCACCGCCAACGTCACCTGGGCAAGAATGCTGCGCAGCTGGGCGAGAATCGCCTCGATCTGCAGCAGGGTCACCGCCGGGAAGGCGCGCGACAGTTCCACCAACTGCCGCTCTTGCTGCGGCGGCAGGTAGAAACTGGTCAGGTAGGTGACGGGCAGATCCTGCAAGGTGCCGGGCTCGAAAACCATATAGAAGTTGGGCTGGAAGGTATCCCAATCCACCTCGCGCAGGCTGGTGACCTGGGCTTCGCGGTTAAGGCCGCCGACGCTAAAGCTCAGGCGGTCACCGAGTTTCACTTTGAGGCTTTCGGCCAGTTTGCTTTCGATGGATACGCCCGGCAGCTCGGCGTTTTTCGTCGGCCCCCACCAACTGCCGGCCACCAGCTTGTTGCCTACTGGCATATCGGCGGCCCAGGTCAGGCTGAGGTCGCGGCGTACGGCGCGGTCGCCGGTGGAGTCTTTGCTGACCACCTCTTTCACGGCCTGGCCGTTGATAGCCACCAGACGGCCCGGCACCACTGGATAGAGCGGCGCTGGGTGCGGGGAAATTTTCGCCAGCTGCGCGGCGAAGCCGTCCTTATCGGCGGGCAACACGTTGAGGGCGAAGTAGTTGGGTGCCTCTTTGGGTAACTGCTGCTGCCAGTTATCCAGCAGCTCGCCACGTAGCAGGGCGATCAGGGCCATGGACAGCAGAATCAAACCAAAGGCCAACGATTGCCCGGCAGCGGCCAACGGATGACGCAGCAACTGGCCCAGGCCCAGACGCATCGGCAATGGCGCACTGGCCAGCAGACGCCGCAACCCTTGCAGGCCAAGCACCAGCGCACCGCCAAGAATCAGCGCCGCCACCAGACCGCCGCCAAGCAGGGCGAGGGTCAGGGCCAGATCGAGGCTCAGGCGCCACATAATCAGCGTCAGCGCGCCCAGCGCGGCGCCGTAGACCAACCACGAGCTCGGCGGCACCGGCATCAAGTCCCGCCGCAGTACACGCAGCGGCGGCACCCGACCTAGCGCGGCCAACGGTGGCAAAGCAAAACCTGCCAGCGCCACCAGGCCCGTGGCCATACCGGCCAGCGCCGGCATCACGCCCCCGCTAGGCACGGTCGCCGGCAGCAAGCCGCCAAGTAGATGAAACAGCCCCACTTGCCCCAGCCAGCCGAGGAGGGCGCCGATGCCACTGGCGAGCAGGCCGAGCATGGCCAATTGCAGGGTGAATACGGTTAACGCTTCCCGGCGCGACAGGCCCAGGCAGCGCAGTAGGGCGCTGGCGTCAAAACGCTTGGCGGCAAAGCGCGCGGCGCATAAGGCCACGGCCACGCCGGCAAGCAACACCGCCGCCAGGCTCGACAGGTTCAGGTAGCGCTCGGCACGCCCCAAGGCTCCGCCCACCTGGCGGTTAGCATCGCGCGCGCCTTCGATTTTCTGGTTGGCCGCGAGTATCGGTTTAAGCGCCTGGCGGTAGCTTTCCAGGTTCTCAGCGCTACCGGTCCACAGTTCGGCATAGCGCACGCGGCTGCCAGGCTGGACGATGCCGGTGGCCGGCAGGTCGTCAAGGTTCATCAACAGGCGCGGAGTCAGGCTGTAGAAGTCGCCGGCGCGGTCGGGCTCATAAGTGAGCACGCGGCTCAGGCGCAGGGTCTTGGCGCCGACATCGACGCTATCGCCCACCTTTACATTTAGCGCCACCAACAGCCGCGCCTCGACCCAGGCTTCACCCGCTGGCGGGCTGCCGCCGGTGGTTTCTTCGCCATAGGGTGCAGGTGCGCTTTTCAGTTGGCCGCGCAGTGGGTACGAGCTGCTGACCGCTTTAACACTGGCCAGTTGAATGCCTTCATCGGCGGCAATCACGCTGGAGAACTCGACGATCTGCGCATGGTTTAACTGGCGTTGTTTACCGGCATCCAGCTGCGCTTGGGTCGCGGGTGAACTGCCGGTAAGCAGCATGTCGGCGCCAAGAAATTCGGTGGCGCGTAGCATCATCGCGGCGTTCAAGCGCGCACTGAAAAAGCCGATGGCGGTGCTGGCGGCCACGGCGATGACCAAGGCAAAAAACAGCACGCGCAGTTCACCGGCGCGGGTGTCGCGGCGCAGTTGGCGCGCCGCCAGGTTCAGCAGGCGAGTAAAGGGTAGGCGCGTCATCACGCCTCCGCGGTCTGCACGATATGCCCGGCTTCCAGGCGGATGCGGCGGTGGCAGCGTTGTGCCAGGCGTTCGTCGTGGGTCACCAGTACCAGGGTGGTGCCGCGCTCTTGGTTGAGCTCGAAGAGCAAGTCGCTGATGTGCTCGCCGGTGTGGGTGTCGAGGTTGCCGGTGGGTTCATCAGCGAACAGCACCGCAGGTTCGGCGGCAAAGGCCCGGGCGATGGCTACGCGTTGTTGCTCGCCGCCGGAGAGCTGGCGCGGGGTGTGGGTCAGGCGTTTGCCCAGGCCGACGCGTTCGAGCAACGTGCGCGCCCGCTCACGGGCGTCGCGATGGCCTTCGAGCTCCAGCGGCAGCATCACGTTCTCCAGCGCGTTAAGGCTGTCGAGCAATTGAAACGACTGGAAAACAAAACCTACATGCTCGGCGCGAATGCGTGCACGCTGGTCTTCGTCGAGTGTGCTCAGGGCATTGCCTGCGAGCGTTATTTCGCCGCTGCTGGGTAGGTCCAGGCCTGCCAACAAGCCCAGTAAGGTGGATTTCCCCGAGCCGGAGGTGCCGACGATGGCAAGGCTATCGCCGCGCAGCAGGTCGAGGGAGAGGTCGTGCAGGATGGTCAAATCGCCTTCCGCGCTAGGAACCACTTTGCTATAAGAATGCTCACAGTCATGGAGATTCCAATGCGTACATGGTGGGTAACCAGTGCCCTGGTGGTAATGCTTTGGGCACAAGGGGCGATGGCGAGCACGGTGCTGGTCGTCGGCGATAGTATCAGCGCCGGTTTAGGCCTGGAAACCAGCCAAGGCTGGGTCAACCTGATGCAAAAGCGCCTGGAAGAGGGCGGTTTTGAGCAGAAAGTAGTCAATGCCTCCATCAGTGGCGACACCAGTGCAGGAGGCCTCGCGCGCCTGCCTGCGCTGCTCTCAGAGCATAAGCCGAGCCTGGTGATCATCGAGCTGGGTGGCAATGATGGGCTGCGTGGACAGCCACCGGCGCAATTGCAACAAAACCTTGCGTCGATGGTGGAGCAGTCACAAAAGGCTGGAGCAAAAGTGCTGCTGCTGGGCATGCGTTTACCGCCCAACTACGGCGAGCGTTACAACAAGGCCTTCGCCGCTGCGTTTAGCAATGTGGCCGCTGAAAAGAAGCTGCCGCTGGTGCCGTTCTTTCTTGAGGGCGTAGGTGGGGTGCCGGAGTTGATGCAGGCAGACGGCATTCATCCGACTGCGGGGGCGCAATCCAGGTTGCTCGAGAATGCCTGGCCGACCATTAAACCTTTGCTCTGAGAGAGCTTTTCCGAGCGCCACCTTTCGGCTAAGGTGGCGGCCGTCTCCAGGAGCCCCGCATGCCGCGCCCCGCTTGGTCTTTACACGCTTACCAACTGATCGAAGCTCGACCTGTTCGCCTGCCGTGAAGTGCGCGTGCATTTAGTGGCTCGGCAATTGGAATTGAGCGGGCATGCTGACCGTACCCTGTGCGGCGGTTTGCTCCCGGCGCACCCCAAGTGGGTAAACCTGGAAAAAGACCTGCTGCGCGACAAACGCTTGTGCCCTGCCTGCTATGCCACCTTGCAGGCGCAGCGCACGGGCGACCGGCCTATGTGGCCTGGCGTCTAGGCCTCCCGGCTTGCCGTACGCGCGTGTACAATCGCGTTTTTTCTCTACTCGCTCACTCAGCCAAGGATCACCGGATGTTGTCGCGCGCTCCTGCAGTCGCCCGTTCCCTGTCACTCGCCGCCTTGTTTGCGGTCGGCCCTGCCGTAGCGCTGGAATTCCCGCTGCCGCCACCGGGCGAGGACATCATTGGCCAGGTTCAGGTCATCACCGCCAAGTACGAAGACACCTTCGCCGACATCGGCGTGGCCAACGATCTGGGCTATCTGGAAATGATCGCCGCCAACCCAGGCGTCGACCCGTGGCTGCCGGGTGTGGGCACACAGATTATTCTGCCAACCCGTTTTGTACTGCCGCCTGGCCCTCGCGAAGGTATCGTCATCAACCTGGCTGAGTACCGCATGTACTACTTCCCCAAAGGCGAGAATGTGGTGCACACCTACCCGCTGGGCATTGGTCGTGAGGGCTGGGGTTCGCCAATCAACCAGACCACCATCACCGCCAAAACCGCCAACCCGGCTTGGTACCCGCCGGCCTCTATCCGCGCTGAACACGCTGCCGATGGTGATCCGCTGCCAACCGTCGTCGCACCCGGGCCGAACAACCCGCTTGGGCCGTTCAAATTCAACCTCGGCCTGCCGGGTTATCTGATTCATGGCTCCAACAAAAAATTCGGCATCGGTATGCGCGTCAGCCATGGCTGCTTCCGCATGCTCAACAACAACGTGCTGGAATTGGCCAAAATGGTGCCGGTGGGCACCAAAGTGCGCATCCTCAACGACCCCTACAAATTTGGCGTAAGCGGCGGCAAGGTCTACCTCGAAGCGCACACCCCGCTGGACGACACCGGCAACCCTTCGGTCGTCGACAAACATACTGCCGTCATCAACGCCCTGCTCAAGCGCGAAGACCTGACCAACAGCTTCAGTCTGGACTGGGAAGTCGTGCGTGATGTGGTGGCCGCGGAAGACGGTTTGCCGGTTGAGATTGCCGTGCCGGGCTCGGTGATGGCCAACACAGTACCGGTTGTGCAGTAAGCATTACCCGCCACAAAAAGCCCGCTGCCGGTTAATCCGCAGCGGGCTTTTTTATGGTCGAGTAGTTGATCTTGTTGGGCCTGCACGCCGACGCGCAGCCGATCGTTTTCTACCACCCAAAAAAAAGCCGGACCTCAAGGGCCCGGCTATATAGCGCGAAGGCTATTACTTGCGGCTGGCTTTTTCCAGCATACGAGCGGCGCGCTCGTTGGCTTCGTCAGCAGTTTGCTGAGCCTTCTGAGCAGC
>LNAP01005616.1_pt1 | contig 11080 bp, 15 predicted proteins | sample 602601 | NCBI WGS metagenome assembly LNAP01 (sample SAMN02440304, study PRJNA202911) | soil metagenome | biome: Subtropical and temperate rainforests or woodlands; isolation source: soil samples (1 kg each in a 20% v/v slurry with milli Q water) were... ...
CTGGCCCGGCCTGTGGACGCTGTTCGTGAAGGAGGTCAAGCGCTTCACGGTCGTGTTCATGCAGACCGTGACCGCGCCGGTGGTCAGCGCGCTGCTGTATCTGTTCATTTTTTCGCACGCGCTGGCCGGGCGCGTCGACGTCTATCCGGGCGTCAGCTACCCGCAGTTCCTGGTGCCGGGCCTGATGATGATGACCATCATCCAGAACGCGTTTGCCAACACCTCGTCCAGCCTGATCTTCTCGAAGGTCACCGGCAACATCGTGTTCGTGCTGCTGGCGCCGCTGTCGCATCTGGAGTTCTATCTCGCCTTCGTGGGCGCGGCGCTGGTGCGGGCGGTGGTGGTCAGCATCGGCGTCTACGTGGTGGCGTTCTTCTACGTGGGAACGACCGTGGCGCATCCGCTGCTGCTGCTCGTGTTCGGGCTGCTGGGCGGCGGGCTGCTGGCCACCTGCGGCTTGCTGGCCGGCATCTGGGCCGACAAGTTCGACCAGGTGGCCACGGTGCAGAACTTCGTGATCCTGCCGCTGACCTACTTGAGCGGTGTGTTCTATTCCATCCACAGCCTGCCGCCGGCCTGGCAGGCGCTGTCGCGCGCGAATCCTTTTTTCTATCTGATCGACGGGTTCCGCTACGGTTTTTTCGGCCACTCGGACGTGTCGCCGTGGCTGAGCATGGCGGTCATGGCCGGGGCCAATGCGGCCTTGTGTATACTGTGCCTGCGCCTGCTTTCGCGCGGTTACAAGCTGCGCGGCTGAGGCCCGGAAGGCGCCGCTGCTCCAGCGCTTCCCCAGTTCTGATCTGCACGCCAAGATTCCCGGTCATGGACCCTGCAACCATCAAGCAACTCATCGAAAAGGGTCTGCCGGACTCGCTGGCCCTAGTCGACGGCGACGGTCGCCATTTCGAGGCGGTGGTAGTGTGTGACGTCTTCGCCGGCAAGCGGCTGGTGCAGCAGCATCAGATGGTCTACCAGACTCTCGCCGGGCAGATGCACGATGACGCCGTGCACGCCCTGTCGCTGCGCACCTTCACGCGCGCCGCCTGGGAGCAGCGTTGAGCCCCTCACTCCCCCACGCGAGGTAATGGCCATGGATGTGCTCGAAAAGATCGACCGTTTCGTCAATGCGGTGCCAGTGGTGCTGTTCATGAAGGGCGACCGGCGGTTTCCGCAGTGCGGCTTCTCCGGCAAGGCGGTCCAGATGCTGGAGGCCTGCGGCGTCGAGTTCGAAACCGTCAACGTGCTGGCGGACGATGAAGTGCGCCAGGGCATCAAGGCCTATTCCAGCTGGCCGACCATTCCGCAGCTGTACGTCGGCGGCGAGTTCATCGGCGGCAGCGACATCATGCAGGCGCTCTACGAGAGCGGCGAATTGCAGGAACTGCTGGAGTCCGTCAAGGGCTGATCATCGCGCCGGCCCCGGTGCCGGCTACTCGCAGCGCAGGCCAGGATCCACCTTGGAAAAGCTTATCGTTCAGGGCGGCGCGCGCCTGACCGGCGAAATTCGTATTTCGGGCGCCAAGAACGCGGCCCTGCCGATTCTTGCTGCCACCCTGCTGGCCGACGGGCCGATGACCATCGGCAACGTGCCGCATCTGCACGACATCACCACCACGCTGGAGCTGCTCGGGCGCATGGGTGCCACCGTGTCCGTGGACGAGCAGATGCAGATCGAGGTCGACCCGCGCACCGTGACCAACCAGTTCGCGCCCTACGAGCTGGTCAAGACCATGCGCGCTTCCATTCTGGTGCTGGGGCCGCTGCTGGCGCGCTTCGGGCACGCGGAGGTGTCGCTGCCGGGCGGCTGTGCCATCGGTCAGCGGCCGGTCAATCTGCACCTGGACGGCCTGGCCGCCATGGGTGCCCAGATCAAAGTCGAGAACGGCTACATCAAGGCCACGGCGCCGCGCCTGCACGGTGCGCATCTGGTCATGGACCTGGTGTCGGTGACCGCCACCGAGAATTTGATGATGGCGGCTGCCCTGGCCGAGGGCACGACCATCATCGAGAATGCCGCCCGCGAGCCGGAGATAAGCGATCTGGCGCTGTGTCTGACGGCCATGGGCGCCCACATCCAGGGTGCCGGTACCGACACGCTGATCATCGAAGGGCGCCAGAGCCTGTCCGGCGCCCACCACACGGTGGTGCCCGACCGCATCGAGACCGGCACCTACCTGGTCGCCGCCGCGCTCACCGGCGGCCGCGTGAAGCTCAAGGACACCCGGCCTGAACTGCTGGAAATCGTGCTGCACAAGCTGCGCGATGCGGGCGCCCGGATCGACACCGGTCCGGACTGGATCAGCCTGGACATGCAGGGCCGCCGGCCGTTGGCGGTCAGCCTGCGCACCGCGCCGTATCCGGCCATGCCGACCGACATGCAGGCGCAGTTCATGGTGCTGGACATGATCGCCGAGGGCGCCGCCACGGTGACCGAGACCATCTTCGAGAACCGCTTCATGCATGTGCAGGAGCTGCAGCGCATGGGCGCCGACGTGCGCCTGGAAGGTTCCACGGCCTTCATCCGCGGCGTCGAGCGCCTGACCGGGGCGCCGGTGATGGCGACCGACCTGCGCGCCTCGGCGTCGCTGGTGCTGGCTGGACTGGTGGCGGTCGGCGAGACGCAGGTCAGCCGCATCTACCACATCGACCGCGGCTACGAGTGCATCGAGGAGAAGCTCTCGCAGCTTGGCGCCGACATCCGCCGTGTGCCGGACCGCCGCGCGGCCTGAGATCGTCATGGAAGGCTTGCGCATCGCGGTCTCCAAGGGCCGCATCCTGGACGAGACCCTGCCGCTGCTGGCGCGGGTGGGGATCGCGCCGGTGGGCGACATCGGGCGGCGGCTGATCGTCGATACGACCGCCCCCGGCGTGCAGCTGATCATCATCCGTGCCACCGACGTGCCGACCTACGTCGCCTACGGCGCGGCTGACGCCGGCATCGCCGGCAAGGACGTGCTGCTCGAGCACGGTGGCGAGGGCCTTTACGAGCCGCTGGATCTGGGTATCGCCCGCTGCCGGCTGATGGTGTGCGGACGCGCAGACGTGGCGCTGCCGACCGGCCGCCTGCGCGTGGCCACCAAGTACCTGAACATCACCCAGCGCTACTACGCCGAGCGCGGCGTGCAGGTGGAGCCGATCAAGCTCTACGGCTCGATGGAGCTGGCGCCGCTGGTGGGCCTGGCCGACTGCATCGTGGACCTGGTCGACACCGGCAACACGCTGCGCGCCAACGGCCTGGCGCCGCTGGCGCATATCGCCAACATCAGCTCGCGCCTGGTCGTGAACCGGGCCTCGATGAAGCTCAAGCAGCCTGCGCTGGAACGGCTGATCGGCGCGCTGGAAGCCTTGACCCGGCAGGTGACCGATGCGTCGGCTTGACAGTCGGGCGGCCGGTTTCGAGGCTGCCTTCGCCTCACTGCAGGCGGCCGGCGCGCCGGACGACATCGAGGTGCAGGCGCCTGTACAGGCGATCCTGAGCGCGGTGCGCGAGCACGGCGACGAGGCACTGCTGGACTGCACGCGCCGTTTCGACGGCTGGACTCCCGCCGGCGCCGGCGCACTCGAAATCCCCCGCGCGCAGCTCGAGGCGGCCGTGGTGACCATCACGCCGGCCCAGCGCGATGCCCTGCTGGCTGCCGCCGAGCGCGTGCGCGCTTACCACCGGCACCAGCGCCAGGAATCCTGGCAGTACAGCGAAGCCGATGGCAGCGTGCTCGGCCAGCGGGTGACGCCGCTGGACCGGGTCGGCGTGTACGTGCCGGGCGGCAAGGCGGCGTATCCGTCGAGCGTGCTGATGAACGTCATTCCGGCCAAGGTGGCAGGGGTTGCTGAAATCATCATGGTGTCGCCCACCCCGGGTGGTATCGAGAACCCGCTGGTGCTGGCGGCGGCGCACGTTGCCGGTGTGGATCGGGCGTTTCGCATCGGCGGCGCGCAGGCGGTGGCGGCGCTGGCCTATGGCACGGCGACTGTCCCGGCTGTGGACAAGATCGTCGGTCCGGGCAACCGCTACGTGGCGGCCGCCAAGCGGCAGGTGTTCGGCACCGTCGGCATCGACATGATTGCCGGCCCGTCGGAGGTGGTGATCGTCGCCGACGGCAGCGCCCCGGCCGACTGGCTGGTCCATGACCTGTTCGCGCAGGCCGAGCACGACGAGCAGGCGCGGTCCATTCTGCTGTGCCCGGATGCGGCCTATCTGGATCGGGTGGCCGAGCGCGTGGCAGCCCTGCTGCCGGGGCTGGAACGGCAGGCCATCGTCGAGGCCGCGCTGCGTCGGCACGGGGCCTTGATCCTGACCCGCGATCTGACCGAGGCCGCAGCGCTCGCCAGCGCGCTGGCGCCCGAGCACCTGGAGCTGGCGGTGGCCGATCCGCAGGCGCTGTTGCCGCACATTCGCCACGCCGGGGCGATATTTCTGGGCGCCCACTCGCCGGAAGCCATCGGCGATTACTGCGCCGGACCCAACCACGTGCTGCCGACGGCGCGCACGGCGCGCTTCAGCTCGCCGCTGGGCGTGTACGACTTTCAGAAACGCAGCAGCCTGATTGGCCTGAGCGCCGCCGGTGCCGCGGCGCTGGCGCCGCTGGCCGCGGAGCTTGCCCGTGGCGAGGGTCTGAGCGCCCACGCGCGTTCGGCCGAATGCCGGCTGGAGCGGCCATGAGCGGATCACCGGCCGCGCGCATCGACGCCTTGCTGCGGCCTGAAATTCGGGCGCTGAGTGCCTATCACGTGCCGCCGGCGGCGGGCCTGCTCAAGCTCGACGCCATGGAGAATCCCTATCCGTGGCCGGGCGAGCTCGAGGAAGAATGGCTGGCCGGCCTGCGTGGCGTGGAACTGAACCGCTACCCGTTGCCGCACCCGGCCGAACTGGCGCAGGCGCTGGCCCGCCAGGCCGGCGTGCCGCCAGGTTGCGGACTGCTGCTGGGCAACGGTTCGGACGAGCTGATTCAGCTGATCGACCTGTGTCTGGCGCGGCCTGGCGCCAGCGTGTTGCTGCCCACGCCGACCTTCTCGATGTACTCGCTGATCGCGCGCGTGGCGGGCCTGGACGTGATCGACGTGCCACTGCGGGCGGATTTCGGTCTGGACCTGCCGGCGATGTGGGCGGCCATCGAGCGCCACCGGCCGACCCTGATTTATCTGGCCTGTCCGAACAATCCGACCGCCGGGTTGTTCGATCTGGCCGAGCTGCGCGCGCTGATCGGCGCCGCACCCGGCCTGGTGGTGGTGGACGAGGCCTACTTCCCGTTCGCCGGGCGCAGCGTGTTGCCCTGGCTGCTGGAATTCGATCATCTGCTGGTACTGCGCACGCTATCGAAGGTGGGCCTGGCCGGCTTGCGGCTGGGCTATCTGATCGGCCACCCGGAGTGGCTGGCCGAGTTCGACAAGGCCCGGCTGCCCTACAACATCAACACCCTGACGCAGCGGTCGGCGCAGTTCGCGCTGGCGCACGCGGACCGGCTGGCCGCCGAGGCGGCGCGCATCTGCGAGCAGCGCCAATGCCTGTTGCAGGAACTGAAAGCCCTGCCGGGCGTCACGGTTTATCCAAGCGACGCCAATTTCATCCTGCTGCGTCTGCCGCCCGGCCAGGCGCCGGCCACGCACGGGGCGCTGCAACAGGCCGGTATACTGGTCAAGAACGTCCACGGCGGCCATCCACTGCTGACCGATTGCCTGCGGGTGACGGTCGGCACGGCGGCCGAGAACGAGGCCCTGCTTGCCGCCCTGCGGGCGCATTTGACCGGTACGGTATGAACAGCCAGCGCAGCGCCGACATCCGGCGCACCACCCGCGAGACCGACATCCGGGTTCAGGTGAATCTGGACGGCAGCGGCGCCTCGAAGCTGGCCAGCGGCTTGCCTTTCCTGGACCACATGCTCGAACAGGTGGCCCGCCACGGCGCGCTCGACATCACGGTCGAGGCCACCGGCGACCTGCACATCGACGCCCACCACACGGTGGAAGACATTGGCATCACCTTCGGCCAGGCCGTGCAGCAGGCGCTGGGCGACCGCGCCGGCATCACCCGCTACGGCCACGCCTACGTGCCGCTCGACGAGGCGCTGTCACGGGTGGTGCTGGACTGTTCCGGCCGGCCGGGGCTGGTCTACGCGGTGGACTATCCGCGGGCCCGGGTCGGGGACTTCGACGTCGACCTGCTGCGCGAGTTCTTCCAGGGCTTCGTCAACCATGCGCTGGTGACGCTGCACATCGACTGCCTGCGCGGCGGCAACGCGCACCACATCGCCGAGACCGTGTTCAAGGCCTTCGGCCGGGCACTGCGCACGGCATTGGCCATCGATCCGCGGGCCGCCGGCAGTGTGCCGTCGACCAAGGGCAGCCTTTGACAGCAACCGGTCGATTTTCCTGACGCGCCATGAACGACACCGTCGTCATCGACTTTGGCATGGGCAACCTGCGGTCGGTGGCCAAGGCGCTGGAGCACGTCGGTGCCCGCGTGCAGGTCAGTGCCGATCCGGCCGTGATCCGCAACGCGGCGCGGGTGGTGTTTCCCGGCCAGGGCGCGATCGGCGCCTGCGTGGTGCGCCTGGCCGATAGCGGCCTGGCGGATGCGGTGCGCGAGGCGGCCTTGACCAAGCCGTTCCTGGGCATCTGTCTTGGCCTGCAGGCGCTGCTGGAGTTCAGCGAGGAAGACGGCGGCGTGCCCGGCCTGGGTCTGGTTGCCGGGCGCGTGGCGCGCTTCGCGGACGGCGAGTTGCTGCCGGGCGGCGAACGGCGCAAGGTGCCGCACATGGGCTGGAATCAGGTCGGCTTCACGAAATCGCATCCCGTGCTGGCCGGCATCCCGGATGGCGCGTGGTTTTACTTCGTGCACAGTTACTACGTGTGCCCCGCGGATGAGGCACTCGTGCTTGGGCGCAGCCAGCACGGCAGCACGGCGTTCGCCTGCGCGCTGGCGCGCGGCAACCTGCTGGCGACACAGTTTCATCCGGAAAAGAGTCATCACGCGGGCCTGCGTCTGCTGGCCAACTTCGTGAGCTGGGACGGCACTACCCGAGGAGAGGACTGATGCTGCTGATACCCGCCATCGACCTGAAGGGCGGCAAGTGCGTGCGCCTGCGCCAGGGGCACATGGATGACGTGACGGTGTTCGACGACGACCCGGTCGCCGTGGCCCGCCGCTGGGTGGAGCAGGGTGCCACGCGCGTGCACGTGGTGGACCTGGACGGCGCGGTGGCCGGCCGGCCGGTCAACGCCAAGGTCATCGCCGCGATCACGGCCGCAGTCGCCGGCGTGGACGTGCAGGTCGGCGGCGGCATCCGCGACGAGGACACCATCGAGGCCTATCTGGACGCCGGCGTGCGCTACGTGATCCTGGGCACGCAGGCGGTCAACGTGCCGCACTTCGTGGGCGATGCCTGCACCGAGTACCCGGGCCATATCATCGTCGGGCTGGACGCCCGCGACGGCAAGGTAGCCATCGACGGCTGGTCCAAGCTGTCGCAGCACGGCGTGATCGACATGGCCCAGCATTTCGAGCGCGACGGCGTGGAAGCCATCATCTATACCGACATCGGTCGCGACGGCATGCTGCGCGGCGTCAACGTGGACGGCGTGGTCGAGCTGGCGCGCGCTGTGACGGTGCCGGTGATTGCCTCCGGTGGCGTGACGGATCTGGCCGACATCGAGGCCCTGTGCGCCGTCGCCGGCGAGGGCGTGTCCGGTGTGGTGATCGGCCGCGCCCTGTACGAGGGCAGCCTCGACCTGCCGACGGCGCTGCGGCGCGTCGTGGAACTGGGCGGCTAGGGCGTGCTCGCCAAGCGCATCATTCCGTGTCTGGACGTCGACCACGGGCGCGTCGTCAAGGGCGTGCGCTTCGTCGAACTGCGCGACGCCGGTGACCCGGTGGAAACCGGCAAGCGCTACAGCGAGGCCGGCGCCGACGAGCTGGTGTTCCTGGACATCACCGCCAGCGCCGACGACCGCGACACGCTGCTGCACGTGGTCGAAGCGGTCGCCGAGCAGGTGTTCATCCCCTTCACGGTCGGCGGCGGCGTGCGCAGCGTCGAAGACATCCGCCGCCTGCTGGTGGCCGGCGCCGACAAGGTGTCGATCAACACTGCCGCCGTGCAGCGGCCGCAGCTGGTGGCCGAGGCGGCGCAGCAGTTCGGCAGCCAGTGCATCGTGGTCGCCATCGACGCCAAGCAGGTCGGTCCGCAGCGCTGGGAGGTGTTCACCCACGGCGGGCGGCGCGCCACCGGCCTCGATGCCATCGAGTGGGCGCAGCGCATGGTGGCGCTCGGCGCCGGCGAGCTGCTGCTGACCAGCATGGACCGCGACGGCACCCGCGAGGGCTTCGACCTGGAACTGACGCGCCGCGTCAGCGACGCCGTGCCGGTGCCGGTGATCGCCTCCGGCGGCGTTGGCAATCTGGATCACCTGCGCGACGGCGTGCTGCTGGGGCATGCCGACGCGGTGCTGGCGGCCAGCATCTTTCATTTCGGCGACTACAGCATCGACCAGGCCAAGGCGCGCCTGGCAGCGGCCGGCGTGGTGGTGCGCCGTGACGATCCGGCGCTGGCCGATGCCTGATTTTCTGGACGCCGTGCGCTGGGACGAACGGGGTCTGGTGCCGGCCATCGCCCAGGACGCCGGCAGCGGCCGGGTGCTGATGATGGCGTGGATGAACCGCGAGGCGCTGGCCGCCACCGTGGCCGAGGGCGTTGCCGTGTATTGGTCGCGCTCGCGCGGGCGGCTGTGGCGCAAGGGCGAGACCTCCGGACACACGCAAATCGTGCGCGAGCTGCGCCTGGACTGCGACGGCGACACCGTGCTGCTGACCGTGGAACAACGGGGCGGCATCGCCTGTCATACCGGCCGCGAGCGGTGCTTTTTTTTGCGCCTCGCCGACGGCGAGTGGCTCGCCGACGAGCCGGTGCTGCGCAGCCCAGACGCCATTTATCCGGGCGCAAGCGGCCATGAGTGACGTGCTTGCCCGCCTGCAGGCGGTGCTGGAAGCGCGCCGCGGCGCGGCGCCCGAAAGCTCTTACGTCGCCAGGCTGCTGGCCGGTGGCGCCGACGGCATGCTGAAGAAAATCGGCGAGGAAGCCACCGAGCTGGTCATGGCCGGCAAGGATGGGGTGCCCGAGCGCATCGTCGCCGAGGCGGCCGATCTGTGGTTTCACACGATGGTCGTGCTGGTGGCGCAGAATCTGTCGGTCGACGACGTGCTGGCGGAACTGGAGCGGCGCTTCGGGCGCTCGGGACTGGACGAGAAGGCCAGCCGCGGCGTGCCCTGAGCGTCCGATAGCCGGTTCGAGCGGCAGGATCAATGATTCACCCAACTTGGAGGATAGGGCCATGGGCCTGGAAGGCATCACGCCGCTGCGACTGCTGATCATTCTGGCGATCGTGCTGGTGCTGTTCGGCGGCAAGCGCCTGCGCAGCCTGGGCGGGGATCTGGGCGGCGCCATCAAGGGCTTTCGCAATGCCATGAAGGAAGGCGAGAAGGACGAGGCGACGCGCGAGGCCGAGCGCCTGGCCGACCGCCGCAGCGAGCCGGCGCGCCCCGCCGACAGCACCTCGCAGCGCGAGCATCACGACGGCTGAGGCAGCGTGTTCGACATCGGATTCAGCGAGCTGCTGCTGTGTGGCGTGATCGCCCTGCTGGTGCTGGGCCCGGAACGCTTGCCGCAGGCAGCCCGCACGGCCGGCCTGTGGATGGGCCGCTTGCGCGCGACCGTGCAGCGTTTTACGGCTGAGGTCGACCGCGAGCTGAAGGCCGAGGAACTGCGCCAGACCCTGCGCGAAGAGGCCCGGCGGTTGGCAGAGCCCGTCGAGGCGCTGCACAAGGACGTGGTGGAGGCCGGTACGGAACTGGCAGCTGCGGCCAGCGCGCAGGTGGATTCGTCGGCACCGACCCAAAGCCCTGAATCCAACAAAACGAGTGCCGCCAGCGATGGAACCTGAGGAAGCACCCCAGCAGTCCCTGATGTCGCATCTGCTGGAGCTGCGCACCCGGCTGCTGCGGTCGGCGGTGATCATCGTGGTGCTGATGTTCTCGCTGATGCCGTTCGCCAACCCGCTGTACACGACGCTTGCGCAGCCGCTGATGCAGCGCCTGCCGGAAGGCGCCTCGATGATCGCCACCGGCGTTGCGGCGCCGTTTCTGGCGCCGTTCAAGTTCGCGATGATGCTGGCGGTCTATCTGGCCATGCCACTGGTGCTGCACCAGGCCTGGGCCTTTGTCGCGCCGGGCCTGTACCTGCGCGAACGGGCCCTGGCCTTGCCCATGCTGATCAGCAGTGTGCTGCTGTTTTATCTGGGCATGGCGTTCGCGTATTTCGTGGTGTTCCCGATCATCTTCGGCTTCTTTGCCGCCGCCGCGCCAGCCGGTGTGCTGGTGATGACCGATGTGACCAGTTACCTGGATTTCGTGCTGACGCTGTTCCTGGCCTTCGGGGTTGCCTTCGAGGTGCCGGTGATCGTGGTTCTGCTGGTGTCGCTGGGCTTCGTCGACATCGCTACCTTGCGCAAGGGACGGCCGTACGTGATCGTCGGCGCGTTCATCGTCGGCATGCTGCTGACGCCGCCGGACGTGTTCTCGCAAACCATCCTGGCGGTGCCGGTGTGGCTTTTGTTTGAGCTGGGGTTGCTGGTGGCCAAGCTGCTCGCGAGGCGCGCGCAGCGGCGTGAGGTAGCCTCGACCAGCGAGTGACCGGTTGGAGCCGGCGAATCTGGCCTGACTGTTGCTAAATGATGCGGCGCCGGACTGGCGTTTACGGCACGGATCAGTATCATGCGCAGCCGCACCTAACGTTCATTCAGGAATAAAAAACCAATGCCGCCTGCAACAGACAAGCTCATCCGTCGCCTGAGCAAGGAAGACATCCTGGAAAAAACGGCGCCGTTGTTCGCCGCCGGTGGCTACGCGGCCACCTCCATGCGCGACCTGGCCAAGGCCTGCGGCATCACGCCGGCGGCGCTGTATCACCACTTCACGGACAAGGACCAGCTGTATCTGGAAGTGCTGGAGTACACCTTCCGGCGCCGCATCGGCCGCATGGGCGAGGCCCTCAAGGGCCTGACGACGTTCGAGGACAAGGTGCGCCGGGTGGTG
>LNAP01005618.1_pt1 | contig 11078 bp, 9 predicted proteins | sample 602601 | NCBI WGS metagenome assembly LNAP01 (sample SAMN02440304, study PRJNA202911) | soil metagenome | biome: Subtropical and temperate rainforests or woodlands; isolation source: soil samples (1 kg each in a 20% v/v slurry with milli Q water) were... ...
TGATCGCGCTGCACGGCGGCGAAATCCTGATCGAAACTTCCCCAGACCCGCAGCAGCTTGCACGGCCCTTTATCGTGCGTACCCGCGAAGGCAGCATCACTGCGCTGGGCACGCGCTTCGTGGTCAGGCGCGACGACGGCGTATCGGCGGTGCAGGTGCTGGAAGGGGCCGTGCGCGTGGCGCTGCCGGGGGCGGCTGCGGATGCGGCGCGCATCGTGCCGGCGGGCATGGGCTTGCGCTTTACCGGCGGGCATATCGACAGCGCCGAGGCGCTGGCCGGCGATCCTTCCGCCTGGCAGCGCGGCATGCTGCAGGTCGACAGCATGCCCTTGAACGAATTCCTGCGCGAACTCCAACGCTACCGCAAGGGTTGGATCGATTGCGCGCCCGAAGTGGCGCATCTGCCCATTTCCGGCGCCTTCCCGCTGGGTGAGCCCGACCGCGTGCTGGCCACGGTGGCGGACACCCTGCAACTCGGCCTGCGCTATCGCACCCGCTACTGGGTGTCGCTGGTGCCGCGCGGCGAGACTATTTTGTAACGGCGACTAGCACTTTGCGCGTCTTATCTGGCTACGAGGGTAAGACCAACATCTGGAGTGCATGTCATGCCCCCTCAGTTCCCCCGGTTGCGCGTAAGCGTCTCCCTCCCAGCACTGCTCGCGGCAGGCGCATTTGCATTGCCGTTGGCCGGGCTGATGTCGCCCGCCCATGCGCAGGCGCCTGCCGGGCAGATCAGCGTGGCCATCGAGCCCGGACCGCTCAGCGCGGCGCTCTCGGCCTACGCCGCCCAGGCTGGAGTCCTGCTGTCGTTCGATCCCGTCTTGACGCGCGACCTGCAATCGCCCGGACTGCGCGGCAGCTATGGCTTCGAGGACGGGCTGCGCCAGTTGCTGGCCGGCAGCGGCCTGGAACCGGCACGGCGCGCCGACGGCGGCTACACCCTGCGCAAACTGCCGCGTAGCGAGGTCACGGCCTTGCCCGCCGTGACCGTCACGGGCGCGGGCGAGGAAGGTCCCTCCGAGGGCACGGGCTCCTACACCGTTCCGGCGACCAGCGCCGCCACCCGCATGCCGCTGTCGCTGCGCGAAACCCCGCAATCCGTCAGCGTCGTCACGCGGCAGCAGATGGACGACCAGAACCTGAACACGCTGGACGAGGTGCTGCGCCAGACGCCCGGCATCGCCGTCGACCGGCTGGATGAGCGGGTGCAGTTCACTTCGCGCGGCTTCGCCTTGAACACTATGCTCGATGGCGTGCCCACGCTGTCGTTCAAAACGCCGTCCGCCGAGGCAGGCATGATCAACACCGCCATCTACGACCGGGTGGAAGTCGTGCGCGGCGCTGCGGGCCTGCTCAACGGCGTGGGCGAGCCTGGCGGTTCGGTGAATCTGGTGCGCAAGCGCCCCACATCGGAGTTCGCGGGGCATGTCACTGCCGGCGTCGGCCGCTGGAACAGCTACAACGCCGAAGCGGACCTGGGCGGCCCGCTGAACAGCGCCGGCACGCTGCGCGCCAGGGTGGTCGCGGCACGCACCGCGGGCGACAGCTTCATCGACTACAAGAAGCGGTCCGACGATGTCTTCTATGGCATCCTCGAAGCCGACATCCTGCCCAGCACCACGGTCAGCCTGGGCTACGAGCACCAGAAGACCGCCATCGACGGCGCCAACTTCGGCCAGGCGCCGCTGTTCTACAGCGACGGCACGCGCACGAATCTTCCCAGGTCCTTCAACCCCGTGACGCCGTGGAGTCAGTGGGACATGTACACGGACCGGATATTCGCCACGCTGGACCATCGCTTCGACAGCGGCTGGCACATCAAGATGGATGCGAGCCGCCTGAAGAACGAAAGAAGGGCGGCCTGGGGCTATCTGCTTGCGTACCGGCCCATAGATCCGTCCGGCGCCTCCACCATCGAACTGCGCGACAACCCGGCAAACTCGACCAACAAGTCCTTCGATGTCTACGCCGAAGGGCCATTCCAGGCGTTTGGCAGGGAGCACCGCGCCGTGTTGGGGATGAGCTACAACCGCTACACCAGCGAACTCAATCTGAATTCTGCAAACCCGGCCGGCTGGGATCGCCGCCCCGTGAATTTCTACGAATTGCGGGACGTTTCCAGGCCGTCCATGCCTTACACCTTCTTCAACACCTTCCTGGACGCGAAGGAAACCGCCATCTACGGTTCGGCGCGCCTGAAGGTGGCAGACCCGGTGTCGGTGATACTTGGCGCCCGGACTACGTGGTACGAAGAAAACTCATCGTCCTACAACGGCCCCGCCAATCTCTGGACCACCAATCCAACCGCCAAGGAAAACGGCGTCTTCACGCCCTATGCCGGCGTGGTGGTGGATGTAAGCAAGGACTTCTCCGCCTACGCCAGCTATACCCGGATCTTCATTCCCACCACCTCGCGGGACGCCAGCAATGTGGTGCTGCCTCCCCAGACCGGGCAGAACTATGAAATCGGCCTGAAGGGCGAACACCTGGACGGCAAACTGAACTCCAGCTTCGCGATCTTCCGCACCCAGGAGGAAAACGTTGCGGTCGAGGATCCGTCGAGCCCGCCGCTGCCGGACGGGAGCACGCCCTATCGCGCGGTCAAAGGCGCGCGCAGCAAGGGTTTCGAGCTGACCTTGGCTGGCGAAGTGGCGCCCGGCTTGCAGCTGATGGGCGGCTACACCTACTTTGCCAAGCGCGACGCCGAAGGCGGCTTGCTGCTGCCGAGCACGCCCCAGCGGCTGTTCCGCCTCGCCGCCAGCTACCGGCTGCCGGGCGAGTGGAACAAGCTTACGGTCGGCGGCAACGTCAGCTATCAGAGCAGCATCTACTACGACGAGGCCAGCGGCCTGGGACGCGCCACCCAGGGCGGCGTCACCTTGTTTGGCCTGATGGCGCGCTATGACTTCAACAAGCATGTCTCCGCTTCGATCAATGTGGAGAACCTCACCGACAAGTACTACTACAGCGGCTTGGGGGGCTATAACGGCTACAACTACGGGACGCCCCGGAACGTCTGGATGAAGGTGAGCTACAAGTTCTGATCGGGGCTGCGGGGGCGGTGAAAATCAGGCGTCGGCGGCGCGTCCAGTGCCAGCAGGGCGCGTTTGATGTTTGTCATGTTGCAGCGTACGGTTCGGATGAGACAATCCCGACTGATGGCCATTCCCACACGCAGCCATGAACACCTACCCCTTGCTGCTCATCCTGCACCTGCTCGCCGCCTTCCTGTTTGTCGGCACCGTCACCTTCGAGGTGCTGTTCCTGGAGCCCGTGCACAAGCGCCTGCCGCCCGAAGTGCGCCGCGCGCTGGGCAGCCAGTTGGCGCCGCGGGTGCGTGCCGTGCTGCCGTGGTCGGTCGTGGCGCTGTACCTGGCCGGCCTGGGGCTGGCCTGGCAGTATCGCAGCGCGCTCGCCGATCCGTTCGCCTCGTCCTTCGGCATGCTCCTGTCGCTCAAGATCGCGCTGGCCTTGAGCGTGCTGGTCCATGTTGCAACGGCTCTGACGCTGGCGCGGCGGCAGCGCCTGACGGGGGCGTTGAGCCGGCGCATGCATGTCAGCGTGTTCTGCCACATGGTGCTTATCGTGGTGTTGGCCAAGGCAATGTTCTACCTGACCTGGTGAGCGCGGTTCGCTCTGGCGACGGGCTGTAGCGCCCTACAGGGCCGTGCCGCGCAGCTATGCCGGCAACGCCAGCGGCTCGCGCGTTCCGTAGCCTTCTTCCCCATACACCAGCCCGGGCAAGGGCGAGCGGCCCTGGCCGCTGGCTGCCCACAGTTCCGCCATCCATTGCATCGCCGTGTCGACGATGATGTCCTGCACATTGAAGCCGGCCTGGTCCGACGCGAACAGCGGCACTTCGGGCTGGATGCCGTCTTCCGTATGGCGGACGTCGAACAGGTAGCGGTGGCCTTCGATGGCCTTGTTGAGCACGAACAGGTCCGGGCCTTCCAGGCTGGCCACCACGGAGAACGTGCCTTCGCCGTCCTGGTCGGGGAACACCACGAAATGGATTTCGCGCGCCTTGGGTGGCAGGGCGTCGATCAGCGCCGTCAACGTGGCGCCGGCCGCGGCGCCGTGGGCGCGCAGGATGCGCAGCAGTTCGATTTGGTATTCGGATTGGGTCATGGAAATTTCCGTTCAAGGCGGGCCGTGCGCCGGCGCGTCCGCGTCTGGATCTGTGGCGGAGAGTCGCGTCAATTATCTGCCATTTCTCATGACGGTCAGCGCGCCAGCCGCATGCACTCCATGAAGTAAGCCGCATGCTCCGATGCCAGCGCGGCATCGCGCCACACCATGCCGGTGATCCCCCGGCTGCGCATCGCCAGCGGCAGCACCTTGATCATGTGCTGCTTCGCGAAATGCCGCGCCAGCCGCTCCGAGATCGGCAGCACCAGGTCCGATCCGTCCAGCAGCGCCACGTTGACCAGCACCGATGACGATTCCACCTGGTGCCAGGGCGCAGGCTGGCCGGCCAGCGCCAGCTCGTAGTCGATGCGTACCCGCATCGGCGTCGAATTGCCGGGCGCGATCCAGGGATATTCCTGCACGTCCTGCCAGGTCACCTTGCGCTTGTTCGCCAGCGGGTGCGCCGTGCCCACGGCCAGGCAGATGGGTTCGCCATACAGTTCTTCGTAGTGCAGGTTGCGCGGCAGCGAGTGCTGCTCCAGGCGCCCCACCAGCACATCGAACGTGCCTTCCTGCATCAGCGGCAGCAGGTAGTCCAGTGTGTTCTCGGCCAGGCGCAGCAGCACGCGCGGGTAGCGTTCGCGGAAGCGCTGGATACTGGGCGGCAGCAGCACCGGCGCAATATTGGGCGTGACGCCCACCGCCAGCGTGCCGGTGGCGCCGCGGGCCAATTGCGCCATGCTGTCCTGGGCGCGTCCCAGCTTGCCCAGGATCTCGCGCGCATGGGTGCGCAGTTCCAGGCCGTAATGCGTGGGCTCGATGCCGCGCGCATGACGGTCGAACAGTGTCAGGCCGATGTCCTCTTCCAGGTCCTTGAGCCATTTCGACAACGCTGGCTGCGTGATGTTGAGTTCCGCTGCGACCTGGCTGAGGTTGCGGGTTTCGCACAAGCGCACCAGGATGGCCAGGTGGCGCAGGCGGATGCGGTGGGTCCAGTCCATGCGTGCGTCCTTGAGACATAAATTCACGGTTATGGCTCGGTAATATTAATTCATTATCAAATTATGTCTCCGCTACACATAATGGCCTGACAACAGAGCCAAGCCGGCGCAAAGCCGGCGGCGAGGAGACACAATGCAGCCGAATTTCCTGCTATTCATCACGGATCAGCAGCGCGCGGACCATCTGGGCAGCTATGGCAATGCCATGCTGCGCACGCCGGAGCTGGACGCGCTGGCGGGGCAGGGCTGGTCAGCGGACCGCTTCTATGTGGCGTCGCCCATTTGCATGCCCAACCGCGCCACCCTGATGACCGGCCGCATGCCCTCGGTGCATGGCGTGCGCCACAATGGCATTCCGCTGTCGCAGCGCGCCACCACCTTCGTTGACCGCCTGCGCGGCGCGGGCTATGCCACCGCGCTGATCGGCAAGTCGCATCTGCAGAACATGACAGGCAAGCCCGCGGTCTGGCCTCCGGCCGGTGATGGGGCTCGCGGCGAGGCCTGGACCGCCGAGCCCGGCAACTACGACCAGGAATGGGGGCCGCTATGGCGCACGGATCCCAGGCATGATCTTGATACGCCGTTCTATGGTTTCGAGCGCGTGGCGCTGGCGGTGGACCATGGCGACCAGGTTTGGGGCCACTACGAACGCTGGCTGGCGCAGGAGCACCCCGAAGCGCGGCGTCTGTGGGGTCCCGAACATGCCTTGCCCGCGCCCGGCTATGTGCTGACGGACCATCACCAGGCCTGGCGTACCCGCGTGCCGGAGGAGTGTTCCACCACCGCCTACATCGGTGAGCAGACCATTGCGCAATTGCGCGAGCATGCGGCCAGCGGCAAGCCTTTCTTCATTCAGTGCTCATTTCCCGACCCGCACCATCCCTTCACGCCCCACGGCAAGTACTGGGACATGTACCGGCCCGAAGACGTGACCCTGCCGGAGTCCTTCCATGCCAGCGCCGCGCCGGGACATCAACCTCCGCCGCACGTGGCCTGGATGCACCAGCAACGCGACCAGGGCAAGGCCGTCAAGCACACGCCGGCCATCTTTGCCTGCACCGAGCGCGAGGCGCGCGAGGCGATTGCGCTGAACTACGGTTCCATCAGCCACATCGACGCCACGATAGGCCGCGTCATGCAGGCGCTGCGCGGGACGGGGCTGGACGACAACACCGTCGTCATCTTCACCAGCGACCATGGCGATTACTTCGGCGATCACCAATTGCTGCTCAAGGGGCCGATCCACTATCAGAGCCTGATACGCACGCCGTTCATCTGGCGCGATCCACAGGCAGCGCCCGCTGCTCCGCGCAGCCAGGCGCTGTGCTCCACGGCCGATATTGCCGCCACCGTGCTGGCGCGCGCCGGCCTGCCTGCCTACAACGGCATGCAGGGCGCGTCCCTGCTGCCCCTCATGTCCGGCGAGGCCGACACCGTGCGCGATGCGGTGCTGATCGAGGAAGAGGGCCAGCGCACCATGTTCGGCTTTCCCGGCCGCACCCGCATGCGCACCCTGCAGACCCCGCGCCACCGGCTCAGCGTCTATGCCGACGCGGCCTGGGGCGAACTCTATGACCTGAGCGAAGATCCCCACGAGTTGCGCAACCTGTGGGACGACCCGGTCGCCCGCGCGCTGCGCGCCGAGCTGCTGCTGGAGCTGTCGCGCAGCATGATCCGCCACGCCGAGACCAGTCCGCATCCCACCGCCATTGCCTGACGTCCCCGCAACGGCGCTGGCCTCGCGGCCGGCGCCACCCAGGAGAAAGCATGATCAAGTCCTTGCTGTTCTGTACGGCGCTGCTCGCGACCGGAACCTCGGTTGCCGTGGCGTCCGACTACCCCGTGCGTCCCGTCCGCCTCATCGTCAACTTCCCGCCCGCCGGTCCGCTTGACCTCGAAGCCCGCGCCATCGCCCAGCATGCGGGCAAGCTGCTGGGCCAGACCATCGTCGTTGAAAACCGCTCCGGCGCTTCCGGCAATATCGGCGCGCAGTCCGTGGCCCAGGCCGCGCCAGACGGCTACACGCTGCTGATGACGCTGGACACGCTGATGACCGTCAATCCCTACATCTTCAAGGGCCTGGACAAGGATGTCACCCAAAGGCTGGAACCGTTGAGCCTGGCCGGCTCCTTCGGCCTGGCGCTGGCGGTGCGTCCAGAGCTCGGTATCAACACGCTGGACGAATTCCTGCGCTACGCCAAAGCCAACCGCATCACGTATGCCTCCGCCGGCTATGGCAGCCCCGGCAATCTTGCTTTCGAAAAACTCAGGCTCGCCGCCGGCATGGAGGTCGCGCATGTGCCGTATCGCGGCAACGCTCCAGCTGTGAATGCCTTGCTGGGCGACCAGATACAGGCCGCCTTTCTCGCCACGCCTGGCGTCCTGCCGCATGTGCGGGCTGGCAAGCTGAAAGCGCTGGCGGTATCGGGCAAGGAACGCGACGCCGACCTGCCTGAAGTCCCCACCGCGGCGCAATCGGGCGTGGCCGGGCTGAAGAACTATGACGTGTCGTTTGCATTCCTGGTGATGGCGCCCAAGGGCACGCCCAAGGAAATCGCGCGGGTCTGGGAAGATACGCTGGCCAAGGTCTATGCCATGCCGGAGTTCCAGCAGAGCATGGCCGTGCTGGGCATGCGCGGACCGTTTGCGGGAAAGGTGCAGGCCGAGGCATGGGTGGACAGAGAGGCGAAAGGTTGGAAGGAGGTGATCGAGAAGGCTGGGATACGCGGGGAATAGCGGTGTAACACAACGGTCGGCAGGCTCTGCTAGACTGCCCTTACTCTTTGGGGAGTAGCCTCCTTGCAGCCCGGCCGGGCCAGGTTCGCAAGGGCTTGCGTCAACATTCTTGGCTCTGTCAGCCATGGCGCAAGCGGCATTCACGCTTGGCGAGACCACGGATTTTTCGCGCGACGCTGGGCGGCGCGAAAGATCCGTGCCGTTTCCGCCCAGTTGGATCTTTCCTCAAATGAATGCCATCGCCATCATCGTTCTCGCGTTCGCCATGTCCACGGACGCCTTCGCCGCGGCTATCAGCAAAGGCGCCGCGCTGCATAAACCCCGATTTCCGGAAGCCCTGCGCACCGGCCTGATCTTCGGTGTGATCGAAGCTATCACGCCAGTGATAGGCTGGGCGCTGGGCTCCGTCGCGGCCAGGTACGTGGTTGCCTGGGACCATTGGATCGCTTTCGCGATGCTCTGTATCCTGGGCTTGCTGATGATACGCAACGGCCTCAAGGAGGACGACGAAGACGCCGCGCCCGTCACCCGCCATTCCTTCTGGCTCCTGGCCGCAACCGGCCTGGCCACCAGCATCGACGCCATGGCCGTCGGCGTGGGCCTGGCATTCGTGGACGTGAACATCGTGGTGGCGGCCATCGCCATCGGCCTGGCCACCACCTTGATGGTGACCCTGGGCGTGATGCTGGGGCGGGTGCTGGGCAGCGTCGCGGGCAAACGCGCCGAGATCCTGGGAGGGATTGCGCTGATGGGAATAGGGGCGGCGATCCTGTATGAGCATCTCAGCGTCGCAGCCGGCTGAAGTCGCGGCGGCTCGCCGGTATCTGGGGAAGAATGCGCCGTGGCGCGACGGCAGAGCCTGCGGCAGTCCCGGTCAGGTTGCGTCTTCCGGATCGTGGGCGCGGCAGAACGTGATCTGAAAACTGCCCGGTAGTTCGAACGCCACATGGTGCCGCACCTGTGGCTCTATCAACACTTGCTGCCCGGCCGTCAGCACTACCTCGGCGTGCGGCGGATCATCCAAGGTATAGCGCAGCACGCCCGCATGTACCTTCAACAAACCCCAGGTGCCGGCCTTGGTCGTATGCGCCGCGAGCAAGCCGGCCGGCAGGTTGTCGGGCGTGAACACCGGACTGTCGCGGTAGGGCCGCACGCCTTCAGGCAGCGAGTCGGGCAGGCTCGGCAGATCTTGGCGCTGCTGCCACACGCTCCACAGCTTGGCCGCGATGCGTTCGGCCATGGCGTCGGCCTGGGCTTGCAAGGCCGGCCGGCCGAGCCCGGCGGTGACTCCATGGAACAGGGCCAGCCAGCGCTGGAACAAAGGCCATGAAAGATCCGGGATGCGCGCATGCGCGGGAATCGGCGCGCCCTTGAAGCGGCGCGTGCCCAGCAGCAGCGCCGACCAGAAATCGCACAACAGGTCCAGGTGGTGGTCCCAGTCCGCCACGCGGGAATTGAATATCGGACCCAGCGTTTCGTCCTGGCGCACGTGCGCATAGAAGCGGTGCACCAGTTGCCGGATGTCTGCTTCGGTTATCGGGGGGGCAGCCGGAACAGGCGCAAGGGGAGGAGCGGATTCGGACATGGGAGCAGGGGAGAGGATCTGCCTGCATTGTCCGACGCGCACCGCCGCGGCCCGATGACGAAAGTCATTGGCGCCGTGGCTGGAATCATCGCAGTCCATAGTGCGGTGCCAGCCCAGCCCAGCCTGGGCCGGCCCGGCCGTCAGAACGGCCGCTTCGCCGTCGTCGCCAGCCTGGCCAGAGGCGCTGAGTCGTGCACTGCCCATTGGCGGCGCTTGCCGCTGATGTAGCCCTGCGTCTGCCAGTCGTTGAGCAGGCGGCTCAAGGTCTCGGCGCGGATGCCCAGGTGAGCGGCAAGCTGGCGCTGGTTCAGCGGCAGCGTGAGCGCGGCGCCCTGGCGCTCGTGCAGGCCCATGAGGTAATTGGCCAGCCGTTCGGGCGCTGAGCTGGAAGTCATCCAGTCGACTTTGTTTACCTGGTCGTACAGGCTCTTGCTGAGCGCGGCCAGCAGCTTGAGCGCCAGATCCGGCCAGCGGCGGCAAGCATCGTGCAACTGCCGGCGGCCCAGGCGCCAGCCCAGCAGCGCGCTGCGGGCGCGAGCCTGCATGGGGTAGCGGCCATGCGGCATGAACATGGCCGCCTCTGCCATCAACTGGCCCGGCTCGAAGACGCGGAATACGCGTTCGTCGCCGTTGTAGCTGTAGCGCATGACCTCGGCCTGGCCGCTTTCTATCAGCACGTAGCTGGAGGCTTCGTCGCCTTCGCCAAACAGGATCTGCCCCGCCTCGGCCCGCAGCGGGCTGGCGCCGCGCAGCAGGTCGGCCGCCACCTCCTGGTCCATGCCAGGCGGCAGGCCTTGCAGCAGCGGATGTCTTGCCAGCAACGCGGCCACGGCCGCGCCGGCCAGATTGATATTTGTCATTCTGGGTCTTTCAGTGTGAATGGGAGAATCTTAAACGATAACAATTCTTATTTGAAATTCAATGAATGACTTGCACATGCGCCGCCGCTTCTGCGCGGCCGCCTTGGGAGCTGCCCTGTGGCCTGCGGCCGGAGTCCTGCGCGCTGCGTCGCCGGACCGCCGCGCCGTCCTGACGCTGGCAGGCCCTGGCGCCGTGGTCAGCTATCCCCTGATGCACATGGCGGCCACCGGCGCGTTGGCGGATCACGCCGGACAGTTGCGCTTCCGCCTGTGGCAGACGCCGGACCAGTTGCGCACGCTGCTGGTGAACGGCGAGCTGGATTTCAGCGCCGCTCCCAGCACGCTGCCGGCCTTGCTGCACAACCGCGGCATGCCTGTGCGCCTGTTGAATATCTCCGTATGGGGCATTCTGTGGCTGGTCAGCCGCGATCCCGCGGTGCGCACCTTCGACGATCTGGCCGGCCGCGAACTGGTGGTGCCGTTTCAGCGCGATCTGCCTGCCGTGCTGCTGGATACCCTGTTGGAAGCGCATGCCGCGCTCGGCCTGGCGCCGGTGATGATCAACGCCAACGAGAATCCGCTGGGCCCCAGCGCCGCGGCGCTGAAGGCGATCGGCGGCATCGCCCCGCAGGGCGGGCGCTACCTGGGCGAACTGCAGCAGGAACTGGTGCAGGAACTGGCCACCCACCTTGGTCTGACGCCCGAGCACATCGTGCCCTACGGCGGTTCCACCCCGCCGCTGCAGTACACGGTGATGGCCTTCACCTC
>LNAP01005619.1_pt1 | contig 11077 bp, 9 predicted proteins | sample 602601 | NCBI WGS metagenome assembly LNAP01 (sample SAMN02440304, study PRJNA202911) | soil metagenome | biome: Subtropical and temperate rainforests or woodlands; isolation source: soil samples (1 kg each in a 20% v/v slurry with milli Q water) were... ...
CTACGAATTTCCGCCAGCAGTACGGAGCCGTCCTGCATGGCTACGGGGCCCTCGGGAAACTGCAGGCCGGTGGCCAATGTTTTTATTCCTTGCGTCATTACTTCTCCTTTTGTTTTATGGGTTGAAATAGAATTACACTTTTATGCCGGCCGCCTTGATAATGGTTCCCCACTTCTGGATCTCGCTGACGATGAACTGTTGAAATTCCTCGGGCGTGCTGCCCACGATGTCAGCGCCGTTGGTGGTCATGACCTCTTTTACCTTCTCGTTGGCGAGGGATGCGCGGATGTCTTTGTTCAGGCGCTTGACAATGGCGGGGTCTGTGCCGGCGGGTGCCAGTATTCCGGTCCACGCGCTAACGTCGAAGGGCTTGCCGCTAAGTTCTTGCAGTGTGGGTAATTCCGGCATCAAGCTAGATCGTTTGGCTGTGGTTACCGCAATGGCCCGCAATTTTCCGGATCGCACTAACGGTGCGGCGCCGACGATGTTGCCAATCATCAAGTCAATATGGCCTCCCATCAGGTCCAGCAGGGCAGGGCCAGTGCCTTTGTAAGGCGCATGCACCATCGAAATTCCGTAGATGTCGCTAAGCAGTTCGGTCGAAAGGTGATCGTTGGTACCATTGCCTGAAGAGCCATAAAACAGTTTTTCGGTTTTGGCCCGCTTCACCAGATCATCGAGAGTCTTGATAGGCGAGTCGGCCCTGACCACCAGCACAAAGGGTGATTGTGCTGCCAGGCATACGGGCGCGAAATCTTTAACGGTGTCGAAGGGCAGCTTGTCCATAAGCGAAGGATTGCTTACGTGGGGAGCGCTGGTCACAAGCAACGTGTATCCGTCTGGTTTGGATTTGGCGACATATTCCGCGCCGATCACCGTTGCCGCGCCGGGTTTGTTTTCAACAATCACGGTTTGCTTCAGTGTTGCACTAAGCGGTACTGACAGGGCGCGAGCCAGAGTGTCTGTGCCACCGCCAGGCGAGAACGCCACTACGACGGTTATAGGCTTGGCCGGATAAGTAGAAGCCGCGTTGGCCCGAAATGCCGTTAAGGAACTACCGACGGCCATAGCCTGTAGGAAAAGTCTGCGATCCATGGTTTTGCCTCCTGATTGGATGATGGACTTGAAGTTATGCCATTTATGAATTTTTTAGCTTTGGCATGAATTTTGTTTTTGTGTTGTGTGGTTGCTAATTGCGTTTCCAAGTCAACCGTGAACTGTGCCAGTTTCGTTGCCATGCAAAGGCACTGCCTGCGCCTGGCCTTCGTGCCGACGATTGATTTGGCAATGGAGTAAATATATATAGGACGCTTTCGCATCGAAAGACATGAAACTCGAATGATGTCTTTGGTTTACGTAAATAAAAGCATGGCGGAATAAAAAGCCAGCCACGTAAATATGGCTGGTTTTCAGGAGCTGTGCCGGTAAAAATCTTCAGCCTGACGTTTAATTCAATTTCTAAATCAAACGTGCACTTTGTCGGCGCAGCAGTCGCACAAAAGTAATGTCTACGCCGGTTTTTGCTTTAAGATTTTTGGGTCAGGTCTGTATTTTTTATGACATCGCCCCAACGATTGACCTCATCGTTCAGAAATTTCTGAAATTCCGCAGGGGAATCCAATACGGTTGGCACAATGGCGACTTTATGTAGTTGCTGGCGGAAGTCAGGTTGCGCAACAATTTTCTGCAGAGCTTTATCGATCTTGGCGACGACATCGGCCGGTGTTTTAGCGGGGGCGAATACCCCTAGCCAGTTCACCACGTTGAAGCCTGGCAACTCTTCGCTGGCCGCGGGAACGTTTGGAAGAAACTCCACACGATCCTTGCTGGTAACGGCCAAAGCTGTCAGTTGACCTTCGTTGATCAGCCCGAAAAGCGGGGCAAGGTCTTGCACTACGCCATCGACGTGCCCTCCAAGTACGTCGGCAGTTGCTGGCCCGCCTCCACGGTACGGAACATGAAGAATGTTCCCTTTGGATGCTTGTTTCAGCAATTCTATGGTCAGGTGCGGCAGGCCCCCGGTGCCTGATGAGGCGAAGGTTATTTGCTGGGTACGAGCCAGAGTCAGCATTTCCTTCAGGGTTTTAACTTTAAGCTTGGGGCCGACAGTAACGGCTTCCGGTGTAAGGCCAACCATATTAATGCCGGCCAAATCCTTTAATGTGTCAAACGGCCTGGGAACTATAGTCTGCGGGGCCAGCACTATGGGGCTTGCGCTTGAGAAGAGCAAGGTATAACCATTGGGCTGCGACTTGATGACATGCATTGCGCCAATAGTGCCATTGGCGCCGGTGCGGTTGTCTACCACCACAGTAACGCCAAGCTCTTTCTCCAGGCGGGGGGCGATCATTCGGGCGACAAGGTCGTTCGAGCCTCCGGGCGGGTAGCCCACTACCAGTGTAATGGGCCGCGACGGAAACGTTTGTGCATGTGCCAGCGGCAAGCTTGCCGCCGCAGTCAGGAAAAGCATGGCCACCGCGGCCAGCGGCTGTGCAAACGTACGTCGTGAAGGGAAGCTGTGTTTCTGCATCAGGTGTCTCTCTTTTGTTGTTACGGTTTTAGTAGTTGTTAAGGTTTTAGAACTAAGTGTTGACCTTGAGGGCGCTTTGTAAGGCTGGTAAAAACTCTTGCCAGTCGGCAACCACGCCGATATGGGCGGCCTGAAATATGCCGGCTTCAGGATCTTTGTTGACGGCAATAATCTTTGTGTGGGGGTCTATGCCGGCCAGGTGCTGCGGCGTGCCTGAAATGCCTATGGCCAGGTAGAGTTCAGGCGTTACGTATTTACCTGACTGGCCCACTTGGCGGGCTACGGGGGCCCATCCGGCGTCCACGGCAGGCAGGCTGCTGCCTACCGCCCCGCCCAGCGAATCGGCCAGTTCATACAAAGCGGTAAAACCGGCTTCGCCGCCAATGCCGCGGCCGCCCGATACGACTAATTTGGCGCCATCCAGACTGGCATGCTGTTCAGGGCGTTCGGTAAAGGTGGTTGAATAGGCTGTGGGTGGCGTTATGCTATCGAGTTGACGAACGTGAACGGGCTGCTTATTGTCGGCGCTGTCGTCCAATTCATAATCAATTTTCCGGACGGTTGCGATATATGGACCTTCCCGGCACTCCAGCACCAGGTTCAGCCGCCCGCCGAACGCGGCGCGTTCAACGCAAATACGCCCTGTCTCGCCGACTATAAAACGCTTGGCTTTGCCCAGGGGTATTGCTTTGAGGCGCGCGGCCAGCAGACCAGCCATGTCTTCGTATTCCGAGCCAGCTGCAATAAGAAAAATAGTATCTTGTGCAGGCTTCGGCACTTCAGTGCTGTTAATCGCATGGGCGAATAGATCGGCTGTCTGGTGCGTTTGAAGCGCGCTTTCGGCAAGTGGCAGCGTCATGGCTGAAATGGAGTCCAGCTTTGCCGCCTGGGCCCGTTCAATGGCTGCATCTGTTTGGGGGCCGATAATCAACGCATGCGCTGTGCCATCACAACGATTCGCCAGGTCGCGCGCCACCTCAAGCGGTGCGTAGTCGGTCGGGCTGCCCGGTTCGGTGCTAAAGACCAGGGCGACGATGCGGTGGGAGTGGTTAGCTTGCATAAAAGTTCAACGAGTTGTGCCAGGATTTCAGGAAAGGTTTTGCCGGGACTTCAGGAAAGATGCGAGTTCGCGGGCTTGTTCATTGACCGTCCCCTCCAGCATGCGGCATGGGGTTTCACCCCGTGCCGAGGTTTCCGGCGGTGCGGCGCGAACAATTGTTATTCCCGGTTTTTTTATTGACGCCTCAGGTGTTATGGCTTGAAATTTTTGTTGTTTCGCCAGCATTACATTTTTCATTAGCGGGTGGCGCAGACGATTGTTCTTGTTGTTGCTGATGCTGGCGCAGGCGGGTGCGAGCAGCGAGATTGACTCGTCCTGGCGTGTCCCTGTACGTTCAAAGATCAGAGTTCCGTTTTCGCCTTCGCCTGCATGCTGCGCCAGCGATACAAACGGCCATCCCCAGGACTCGGCCAGATACGCGGGCGCCATGCCATCGTCCAGATCGCCATGTTCACGGCCAATCAAGATCAGATCGATCGGTTTGTCGGGAACTTGCACTGCGCTCAGGGCGTGAGCAGCAAGCCAGGCGGGATTGCCGCGCTCAGTTGCGGGCACGCATAGCCCAACAACTTGATCAAGCCGATAGGATGCTACCGCGCGCATAAGCGCAATATCGCAGGCGCCGTCTGTGATTAGCGCCGAGATAAACGTCGCTGGATTCTTGTCGCGCAGCTTGAGCGCGATTTCCAGTGCCGCTTCGTCAAAGGGGCTAAGCTTGAAGGGGGTAGTGGGGGTACTTGCCAAGTCGGCCCAATTGCCCGAAGCGGGTTTTTCCAGCGGGCGTTTTGGGTCGGCAATACCGGCAATCAGTACAGTTACATGCATAAACGGAGTTCCTACTGTAAGGCCAGTGCAGTTCTTGCCGCGACACGGCCGAAAATTGCCGCCTTGCCAAGTGCTGTGCCGGTCATGTAGGCCGCGCCGTGAAGGCCGCCCACGATTTCACCTGCGGCGAACAAGCCATCCAGCGGTTGGCCATAGACGTCCAGGACCCGCATGCCGGAGTCGATGCACAAACCGCAATAGGTGCCGAAGACGGCGGCGGTGGAGGGATAGGCGTAAAACGGTCCTTTTTCGATACGGACCAGGTCTCCGTACTCGTGCACCAGATGGCGCCTTCCGAACTCGGGGTCTTCGCCGGCATTGACGTAGCCGTTGTAGGCATTGACCGTGTTCAGTAGCGTCTGTTCTGGTACTTCAATCAGTGCCGCCAGTTGCTCCAGCGTATCGGCCTCGATCATTAACCCCTCTTCAAGCCGGCGTTCCAAGTCAAGAATGCGCGTCAGATTGTCACCGCTTTCCAGTATTTTTCGGTCCAGAATCTGATAGGTGGCGCCATACGGCTGGCGAATGCACGCATCGCCCAAAAGCTTGTACGAGATCGATTCATCGACGAAGCGTTTTCCGTCCTGATTGACGGCAATGGCGCCCTTGTAAACGGCCAGGCAACTATGGTGATTGGTTTCGTCGGTTGGATGCTTCCCGTACGTGCCTTTGATGTACACCATATCGCGGTTATCGGCGCCGATCTTCCACGCCATTTTCAGGCCATCGCCTACGTTGCCTTCGCCGCCAATGAACACGGCGTCGTCATACTGAGGTGCGTAGCGATGCACCAGTTCCGCATTACGGCAGAAACCGCCGCTGGCCAGCAACACGCCATGTTGGCCATAGATCGAAAAGGGCTTGCCGTCTTGCAGTACCGTAACGCCTTCAACGCGGTTGGATTCAGGGTTGTGAATTAGCCGTTGGGCCGCAGCGCCGGTAAGCAGTTGCACCTTGCCTGTTTCTTTGGCGCGGGCGGCCAGGGCGCGCACCATATCAGCAGGATCTACATTGTGTACTCGCGGCACGGACTGGCCAGAGGACGCTTCCATGTTCTTACCGAATTGAACGCCGGCTTGCTTAAGCCATTCATACGTATCTAATTGATTGTCGACGTAAACCTGTACCAGCGTCTCATCGTTTTCAAACTGACCCACTTCGCGCAAATCCTTGAATAGAAGCTCGCTGGAGTCGTCGATGCCGCTGGCTTGTTGCAGATCTGTTCCAGCGAAAGCCAGGCAGCCGCCGCTCATGGCCGACGACCCCCCTGTTTCGTGCAGCTTTTCAATCAGGATGACGCTGCGGCCGGCCTGGGCCGCTTCCAGGGCAGCCGAAAAGCCTGCTAGTCCCCCGCCTACAATAACGAGTTCAGTGTGTAAATCCATTTGCATTGTTTCCTGTCGCGAAATTGTTGTTAGGCTGCCGTGCAACCAGTCAGAGCCGCGGCGTGCTTGCCGGAGATTCGTCCGAGTACCGATCCGGCTGTAAGGCCGACGCCGCCAGCGTATTTAACGTAGTAAAGTCCCCCCACCATTTCGCCGGCGGCGTACAGGCCAGGCAAAGGCTGGTCGGTATCGTCCAAAACCTGTCCTTGCGTGTTGACCTTGACGCCCGCATAGGTGCAGGTAATTCCGCAGGTCACTGCATAGGCTGTAAAAGGCCCTGTGCTTAATGGATTGGCCCAGTTGGATTTAGGAATTGCCAGGCCCTTGGTGGCGCGACCGTCTTTGACGGCGGGGTTGAAGGGCACGCTTTGATCAATCGACTCGTTATACTCATTGACGGTTTGCAAAAAAGCGCGTTGATTGATGCCATCCAGTTTGGTTGCCAGCTCTTCAATTGAGTCGGCGGTGATGCGGGTTGCGTGTTTGACGCGATATTCGTCGGGTAGCAGGTTGACGGCTTCTGCGTCGAATATTTGCCAGGCAATTGCACCGGGCTGGCCTAGTACACGGGCGCCCATGCCTGAATAGGTGTAGTTGCGAAAATCAAGGCCTTCGTCCACGAACCGCTTGCCATCGGCATTGACCACGATGCCTAGCGTGAAATAATTTTTTTGTTGATTCAGCAGATTGATGTCGCCGTAGGGTGGGGCATTCAGGTCGTAGAAAACGGCATGGCAGCCAGTCCAGTTACCGTGTGGCGTTGCGCCGGCTTTCAGCGCCAGGCTGATTCCATCGCCGGTGTTGTAGCGCGAGCCCCGCACTTTGGCCATGTCCCAGTTTGGCCCCAGGTATTTTGAACGCCATAGCAAGTTGGCGTGATAGCCGCCAGTTGCAAGAATGACTGTTTTTGCCTTAATGATGGATTTAGAGCGATTTTGCGTGGTTTCGATACGCCATTGGTCAGCCTCGCGGTCCAGGCCGGTTGCCCGCATGTCGTACGAGAGTTCAATGCCTAATTGTTCGGCCCGCGTGTACAGCCTTTCCATCAGTCCCAGCCCGCCGCCGGAAACTTCTACTGTCAGGCCGCCCCAGAATTTTTGCTTGCCATCGACTTTAAACGATTGGCGTCCGTAAATCGGCACAAACCGCACTCCGTGCTCGCGCATCCACTGCATTGTGGGCAGGCTTTGAGCAACGACGGTTTCCAGTACATCGGCATCGGCGCGGTAGCCGCTCATGGAGATCACTTCATCGAAAAATTGATCTTCGGTGTAAGTGCCAAAATCGCTATTGCTTATTTCATCGGGATGAAGATCGGGTACCAGCGACAGCAAGTCGTCGACCCCCCGGTAAGCTATGCGAAAGGCGCCGCCCGTGAAGGCGGAGTTGCCGCCCCGGTTTTCTTTTGGGGAACGTTCCAGTACAAGAACCTTGGCGCCGTTTTCGTGGGCTGCCAAAGCTGCACATAGAGCTGCGTTGCCGCCGCCAATTACTACTACGTCATATGTTTGCATTGTTTTTCCTTTGGTATTTTTCTGGTTGCGAATTCATCAAACCTGTTGTTATTGTTGGTTATAGCTTTCCGGCCGATGCGCCGCAGTCCAGCATAAGAGTATGGCCAGTGATGGATTGGGCTTCGCGGGAAGCTAAAAACATGACCGCGTCAGCAAAGTCCTCGGTGCTTGGTAAATGTCCAAGTGGCATCGACTTGGTTACTGCACTTAGTGCTTCTTCTACCTGGTCGGAAAACGTGGCCAGTTGTTTTCGTAAAAAGGCAGTGTCTGTTGAGGCTGGCGCTATAGCATTGACCCGGACGCCGCGAGGGCCGAACTCAAGCGCCAGGCCTTTGATCAATCCAACCAGTGCATGCTTGCTGGCCGTGTAAACGCTACGCATGGGGCGCGCCGTTACCCCTTGCAGGGAACATGTAAAGATTAGTACTCCATTGGGGCCTTTAACCAGGCTGCGTAGCGCTTCCTGAGCCGAAATAATGCTTCCGGTTACATTGATGTCGATTGTTTTCTTTATTTCAGCGGGCGTGGCTTCCAGCAAAGAACCGGCAAAGCCTTTGCCGGCATTGGCTAGAAAAATGTCAATATGCCGGCCAAAGAACTGTTCGGATTCAGCAATAAGCCGTTGGCAATCTTCTGGCTCCGATATATCGCACTGTGTGGCCATGGCGATTTGTTCCGTGGGGTCAATTTCGTGGGCGACGGCGCGTGCGCGTTGCAGGTCGATATCGGAAACAACCACGCGCGCGCCTTCCCGTGCCAGGCGTCGTGCAGCAGCCGCACCCAATCCGCTGCCGCCGGCCGTGATGACCGCGTTTAGTCCCTTTGCCCTCATGAAATAATTCCTTTAAGTATTTGAAATAGTGGCGCCCGATCGTCGCGCAGCATATTGCCTGCGTTATTAACTAACGGTGCATCAAAATATACGAATGTTATGGGGGAATCGTAAACAGCTAAAGAGGGATCTTCCAGTCTGACGTGACGAATTGCTTATTCAAGAAAACCGAAAAGCCTGGACTGTGTTTCTAGTTCTGGCTTCAAGGCGGGGGCAGCCGCCGTGCATTTAGTATTTAGATCAAGCATGCTGTGCATCCAGATCTAGTTGTCGCGTTCAGGTGATTCAGGCAGTTACGTATGCAGACGTTGTCATTTGTTCAGATTAAGCCGCTACGTGCAGAGATCAATTCGCCATGCGGTTTAGATTGCTTAAAGCGCAGCGCGCCGCAGCTAGGTCCCAGGCGGCGCAGCCTACGGTTTTGAATACGATGGGGCGTGTGAAATCGACACCATTGGACAGAGCGTCCGACAATGGCTTAATAGTATTCCAATCGGCTTTGGCCAGGATGATATCGCCGGCCTCGTGATGTGCGCCCGCGAGGTCATCTACATATACCTGACTGGCCAGCAAAGTGCTGGCATGTATTTCGGCACAGTCGGCCTGGAACGCGCCTACACCTATAACCAGACGGCCTGCCATGGCAGGAGCGCAGTAAACCGGAGTTTGACTTGTTGTTAAGGTAATGACCGCGTCCAGGTCATCGGGCAGGCGGGTGCATGCTTCCCATTGCACAGGAAGATGCTGGTGTTTTAAGCAAAAAGCCTGTGCTTTTTCCCGTCTGCTTCCTGTGATGGCTATCTGTATCTGTGGAAACAATGCGGCCAATGCCTGGACATGCCCTTCAGACTGGGTGCCGGTGCCTATCAGGCCGACCCGTTTGGGAGCCGTTTTAAGAAATGTTTTAAGGCCCAGCATGGAAATGGCGGCGGTGCGTCGCGCGGTAACCGTGGGGCCGTCCATTACGAATAGTGTCTGGCCTGTTGCGCCATCGTAGGCTGAAACGATGCCGTTGATGGTGGGGAAGCCTTTGTCCCGGTTTGCCGCAATCACATTAACAAGCTTGTGGATGCCGATATCGGCGGCGGTGGCCGGCATGGAAAGCATTACACCGCCATTCGGGAATGGCACAGCCTGCCGTTCGGGTGCGTGGATGGCGCCAGCGGCATAGTCCAGGGTCGCCTGGGATAGCCTTGATACCAAGCTGGGAAAGTCCAGCAGTCTGGCGGTTTGCTCCGCGTCAAATACGGCGATGGCGGCATTGCCCATTGCATTTCCTTTGTACAAGTAATTAGCTCTGGTCAATTATAGGGTTGCAATACGCGCTCTTATGTATGATATTTAGTTTGCCATTTACGATAAAAAACAATGTCTTATCGAGCTTATCTAGAATTCACCGAGCTTTAGGCTAATGTTGTATAGAGGGCACATTTGTAATTCGGGTAAACCCTTGTCTGCAGAGCTGTTTGGCGATGTTTTGTTGTCGTAACCCAACAGTTAATATGAAAAGACAGGTTTTTACTAACAGGCTGATAGCCAGAAGCCTGGAATTTTGATGCAATACAAACAACTTCCCATCGCGGAGTTAGAAAGGGCAGCAGGGTCCAAAAATAAATCTGCTGCTCTCGTTACTCAAATCTACGGAGATTTCTTACATGAAAAAGACTCTGCTCGTTGCTGCTCTAGCTGTCGGCTTTGCCGGCGTCGCTCACGCAGAAACATCGGTTACTCTTTATGGTATCGCTGACGCTGGTATCGGTTACGAAAAACGCACAAGCGCAAATGGTGCTGATTCCAAACGCGTCGGTCTGGTCGACGGTGTTGCTTCCGGCAACCGTTGGGGCCTGAAAGGCGCTGAAGACTTGGGCAACGGCCTGCAAGCAGTATTCCAATTGGAAAGCGGCTACGACATCACTACTGGTAGCCAGTTGCAAAGCGACGAAGACACCGACCGTTTGTTCGGCCGTCACGCTACTATTGGTCTGAAAAGCGCTAGCTGGGGTCAGTTGGACTTCGGTCGCCAAACCAATATCGGTTCCAAGTACGGTGCTGGTGTACTTAGCCCGTTCGGCGCTGGTTTCAAATTGGCAAAAGCTGGTACCACTTTCACTTCGGCCAACACCAATCGCCTTGACAACATGGCGATGTACCAAACTCCTAGCTTCTCGGGCTTCCAGTTCGGTATTGGCTACTCGTTCGGCACCGACGGTACACAGGCCTTCACGGCTGATGGCGAATCGAATCCTAACGACCGCGCTTTCACAACCGGCTTGCGTTATGCCAACGGCCCTCTGGCTGTAGCTTTGACGTATGACCAAATCAAGTTCGCCGAAACTGGCGCTACTCCTGGTACCGTTATTCCTACCGGGGATTTTGCTGCTGGTGTCTTCACGCCTGTTGCAGCTGGTGTCTCTCCTAATGCTGCTTTGTTGTCTCCTGGCAGCACAGGCACAGGCGGCGGTACAGCTAAGGCTTGGAACTTGGGTGCAAGCTACGACTTCGAAGTTGTTAAATTGCACCTTGGTGTTGGTCAAGAGCGTGACGGTACATACTCGGGTTACTCCGACGGTGCTGATGCCAACGCCTACACAGTTGGTTTAAGTGCTCCTATCGGCGCTGGCAAATTGATGGCTTCGTGGGGCATGCTTGACCCACGTGGCGAACAAAGCGAAGGTGAAAACCAGCAAGCTTATAGCTTGGGCTACACCTACGCCTTGTCCAAACGCACTGACCTGTATGCTTTGGGTTCGTACGTTAAAGACGTTCGCTTCAACGACGGCGCAAAGAGCAAGATTGCTGCTGTTGGTGTCCGCCACGCATTCTAATCGGCTTGCATAGTTTATCTATGCGTCGAAGCGGCCTGGCTTGCCAGGCTGCTAAAAGAATCAACGCAGGCCCTGGCTTGCGAGCAGACATAAAAAAACCACCTTC
>LNAP01013420.1_pt1 | contig 11077 bp, 7 predicted proteins | sample 602601 | NCBI WGS metagenome assembly LNAP01 (sample SAMN02440304, study PRJNA202911) | soil metagenome | biome: Subtropical and temperate rainforests or woodlands; isolation source: soil samples (1 kg each in a 20% v/v slurry with milli Q water) were... ...
CTTGGACTCGTTCTCGCCGCGCGCTGACTGCAATTCGGTCTGGTGGGCATGAAACAGCCCGGCAAAATGCTCCGGCTCGACTTGCTGTACCGCGCTGTAGGCCAGCCTGGGGAAAAGCTCCGCAAGGCTGAGCCGGACCACACGACCGTGGTGCACGATGTCCCACGGCAGCGCATTCGCGTCGGCGCTGCGCAGATGCAGAACCAGCGAAGGCGCTGGCCCCGACTCACCGCGATCCCATGCGGCGCGGTAGCGCTCCTCGTATTCCGCCCGAAAGGCGAACGGGTCTTCGTACAGCATCACCTCGAAGCCCCGGCTGCGCAGTTCTGACAACAGCGTTTCGTCCAGCAGCACATCGTCGGGGTCACACGCCACCCACAGCCGGGTGAGATCGGCCGTGAAGTGGCTCAGGATGCGTTCCGTCCACAAACTCATTCCTACTGTCCTCCGGGCACAGCGTCGCCGGAGACCCGAACCATCATCACCGCATTCAAACCCGGCACGCTGGCCTCCATGTCGTCCAGGGCGGCCATGCGTGCATCGTGTTCCTGCTGCAGCCGCTTGCGCCGGTGCTCGCGCACGGCGGGTAAGCCGATTCGTCCGATGGCCTGACCTCGGGCCTCGAACGCATACACCGCACGTTCGCGCTCTTCCTTCAGCCGGGCGCGGTGTTCGGTCAGCAGCTCGGTGAAGATCCGTTCACCCTGGGTACTGGCAGCCGCCTGCGATGCCTCGAACCACTTCGCCGACTCCTCGGCACCCGTCACGGCATGCACATCCACGGTTTCGGTCAGCAGCAGATCCCAGACGCGCTTGGCGGTCGGCACGAAGGGCCGGCCTTCCTCGTTGATGAACACCGGAAGGAAGCGCTTCCGGCTCAAGCCTTCGGCCGCCAGGCTGATCTCCCACAGCGACCAGATACCACGAACCGAATCCGGCAATCCGGTCACGCGGATCACCGGCAGCGGCTGCCCGGCGACAAAACGTGGCAGCTCAGGGCGCGTGGGTCTTCCATCGTCACCCATTCCAACTCCGGGTTCTCATCCGCCGTGCGGGCGTCAAAGCAGGCCTGTGCCGACTCACTGCCGTCTGCCCACTTCACGCGCCACGCCTTGCCAACCTTCGTTGCCGAGCCGCCGCGCGCAGCCAACCCGCTGGTGATGGCGCGCTCCAGCCAGAACTGCGCCGGGTGGTCGCGCCACTTGCGGGCCTCAATGGCGTCCAGATCGTGCTCTGTGGTGAGCAGATCGCTGTTCTTCTTTGACTCCGCCAGGGTAGATCGCAGCTGCGACACCACCGCGTCGCACTCTTGTTCGATGGCATCGGGTTGAAGCAGGCCATGCACGAACAGCTCGTCGAAGATCGGGTCCGCCTCGACCGAATCCATCACGTCGGCCGCCTTGTCGACGCCAAACTCCTGCGCGATGACCTCGAGCTTTGCCTCCAACACCTGGCGCACCCGGTGCTCCACCGTGTCTTCGAGCACAAAGTTGATGGCGCGAACCACGTGCTTCTGCCCGATGCGGTCCACCCGGCCAATGCGCTGCTCGATCCGCATCGGGTTCCACGGCATGTCGAAGTTGACGATAGGTTCAGACCTTCACCACCGGCATCGGTCGAAATCAGCACGCGCACATCTTTGGAGAACACCTGCTGGGCGCGCGTACGGGCTTCCAGATCCATGCTGCCGTTGAGCGTGGCCACCGAGAAGCCACGGCTCTCCAGGTAATCGGCCAGCATCGCTTGGGTGGGCACGAACTCGGTGAAGACCAGCACCTTCAGCGCCGGGTCGCCTTCCTCTTGCTGCAGCTTGTAGATCAGCTCCAGCAGCGCCTCGGCCTTGGCATCAGTGCCGGCGGCCTCGGTTTCCCGTGCCAGCTCAAGCAACATCTCGACTTCGGACTTCTCCAGCTCCCAGCCGCTGGACTGCATCGCCAGATCCACCTGGGCCTGGCCGTCGAGGTCCGCCCACTCATCCGCGCTGGTGCTCTCGACAAATTCGTCGGGAACGAATTTGGATAGCCGCCAGGCTGGCCCCGCAGGGGCTGGGTCCAGGGATGGGCCCAGCAGCAGGTTGGCCTGCGGCTGCGGTGTTTCAAGCAGGGCCTGGCGTTTTTCCAGCGTGGTGCGGATGGCGGCCGTACTGGACGTCACCAGCCGCTGCATCAGGATCATCAAGAAGCCGATATGGCGTTGCTTGGCCGCCATGGCCTGGTTGTAGCCGTGGCGCACGTAATCGGTCACCGCCTCGTACAGCCGCTGTTGCGAGCCGTGTCGGGCCTGCCAGGCCACGGCTTGCAGCCTGGTAACACGCGGCTTGAACAGCGGCTGGCCCTCGGCGTTGATCGATACGCGCTTCTCTGTGCGGATCACGAAGGGGCGCACCCGGTCGCGGCTGACGCTGCTCTCGTCCGGGAAGGCTTCCCTGTCCAGCAACTGCATCAGCCGCATGAACTGGTCGGTCTTGCCCTGGTGCGGCGTGGCCGACAGCAGCAACAGATACGGCGATGCTTCGGCCAGCGCCGCGCCCAGCTTGTAGCGGGCCACCTGCTCGGTGCTGCCGCCCATGCGGTGGGCTTCGTCGATGATGACCAGATCCCACGACGCCGAGATCAGGTCCTCGAAACGCTCGCGGTTGTAGGTGTTCAGTTGCTCCAGGCTCCAGCCACGACGCCCCTCCAGCGGCTTCACCGAATCCAGCGAGCAGATCACCTGATCGTGCATCCGCCACAGGTTTTCTTCCTCGCCCGCGCCGCCGCTGCGCCATTGCGACTCCCGTCCCTGGGAGTCGCCCCTGCGGGGCCAGTCTGCCGGCTGTCCAAATTCGCTCCAGGCGAATTTGTGCCGGAAGGCTGCCAGCTCGGATGGCTCGATGAACTGGAACTTCTCGCCGAAGTGCAGACGCATTTCGGCCTGCCACTGGCGCACCAGTCCCTTGGGCGCCACCACCAGGATGCGCTTCACCCGGCCACGCAATTTCAATTCGCGCAGCACCAAGCCGGCCTCGATGGTCTTGCCGAGACCCACCTCATCGGCCAGCAGGTAACGGATGCGGTCGCGGCTGATGGCGCGGTTCAACGCGTAGAGCTGGTGCGGCAGTGGCACCACGCTGGACTGGATCGGCGCCAGCAGCAGGTTGTCCTCCAGCGCATCCAGCAGCTTGGCTGCCGCCGTGGTGTGCAGGATCTGCTCCACGCTCTTTCCAGCGAGGCCAGATCCACAGCCCGGGCGCGCACCACCGCGTCTTTGGTGGGCAGCCACACACGGTAGGCGGTTTCGCCCCACATGTCCTGTCTGTCCACCACGCGGCAGGGCGCGGCGTGGCGCGCGTGCCAGCACCATGCGCCAACAGCCCAACCGCCAGCTATTGCGGAAACCATGCGCGCAAAGTCTGTGCAATCGCACTGAATGAATCGCATGCCAACAGAGCACTGACACTGGCGCGTCTGCCGATTTCTTCGAAATCACGAGGCGAAATCGTCCGATTGATCCTCTCACGCACCACGTGTTCAAAAAGCTCCTTGGGTTGCTGATTCTTCAGTTCCTCGACCGATTTGCCGAGTCTGCTGGCTCTCTCGTCCACCCACTGCTGCAATTGCAGCGCAGTCACTCCACAATGCGCGGCAACTGCGTTTTCACAAAACCAAAGCCACTGCTCCAGTTCGGGTACCAGCACCGTCGTGGCACTGTTGCCACTCCACGTGAAGCTGTCCAGCTTGCCCTGGATATCCTGGGCTACTTGATCAGGCTTTTGCTTGTGATCACGTCCCGAACCATGGTGATCCCATAGCAGCAAGGCCTTGCCGTACTGCCCCTTTTTCATTCGAGTCAATTCAGCCCCGCTTTGAACCATGCCTGCATCACGCTGAGGGTGTCGCTCGATGTCAAAGACGATAGGCCGAATCTCTAATGCTTGCGGTCGGTTCAAAACGGCCCGGACGAATGCCAATGCGTCAGCATCCGCGACATAGACCAGCAAGTCCTTCATTCCAGCACCCCCGCTGCAAACACAATGCCCAGGTCCGGAGAACCATCCCAGCTCTGCAACAGAGGGTGATCTGGGCCGCGAATGATGTGCGTGCCTTGATCGTCCCGGCTGAAACACAACAAAGGTTCAACGCCGCACTGCTGCACCACAAACGGGGAATGGGTAGCCAACAACATCTGCGCGGACGGAATCGTTGACAACGACCGCAGGATGATCTCCAGCGCTTTGGGGTGCACGCCGTTCTCTGGCTCCTCTACCATGTACACAGCAGGGCCGGGTGGCAAGAATGCCGGGATAGTCAACGCCATCATGCGTAGCGTGCCATCTGAAAGCACCCAACTTGGCGCTTCCAGGCCATTGGCATAGCGCAGCAACAAGTATTCTGCGTTATCGGCTTGCCTGCGTGCCCAGCCAATACGCTCCAGGTCAGGCAAGGCAAATTTCAGATGCTCAGTCCAACGCTGGACGGGAGAATCCGTATCTGCCCAGTAAGGCCCCAGGCCACCATTGGCCCCCAGCAATCGACCAACGACCCTGGCGAGATTGGTTCCGTCCAGATCAAGCTCTGCTGACCGTGTTGCGGCACAAGGCAGCCGCATCGCAGGGCTATTGAGCTGTATGTACCGAACACCCTGGGACAGGAACTTTCGAACCGCGTTTGCAGTGGGGTAGCGGTCCTCATCCGGTGGCGTCAAGCCCAGCGTCAACTTGTCCAGGCCGAAATTGAAAGAATCCTGGTAGCTCCCTTTTTCACGAGAATAAAAGTCGGTGCCCTTCGACGTTTTTCCCAACAGGCGCTTTGGCTTGACGTTTTTGCTGAATTTCAGCGTCTGTCCCGCCGGAAGCCAGGCTTTTGAGTACTGGCGAAGCAATTCTTCTTCTACACACACGCCCATGCTTGCATCAGCGCGGATGGCGAGCCGATAGTTCAATACGCTGTCGGCCAGTTCAGCACGCTGCGCGGACAAATCCAGCCATAGTTCAATCTCGATCACACCGCCACGGCGAAGCCAAGTTAGATCGTTGAAGTCTGCAATATGACGGGTTTGAACGGCCATTCCCGGCCCCTGAACCAGACAGTCGCGGACGAAATCTATGGCATCGAGAAAAGTTGTCTTACCGACGCCATTTGGCCCCACCAGTACATGAAAGGTAGACAGCGGCAAGTCGATCAACTCGCGGATGCCTTTGAAATTCTTGATGGTCAAGCCAATGATCATGGCTGGGTCTCCGTTCTGGTCAACGCTAGGTCATAGAGGGTGAGGAGCTTCTCGTCCTCTTGCAGCGTTGGCGATACTGATGATGGACTTGTAATCCTTAGCAGCCCACGCAGCGCGGAAACCGGCACGCAGCACCTCCAAACGTGACTCTTTGATCTTCCGACCGGAGAAGGACTTGTATGCATCGAATTCCTTCAGCAGCGCCTTTTCGCGTTTCTTCTCCAGGTCCTGCGCCTTGTTCGGGTCGGGCACGTACCAGCGATCCTTGGCCTTGACCACCAGTGCGGGGCTGTTCTTCTCCAGCCCGCGCAGATCCTTGTGGTTGGTCGAGAGGTAGCTGTGGATCTGGCTCGGTACCTCACCCGTCCCGTCGTACTTCAGGAAGTTGTCCTCTAGCAAAGCAGCCAACTCGGGCTTGGCCTCGTGCTTCTTCCATCCTGCGCCAAGTTGCCCCATGAACTCAGGGCTGAGTTCCTGGTAAGTCGATGGGCGACGTTTTAGAAAATCTGACAGCCAGTCGATCGCACTTCGCTCGTCAGATACAAACATCTCCATCTGCGGTGCAATAGCAACCTGTAGACGCTTCTTGTCGTACTCCGCCACCTGATCCGGAAGAAATACCATTCCGTCTCGCTCGACGAAGCGCTGCGTAAGGCCTGCCTGGAACTCATGGGTGGACATTGGAACGGGGAAATTGTGTCGTACAAACCATGCAACCATTCGATCAAAAATGATCCGAGGATCGCGCTCAGCAATAAACTCAAGATCTCCGGCCTTTACCTTAACGGTTGGCAGATAGCCTAGGTGCGTTCGAACGAAATCCCACGCAGAATCTTGACTACCGCCGGCTTTGGCGAAGCGAGCCTCTAGGCCACCATTTGGCTTGTAGGCTGAAATAACAAGGTCTTGCTTAACAGCCGTTGTTGTAGTGACGGCCTTAAAACTTCCTTGCTTTTTGTCTAGAGCAGAAACATTGGCGACAACAAATCCTGCTTCTTGGAGCGCAGTCTGAATGCTGTTCCAGACTGACGCTTGAGTATTTGAGAATTCCACTGTCATCCATCGGCCAGGCTTTAGTACTCGAAACGCCTCTTTAAATGCCGAGGTCATAAGGGCGCGATAGTTAGTGAGGTCTTTATCCTGGATCTTGTTTTCAATAGCCTCAAGCTTGTTGTTCGTATGAACGCCGAGCCAGCTTTCAGAAAGAAAGTTAAGTTCGGAATACATGATGTTCCCACCAAACGGCGGGTCAATAAATACGTAATCCAAAGAACCATCTGGTATGTCCAAATTGGCAGCGCTTCCAGTGGAAACGAATTGGGCCGACCGAACATGCTGTAGGGATTCGACAATTATTCCAAGCTTCTGTTTTCTCAAGCCTTCAATTATGTTCTTTTCTACTGGAAGCGAAGAAACATAGAGCGTTCCTGATTGATAGCCTGTTAGAACAGTTTTCTTTCCGCCACCCTTAAAAATAACTCGGGACATTAGCGTGCTATGAGTTAAGTCGTAAGAATTAATCAAAAACGAAATTTCACGAGGAAAATGAGAGGCCATTGCTCTCTTTCTAAGCGCTGCCAAAATATGGAGGCTGCGTCGTGTGTAGAACTGATGGACATACTCAATATCGTGAGACTCTTTTGGCTGACGGGTATTAAATCCATCAGGCAGCTTAGCTAAGGGAATATTTTCTTCAGCTGGCAGCGATGCGATCTTCGTGATTAGTTCAAGGTCAGACGCTTCAGGGCGCTTGTCATACCGTTTGCTCCCAAGACTGTAATTAATTGAAACGGGTACTTGGCGACGACGTCGAACCGTTTTGCAAAGCACCGGATCAGTTTCTGTTGACCATAAGCGCTCGAGATCCTTTTTCTGCAACTCAGCAGAACAGTTACAACAGTTAAATTTCTCGTTGATTTTTCCCTGTGTGGCGTCAATCGCTATATCCCAGAAAACCAACTCATGAGCGCAGTGCGGGCATCCGTACACATCAGACCAGACTATGTAGTTAATCCGACCAAGGGAGTGTCCATCTGAGTGCTTGGTCTCATACATCCAGCCAAGCTGACGTTCAACATCTCTCAGAACGGACTCCGCTTCCTCTTTGAAAAACGCAACGTCGGTTGGAATATTCAAGTTGGCGGCAATAAATGTCGCCGCTGGTGACAAATCATTAAGGATGGCAACACGTTCACCAATTTTTGAAAATGCCCTCCAAACTTGCTTGCCATCATCAATTACATTTTCATAGATCACACCTGCCTGATCGATTCTGTAACCAAGTGACGCGACTATCTCCCGGTTTCCACATAGTTGCGCCGCAACTCCAGTCATCCCAGTGCCACAAAAGCTATCGAGCACAACGTCACCTGGGTTCGTGTAATGCAAAATGAACCGCATGATCGCTTTGTGCGGAACTTTGGTGTGATAACTATGTGCATCATAAAAAAGACCACTCCGCCCTTCACTTACATCGGCAACGAAGGGCTCCCTCTTATATGAGTTCTCAACCGGCTGGGTCGGTAAAGTTGACAACATTTCCTGAAGAAAGGGGTTCGGGCAAGCCGTGTAATAGGGTGGGTCTGATGCCTTCAAAATATCTTCATCGGAACCTTCGGGAAAGCCGTCGGAATTGCGGAATGAACGGTCTTGCAGCCTCTCTCTCAGAAGTTTCATATAGTGGCTGCGACGCTCATCGTCATTTGAAAATTGACGACCGAATGTATATGCATTGGCGGACTTGTTTCGAGTAGGCCCAAATAGCTGCCTCATAACGTTAACTCCTATTTAAAAGCCTCAATCCTGGACTCAACCGTAACCGTAGTGACTTCGGAACTAGAGAAACAAACTCTTCAAATCACACAAGACGAAATACTGCCCTAGGTTACGTTTAACATCGAGCCTAGATCCGGTCATATTTTCCAATAAAGAAATCGTGTTCATATTGAGCTCTAAGGTCATGACCTTAGCGCTTACGAGCGATGCTTTGTCAGAGTTGTTTTGATGAAGCACAAGGTAGTGTTTTCCACCAAGTGCTGACATAAATTTGTTCTGCGCTCTCAGCGCTTTGAAATTAAAACTTTTCCGTAAGTGGATAAGGTTGTGAACGTGCTGGTAGCAGTCACGATTAAGATCATTTGAATCCTCATCGACAAACCAGATCTCGGTCGCCTCGACGCCAACCCACACTCCATCGTTTTTGCGCCGATGGAGAACATCCAAGTCACACGTGAGATTATTTTTTGGCTTTACCTGAAGTCGCCAATCCCAAAAAGTGGCAGGGACTCTTGAACACTGCATGGTAAGGTCACCATTAAGTGCTGTCTTATGCCAGTTGCGGTAGTCCCAGGGAGAGCCATCGGCAAGAGTCGGTACGTTACTTGAGAAATTTATATCAGTGTAAGGCCAAGGAAGATTTGCGAGGTGATTCCAGGGCCAAACAAACACTCCGTCTTTTCTCTCAAAAACGATGTGCAACGGAACTTCAGTAGTCCAGTCATAACAAATCTGCGGCCAATATGTGGCACAACCCATATGGCTGGACAAATTTGCACTAACCCAATTGTAGAAAACATCAACTTTATGACGGTGCTGGATTTGCTTCATGGTTCTCTCATTAAAAGTTTGTTGGAACAGCGAACGTGTTGAGACGCCCTGAGCATGTTTGAAATTGCCACGCAGCAATAACCCACGTGGCAGCTGAATTCTCAGTTCAAACTTAAACAGGCCAGATCAATAAGACTTACAGACTTACGCTCACTCGATCACGAAGCGCAGCTTGGTGGCATCCTTGCCCTTGCAGCGCTGGTTCATGAAGGTGTCGAAGCGCTTGCGCAGGTCGTCCGGCGTAGCCGGCGATCCGCCTTGCAGCAGCGCCTGCTTGATCTCATCGCCCTTGACCGCGATCTTCTCCAGCCCCGACAGCGCCTCTTGCACGGCGTTGGCGAACTCGGAGGTCATCGGGTCCGGCAGCTTGCGCGAGGCCAGGAAGGCGTCGATCAGTTTCTTGGACGCGGGCGGCAACAGGCCCAAGCTGTCTTGGGTGAATGGGTCTTCCAGGTTCTCCAGCAAGGTCTGCTGCCAATTGGCCACCAACTGATCCAGGTCGTCGTCCAGCTTGTGCAGGCGGTTGGCCGCAGGGATCAACTCCAACTGTTCGGCAGACGGGCGGAACTGGCAGTGCGGGCAAACAGCGGCCGTGACCAGTGTCGGCTCATCCAGCGAGGAACAGCTCTTGAGGCCGTTGAGCGACTCCTCGAAGGCGGTGAGCTGGCTGGTGGGCATCAGCGACACGCCAGCCAATACGCGCAGCGACAGCAGGCGGTCGTCCTTGCGCAGCGCGTTGCGGGTCTTGTCCTCAGCCACGCCCAACCGCGCCTTGCTGTGGCTGGCGATGTAGGCGGTGATGTAGTCCTTCTTGAGCTCGTTGAGCGTTTGCCGATATTCGGCGGCGTGCTCGGCTGTGCGGTCCTGGCTCAGCTTTTCCTGCAGTGCCTTGCGGGCGGTTTCGGCCTGCTTCACCCACAGGTGCTCGGCGGGCAACACCATCTCGGCCTGCGAGAGGTAGGACGCCGTGCTGCCCAGCTCGACCACCAGCTCAAGCAGACGCTCGACGGCGGCCAGGATCTCCAGATTCTTCTTCTGGCCGTCCAGGTCTTCCTGTGTGACGCGCAGATTCTTGAGCTTGCCGACGGTGTTGTACGGCGCCAGCGACTCGGTGAACTTCTTCAGTGAATCCAGCCGGGCGTGCCAGTCTTTGGCTTCCTCTTCGCGCAGTAGGTTCTGGCCCCAGAAACCGAGCTTGCCTTGCTGCAGGTCGGAGCCGGCCTTGAGCACGCGCGGCACCAGCCCACTGACTTTCTCCTGCAGTTTGATGACCGGCTCGGTATCGCCCTGGCTGGCCTTCTGGGCCAGGCCGGACGGCAGGTCGAACAATTCGAACAAGGCACGCAGCACCGCGAGGTTGATCTCCTTGGGCGCCTCGACGTGCTTGAACTGCTTGAGTTCCTCCAGTGAGCGTTCTGCCAGTTGCGCCAGCTTGCCGGAGTCGACCTTGTCGCCGGTGATCGACAGCACGATGTCGCCGGAGTAGACGAGGCCGCCCAGCACGGTGACCAGCAGGTCGGGTTCCAGCCGGTACTTGATCGGCGCGAAATACTCGACGTCCGAGGTACCCGACAGCAGTTCGCTGCGGTTGAGCACTTGACCGTGGCCCTTGGCCTTGAGGCGATTGAGTACTTCCTGCGCGTAGCGGGAGTTGGCCGGATCGATGCGGTCGCCATCGAGCAGCTCCAGCGCATCCAGGATGGCAGCGGCGTCTTTGGTGCGGTTACCACCGGCCAGGGCGCGCAGCGCGTTGCCGACCAGCTGCTTGCGGTTGGCCTCGGTGACCAGCACCGAGAAGCTGGGATATTCCGGCGCGCGCTCGGCGAAGCGCTGGCCCAGTACCAGGCCCGAAATGACATTCACCACGTCGCGGAAGTTGATGCGCTCGTCCGCACCCAGCCGCGCCCGGTCACGCAGCGACACGCCTTTGGCCCACTCCTGCAGGTTCTTTTTCTTGCCTTGGTAGGTGACCTCGAAGGCGGTCATCTGCTTTTCCTGCAGCCACTTGCTCATGGCCCGCAGGAAGTCCTGTGCCTTGGAAAGATAGATGGCCTTTGCGCCGCCGCTGGCAGTCGATGCCAGATCGAGTGCCGCCGCGTAGGACGACAGGTGTCGCTTGAGATCGTCGTCCAGCCCGGTGAGGCGGAAGAAGACCTCGTCCGACAGGTTGTTGTCGGCGAACTTCGGCTTGTCGAAGGGCTGGATGAAGTAGACGTAGAAGTCGCGCTCGGGCTGGGCCGTGGGCCGATCGTTCGGCGCCCCG
>LNAP01005620.1_pt1 | contig 11076 bp, 9 predicted proteins | sample 602601 | NCBI WGS metagenome assembly LNAP01 (sample SAMN02440304, study PRJNA202911) | soil metagenome | biome: Subtropical and temperate rainforests or woodlands; isolation source: soil samples (1 kg each in a 20% v/v slurry with milli Q water) were... ...
CCTTGCGCAGGATGTCGAACACGTTCTCGGCGATGTGACAGCACTCCACCAGCTCGTTGAGCTGGAGGCAGCCGGCGCCGCGCTGGGCTCGCCCTCGCACGGAGACGAATACCTGCTGTATCAGACGCTGCTGGGCACGCTGCCTACGGGCGAATTGGACGATTCGACGCTGGCGCCTTACCGGGAGCGCATCGTGCTCTACATGCAAAAGGCGGCTCGCGAGGCCAAGCTGCACACCCGCTGGACCCATCCGGACGAAGGCTATGAGGCCGCGCTCGAAGGCTTTGTGCGCGCGCTGTTGGGGCACATCGAGAACAACACCTTTCTCTCCGAACTGCGAACGCTGGGAACCGTGTTGGGCCATTTTGGGACGCTCAACAGTCTGAGCACCACCCTGCTCAAATTCACATCGCCCGGCGTGCCAGACCTGTATCAGGGCCACGAGACCATCACCCTGACGCTGGTGGACCCGGACAATCGGCGGCCGGTCGACTTTGCGTCACTTGATCAGCGCCTGGGTTCACTGGAGACACTCGATCCGGCACAATTGCCAACGCTTATGGCAGCACCGGAGGATGGCCGTGCGAAGCTGTGGATCACGTGGCGTCTGCTGGCGCTACGGCGCGAACGGCCAGCGCTGTTTCGCGACGGCGATTACGCAGCGCTCATGGTCAGCGGCACGTACGCCACGCATGTGGTGGCGTTCGCGCGTCGCCACAACGGCACATTGTTGGTGGTCATTGCCGGGCGCTTGTTCGCCCGGCTGCTCGGCGAGGCGATGCTTCCGCCATTGGGCGAGTCGGCGTGGGCGGACACCAAGGTCGCGATCAACCTGCCCGACGGCACGCGACTGAGCAACATACTCACCGACGAGATACTCATCGTCGAGCGCGGCGGCATTGCCCTGAGCGCCGCGTTCGCGTGCCTGCCGGCCGCCGCGCTACTGGGTCCGGCTTGACGCCGTCCTGCTTTGCGTCACAGCGTGAATTCCTTCGTCTGCCCATGCCTGAGTTCATGGATGTCGTTCTTGAAGCCGATCTTGATGAGCTCTGGCGTGACGCCCGCCACCTCGACGGTGAGCAGGTCGCCAGAGATCGTCATGGTGAGCGACTTATCGCGGTAATGGACATGCAGGCACAGATTTTCGATGGTCCTGGGCAAGCGCGGATTGAGCCAGAGCACGCCGCCGCGGACCTCTATCCCGGTGTAGGCACGCTGCATCATGTCCACGGTGGAGGCCATGGCGCCCAGATGGATGCCTTCCGGCGTGGTACCGTCCTGGATATCCTCCACATCGCTCATCAAGGCCTCGGCAAACAGGCGCCACGAGCCTTCCCGATCGGATCGCGCCAGCACCCAGGAATGGGTGACACGGCTCAGCGTGGAGCCATGTGAGGTCCGCTTCAGGTAGTAGTCGATGTTTTTGGGGATGGTGTCGTATTCAAACGGGTAATCCAGCCGCCTGAAGATGTCGCCCAGTTCCTCGGACGAAAACAGGTAGAACAGCATCAGCACATCGGCCTGTTTGGAGACCTGGTAGCGATTTGGCGTGTCGTCCTCGGCGTCAAGAACACGATCGAGCCGCTGGATGTCGCCGTATTTCTTGCGATAACCATCCCAATCGAACTCCTGCAGACGCTCGTAATGCTCGAACTGGCTGATGATGCCGTCGTCGTGGAACACGACGCGCATCCGGCGACTGACATCGTCCCAGCGTTCCAGCTCCTCCTGGCGCAAGGCCAGCGTCTCGCTCAGCTCCTGGCGCCGCTCCCGGGGCAGCAGGTCCAGCACCTCCAGCGCACGGCAAAGCACCCACACGGCCATGACGTTGGTATAGGCATTGTTGTCCAGCCCCGGACGCTCGCTGTCCGGATAGGCGTCGTGGTATTCATCCGGCCCCATCACGCCCAGGATTTCATAGCGCTCCAGTTCCTCGTTGTAAGTGGCCATGCTGGCCCAGAAACGGGCAACTTCCAGAATCATCACCGCCCCATAAAAGGACAGAAACTCCATGTCCTGCGTCACCTGAAAATACTGCCAGACGTTGTAGGCGATGGCCGCATTGACATGGCGCTGCAAATTACTCTTGTCCGAAATCCAGCGGCCCGACTTCGGATTGAGGTGCAGGCGCTGGGTTTCCTCGCGCCCATCGCTGCCGCTCTGCCAGGGATACATGGCGCCGTCATAGCCAGCCTTGCGCGCGGCGGCACGCGCCTCGTCAAGACGACGGTAACGGTACATCAACAGCGCGCGGGTGATCTCGGGGAGGCGCAGACTGAGAAACGGGAAGATGAACAGCTCGTCCCAGAACACATGGCCGCGGTAAGCCTCGCCATGCAGCCCACGCGCCGGAACGCCTGCGTCCAGGTCCATGGTGTGCAGCGACACCGTCTGCAGCAGGTGAAAAATATGCAGCCGCAGCACCAGTACCGTCGCCAGCCCCGGTTCGGGCTCGCGCATCCCGAGGCCCATGTCGAAACGCCCCCACAAGTGCCCCCAGGCCAGCACATGGCTTTGCAGCAGATCACGGAAACGTCCTGCACGCGCGATGCTTTCCACCGCTTCCAGGCCGCACTCGGAGGTGGCCCTGTCTTTTGAGCTGTGCAGACTGACAATTTTTTCGATGACCAGCGGCGTTTCCTCTGCGATATCCAGCGCGATCAACTGGCCTATGTAGCCGGGCTCCTCCCGTGCTTGGCGCTCACCGGCCAGTGGCTGGTCATTGGCCCATAGCCGGGTGGCGGCAGCCTGCACCACCTCAATGTGCGACTGGCTGGTGCGCACCCTGAGCAGCAGGGTCTCTGCGTCGAGCAGACGGGTTTCCAGCCACTCCAGATGCCGGTTGCCAAGCCCCCGGTAACGCGCAACGCCGTCATTAATGATCCGGCCATCCAGCGCCGTGCGAATTTCAATGCGCCCCGACCAGTTTTCTGCGGTGAGCGTGGTTTCCAGCGCGGCAAGGTGCGGCTGCTGCATGTGCACCAGGCAACGGCTGGCCAGCCGGGTCACATGCCCCTGAGCATCCTTGAATCGCAGGTTGCGCAGCAGCACGCCCTGCTTGAGGTCGAGCTCCTGCCGGTAAGCCAGCACCTCTACCTGCTGTAAATCAAACCACGCGCCGCCGACCCGACGGAACGTCAGGGGTAGCCAGTTCGGCATATTGACCAGGTCCTCGTTTTCCACATCGCGTCCGGCGATCCGGCTCACCAGCCGGTTGTAGCCGCCCGCCAGATAGGTGCCGGGGTAGTGCACGTCGTTGGCATCCACTTCGGGCGCGGCGCCGCGCGTGGCGAAATAACCATTGCCCAGGGTGCACAGGGCCTCGCGCCGCTTTTCCTTGGTCGGCTCGAAGTCTTCATAAATCAGGGACCACTGACTCATGTCACGCCGCCCCGCGCCAGGGTGGCCAGCTCACCCAGAAAGCGCCGTACTTCTTCAATGCTGCCCAGGGCGTACTGCGCGGCCGTGTCGCGCGCTTCGTCGCGCACCAGAATGCCGATGCCATGGCCATGCGTATTCAACGCCCTGAACGCATCTTCGTCGGTGCTGTCGTCCCCAAGATACAGCACGAATGCATCGGATTGCGCCAGGCCGAGCTTGGCGAGCAGCCAGATCATGGCCCGGCCCTTGTCCCAGTCGATATCCGGCTGCACTTCAAAAATCTTCTTGCCGTGGGTCTTGCGCAGTTTCGGCTGTGTTGCGAGCACAGCATTCACAGCGGACTCCACGGCCTCCAGGTCTGCCTGCGCCACCTGGCGAAAATGGACGGCGATGGCGTATTTCTTGCGCTCGACCAGAACGCCGGCGATGCGCCCCAGCCGTTCCCGCAGCGCCAGTTCGACCTGGTCAAGCCAGGGCAGAAATTCGCTGCCCTGCTGCTGTTCGATGTGCATGCCCCGGGGGCCGCTGATTTCAAAACCATGGCTGCCGCCATAAACGATGTCTTCCAGGCCCACGCGCGCCCGCACATCGGACAGATCCCGGCCGCTCATCACGACCACCGTGCAATTTTGGGCCAAGGTGCGCACCGCGTCGCGCATGTCGTCGGACAACAGCGCCAACTCGGGGCGCTGCACAATGGGCGTCAAGGTGCCGTCATAGTCAAGAAAAACCGCCGGGCTTCTGCCTTTCATGCGGGTCTTGATGTCTTCAAGCGCTGCCAGCGCGGAAGGCAGCTCGTCACTGCGCTGGCGGGCAGGCGCGGCTTCCCGCGCGACGCTGACTTGCGCCAGATCCGCCACCACGACGTGCGCGCCGGCGTCTTTCAGCTCCTGTGCGTGGCCGCTGCGGTCCACGCCGATGACCAGACCGAAGCCGCCACGTCGGCCAGCCTGCACACCGGCAATCGCGTCTTCCACCACGACGCTGCGCGCCGGCTTCACGGCAAGCTGTCGCGCCGCTTCCAGGAAAACATCAGGGGCAGGTTTTCCGGCAAGGCCCAGGCCTTGTGCCGCCACCCCATCCACCCGCACGTCAAACAGCCCGGTGATGCCGGCGGAGGCCAGCACGGCCGCGCAGTTTCTGCTGGCGGAAATGATGGCGATTCTGACGCCCTGCGCCCGCAGTCGATGGATGAGACCGATCGTGGCGTCATACACCTGCACCCCCTGTTTCAGCTGCTCCAGATACAGCAGGTTCTTGCGGTTGCCGAGTCCGCACACGGTCTCGCGCTCAGGTGGATCAGCCGGATCGCCGTAGGGAAGCGCGATGCCGCGCGACTGCAGAAAATCGGCCACGCCGTCATAGCGCGGCTTGCCGTCAACCAGACGGCGGTAGTCGGCGTCCACATCAAATGGACGAAACGCTTGGCCAGTGGCCGCCGTCTGCTGTTGGAGAAAAGCATCGAACAGCGTTTTCCATGCTGCGGCGTGGACTTTGGCGGTGCGGGTGACCACGCCGTCGAGATCGAAAATGACCGCATCAAAAGCCTCCCGGCCAAGCGTGAAACGCTGCGTGTCTGGATTTATTTCGTTCATGGCCATTGACCCTCTTGAGTTTGCATCTGTTGTTTATTGTCTTTGCCGTCTTTGTGAGCGCCACCCAGCGCAAACGTCATGCCGCTCAGGCGAGCAGGCGCCGGTACAGCGCCACATACTGCGCCGCTGCCTTGTCCCAACCCAGGGGCTGTTGCATGGCGCGCTGGCGCACAGCGTGCCACTCGCTCTTGCGCTCATACAAGGCCACGGCGCGACGCATGGCGCGGTCCAGCGCCTCGGGCGTGAAATCATCGAAAACAAAACCATTGGCCGTGCCGTCGGCCAGATGCTCCAGCGCGCAATCGACCACCGTGTCGGCCAAGCCACCGACCCGGTGCACCAGCGGCAAGCTGCCGTATTTCAGGCCGTACATTTGCGTCAGACCACAGGGCTCGAAGCGCGACGGCACCAGCGTGACATCGGTGGCGGCAAAAATGCGGTGGGCAAAGGCCTCGTCGTAGCCAATGCGCACCGACACCGCTTGCGGGTAGGAAAAAACACGCGCCTTGAAGGCCGCCTCCAACGCAGACTCCCCGGTGCCCAGCACCACCAGTTGGCCGCCTCGGGCGATCAAGGCTTCGAGCACGGCGAGCACCAGGTGCAATCCTTTTTGTTCGGTCAGACGGCTCACCACCCCAAACAGCGGCGCGTCGGGTTCGGGCGCCAGCCCCAATTCCTGTTGCAGTGCCGCCTTGCAGCGCGCCTTGCCTGCGGTTTTTTGCGCGTCAAAACTGTGGGGGATCGCGGAGTCGGTGGCCGGGTTCCACACGGATTCATCCACCGCGTTGAGAATGCCGCTCAGCTCATGGGCACGGGCACGCAGCAGCCCATCCAGCCCGCAACCCTGCTCCGCGGTCTGGATTTCCCGCGCATAGGTCGGGCTCACCGTGGTGATGTGGTCAGCGTAATAAAGCCCGGCCTTCATGAACGACAACTGGCCATGGAACTCCAGTCCGTTCACCGAAAACGCATGCGTGGGCAGGCCCAGGTCAAAGAAATGGATCGGGGCAAAAACGCCCTGGTAGGCCAGGTTGTGCACGGTGTACACGCCGGCCACCCGGCGACCCCGGCTGGGCCCGAACGCCAGGTAGGCCGACGTCAGGGCGGCATGCCAGTCATGGCTGTGCGCCACGGCGGGCTGCCAATGGGGGTCAAGTCCGCACGCCAGTTTTGCGGCCACCCAGCCCAGCAGCGCAAAACGCAGGTGGTTGTCAGGGTAGGGTTGACCCCGCGCGTCTTCATAAGGCGTGCCGGCGCGCAAATAAAGGTGCGGTGCATCGATCACATAGGCCCGCACGCCCAGGCTGGCCAGCACCCCCTGGCGCAACACCACGCGCTCACCCCAGGGCGCCGTCAACTCGGCCAGCACCTCACCGGTTTGCAGATCGGCCAGGATGGGCGCAAAGCCCGGCAGCAACACACGCACCTCGCAGCCCGCCGCGTTCAAGGCAGCCGGCAAGGCCCCGGCAACGTCAGCCAGTCCGCCAGTTTTAAGCAAGGGAAAAATTTCGGCACTGACCTGCAACACATTCATCAGACAACTCTCTATTTCAATCGGGCCAACATCTCGCGGGTGATCAACACCACGCCGCCTTCGCTGCGCTCGAAGCGCTGCGCATCCAGTGCGGCATCTTCGCCCACCACCAAGCCCTCCGGGATAACACAGGCGCGGTCGATCACCACCTTGCGCAGGCGGCAATGGCGGTTGATGGTCACGTCGGGCAGCACCACGGCTTCGTCAATCTGGCAGTCCGAATGCACCCGCACCTCGGAAAACAGCACCGAATGCGCCACATGCGAGCCCGACACAATGCAGCCGCCAGACACCACGGTATTGGCATAAATGCCATGGTTCCCGTCTTTGTCGGGCACAAATTTGGCCGGTGGCAACTGGCGCTGGTAGGTCCAGATCGGCCATTCGGTGTCATAAATGTCGAGCTCGGGCACGGTCGAGGCCAGATCGAGGTTGGCCGACCAGAACGCGTCGAGGGTGCCGACATCACGCCAGTAAGGCTCAACTTCACTGACGCGCGAGACACAGGACAAGCCAAACGGATGGGCGATGGCCCTGCCGTCAGCCACTGCCTGGGGAATCACATTTTTGCCAAAATCGTGTTCCGACTGCGGATTGGCCAGGTCATCATCGAGCAACTGGTACAGGTAATCCGCATCAAAAATGTAAATGCCCATACTGGCCAGCGACACGGCATCATTGCCGGGCATGGGCGGCGGGTCGGCGGGTTTTTCCACAAAAGCGGTGATTTGCCGCGTCTCATCGACGGCCATCACCCCGACTGCGCTGGCCTCGGCCCGGGGCACTTCGATACAACCCACCGTGCAGCCCGTACCGCACGCCACATGGTCCTTGAGCATGATCGAGTAGTCCATCTTGTACACATGGTCGCCGGCCAGGATCACGATGTACTGGGGCTTGCTGGAGCGGATGATGTCCAAGTTCTGGAAAATGGCGTCGGCCGTGCCGCGGTACCAGTGCTCCTCACCGACGCGCTGCTGGGCCGGCAGAATGTCCACCATTTCATTGAGCTCGGCGCGCAAAAAACTCCAGCCACGCTGCAAATGGCGCATCAGCGAATGCGACTTGTACTGCGTCACCACCGCCATGCGCCGAATGCCCGAATTCAGGCAGTTGGACAGCGCAAAGTCGATGATGCGGAACTTGCCGCCAAAGTAGACCGCCGGCTTGGCACGTTTGTCGGTCAATTGCTTGAGCCGCGAGCCGCGTCCGCCGGCCAAAATCAAAGCCACGGTATGCCGCACCAGTTGATGGGTTTCCGGGGCTCTCTTTTCAACATTTACCATGATTGTCTCCTTGTGATTGATTTTTTCAGGTCGCCACCGTGGGGCCGGTCATGCCGGTGCGCCCCCTGATGCCGGCCACCTGCTCGGCCAGCGCCGCCAGTTCCGCCAGCGCCTGCTGCACAGGCTGGTCCTGCTGCGCCACATCGGCCTCATAACGCTCCAGATAGAGCCGCAGCGTGGCACCCTCGGTGCCGGTGCCCGACAGCCTGAAAATGACACGCGCGCCATCGTCAAACATCAGCCGGATGCCTTGCTGACCCGAGACCGAGCCGTCCACCGGGTCGGTGTAGGAAAAATCATCGGCCAGCACCACTTGCCGAGACCCAAACCGGCGCCCTGGCAGCGCAGGCAGCTCGGCGCGCAAATCCGTCATCAGCGCATTGGCCGCGTCCACGGCAATGCCCTCATAGTCATGCCGGGTGTAATAGTTGCGGCCATGGACACGCCAATGCTCACGCACCAAAGTTTCGACTGATTTGCCCGTCGCACCTTGCAAATTCAACCAGAACAAAATCGCCCACAGCCCGTCCTTTTCGCGCACATGGCTGGAGCCGGTGCCATAACTTTCTTCGCCGCACAGGCTGACGCACCCGGCATCGAGCAAATTGCCGAAAAACTTCCAGCCGGTGGGGGTCTCGAAGCAGGGCAAATCCAGCGCCCTGGCCACCCGGTCCACCGCCGCCGAGGTCGGCATGGAGCGCGCCACGCCGAGCAAACCGCCTTGGTAGCCCGGAATCAACCTGGCGTGTGCCGTCATCAGGGCCAGGCTGTCGGAGGGCGTGACCACAAAGTGGCGGCCCAGCACCATGTTGCGGTCGGCATCGCCGTCCATGGCCGCGCCAAAGTCGGGCGCGTCAAGCCCTTGCATGTGATTGATCAGGTCTTCGGCGTTGACCGGGTTCGGGTCAGGGTGCAGGCCGCCAAAATCTTCCAGCGGCTCGGCATGGACCACGGTGCCTGCCGGAGCGCCCAGCTCGCCTTCGAGGATCGCCCGGGCATAGGGGCCGCCGACGGCGTTCATGGCGTCGACGCGCACCCTGAAGCCGCGCTGGAACATGCCGCGCAGCAACTCAAAGTCAAACAGCTCGCACATCACCGCCGCGTAATCGGTTACCGGGTCGATCACGTCCACCTGCATGTGCTCCAGTTGCTGCAAACCCAGGCGATCCAGGTCGATGTCAGGGGCATCACTGATGCGCAGTTCGCGCACAACCTGGGTACGTGCGTACACCGCTTCGGTCAGGGTTTCCTTGGCCGGGCCACCATTGCCCGCGTTGTACTTGATGCCGAAGTCGCCCTCGGGGCCGCCGGGGTTGTGGCTGGCCGACAGCACGATGCCGCCGAAGGCTTGGCGGCGGCGGATCACCGCACTCACCGCAGGCGTCGACAAAATGCCACTGCGCCCCAGCAGCACGCGCGCCACGCCGTTGGCCGCCGCCAGCTTCAGGATGATTTGCACGGCCGTGCGGTTGTAAAAACGGCCATCGCCGCCCAGCACCAGCGTCTGACCTTTCAGCGCCTGGGCCTCAGACCCTGAGGCATGGAGTACGTCGAACAGGGCCTGGACAAAATTTTCCAGGTAGCGGGGCTGGGTGAACACCGCCACCTTCTTGCGTAAACCAGAGGTGCCGGGACGCTGCCCCGCAAAAGGCTGGGTTGGGATTGTCTGAATGGCCATGATGGGTAACACCTGATACAAAGTGACCACTTGAATTTAGCACCAATTGGGGCCGCAAACGGGCGGCACCCGCCCTTTAAAATAGCAACATTCCCCCTGGCTTGAATCGCCCGCCCTTGTCTCGCCCCGGTCACGCCCGGTCAAGCCCAGACCGGCCGCGTGCAAGGCCAAACGGGATGGCACCCACCCCAGACTTGAGAACGCCTCGCGACCTACCCGAATTGGAAAATACTGGAGATTCGGCACCTCGGTGTCCATTCATCCCTGCCTGTTGCTGGCGTTAATGTTCTGTGCTGCCCTTGATTAGCGATGACAGCAGGCTTGCAAACGGCGCAATGTCGTGCCTCACACTCGCCTGCTCCAGTGCCGCCATGTAGTCGGCACGTCGCGCCACTGGCACCACCGTCCACGGGTAGCCTCCGGATGCCGTCATGACGTTCATCAAGAATCGTCCCATGCGTCCATTGCCATCGACGTAGGGGTGGATATGGACAAACATGAAATGCCCCATCACGACCCTGACCGCTGGTTCCGGCTCATTCTGTAACAGATCAAAGAAGGCAGGCATCAATTCACGCACGGCGTCAAAACGCGGCGGTACGTGCATCGAACGGCGGACATAGACCGGGCCGTTGCGGTAGCCCGCAAGATCAGCAGGTTTGATCAATCCGGCGGTGACGCTTGGGCCGAAAAGTTCGCGGTACCACGCACTGTGGTCAGTGCTGGCGATCAGTCCCGCATTCTGGTTGCCCAGAACCTTTTCGACGCTTTGCTTGACCCGCTGGAAGGCCTGCCAGTACCCGCGCGCCGCAAGGGCATCCCGGGTGTTGCGGTCGGCCTCAACACTTTCGGGATTCCAGTCACCCGACCGGACGCGCTCGATCAATTCAGGCGTGACGCGATAGCCTTCAATTGACAGGGCGTTGTACGCATCGCTGACAAATGGAGGCTGATCGTTGGGCGGCGCATCACGGGTAGTGCTGCTTCATAATCAATCCGCCCGAAACAACACAAGGGAGCCATAAATGGGAGACATTTTCTGGATCGTGATCATTGCCACAAGCATCTGGGTCTTGGTTGATGCAAAGACAATCGGGGTGAAGAAGGGGCAAATTCAAGGGATGGGTAACATAGGCCCGTGGGGTTGGTTTTTTGTCTGCCTTCTCATTTGGATTGTCGGCTTTCCTTTTTATCTCGCCAAACGGTCAGAGTTCAAGCGCATAAATGGTAAGTAGCGGTGCAACCCCACGCTTGACCGGGACGGAGCAAAAGAGCGCCGACGGTTAAATCAACGTGTGTGCCGTGCATGGCACGAATCCAGCTGGGTGAAAGTCCCGGTGCCAGGCTTGTAGAGCCGAAGGCTAGCCAAAGGGCAAGTGCGTCGTCGCGAGGCGGGGTGCGGAGGCAATGCACCGAACTTAAGCGATCCATGGTAAAATATATCCAATAACTTGTTGATTTATATGAGATTTTACCATGACGGCCTCAATACTGTGATTGTATACGGGGTATCCCTTTAGCTCCAAAAAACGGCAGGCACGATGCCAAGGAAATTTTCGGCGCGACAGCAACGTACCATCCTCCGGTGCCGATCTATGCGAC
>LNAP01000719.1_pt1 | contig 11075 bp, 10 predicted proteins | sample 602601 | NCBI WGS metagenome assembly LNAP01 (sample SAMN02440304, study PRJNA202911) | soil metagenome | biome: Subtropical and temperate rainforests or woodlands; isolation source: soil samples (1 kg each in a 20% v/v slurry with milli Q water) were... ...
TGGTGCGGTACAAGCGGGTGAAGACAAACGGCAGTCGGCCATCGAGGGTGCCGTCGTCCAGGGTCAGCAGCTCCTCGCCGGTGACCATCGACACCGGGCCGCCGCTGGTCTGGGTCAGGGCCGCGGTGTCGGCACTGTCACCGTTGGGGTTTTTCGATTGGTTGGGGGCGTCGTCGTAGGATTCGTCCTTTTTCAGTGTGGTATTGCGCTGCGCGTCCCAGCGCAGTTGCATCCGGCCCTTCTTCACTCCAGCCGCGATCCCCCGCACCGCCACGGTTTTGTAGCGGTCCACATAGGTGATGAAACCGTTGACCACCGCGAAGATCGCGTTGATGAATCGCTGCGCGGCGCTCAGCAGACGCCCGCCAACCTGGCCCAGACGCATGGCCAGGTAAGCAACACCGGTCCCCGCCCCGGCGAAGGTCAGGACGACGCCGATCAGCAAGTCGATCACCAGTTGCACCACCGCCGTAGCGAGCGCTTCAGCGGTTTCACCGGCAACCTCACTGGGCGGCAGCATCTCCAGCCAGAGGCTGGCGGTGCGCACCAGCAGGCACAACGCCGCTTCGTCGCTGGCCAGCAATTGCAGCCTGGCCATGAGCAACGGCGTTTTTTCCGCCATGGCGCTTAGCTGATCCGCACTTTCGCCCAGCCGGTCTACAAACTCGCCAGGGTTCTTGAGGATGTCCGACAGCAGACTAATGCTGTCCCACCCCCCCTCAATCGCCGCCCAACTGCCTGCGAGCAAACCATTGCCCACCGCGGCCGCCGAAGTCGCCAATGATTGCTGCGCCCACTGCGGCTTGAAGCCCTGCCACTGCCCGCGCAGCCACTGCGTCAGATCGTTGTTCAGGCCGTCGTAGGAAGAAAACAGGTCGGCGATTGTCTGGGGGGATACTTTGTCCTGGACGTGAACCCGATAGGACTTACCCGCCGTCCCCTGGAAAGTCCCCAGGCCCTCGGCATTCAGGGTGACGGGCGTGACCTCGCCGCTGTCCACGGCCACCACATCCACCACTATGCCGCCCAGCGGAATGTCGTACACCGACTCCAGTTTGCTCTCGATGGTCATCGGCCCGGCCGAGGGGCACTGGACAACGGTGGAGAGGAAATCATCGTCGCCGATGCTGACAGCGGAGCTGCTGTCACCGAAACGAATCAGCCGCTCCATGCCCATCAGCGAAGGCAGGTCGACCGCATGGCTGGCGCGGTCCGCCGTCTGGCTGTACCAGCGGTCGAGCTGCTCGCGGTAGAGCGTCAGGGTGTCTTTGAAGCTGTCGAGTTCCTGCTCGATACGGTGCACCTGATCCATCAGGACACGGCTCGATCAGGGGCCGGCAGGGAAAAACGATCGAACATGGGCAGACGTCTCGCAGCACTCAGGGAGCGCGAGACTTTGCCGGGGATACCAGGGGAAATAAGTCAGGTAAAGAGGCGGTGAATGTAGGGCGATTCGCTAAATAGCCCCATTCGACAAACGAACGGCCGAAAGGAAAGCGGGTTCAAAAATGCCTGTGGATAAAACTACTGGTCGTAGCCTTCGAGCGCCTTGAGCTTGACCTCCGCCAACGGATGGCCGGCTTTTGCCGCCAAACCCCACCAGCGCGCCGCTTCTATCGGATCCGGCGCCTTGCTGGCGGAACCGGCCAGGCTGATCACACCGACTTGATAGGCAGCCTTGCCATCACCGGCCAGTGCCGCCAGGCGCAACAGGCGAACACCTTCTTCCCGGGCACCCAGGCCCTGGCCGCGGAACGTCAGGATATGCCCATAGAAACTTTGCGCGCCGACGTCCCCCAGGTTCGCCATGCGGGCAAATTGACCTTCCAGCCAGGACCAGCCACGGGGCTGTCGAACAAACCAGGACCAATGAAACAATCGACGCGCCAGCCAGTAACCGGCCCGCGCCTTGATGCGCCAGAGCATTCAGGCCTCCGCTGATTCGGGGTACTCGTATTCGAATACCCGGACCACTTCCGAGGCGTGCCAGGAAGCGGCCGCGACACCATCGGAAGGCCCGGAAAAGCGCCCAAGACGCTCAACGCACTCGAAGAAGCCGGTACGCGGCAACCGGCTTGCCCCCTGGCTGATGACCAACGAACTTCGCAGCGGCTGTTCAGCCCGGGCATCCAGTGCTGCCAAGTGTTCAAGGGCCGCAGTCAAGGTCTGCATGGCCGGGCTGGGAAGCTGCAAACGCTCCAGCAAGGCCCGGTACGTCAACAAATGGCGCTGGCGGCGCGCCTGATCCAGTTCACCCAACAACCCATCCCAATGCTGCCGACTGATACGAACACTCACGATTGATCCCTCCAACCCGGCACCGTCAACTCCCAGGCCAAACTGCGCCGAATCGCGGCATCGGGCTGACGCTCGCCACTTTCGATCATGGCCAGATAAGACGGGCTTATACCTACTGTGCGGGCCAACGCCTCAATGGCGATGCCCTTCCCTTCGCGCAAACTGCGTAGTTGATCCAGACCAGGAAGAACCTGGCCGGGTGCCGCCGCATGACGGACTGTGGCTTCCTGCGGCGGAGCTTGATTGATGCCGGCTGCCTTCAATAGCGACTGGTACTGATCCCACGGTAAAACCGCGTATTCGGGCTCTCCGTCGCGTGTGATTATTTGAATATCCATGTCTACCCCGTAGGACAACAACACTTAGCGAGTCAGCTTTTTCCTTGGAAGTGTAATCCTAATAGCGGCTAAGGTCGCGGGGCGATCAATCTCATAAGGCAAACAGAACCGGATCAGTGCTTTTTCTGCCCTTGGAGCTGGAGCTGTTCCGGGGTGTCGGGAAGCCGCTCGACTTGAGCAAGCTTTTCGGGGGATTGCCGATAACGCCAGGCGCGGAAGGCTTCGAGTTCACTGTCGAGGGTCTTCATGATCCACGCCAGTACGGCGATATCGTCAAACATGCCGAACATGGGCAGGAAATCCGGAATCGCGTCCAGGGGGCTGAGGAAGTACATCAGCCCGGCCACGATCGACAGCAGCGACTTGGCGCTGACGGCCCGATATTCGCCACGCCAGTAGGCCAGGCACAGGGCCTGCAGCAAACGCAGATCCTCCTTGAGCTTGCCTAACCGACCGCCCTCTCGGGCGCCTTTGCTGGCGACGGCAAACAACAACGTCGGCAATCGACCGCGGGCCAGCAGTCGTCCTGCCAGCGGCAGAAAACGCGCAAAATTCCACGGAGCCTTCATGTTTTCTCCCACTGAAATGTTATCCACACAAATTGTGGATAACCTTGTGAACAGAGCTGCATTTACGCGCTGAAGCCCCCGTCAAATAAGGCCCCCAGTCAGATCGGGCGTTTTTTACTCACATAAAAAAACCCAATATTTCATTGACTTGACGGCCCGACTGGGTCTAGCACAGCGTCTGTATTGCCTATGACTATAACCCGCGCCGAGCGTTCGGTTTTTTGCCGTTTACCAACGCCCGGATACGACAACGCCCCGCATAAGCGAGGCGTTGTCGTTATAGCAGCCGCGGTTACTTGGCTGCGTCTTCTTTTGCCGGATCCTTGATCCCCAGCAGTTCCAGGTCAAATACCAGAACCGAATTGGCGGGGATGGCCGGGCTCGGGCTTTGGGCGCCGTAGGCCAGTTCGCTCGGGATGTACAGTTTGTACTTCTCGCCGACATGCATCAGTTGCAGGCCTTCGACCCAACCCGGGATCACACCGCTGACCGGCAGGTCAATCGGGCTGCCACGCTCCACGGAGCTGTCGAACACCTTACCGTCAGTCAACTTACCGGTGTAGTGAACAGTCACGACATCAGTCGGCTTAGGCTGAGGGCCGTCGGCTTTCTTGACCACTTCGTACTGCAGGCCGGAAGCGGTGGTGGTAACACCTTCCTTCTTGCCGTTTTCCTCGAGGAATTTCTTGCCGGCGGCTGCCGACTCTTCGCTCATCTTGGCCATACGCTCTTCGGCACGTTTTTGCAGTGCGGCAAAGGCTTCGACCAGTTCTTCGTCTTTCAGCTTCTGTTCTTTCTTGCCGACGGCATCTTCGATGCCCTGGGCCACTGCTTTGGAATCCAGGTCATCCATACCTTCCTGAGCCAGGCTTTTGCCCATGTTCAGGCCAATGCCGTAGGAAGCTTTCTGCGCCGGGGTTTTCAGCTCTACGCTGGTCTGCGAGTCACAACCCGCGAGTACCAGGCCAACCAGGGCCACCGCCGCCGCCAACCGATGCTGTTTCATGCTATTTCCTTGTTCATGCGCCAAAAGGGCAATCGAGTAAAGCCGCGAGCTTATCAGGCGGCCACGACCAATGGCTACCGGCATGTGAGCAGCAAAGCACTGATAAGTTCACGGTCCCAAACGCTTTTTAATCCTGGGCGGATGAAGCATCTGTCATCTATTACGTACAGGGACAAATTGCCACTCCCCCGCAGCCCCATCGGTAATGGCCACTTGCCGGCCACGCGGCACTGAGGCATAAGGGCATATCAAAAAAAACAAGGACGTTACTGTGCGCCTGCTATCTCGCCTTCTCTTGTTGCTCCTTGCGCTGCTCGTCATCGCCGTGGCCGTGGTGCTCTATTACGTTGCCAATCCTCGTCTGCCGACCTATACACCGGTGGAACAGGTGCATTATCTGGATCAGTGGAGCGCCGCCGAACGCCAGACGTACTATTTCACCCCTCAGGGCACTCAAGTCAAAGGCCTGCGCTACGACTGGTTCACCGCCCTCGAATTGCCGTTCTCGCAACAGCGCTTCGCTTCGCCTGAATACCTGGCTCGATTCGGCTTTCTGGTGGACCCGGCGCAGAAACCCTCGGCGGACAATCCCGGCAATCTGCCCGTAGGTTTCACCCGCCACCAGAATCCGGGCAGCGCCGACCAGTTCCTGGATATCACCTGCGCCGCCTGTCACACCGGTGAGCTGCGCTTCAAGGGCCAGGCGATACGGATCGACGGGGGCTCGGCCCAGCACGTCCTGCCTTCCAGCGTTCCCACATTACGCGGTGGCAGTTTCGGACAAGCATTGGTCGCCAGCCTGGCCTCGACCTACTACAACCCCTGGAAATTCGAACGCTTTGCCCGCCAGGTACTGGGGCAGGACTACGACGCCCGCCATGAACAGCTGCGCAAATCATTCAAAGCCTCTCTGGATACGTTCCTGCGTGTGGCCTGGAACGACACTCATCGCGGCCTCTACCCCACCGAAGAAGGACCTGGCCGTACAGATGCCTTTGGACGGATTGCCAATGCCAGCTTCGGCGATGCCATCTCCGACAAGAATTACCGGGTCGCCAACGCACCTGTGGATTACCCGCAATTGTGGGACATATGGACATTCGACTGGGTGCAGTGGAACGGTTCGGCCCAGCAACCGATGGCCCGCAACGTCGGCGAAGCACTGGGTGTCGGCGCCACGTTGAACTTCTTCGACGCCCAGGGCAAACCATTGCAAGGTGATGCGCGATACCCCTCCAGCGTGCGCGTTCGCGATCTGCACAAGATTGAAGAAACCCTGCAGTTGCTCAAGGCCCCGGAGTGGCCTCAGGAACTGCTTGGCCCTATCGATATGCCGTTGGCCGCACAAGGCCGGGCGCTGTTCGTCGAAAACTGTGCCGGCTGCCATGTCCCCAACGTGGTTCAAGGTCCTGACAGGCCCGTCCAGCACCTGAACATGTTGCCGGTGAAGGTGATCGGCACCGATCCGGGTACCGCTAACAACATTGCCGACCACCGTTTCGATCTGACCAGCCTGCAATGGGATCCGGCCGAACTGGCCAAACTGGACGTACAACTGCATCCGACCCCGACGACGCCGCTGGATTTGAGCCAGGTTTCAGTCGCCAAAGGCTTGGCCTACGTTACCGCGTTCGTGGAAGAGCGGGCTTACCGTGACGCGGGCGTCACACCGCTGGAGCGCCCGGCGCTGGACGGTTTTGGCCTGCCCATCGGCGTGCGCGAGCTGCGCGCCTACAAAGCCCGGCCCCTGGCTGGCGTCTGGGCCACGCCGCCCTTCCTGCATAACGGCTCGGTGCCGACGATCTATCAGTTGCTGTCCCCTCAGGACGAACGGGCGATCACCTTCTATAAAGGCAGCTTCGAATACGACCCACGGCACCTGGGCTATCGCACAGAAGCCTTCACGAATGGCTTTTTGTTCGACACCCGGATCACCGGCAACCACAACAGTGGTCATGAGTTTCGCGCTGGTGAGCGGGGTAATGGCGTGATCGGTCGGCTGCTGCAGCCACAGGAACGCTGGGCGTTGCTGGAGTACCTCAAGGTACTGGGCGGGCCGCTGGAGTCGCAACTGTGATGATGAACCCCTCAGGCAAAAGGATTGACCCATGCTGATTACGCTCTGGCTGCGCCTCGGCGCCTTTTTGGGCAAGACGCTCCTGTGGTTGCTGGGCATCGGGCTGCTCGGCTGGGCGCTGGCCACGGCCTGGTTCGCCTGGCAACACAGCGGGCCGGTCTCGGATAAAGAGCAGATTCCACCCGGCGAAGCGGCCATGACCCAGGACATCATCCAGACCGCCATTCGTATCGTCGATCAGCACCGCGAAGGCACGCGCTACCTGCGCGATGCCCATGCCAAAGCCCACGGCTGCGTCATGGCGCAAGTGCAGGTGCCGGACAATCTGCCAGCACCGTTGCGCCAGGGTGTATTTGCCGAGCCGGGGAAGGTCTGGCAAGCGACGATTCGCTTGTCCAACGGCAACGCCTACCCACAGTTTGACAGCCTGCGCGATGCGCGAGGGATGGCGATCAAGCTGCTGGGCGTGCCGGGCAAACAATTGCTGGGGGACCGACAGTCACAAGGTGAACAGGATTTTGTGATGTTCAATCATCCGAACTTCTTCGTCAGCGATGTCGCCGAATATCGTCAGAATGTAGCCGCCCAGGCCGATGGAAAAAAGGCGATGGCGTTCTTTCCGAGCCTGGATCCCCGGAGCTGGCAGATCCGCCACCTGTTCATCGCCCTGGAGACACTTTCACCGGCCCCTGACAGCCCGACCCAGACCACGTATTTTTCGGTATCGCCCTACAAGTTTGGCGAGGCCAACGCGAAATTTCGCGTAGCGCCCGACCCGGATAACTGCCCGAGCTACACCCTGCCCGCACAAAACCAGGCACTGCCGAATTTCTTGCGAAGTGCACTGACGCAACAGTTATCCACAGACCGGATACCGGCGTGTTTTGTCCTGCAGATCCAGCGCCAGGACCCGAGCAAGTTCATGCCGATCGAAGACACCAGTATTGAATGGCGAGAAAGTGACGCACCGTTCGAGACAGTGGCGCGAATCACCGTGCCGGCCCAGGATTTCGATACGCCCAAGCTGAACCTGGCCTGCGACAACCAGTCCTTCAACCCGTGGTTCGGCATTGAGGCCCATCGCCCCATCGGCGGCATCAACCGTTTGCGTAAAGCGGTGTATGAGGCGGTCAGCGATTACCGTCATAGCCGCAATGCCGAGCAGTAAATAACGGGGCGTGGGATTCAATCTTTTTTTGGGGCTGCTGCGCAGCCCATCGGGGATAAGCGAACAGCCTTGCGCCGTTGCCTCGCCACTTCAACCGTGCTTGGTGTTCACCAGTTCTGCAATCAGAAAATCCTTGAACGCAGAAACCGCCGCCGGCAAATTGCGTCCAGCCATGCTTTGCAGTTCGATGCGCCGTGCCTGCATCCCTTCATCCAGGATTGGCAGGCACTGCAACTGCTTGTCCGCCACCTGTTTGTGCAAGGTCATCTCGCTGGCCAGGCTAATGACGCCTTCCTCGCGGACGAAGCTGTAAAGCGCGGCCACGTAATTAGTGGTCAGTACCGGATCGAACAACAACCCCTGTACACCACAACAAATGTCGAACAGTTGCCGTATCGTGGTATCGGCCTTGGGCAACGCAATGGGCCAGGGTTGCAACTCGGCGAGGCTGACCGCTTCACGCCCGGCCAAGGGGTGGGAATTGGAAACCACTGCAAAAATCGCCCCGCTCAAGACATGTTCAACCTTGATTTCCTTCTGCGGTGACAGGCTGAAGGTCATCGCCAGATCGGCTTCGCCGGAACGTACTTTTTCAGTCGCTTGCGCAGGCGCGCAAACCTCCAATGTGAAATGGATGCCCTGGTACTCACGCCTGAATGCGCTGATGCTCCTGGGCATGTATTCCAGGGCAAAACCTTCCGAGCAGGCGACATGCACATGCCCCCGTTGCAAGCCATGCAGCTCGGTAATTTCCAGCACCACCTGCTCAGCCTCAAGTTGCGACTTGCGCGCATAAGCCGCCAATCGCGTCCCGGCCTCGCTGAGCACCATGCCTCGGGCACGACGCTCAAACAGGCTGGCATCCAGAGCCAACTCAAGCTTGGAAATCTGTCGGCTCACCGCTGACGCCGCAACATTGAGCCGCAGCGAAGCTTCACTGACCGATCCGCACCTGGCTACTTCCAGGAAATAGCGCAATGCCGTGGACTGCACGCCATACAGCTGCATCGGAACCTCCGAGCATTGCCTTTTTGGCAAAGAAAGTATCGAAAGATTGTACTTGTGGCATTGATAGCCTTTCCCTACATTCGTGTCCAGACCAAAAAAAACATCGCCTGAGCTTCTCCTCCTCATTTACCGCATTTGCGATTCGCTGCCCTTTGATTCAACCACTCTCGCCAACGGAGACGACGGCATGGGCATCAAAGGTTTCGCCTGCAGTATCGCGCTGATGGGTTTGATCAACAGCTTTGCGGCTCATGCCGACAAAGCCAACGACACCCTGGTTTACGCTTCCGACAGCGAACCTGAAAACGTCAGCCCCTATCACAACGATCTGCGCGAAGGAGTGATTCTCGGCCGGCTGATCTGGGACAACTTGATCTACCGCGATCCCAACAGCGGCGAATACAAGCCCATGCTGGCCACCGGCTGGAAACAGGTCGACGACACCACCATCGACCTTGAGCTGCGCAAAGGCGTCAAATTTCACAACGGCGACCCCTTCACCGCCGACGACGTAGTGTTCACCCTCAACTACGTGGTGTCGCCCGAAGCGAAAGTCGTGACCGTGCAAAACGTAGACTGGATCAAGAGCGCCGAAAAAACCGGTGACTACAGTGTCCGCCTGTATTTGAAGAAGCCTTTCCCTCCTGCGCTGGAATACCTGTCCAACGCCGTTCCGATGTTCCCCAAGCAATACTTCGAGAAGGTCGGCCTGGCCGAATTCAGTCGCAAGCCAGTGGGCACCGGACCGTATAAGGCCCTGTCGGTGGTGGCTGGCGAAGGCGTGAGCATGGCGATCAACAAGGACTACTTTGCGGACAGCCCACAAGGCAAGCCACATATCGCTCACCTCAAGTTTCGGGTAATCCCGGATGCAGAAACTCGCCTGGCCGAGTTGATGACCGGCGGTGTCGACTGGATCTGGCGCGTCACCTCGGATCAGGCAATCGACCTCAAAGGTATACCGAACCTCACCGTGACCAGCGCCGAAACCATGCGCATCGGTTTCCTGATTCTTGATGCTCGAGGCACCTCCAGCGAAAACTCGCCCATGAAAAACCTCAAGGTGCGTCAAGCGATCAACCATGCAATCAACCGCGAGGCACTGGCGACGCAGTTGGTGGGTGGCGAAGCCAAGCCCTTACAGGTTGCGTGTTATCCACGCCAGTTCGGTTGCGATACCTCTGCGGCCACTGTCTACAACTTTGACCCGGCCAAAGCCCGCGCGCTGCTCGCCGAGGCCGGTTACCCAAATGGCTTCGAGACTGAAATATTCGCTTATCGCGACCGTGATTACGTCGAAGCCATCATCGGTAACCTGCGCGCGGTGGGCATCAACGCCAAGCTGCGCTACTTGAAGTACGCCGCCCTGCGTGATCAGCAACGTGGCGGTAAGGTGCCCATGTCGTTCCAGGCCTGGGGCTCGTTCTCGATCCTCGACACCTCGGCGTCGGCCGGCACCTGGTTCAAGGGCAATCCGGACGACAACATCAAAGACCCGCAAGTCCAAAACTGGTTGCAGAGCGCCGATAACGCCCTCGATCCGCAAGTGCGCAAGGACAACTACCGCAAGGCGTTGCAGCGCATCAGCGAACAGGCGTACTGGGCCCCGCTGTTCAACTACTCGATGAACTACGCCTACACCTCCGAACTGGCATTCACGCCGTATCCGGATGAACTGCCGCGTTTCGTTCAGTCCAGTTGGAAGTAGTCCGCAACCGGACGGATTGAGCGAGCGATTCCGTGGCGCGTGGGCCAGCCCCCCACGGCCACGTCCTCCACCTGTCATCCATTGAACATGAGGAAACTTGCCATGCTTGGGTTCCTTCTACGCCGTCTGGGCATCGCTTTTTGCGTCGCCATTACCGTGTCGGTGATCAGCTTCTCTCTGTTGCATCTGTCCGGCGACCTGGCCACGGCCATTGGCGGGCCGGAAGCCACCAGCGAACAGATCGAACAGATCCGTGTGCAATACGGCTTGAACAAACCGCTTCCCACCCAGTACGTCAACTGGCTGGGCGGTTTGCTGCGGCTGGACCTGGGTAACTCCTTTTTCTTTCAGGAGTCGGTCTATAACCTCGTCGCCAGCCGTTTGCCGATTACTCTCGGATTAGGTGCCATGGCGCTGGGAATCGCCTTGCTGGTGGCGATTCCCCTGGGCGTACTGGCCGCGATCAAACGCGACACCTGGGTTGATCGACTGGCCTTGAGCATCGCGGTACTGGGCCAGGCAATGCCCAGTTTCTGGTTTGCGCTGATGTTGATCGTAGTGTTTGCGGTGACGCTCAAGTGGCTGCCAGTCTCCGGCAACTCAAGCATGCTGCATTTCGTCATGCCGGCCATTGCCTTGGGATACTACGCAACGCCGGCCATCATGCGCCTGACCCGCGCAGGCATGCTGGATGTGCTCAGTTGCGATTACATCCGCACCGCTCGCGCCAAGGGGCTACGCCCTGCGCAGGTGTTGTTCAAGCATGCATTGCGCAATGCATTGATTCCGGTCGTCGCACTGGCAGCGGTGGAGTTCGGCTTCATGCTCGGCGGTTCGGTGGTGATCGAAACCGTGTTCTCCCTGCAAGGCATCGGACAACTCGCCTGGGACGCCATCGCCCGT
>LNAP01005621.1_pt1 | contig 11075 bp, 7 predicted proteins | sample 602601 | NCBI WGS metagenome assembly LNAP01 (sample SAMN02440304, study PRJNA202911) | soil metagenome | biome: Subtropical and temperate rainforests or woodlands; isolation source: soil samples (1 kg each in a 20% v/v slurry with milli Q water) were... ...
TCGCCGCCAAGGGCCGCGGCATCTTCGAGTTCGGCAGGTGCGTGCGCGTGCTGGGCGTGGCCATCGACATCACCGCGAGGAAGGCCGCCGACGCGCGCCTGCAGGAGCTGAACGGGCAGTTGGAGGCACGTGTGCGGGCCGAAGTCGCCGAGCGCCTGCGGGTGGAAGAGGCGCTTCGCCAGAGCCGCAAGATGGAGGCGGTCGGCCAGCTGACCGGTGGTATCGCCCACGACTTCAACAACATGCTGGCGACGGTGATCGGGCCGCTCGACCTGCTGGCGCTGCGCCTCGGCGACAGCGACGCGCGCGCCAGCCGGTACATTGAAATGGCCCTTGATGGCGCGCAGCGCGCCGCCCAGCTGACCCAGCGCTTGCTTGCGTTCTCGCGCCAGCAACCGCTGCAGCCGGTGGCGATGGATGCCAACCGCCTGGTGGCCGGCATGACCGACCTGCTGGTGCATTCCCTTGGCAGCAGCATCATCCTTGAAACCGCACTCGGCGCGGGCCTGTGGTGGACCCATGCCGACGCCAACCAGCTGGAGAACGTGGTCCTGAACCTGGCGGTCAACGCGCGCGATGCGATGCCCTCCGGCGGCCGATTGAAGATCGAGACCCGCAACCAGCGCGTCGACCTCGACACCGCATCGGCGCATGCCGGCGTGCCTGCAGGCGACTACGTCGTGATCGCGGTGACCGACGACGGCAACGGGATGACGCCGGAGGTGATGGCGCGCGCGTTCGATCCGTTCTTCACCACCAAGCAGGTCGGCCAGGGCACCGGGCTCGGGCTGTCGCAGGTGTATGGCTTCGTCCAGCAATCGGCCGGGCATGTGAAACTCGATTCCGCGCCCGGCAAAGGGACGCGGGTACAGGTCTACCTGCCGCGGCTGCTGGCCGACGTCGACATGCCCGCTGCCGCATCGGATGACGATGCGCCGGCCCTGCACGGTGGGCGCGAGCACATTCTCGTCGTGGACGATGATGCGGCCGTCCGCGCGTTCTCGGTCGATGCCCTCACTGAACTCGGCTATCGGGTACTGGCCGCAGATGGCGCCGCCAGCGCCTTGGCGCTGCTGCAGGCCCATCCAGAGGTCGCGCTGTTGTTTACCGACGTGGTGATGCCCGAGGTCAATGGACGGCAGCTGGCCGAGCAGGCACGTGCGCGCCATCCGCAGCTGAAGGTGCTGTTCGCCACCGGCAACAGCCGCAACGCGCTGGTCGACAACAACGTGCTGGATGCGCAGGTTCACTTGATCGGCAAACCGTTCACCATCGGCGAACTGGCCTCGCGGGTAAGGATCGCGCTGGCCGGCGATGGCTGAAGGCCGCCACGCAGGTTGCGCCGCAGCCGGCAGCGCCGCCGCCAGCGCCGCCGCCAGCGCGATCCCCAGCATTGAGATCTTCAAGGCCTTCATGCGATGCCCTCCCCGACCTGCACGGCCCGCATCATGCCGGCTTCCATGTGGTAGAGCAGATGGCAGTGATAGGCCCACAGGCCCAGCGCATCGGCGCGCACACGGTAGCTGCGTTTGCTGCCTGGCGGCATGTCGACGGTGTGCTTGCGCACCATGAAGTTGCCTTCATCGTCTTCCACGTCGCTCCACATGCCGTGCAGGTGGATCGGATGGGTCATCATCGTGTCGTTGACCAGCACGATGCGCACGCGCTCGCCATAGTTGAGCCGTAATGGAGTCACTTGGGAGAATTTCTCTCCGTTGAAGCCCCAGGCGAACTTCTCCATGTGCCCAGTCAGGTGCAACTGGATCTCGCGGCCGGGATCGCGGCCATCCGGATCCTCGAACGTGCTTTTGAGCATCGAGTAGCTGAGCACGGTGCGGCCGTTGTCGCGCAGGCCATTGCCTGGGTCATCCAGCCGCGAGGTCGGCGACATCGCTTTGTTGTCGACCAATGGATTGCCATTTTCGCTGGCCGGGTGCGACTGCGCGCCGCTGCCCATGTCCATAGCGGACATATCCATCCCCGCCATGCTGTGGCCGGCGTGCGCGTCCTGTGTTTGGCCTTGGTCCATGCCCGACATGTCCATGCCGGGCATATCTCCCATTCCACCACCCGACATCGAGCCCATGCCCATGTCGGCCATGGTGAGAATCGGTCGCGGATCCAGCGACGGCAGCGGTGCACGCAGGCCCTCACGCACCGCCAACGTACCGCTGACGTAGCCGGTGCGTGCCGAATCCTGAGCGAAGATCGTAAAAGCATCCTGCCCAGACGGTTCGACGATCACGTCGAAGGTCTCGGCAACCGCGATGCGGAATTCGTCCACTGTCACCGGGTGCACGTATTGCCCGTCGGCGGCAACCACGGTCATCTTCAGGCCGGGGATGCGCACGTCGAAATAGGTCATCGCCGAGCCGTTGATGAAGCGCAGCCGCACCTTCTCGCCGCTACGGAACAACCCGGTCCAGTTGCCCAGCGCCGTGGTGCCGTTCATCAGGTAGGTGTAGGTGTTGGCATTGACGTCCGACAGGTCGGTCGGCGACATGCGCATCGCACCCCACATGCGTCGGTCGGCCAGCGTGGCTTTCAGCCCGTCCTGCTTCGCATCGCGAAGGAAATCGCCGACGGTGCGCATGTAGTAGTTGTCGTACGTCGACATCTTCTTCAGCCGCGCGAACAGTGCGGTCGGGTCCAGGTCGGTCCAGTCGGACAGCATCACCACGTAGTCGCGGTCGTACGCGAAGGGTTCCGGCGCGATCGGATCGATGATCAGCGGTCCGTACAAGCCGGCCTGTTCCTGGAACGCGGAATGGCTGTGGTACCAGTAGGTGCCGCCCTGGTTGACGGTGAAACGATAGTGGTACGCCTCACCGCGCGCGATGCCGTTGAAGCTCAAGCCCGGCACGCCGTCCATGTTGGCCGGCAGGATGATGCCATGCCAGTGGATCGAGGTTTCCTTGCCATGGATGGAACCGGCGGGCAGTGCGTTCGCCACGCGCAGGTTCACCGTGGTGCCTTCGCGCCAGCGCAGGATCGGCGCCGGCAACGAGCCGTTGACGGTGATCGCCGGCCGGGTGCGGCCGGTGAAATTCATCGGCGTTTCGCCGATGGCCAGGTCGAAGTCGGTGCCGGCGAGGACGTTAGCCTTGCCGGGGCCCTTCAGGGCCCAGCTGGTTTTGGGCCACAGCCCCAAGCCGGTGACTGCGCCACCGACGGCCAGACCTTGCACGAAACGGCGACGCGACAGGCCGCGCCGCCCATCGGCGGAGCCGTCATAGGAATCGAAAGACATGGGAAAAACTCCAAGCGTCAATGGATACCCGCTTTGCGGGTATATGTCGTCGAGGCGTTCGCCCTGAAAGGGAAAACACGCAAGACCGCAAGGCGCCTCGGGGCGCCTGAGGGACGCTTAGCTGATGGGAGGTCGGATCAGGTGAGGCAGCGTGGGCGACGGACGCGCCTCCACCTTCGGCGCGATGCCGAGAGCGTGCATGGAAATCAACACCGATTGTGCCGAAGCCACTGGACCCGAAGCGCAGGCATGCACGCATACGCAAAGGCAGGCGGACGATTTACAGCAATCCGGGGACGGGGCGTGACCGTCGTTAGACGGCGATGGGTGCACTGCGGAAGACGTCGCATCGAGTGCTGCGACAGCCGCGTGGTGTTCGTGGCACGAGGAACCACCGCGCTCGGAAGCAACCACCCGCATGCTGTGCGAGCCTGAAGACATCACGCCCATCGTCATCTGCACGGACGCCTCAGCTGACCCGATCCCGTTCAGGACCAGCGCCAGGCTCAGCATCAGGCGTAGCAGGACGGCCGATAGGGATGACATGCGGTCATGATATATCAGACTGAGTTAAAAGCATCTGGGAAGTTTAAAGAGGTCTCGATATCGTCTGAGACAAAGGAGGCCGCCTTAAGGTTGGGCCATAACTGCATGGAAGTCTTGATACCTGAGTACAGCACACCAACGAACAGACGCAGCAGCAGGCCGAACAGAAAGATGCGCTCCACCACATGGAAGCCGAGCTGGACAGGGCCTCATCGCCCAGTGCACCGGTGGCGAGCGCGGGTACTGCACCATCCTGGGGACATTGCGACGTAAAGAAGGCGGCTGCACTGATTCCGGATATCACCCATGACCGTGGTAGCTACCTGGAAGCCGCGACCAGCGCTAACCCTACGAAATCGAGATGGCCCAGACCGCGTAACGGAATCAGCCCGCGCTACCGCAACAGGGACTGTCTTGCTGGATAGGCGGGCACGGCACCGTGCCGTAGGAACAGAACACGCAACAATCGCCCGTCTTGGGACGCAGAAGGGCGTGGCAGGACGAACACTCGTAGAAGAACTGGCACGCCGTGGTAGGCATGGTCTCGATCGCCTGGTGCCCGCAGGTCGGGCACGTCAGCGTACTTTGCAACTCCACATCAGCCACTGTTCGCGCTCGTCTTGGCAGTAGCAGGAAAGCCGGCATCGGCGATGGCCTTTGCGATAGCTGCTGCATGGGTGCGCTCGGCATCGAAGGTCACGGTCACGATGGCAGCCTTTGTGTCGATACGCTTGGCCGTCACGCCCGCCACTTTGTCCAGTGCCTTTTCGATCGTGATGCTGCACGCCGGACAGGTCATGTTCTCCACGTGCAACGTGACCTGCTTCGGAGTTGCCGCCGAAGCCAGGCCCATCCACATGGTGAATACCAAACTGAGAAGAATCTTGCGCATCATGGGGACTCCTATAGGAACCAGCCGATGTAATAGGGGAAGAGCAGCAGCACTACGATAAAAACGGTGGCAAACCACAATCCGCGCCGCCGCCACCGCAATAGCGCCGGCTCAATGCAAGCGCCGTCGGTGCGACAGCGCGAGGTCGGGCCATAGAGTGTCCAGAACGCCCAGCTCAGGCACACCAACGTAGCGGCGCTGAACCATGGACGCCACGCATCCAGAGCAGTGAGGTTGGCGATCCAGGCCCCACTGACACCCATGAGAACCAGCGCCAAGGGCACGACACAGCACACGGACGCAGCAATGGTCGCGGCAACGGCGCCCAGCAGGGCCGGCAATGAGAAGGAGGCGGGAAATTGGGCCATGGCGACATGGTAATCTCAGTACCAAGGTACGGAGTCAAGCCCATGACCACCAATGCAATGACGATCAGTCGGCTTGCCGCGGCCGCCGGTGTACATGTCGAAACGATCCGCTACTACCAACGGCGCGGCCTGCTGCTGGAGCCAAAGCGCCTGACAGGTAGTGTCCGGCGATACGGCGCCGACGATGTCGGTCGCCTTCAGTTCATTCGTCGAGCAAAAGCGATGGGATTCAGTCTGGGGGAGATTGCAGGGCTGCTGGAGGTCAAGGGCCAACGCGCTTGTGAGCAGACCAGGCAATTGACCGAACGTAAATTAAGCGAGGTGCGGCAGGGCCTGGATGAATTGCGGCTGCTGGAAGCCGACCTGGAACACTTGGTCGAAGAGTGCCGCTATGCGGTGGTAGGGCAAGCATGCCCGACCCTTGACAGGCTGACAGCAAATATCAGCTAACCAACCCAATTCAATTATGACTTCGGATTCTATGAGTCATTTTCAAACGTATCTCGACTGAACCCCGGAACACTGTGGCACGAGCCGTGCCCAGCGTGCGATGGGCTGCCAGCGGCGAAGTTTTGGCAGTCCAAGGGACGCACCTAACTGCGAGTGCTGATCTACCTCAAGGGGACGCTGATGCAGTACTTGCGCACTGCTAGTGTGCTGTCCCGCTGATACGTGAACAAAGTCGATGTAGCTTTTCGAGGATCGAATCGGCGGTGGCAGTCCAACGAAAAGGCTGGCAATTCGCGTTGTGATGCGTCACGAAATGGTCGATGCGCTGCACGAGTTGTTTGACGCTGGTGAACGAGCCGCGGCGGATGGCTTTGTCCGTAATCAGTGCGAAGAATCGTTCGATCTGGTTGAGCCATGAGCTGTAGGTCGGGATGAAGTGCAGGTGCCATCGAGGCCGGCTGACCAGCCAAGCCTTGATCGTCGGATGACTGTGGGTGGCGTAGTTGTCGACGATGCAGTGGATGTCCAACTCGGGTGGCACCGCTTTGTCGATCTCACGCAAGAAGGCCAGGAATTCCTGATGTCGATGACGCGGCTTGCAACTGGCGAGCACCGCGCCGTTGAGGACGTTCAACGCAGCGAACAGCGTGGTCGTTCCGTGGCGCTTGTAGTCGTGCGTCACGCCCTCCACGTAGCTGAATCCCATGGGCAACATCGGCTGCGTGCGTTCCAGCGCCTGGCACTGGCTCTTCTCGTCCACGCAGAGCACCAGCGCGTTCTCCGGCGGGCTCAGGTACAGGCCGACGACGTCGCGCAGCTTCTCGATGAAGAACGGATCGGTCGACAGTTTGAAGCCTTCGCTGCGATGAGGTTGCAGCCCGAAGAGTTGGAAGTAGCGCTGCACGCTGGTCTTGGAAATGCCAGTCTCAGAGGCAACCGTTCGCACGCTCCAGTGCGTAGACCCATCAGCGGGTTTGGTGTGCAGCGTCGTCTTGATCAACTGCGCAATGCGCTCATCGTCGATCGTGCGTGGCTTGCCCGGCCGAACGTCGTCGTAGAGGCCGGCGATGCGCCGCTCGATGAAGCGCATGCGCCACTTGCCCACTGTCGCGTTGGCCATCTTCAGTCGTTGGGCAATCAAATTGTTGGGCTCGCCATCAGCACTGCTCAGAATGATGCGCGCTCGATTACTGAGCGCTGCCGGCAACGAGCGGCTGCGTGCGAACGATTGCAACTGCGATCGTTCGGCATCGCTCAACACAAGTTCGGTCTTCGGTCTGCCCATGCTCATTGCGATATCTCCGTCAGAAAGATAACGCATGAGCATGCAAAATTAATGCCAGTTATTTACGGGACAGAACACTAGCCCGATTAGTCATACCGCACCATCAAAGTATGACGGGTACGGTCGCCGATCACATCTTCTTTAAGGTGGAGTACCCCCGATAACTCGGACACCCCAAAGCGAGGACAATCCTCGCACGGAGGTGTTCGATGCAGAAGCGTCAGCGGTTCACGGCGGAATTCAAGCTGGAAGCGGTGCGATTGCTCAAAGCGGGTGATCGGCCAGCGGCAGTAATCGCGCGGGAGCTGGGTATCCCGCGCAACCGGCTCTACAAATGGGCCTCGGACCTCGACGCGAAGGGTGCGGGCGCCTTCGGCGGCAGCGGTCGGCCCAAAGCCAGCCAGGATGAACTGGCCAAACTGCAGCGCGAGAACGAGCGGCTGCGTGAAGAGAACGAGATCCTAAAAAAAGCGGCGGCGTACTTCGCGCGGGAGCTGCCGTGAAGTACGCCTGGATCCGGGATCAGCGAGCTCACCGGGTGCGCCGGCTCTGCCATGCGCTGAGCGTGTCGCCCAGCGGTTACTACGCCTGGTGCGCTCGTCGCCCGGGGCCGCGGGCGCAAGACAACGCCCGGCTGTTGCAGCGGATCGAGCAACTGCACCAGCAGACCCGCGAGGCGTACGGCAGCGAGCGCTTGTGGCGTGCGTTGCGCCAGCAGGGTGAAACCTGCGGCCGGCATCGGGTGCGGCGCCTGCGGCAGGCACATGCGATCCGTACTAAACGCCGGCAACGCTACCTGCGCACGCGCAGTACCTATCAGCGGGTGGCGGTGGCGCCGAACCGGCTGGCATGGCCGTTCGTCAGTCCGGGACCGGATCGGGTGTGGGTGGCGGATATCACCTTCGTGCCGACCCGCACGGGCTGGCTGTACCTGGCGGCGGTGCTGGACATGCACAGTCGGCAGATCGCGGGCTGGGCGATGGGCGCGCGGGCCGACCAGACCCTGGCCAGTGCCGCGCTGGACATGGCGCTGCAGCGTCGTCGGCCGGCGAAGGGTGCAATCCACCACAGCGACCAAGGCACGCAATACACCAGCGGCGCGTACCAGCGGCAGTTGCAGCAGGCCGGTCTGATCGCGAGCATGAGCCGCAAAGGCATGCCCTATGACAACGCGGTGATGGAGAGCTTCTTCAGTTCGCTCAAGCAGGAACTGACGCACCACGAGGGCTTCGCCAACCTCGACGAAGCGCGCGGGAAAGTGTTCGAGTACATCGAGGTGTTCTACAACCGGCTGCGATTGCACAGTGCGCTGGGCTATCGCTCGCCGACCGAGTTCGAGAAGATGGCGGTTGTTCCCTAATTAACCTGTCCGAGAAATCGGGGGTGGCTCAAGGTGACCCCATTGGCGGAGATGGCACCGGCCCGGGGGGGCATTGAAACAATGCACGAAGCAATCGATGCCGAATCGGTCAGCCAATATCTGGGCGGTGACGGCGTGCACCAAGCCCAGGTCAACCGAGGGCGCAATGACGATAATGGTGGCCGCGATCGCATGGCCATGCTCTTTGTCGGGGACTATAGGCGTAGATCGTCTACCGCATTGACGCAGGGGTCGGTAAACATGGCCGCGCCAACCTGGTCGAAGTTGATCTCGTTCATGGTGTCGAGGACTCCAGGGCATTGCGACCGCCGCGGCCGGTACGGTCGCGATGCAGCCAGCGATACAGCACCGGCAATACCAACAGGGTCAACGCGGTGGAGGATACGATGCCGCCGATGACGACCGTGGCCAGCGGCCGCTGCACCTCCGAGCCAGCGCCTACATTCAACGCCATGGGCAAGAACCCAAGCGAGGCCACCAGCGCGGTCATCAGCACCGGTCGCAACCGGCCAAGCGCGCCATCCCGAACAGCTTCGTCCAACGGATCGCCTTGCTCCCGCAGGCGGCGGATGAAAGCGATCATGACAAGTCCGTTAAGCACGGCCACACCCGAAAGCGCGATGAAGCCCACGCCGGCGGAGATCGACAGCGGAATCCCGCGCAGGGCAAGTGCAATCACGCCACCGGTCAGCGCCAGTGGAACGCCACTGAACACGATGGCGGCATCCTTGGCCGAGCCAAACGCCATGAACAGCAGGGCGAAGATCAGCGCCAGCGTCACCGGAACCACAATTGCCAGCCGTTGACTGGCCGAGATCAGTTGCTCGAAGGTGCCGCCGTAGTCGATCCAGTAACCCTCCGGTAGGGTCACCTCCTTGCCGATGCGGGTGCGCAGCTCGCCGACGAACCCGCCCAAATCTCGGTTGCGTACGTTGGCGGTGATCACCACGCGCCGCTTACCGTTCTCGCGGTTGATCTGGTTGGGCCCGCGCTCAACTTGAATCTGTGCTACTTCCCGCAACGGCACCGTGCGAGGCCCGTCATTGTTTCCGTTCACCGTCCGGCTGGACTCGTCGACATTGGTGCTTTCCGGCAACGGAATGGGAAGGTCTGCCAGTACGGCCGGGTCTTGCCGTAGGGATTCAGGCAAGCGGACCACCAGGTCGAAGCGCCGGTCGCCCTCGATCAGTTGGCCAGCGACACTGCCACCAATGGCGGTGGCCACCGTCTCCTGCACATCGCCCGGGTTTAAGCCGTACCGTGCCAGCGCCGCCGGATCCGGCGTAATGGTGAGCAACGGCAAGCCGGTAACCTGCTCGGCCTTGACGTCTGCAGCGCCGGGTACGCCACGCATTGCCCGCTCGACCCGGCTGGCCAGACGCGTCAGCTGCTCGAGGTTGTCGCCATAGACCTTAACCGCAACATCCGAGCGGACGCCTGAAATCAGCTCGTTGGTGCGCATCTGGATGGGTTGGGTGAACTCGTAATTGCTGCCGGGAATCTCCTTGGCCGCCGCCTCCAGCTCTTCCACCAGCTCGGCCTTGGGCTTGCGCGGGTCGGGCCATTGGTCGCGAGGCTTGAGCATCAGGAAGGTGTCGGCCATGGAGGGCGGCATCGGGTCGGTAGCCACCTCTGCGGTGCCGATCTTGGAGAAGATGTTGGCCACCTCTGGGAACTGCGCCAATCGCTTTTCCAGCGTTTCCTGCATGGCCACCGACTGCTCTAGGCTAGTCCCGGGAATGCGCATGGGCTGCAGCGTGATGTCGCCCTCGTCCAGGCTCGGCACGAACTCCGAGCCCAACCGGGTGGCCAGCACACCGCAACCCACCACCAGCGTGGCCGCGCCGGTCAGCACCACCACCCGTTGCCGCAGCGCCCAGTCCAACAGCGGCGTATAGCGGGCGCGTGACCAGCGCATCAGGCGGTTGTCGTGTTCGGCCACGCGGCCACGTAGGAAGGTCGCAATCGCCGCCGGCACGAAGGTCAACGACAACACCATGGCACCGGTCAGCGCCAGCATCACGGTGATCGCCATCGGGTGGAACATTTTTCCTTCCACCCCCGAGAGCGCGAAGATCGGCAGATAGACCGCCGCAATGATGCCCAGACCGAACAGGCTGGGTCGGATCACCTCGGCCGTGGCCGAGGCGGTCAGGTCAAAGCGCTCTTCATCGTTGAGATGGCGACCCAATGTGTACTGAGTCTCTCCGAACCGGCGCAGGCAGTTCTCGATGATGATCACCGCCCCGTCCACGATCAGGCCGAAGTCCAGGGCGCCCAGGCTCATCAAGTTGCCCGATATGCCACCGCGGACCATGCCAATGATGGTGAACAGCATTGCCAGCGGAATCACTGCCGCGGTGATCAACGAGGCGCGCACGTTGCCCAGCAGCAGGAACAGCACCACCACCACCAGCAGGGCGCCTTCAATCAGGTTCTTGGACACCGTGCCGATGGTGCGGTCTACCAGCGCCGTGCGGTCATAGACGGCCTTGGCATGCACGCCCGCCGGCAGGCTGGCGTTGGCGGCGTCCAGCTTGGCCGCTGCCGCCTGGGACACCTCTCGGCTGTTGGCGCCGAATAGCATGAAGGCGGTACCGACCACGACCTCATGGCCGTTCTGGGTGGCCGCGCCGGTACGCAGCTCCTTGCCTTCGCCCACGGTGGCGACATCGCGCACGCGTATGGGCACGCCATCGCGCCGGTCCAGCACGATGTTGCCGATCGCATTCAGATTCGCTAGCTGCCCCGGCACGCGAACGAGGAACTGCTGCCCGTTGCGTTCGATGTAGCCGGCGCCAATGTTCTGGTTATTGCGCGTTACCGCTGCGACCACATCATTCAACGTGAAGCCTAACGCCACCAGCTGGGCCGGATCGGGCGTGATGTGGATCTGCCGCTCA
>LNAP01005622.1_pt1 | contig 11075 bp, 9 predicted proteins | sample 602601 | NCBI WGS metagenome assembly LNAP01 (sample SAMN02440304, study PRJNA202911) | soil metagenome | biome: Subtropical and temperate rainforests or woodlands; isolation source: soil samples (1 kg each in a 20% v/v slurry with milli Q water) were... ...
TCGCGCTAGTACATCGGCCCACATCGTTCGGGTCTTCCTGACTGAATTTCAGCGGATTTTACCCAAGACCTTGAAAGGGATGGCCGTAAGGGCGGAACCCTAAGCCGCCGTTACCGCAGAAACGGATATGCACACGAACCAAAAAAACTTGATCACGATCAATGGCAATCCACCCGACACTCCGTAATCTCACTGCATCTTGTGTTTTAATAATAAAAAACATCTATATGTAGTATGCGGAGGTCAAATGCACAGCACGCTGATCAGGGTGGGCAACAACCGCCTGCACAAACGCGATGGCAGCCTGGTTGCCTTCGATGCGGACAAGATCCGCCAGGCGTTGATCGCCGCCGGCAAGGCCAGCGGCGAGTACGCCGACGTCGAGGCCGAGGGTTTGCTCAAGGCGGTGCTGGCCCACCTTGAGGGGCATGCGCGGCTGCATGTGGAGCAGATCCAGGACCGGGTCGAGCGGGTACTGATGGACGCCGGGTTCTTCCTCGCCATGCGCGCCTACATCGTCTACCGCGAACGGCACGGGCGCCTGCGTCGCGACCGCAAGACCCTGGTCGAAGTGGCGGCCTCGATGAACGAATACCTCGACCGCGAGGACTGGCGGGTGCAGGCCAACGCCAACCAGGGGTATTCCCTGGGCGGGCTGGTGCTCAACGTGTCCGGCAAGGTCACCGCCAACTACTGGCTGGACGAGGTCTACAGCCAGGAGATCGGCCGCGCCCACCGCGAGGCGGACCTGCATATCCACGACCTCGACATGCTCGCCGGCTACTGTGCCGGCTGGTCGCTGCGCACGCTGTTGCATGAAGGCCTCAATGGCGTGCCGGGGCGGGTCGAGGCCGGGCCGCCCCGGCACCTGAGCAGCGCCCTGGGGCAGATGGTGAATTTCCTCGGCACCTTGCAGAATGAATGGGCCGGGGCCCAGGCCTTCAGTTCTTTCGATACTTATCTGGCGCCCTATGTGCGCAAGGACCGCCTGAGCTACCCGCAGGTGCGCCAGGCGATCCAGGAGTTCATCTACAACCTCAACGTGCCGTCGCGCTGGGGCACCCAGACGCCCTTTACCAACCTGACCTTCGACTGGGTCTGCCCGGAAGATCTGCGCGAGCAGGTCCCGGTGATCGGCGGCGAGGAAATGCCCTTTGCCTACGGCGAGCTGCAAGCGGAAATGGACCTGCTCAACCGCGCCTATATCGAAGTGATGCAGGCCGGCGACGCCAAGGGCCGGGTGTTCACCTTTCCGATCCCGACCTACAACATCACCCATGATTTTCCCTGGGACAGCGAGAACGCCGACCGCCTGTTCGAGATGACCGCCCGCTACGGGTTGCCGTATTTCCAGAACTTCCTCAATTCGGACATGCAGCCCAACCAGGTGCGCTCCATGTGCTGCCGCCTGCAACTGGACGTGCGCGAGCTGCTCAAGCGCGGCGGCGGGCTGTTCGGCTCGGCGGAGCAGACCGGTTCCCTGGGCGTGGTGACGATCAACTGCGCGCGCCTGGGCCATGTGTTCAAGGGCAATACCAGCGGCCTGCTGCAACGCCTGGACGCGCTGATGGAGCTGGCGATGGAGAGCCTGGAGGTCAAGCGCAAGGTGATCCAGCACCATATGGACGCCGGCCTGTATCCCTACACCCAGCGTTACCTGGGCACGCTGCGCAATCACTTCTCCACCATCGGCCTCAATGGCCTGCACGAAATGCTGCGCAACTTCAGCGGCGACGAGCAGGGCATGCACACCGAGCAGGGCCGCCAGTTCGCCCTGCGCCTGCTGGACCATGTGCGTGCGACCCTGGTGCGCTTCCAGGAAGAAACCGGCCACCTCTACAACCTCGAGGCGACCCCGGCCGAAGGCACCACCTACCGTTTCGCCAAGGAAGACCTCAAGCGTTACCCCGGCATTCTCCAGGCCGGCAGCCCTGAGGCGCCGTACTACACCAATTCCTCACAATTGCCGGTGGGCTACACCGACGATCCGTTCGAGGCCCTGGAACTGCAGGACGAACTGCAATGCAAATACACCGGCGGCACCGTGCTGCACCTGTACATGGCCGAGCGGATTTCCTCGACCGCGGCTTGCAAGCAGCTGGTGCGCAAGGCCCTGGGACGCTTCCGCCTGCCGTACCTGACGGTGACCCCGACCTTTTCCATCTGCCCGGTGCATGGCTACCTCGACGGCGAACACGAGTTCTGCCCCAAGTGCGACGAAGCCCTGCTGCAGGCCCAGGCCTCGGGCGCTGTGCACTGACTTGTCTTCCCCCAACCGCAAGGAGTTCCACCATGAACCCACAGCACACACTGCCCCAGGCGCAACGCCAGCGCTGCGAAGTCTGGACCCGGGTGATGGGTTATCACCGTCCGGTCTCGGCGTTCAACCCGGGTAAACAGTCCGAGCACCGCGAGCGCGTGCACTTCACCGAACAGGCGACCGCGGCAGGGCGCCAATGAGCCGAAAGATGCGGGTCGGGGGCATGGTGCCCCTGACCACTCTCGACTACCCGGGCCTGCTCGCCTGCGTGCTGTTCTGCCAGGGCTGCGCCTGGCGTTGCCGCTACTGCCACAACCCGCAACTGATCCCGCCGCGCGGCAGCGAGGAGCTGGACTGGTGCCGGGTCCTGAGCTTCCTGCAACGCCGCCAGGACCTGCTGGACGCGGTGGTGTTCAGTGGCGGCGAGCCGACCCTGCAGGACGGTTTGCCGGGGGCGATGGAGGAAGTACGCGCCATGGGCTTTCGCATCGGCCTGCACAGTGCTGGCATCAAGCCGGCGGCCTTTGCCCGGGCGGTGGCCGGCGCCGACTGGGTCGGCTTCGACGTCAAGGCCCTGGCCGAAGACGCGCCGATGCTCACCGGTGTCCCGGGCAGCGGCAAGGCCAACTGGCGCAGCCTGGAGCTGTTGCTGGACAGCGGCGTCGACTACGAATGCCGCACCACCGTGCACTGGCACCTGTTGCAGCCGGCGCGCCTGCTGCTGCTCGGCCAGCGCCTGCAAGCCCTGGGGGTCAAGCGCTTCGCCGTGCAGATGGTGCGCACCGCGCGCATGCTCGACCCGCAATTGCCCTGCACGCCGCAACAGGTGCTGGTGCCCGACCTGTGGCAGCACCTGCGCGAGATGTTTCCGGTGTTTGTGTTGAGGGGGTAGGGCAGGGCGCGTGGCTAGCCGTCCAGAACCGATGTCGATTCGACTGTTGCATTAACCTTGGCGCCCTCCGGGCATCAAGGTTGCTCAACATCGCGGTCGGTGTTCGATGCCTCCGTACCCCTCAGTTGGCCCCACCGTGCGGTACGAGCAAATCTGCTTTGCCCGACCGGATTTCAGAAACCTCCCACATACACCCCCCAGCGCAAATTGCTAGCTTCGCTGCAACAAAAACCCAGCAGTCTTTCCAAAGACTTGCCAGGGGCACTGCTGTTCAGCTTGAGGAAAAGCAACATGTTTGCGCCTGCCCATACTGCGCATTTCACGCTCTCGATCCCCTCTGTTCGCCATGACTTCAGGGTGCTGGCTTTCGACGGCACCGAAGCCCTCAGCACCCTTTATGGGATCCGCGTTGAACTGGTCAGCGAGAACCCTGACTTCGACCTGGAGAGCCTGCTCAATCAGCCGGCCTTTCTCCGGTTTGGTCTCAATGGCGAAGGCCTTCATGGGCAGATCGAAGATCTGTATGTGGGAGAGGTGGGCAAGCGCCTGACGCGCTATCACCTGACCCTGGTGCCGGTATTGCACTACCTGCAGTTCAGCTTCAACCAGCGGATCTTCCAGCACTTGACGGTGCCGCAAGTTGTCGCCCAGGTGCTGGGTGGCCATGGCATCCAGCCCGACGCCTATACCTTCAATGTCAGTACCAGTCCGGAGCGCGAATACTGCACCCAGTACGGGGAAAGCGATTTCGAGTTCGTCCAGCGCTTGTGCGCCGAGGACGGCATCGCCTGGCACCATCAGCATTCGGCCGAGGGCCATCTGCTGGTGTTCAGCGATGACCAGACTTTTTTCCCCCTGTTGGGGGATGTGCCGTACCAACAGGATACGGGCACGGTAGCGGACCATCCGGTGGTCAATCGGTTCTCTCAGCGCTTCAGTACCCGTACCAGCACCGTAACGCGTCGCGACTACGATCTGAAACGACCCAGCCTGCTGCTCGAAAACCAGTTCACCGCGGAGTTTCAGCCGGCGCTCGAGGACTATCGCTACCCCGCACCTATCACCACGCTGGAGCGCGGCAAGGTGTTGGCCAGGCAGGCCCTGGAGCGGCACCGCGTCGACTATCAGTTGGCTGAAGGCCAAAGCGATCAGCCGATGCTGCGTAGCGGGCACTTCTTCAGCCTGACCGGACACCCGCGCAAGCGCTGCAATGACCTGTGGTTGCTGTTGAGCGTCACGCATTGCGGCCGACAACCGCAGTCGCTGGAAGAATCCGTCACCCGTGATATTCGACCCGAAGACGGCTTCACCCAGGGTTACCGCAACAGCTTCACCGCGATTCCGTGGGACGTGTTTTTCCGTCCTCCGCTGCTGACACGCAGGCCACTGCTGGGCTGCCAGACCGCCCGGGTCACCGGCCCGGCCGGCGAGGAAATATTCTGCGATGAGTTTGGTCGGGTGAAGGTCGAGCTGCACTGGGACCGCCTGGAGCTGGGTAGCGACAAGAGCAGCTGTTGGCTACGGGTAGCGTCAAGCTGGGCGGGGGAAAACTTCGGCGCGGTGACCGTTCCGCGGATTGGAATGGAAGTGGTGGTGAGCTTCCTCGAAGGCAACCCTGACAGTCCGTTGATTACCGGCGTTGTGGCCAACAAGAGCACACCCGTGCCGTACCCTCTGCCGGCGAACAAAAGCAGAACCGTATTGCGCAGTCGCAGCACGCCAGACAGTGGCGGCTACAACGAACTGTCGATCGAGGACCGTGCCGGACAGGAAAAAGTCTACCTGCGCGCGCAACGTGATCTCGAGCAACTGATCCTCAACGACAGCGACACCACGATCGGCAACGACCGGCGCGAGCAGATCACCCGGAACAGCCACAGCCTGATCGGCAATGATCGCTTTGATCAGGTGGACAGCAACAGCTCCAGCCTGGTCAAGGGTGACGAACTGCACACTACCCAAGGCGTGCGGAACACCCAGATCGGTGGCAATGAGCTGCTCTCCATCTCGGGCAATGGCAGCATCACCGTAGGCGGAACCTGGGTCGTGCAGGCGGGGCCACAGGCCCGCGTCACTGCCACTGATGTGGTGGTTGATGCGAGCACAAGCCTGACGCTTAAAGCGGGTGGGCAGCACATTGTCATTACCCCTGGGGGGATCTTCAGCAGCGTGCCTATCGTCCTGGGCGGAGCGCCTGTGGCAGGCATTGCGCCACAGCAGGCCCTACAGGCACTGGCCGAGGAGCCGCAGACCATCGTTGCCAATTCGTTGGCGCTCGTTGCTGCCGCCAAGCAGCGTGCTGCGGACTTCTGCCCACTCTGCGAAGCCTGCCGCGACGGGCAGTGCGCTATTGGAGAAGTTGCATGAGTACGCCCGAACAATGGATGCGCGTCCAGGGTGAGCTCGGCCAGCGCCTCTACCTGATACTGGACTCCGTTGGTCAACTGGAGGAGCGCAATGCGCTGCTCAACGAGTGGGACAACGACCAGTACCGCAATCTGTATATCGGTACGCCCGCCAGCTCGCTGGCGGCGGTGGCGCCATACCTGTTTCAACTCGATACCCTTGATCATCCGATCATCCAGGCACTGCTCAAGTCGCCTGAGCGGCACTGGGGGTGGCTGGCCAGCAGTGCAAGCGGCGATCTGGATCTGTTGACCCAGCATTGGCGCGCTCGCCTGGTGACGGGCGAGCGGCCGAATCAGGCCCTCTATCGTTTTCATGATAATCGCGTCCTGGGGCGAGCCTTGGCACACCTGCGCCCTGAACAACGCAGCGAATTCCTCGGGCCGATAGCCAGCGTGTGTTACTGGCAGGATGGACAATGGGCTGCCGCCTACAATCCCGCACCGGGCGAGTACTCGGTACCGCCCGACCCGGCGTGGCTTGCTATCCCCTCGGCCCCGGACACGGCGGCAGGCATTCAGATCGACAACGCCCGGCGCTACCTGATGGTTGAACAGATAGAGCGGCTGGCCAAGCTGGCCGAGCAACAGAGTGCGGACGCCTGGTTGCAGGCTCAGTTAGAGTTGGCCCGCGCATGGGGCTGGCAGGCGCCTGATCAGGTCAGGTTTCTGCTCGTGCAATGTTTGCAGGCTCCAGGCCATGTCCTGCCCAGTTTCTGGTTACCCCAGGACAACGAAACACCGATGGCGCACTTTGCGCGCGTTTATCAGGAAGCACAGTTCTGGCAAGGAGACGCCGTCGTATGAAACGCACCATTCAAAACCTGATGCTCTGCAGCGGGCTGGCACTGATGCAAGGCTGCGTCGCCAAGCCCAACAGCTTTACCTTTACAGCCGACTTGCCACCGGATTTTGCCTATGTCGCAGCGGTGTTCTATGTGCCTGCCAAAGGACAGACCTGCACGGTGGCCAGGGCAGACAACCTGGCGCCGCAGTTCAACCCTGAGTGGCGGACCGAATACAAGCCGGACGCGCAAATCGAGATACGCCGAACCCGCAATGGTTGCCCGTTGGTGGTAGACCGCATCGAGCTGGATATCAAAGCGGTGTACGGCAAGAGCTGGAGCACGGTTGGTGTCGATACCGCCAGGATTACGGTGCGCGAAGAACTGCCGGAAGCGGTTAAAGGCACGTTCAACGCCGCCGGGGAAAGTGAGTTTTCCGGCCAGTGCCAATGGCTGTTTCGCACGATTGGGCCCAATCGCTATATCACCAAGATCCTCGATTGCAAAAAGACGGATGCGTCCGGTGCACTGCTGAAGGGCCATCCTTTTGCGGCCTACACCCTGGATCAACTGCCGGGTAAAACCGTGAAAATGAAGATCACGTTGGCCGACGAGGAGAGGCCATATATGAAGGACACCTGGGTCAAGGTGCCCTGTGGTTGGAAGCGCTGCATGGGCAAAGGATTCGAAGACCAATACGCGTTTTGCTACGGCAATTACAAGGATTTCAGCACCTTCAAAATGCCCGATGGCCGTAGCTGCACCATCTATCCGGGCTGCACTGAAGACAAGGAAGTGACCCCATGAGCCTTAAGCCGATGGAAGAATGGGAAAAGCCGTTCTTCGATACACGCATGCATGCGTGCCCGCTGCGCACTCACGCCACCAGTTTTCAGGGGACTGTGAAACGAACCCTGCAAAGCCTGATGCTTGGCAGTTGTCTGGCACTGACACAGGGCTGCGTCGCCAAGTCCAACAGCTTTACCTTTACTGCCGACTTACCTCCGAACTTCTCATATGTTGCGTCGGTGTATTACGTACCTGCCAAAGGGCAAACCTGCAACGTGCCGAGAGCCGACAACCTGGCGCCGCAGTTCAACCGTGAGTGGCGAACTGAATACAAGCCGGATGCGCAAATCGAGATACGCCGAACCCGCAAAGGCTGCGAGTTGGTGGTTGATCACGTCGAACTGGAAATCAACGCGATCTATGGACCGGACTGGAGTGACTTTGGGCGTGAATATGCCCGGGTTTCGGTACGCGCAGAACTGCCGGAAGCGGTTAAAGGTACGTTCAACCCCGCTGGGGAAAGTGAATTTTCCGGCCAGTGCCAGTGGCTGTTTCGTACGATTGGACCCAACCGCTATATCACCAAGATCCTCGACTGCAAAAAGACGGATGCGTCCGGTGAGCTATTGAGGAACCGTCCCTTTGCAGCCTACACCCTCGAAGAGCTACCGGGTAAAACCGTGAGGATGAAGATCAAGCTGGCCGAAGAGGAAAGGCCGTACATGAAGGACACCTGGGTCAAGGTGCCTGGTGGTTGGAAGCGCTGCATGGGCAAAGGATTCGAAGATCAATATGCATTCTGCTACGGCAACTATAAGGATTTCAGTACCTTCAGAATGCCCGGCGGTCGTAGCTGCACCATCTACCCGGGCTGCACCGAAGACAAGGAGGAGACCCCATGAGCCTTAAGCCTATAGAAGAGTGGGAGCTGCCTTTCTTCGATACACGCATGCATGCTTGCCCAGAGCGTACTCACTTGACCAGTTTTCAGTTGGTGGATGAGCGGGGAGATGGCAAGCCCTATGCCGGCTTGGCCTATGAGGTCACCGATTACGAGGGCGCCATCTACCTCGGCATTCTGGACGAAACCGGATCCGGAAAGGTCAATCGACACTATTGCGGGCCGGTAGTGCTCAAGCTTGATCAAGCCTATCAAGGGCTTGAGGATATCTATACAGCTTTAAGTGGGGGAGACCATTACCCGCTCCCTATCACCGAACTGCAAGTCCGTGCCGAAAAGACCCGCTTCTTGAACCCAAGTGGTGCCCGTACTCAGTCCAACCCCGCGCAAGAGCAGGCCGATTTCTTCTGCCAGGTCGAGGTGAGCGAGCTGGTGGCGCATCGCGGCCACCTACCGCCCCTGGCACCCCGTAACTTTCCGCCACAGCACCATGTGCACTCGCTGATGCGCCAGCCGGAATCGAGCGTTTCTAAACCTCCCCGGATTCGAGGTATTGCGCTATTGCCGAACAAACACCATGTGCTGGAGGTGCGTCCGCTGCGGGCGTTGAGCCCCTTACTCTCTACGGACAAGGAGTTCTGCTCGCTCAATCTGTACCAACTGGCACTGATGGCGACCCTGAGCTACAGCCCGTTTGGCCAAGTCCCTGATACACAGCCGGTGGTGAGCGATTGTGTGAGTTTCCCGACTCAGCCCAGCGTCGGTAACTGGTTTGGCGATGGGCTGGCCAGGTTCGATGAGCTTTGGCGGGTCGAAGCGAGCCAGGCGCCCAAGGAAACCTACTACCCCCTATATGCAGACGTGGCGTATTCCAAGCGCCTGGAAGTGATCCCTTTCGACCCTGAGCTATACCCAGAGGTGAACAGCCCTGAATTGGGCACGGACCAGGAACATCCCGCCAAGCTTCACTATCTGGACGATACGGACAAAACGAGGAGCACCGATTCTCAGGCGTTTATCACCCATAACGATGAGCTGGTTTTGCTGGCGATACGGGGGACGGCCGGCGGGGCTGATGTGCTGCGCGATATAGACGCTGCACAGGTGCCCTTCGAGGAGGGCGCGGGCAAGGTGCATAGTGGCTTCTATGGTTCCGCAAAAGTCGTTCGGGAATTTGTCACAACCTATCTGGATAAATTCTACAGCGGGCAGAAGCTGGTGATTACCGGCCATAGCCTGGGTGGGGCAGTGGCGCTCTTGGTCGCCGAAATGCTACGACGCAACAAAAAATATGCAGCCGATATTTTGCTCTACACCTACGGCAGCCCACGCGCAGGCGACAAGACCTTTGTGGACAACGCCTCGACTTTGATGCACTACCGCATGGTCAACCAGAACGACCCGGTGCCGAGTGTCCCGGCTCCCTGGATGAAGACCTCCTGGGGCATGACTGGGCTGGGTGCCATTCTGACGTTTGTCAACGTCCCCGCAGGGCTGGCTGTATTAGCCCTGAGCCCGGTGAACATGACCGGCGAGCCTTATACGCACCACGGCGAGCTACGCCACTTCATGCCGCTCTCGCTAAAGGGCGGTGACCGGTCCGCAATCCTCTGGTCGCCGGGTTGTGAAACCGTCACAGAGCATGCAGGGGCGGTATGTGCCAAAGCGTTGAAGGCGGAAGGCGGTTTACCCGATCGTGGTGGATTGATACGCCAGATACTGGACAACGCCGATCACAAGATGGTCGTCAGCTACATCCCTCACTGCTGGGCTTCCTTACGTCGCTGGCAAGAGGCGCTGAAGAAGAAAAGCGCCTCGGTGACGGATACGGAGCTTTTCGAGGTAGACAAGGCTCTGGAGGAGATCACCAAGCAAATGATGAAAGAAATCTCTGATTCCACCCCAGCAGGGACATTCAAGGCGTCCCAGCTACTAGACGAAATCGCCAAGGTACGGGAGACCCGGCTTCGTCTGCTGAAGTTAAGCAAAGACTATGTCACTGAGGCGAAGGTCTACGGCGTGATCGCCAACCAGCCCGAGGTACTGGCAATGAGCCTGGAGCGCTGGTTAGCGCATCCCTTCAATTGTGTGCCTGAACAATTCGCGATGGCGCCGCCGGATGCCGACAGCAACGATCGGGCCATTGCCGCCTTGGTGGGTGGCCACGTCCCGGGTGCCGCGTTCGATCTGAATGTCGATGCGATTGGCTGACGCCGATCACCAGATGCGGGTCAACCATCGTCCGGATCAATCCGGCTCCTGTGCCGAGGTAATGACGATCTTCTGATCCCCCAGCCAGCGCCGGGCGCCGCAGCCGTTGCGCGAGTAGATGTCCTCGGGGTTGTTGAGCCCGCAGTGTTCCAGCGACATGCAGCCGCAGCCTATGCATTCCTCCAGGTTCATGTTCAGCCGTTCCAGTTCGGCGATGCGTTGCTGCACCCGGGTTTTCCAGGTGGCGGTCAGGCGTCGCCAGTCCGCGCCCGCTGGCGCGGTGTTGATGGGCAGGCCGGTCAGTTGCTGGATGATTTCGTCGAGGGAGAAACCGATGCGCTGGGCGAACACGATGTAGGCGATCCGCCTGAGGACCGAGCGCGGGTAGCGGCGGTGGCCGCTGCCGACGCGGAGCGAGTGGAGCAGCCCGCGGGACTCGTAGAAACGCAGCGCCGAGGCCATGACGCCGCTGCGTCGGGCGACTTCGGTGATGGTCAGCAGCGGCTCGCTTGATTTGTTCATGGGTCCTCCGAAGGGGCTTTACTTAAAGTTAGCTTTAACTTTTATATTCCGCCTGCCTATAAATCAACAGTGCAGTGACAGCGGAGTCCACTTTCATGAATCGAATTCGCCGGGTGCTCGGTCGAAGCAGTTCTTCAACCCATCGACTCGGAGCGCTGTGCCTCCTGTTGGCGCTGGGCGGCTGTAACGAAAAAACCGAGCCGGTCGCCGCCGCGGCGCCGTTGGAACCCCACACGGGTAGTGCCACGACGACGAATATAGAGAATAAGTGACGAGCACAAACATAGGATCTGCGTCTCGTATAGGAGAG
>LNAP01005623.1_pt1 | contig 11074 bp, 7 predicted proteins | sample 602601 | NCBI WGS metagenome assembly LNAP01 (sample SAMN02440304, study PRJNA202911) | soil metagenome | biome: Subtropical and temperate rainforests or woodlands; isolation source: soil samples (1 kg each in a 20% v/v slurry with milli Q water) were... ...
CAAGGCGGCGGCCCAATGATCGCCGCCGACGATCCGCAGCGGCTTGCCGGTCTTGCCGGCCCAGATCGCGTCGAAGCGCTGGGAGATATCCGCCATCGGCCAGGCCGCGCGTGGCGGCATCTCGATATTGTAGCGGCTGTAAAGCGCCCAGCCGCCATAGGCGGCCACGGTGGTCAGCGAGAGGATGACCGCCAGTTCGGCCAGTTGGCGGATGCGGCTTGTCGGTATCACCGCCGGGGCGCGGCAGGCGATCAGCAGCAGGCCGGTAAGATCGAACATCGGCGCGGTCCAGTCGACGCGCAATCGGATGAAGCAGCTGATCGCGATGGTCACGGCCAGCGGACCGGCGCCGAGCAGCAGGAGATAGGCCAGCCGCCGCCGGTCCAGCGCCGGCGGGTCCGACAGCTCAGCTTTCCCGGCTTCCATTTCACCGGTGTTTGTTTCACCGCCATGCGGCTGCCAGATGAACCCGCCGAGATAGGCCAGCGCGACCAGGCCGAACCCGGCCTCGGCGACGCCCAGGAGAAAGACGAAGGTCGAAACACCTTTCTCCGCTGAGACTTTTTCCGCCGAGACGCGCGCCATCGCGGCCAGCGGCATGAAATCGATCTGCGCCAATTGCCCGATGAGCGGGACGAGCAGGACACAGAACAGCACGAGGCCGATATAGGGTGCGGCCCGGCGCAGATGCGATCGCGTCCGCGGATCGCAGAGAATCCAGGCAAGGCCGAAGGCAAGCAGCAGCAGGCTGGAAAATTTCGCATAGAGCGCCAGCGCCGCGGCCAGTGCGGTGGCGCACCACCAGATCGCCCGATTGCTTTGCGCGGCCCGCCAGAGCGCAAAGCAGAAGGCCGCCCAGAACGGCATCTGCGCGATTTCTTGATTGAATTTCAGCGTCGAGATGGTGAAGAAGCTGATCCCGACCAGCAACAAGGTGCCGGCCAGGCCGCGCGACGTGCCGAGCAGGTCGCGGCCCAGCAGGAAGACGAAGATGCAAGTGGCACAGGTGAAGATCTGCGAGACGAAATACGTCACCCAGAGGTGAACGCCGAACAGCGAGTAAGTGAATTCCAGCACCCATGACGGCAGGGCCGGATGCCGGTCATTGACCCAGAACCAGTCGCGCCCCCACATGGCGATTTCCGCGGTCTTGAGTTCCGGCGCCCGGTTGAGCAGCATGGGCGGCACGATCCAGGCGAGCGCCTGGACCATCAGGAAAAGCCAGAGGACCGGCGGCAGGCCGAGCAAGGTCGCATCAAACGGACGCTGCATGGCCTGAGCCAAGCGTCCTGCCCGTGGCGGCGTGCTCATATCCACGTTTCGGCGCGTCCTTGCCGTCGTGTCGAGCGACTCAGGCATCTTTTCATCCCGGATGACATCGCCGCAAGATGCGCAGTTCCGCTGACGGCTGGCTGGCCCTGACGGGAAATTTACGATGAGAGCCGGGATGAAGAGCTGTCGAGAGCGGCGATTGACAGGCTGTCGCAAGCTAGGTTGCGCGGCGATGTTATATTGATGCATCTTCCGGGGGCGCCGTTGCCGATGCGCCACATACATGCGCCCGGCAAACTCAGCCCGCAGTCGGGCCGAAGGTGACGAGTCTTTTGTTGCTGCCGCACGCGGCTAAACACAAACTCGGTCGTCATCCTTGGGCTTGCCCCTCGCCGACGGGATCCAGGATTGCAGCGCCATGTGGTCGATATTGCCGCCACGCAGAGCATGTCCCGGGGCAGAGCATGTCCCTCGGCAGAGCATGTCCTAGACGCGGCGGATTGCCTGAGCGATTTCCGATGCCGTCGCCACGGTCGCATTTCTGGGGAAGATCTTCTCCAGCAGCACATGATGCACGTCATGATCAGGGTCGGTGCAGCAATCGCCGGCGACGACAAGACGATAATCGAGATCGGCTGCCTGGCGCAGGGTCGAGAGGACGACGCCGCTGGTCTGCACGCCGGCCAGGATGAGCGTTTCAACGTCCTGCGCCTTGAGGAGCATGTCGAGATCGGTCCCGGCGAACGCACTCACGCGATGTTTGACCACAACCGGTTCGCCGTTTTGGGGCGCGACGGCCGGATGGATCTCGGCGCCTGCGCTATCAGCTGCCAGCAGGCCGTTTTCCTTGACCATGCTGAACACGCGGTTGCGCGGATTGACTTCGGGATAGCCGGGCCGGAAGCCGACGACGATATACGCCACCGTCATCTGCGCAACGCGTGCGGCGGCGATCAGCTTCGGCATCTGCTCCAGGACAGCGGCCGAGCCGGATGCGGCACTGAATGTCTCCAGCACCGTGATCTGGTAATCCATCACCAGCAAGGCGGATTTAGTCGGGTCGATTGCAAGCTGGTCTGACATTGAAAGACTCCATGTCGTGCAGGTGAGGGGGAGGTGCGGTAACAGGCGCGCTAATCCTGCCTGGAGAGACCGACACTCCGCCAGGTATAGGCGGCACCCAGCAGCATCAGCAGGCAGGTTCCCAGGAACACCGCGCGCATGCCGATATGGCCGCCGACGAAGCCCCCGACCAGGGGACCCGTCACCTGTCCCGCGAATTGCGACGAGATCGAATAGCCGAGGACGGTGCCGGCGACCTGGTCGGGCACGTTATGGCGGATCACCGCGGCAATGCAGGGCAGCAGGCCGCCGAGGGCGAGGCCCATCAGGAAACGCAGCGCGATCAGTTGCCAGCCATCCGTCACGAAGGCCTGCGGGATCAGCAATCCGGCCGCGACGGTCATGGCCATGACGATGACGGTCGCATGCCCGATGCGGTCCGCCAGTTTCCCCAGCTGCGAGGCCGACAGAATGCTGCCGAGTGCAGCCGCCGACATCACGAGGCCTGCGACGAAGGTCACTTGCTTCGGATCGTCGACGATCGTGCGGACATAGACGGTGATGATGGGCTCGATCGACATATTGGCGAACATCAGCAGCATCCCCGTCGCCAGCATGGCGAAGACGATATCCTTGCGCGGGATATCCGCCCAGCGCCCACGCGACTGGGTCTTTCGCGCCTGCGCCTCCCGGGGTGCTTCCTTCAGCAGAAAGAGGGTACCGAGAAACGCCACGAAGATCAGGGCGCCGGCCAGCCAGAAGGTTGCCCGGATGCCGATCAGCGGCGGCAAGGAACCGCCGATGAGCGGGCCGATCAGATTGCCGGCCATGACCCCGGATGACAGGACGCCCAGCGCCCAGGCCGAGCGGTTCCGCGGCGTCTGGATGGCGATCAGGATGGTCGAGCCGGAGGCATATCCGCCGGCCAGGCCGGCCAGCAGCCGCAGCCCGACGAGCTGCCAGATGTTGTGGGAGAATCCGATCAGCGACATGGTGATCGCCATGCCGAGACTGGCCCGCACCAGCATGGGCTTGCGTCCATACCGGTCGCCCAGGCGCCCCCAGAGCGGCGCCACCAAGGCGGCGGCGAAGAAGGTCGCGCTATAGGCGATGCCGGACCATTGCACGATCGCGCTATGCCCGACCACGCCCAGTTCCTCCACATAGAGGGGCAGGAAGGGCAGCATCAGGGTCATCGCGACGATGGTCGCGAAAGAGCCGAACAGGCAGACGGCAAGGTTTCCCCGCCAATAAGTGGTGTGGTCAGGACTCATCCGGCGCGACCTGCGGGATCGGAGGCTTGTTTGGGATACCAAATTAGGATACCAATAAGGGATACATATCGGCAATCGCCGAGCCTGTCAATTTCAGCGAGGCGAATAGGTGCCATGACGCAGATGCTTGAGGTGGAGCGGGAGCTGCGGGCCATGATCCTGGGCCTCGAGATCGGCCCGGGCGAAAGGCTGACGGAACGCTGGGCGGAGGGGCGCCTGGGCGCGTCGCGTACACCGATCAGGGCGGCGCTTCTGCACCTGGAGGCGGAAGGACTGGTCAGTCGCGAAGGACGCGGCTGGATCGTGACGCCGATCAACCTCGCGGAGATCGAGCAGCTCTTCGTCTATCGCGAGGTGCTGGAGATGGGCGCCATGCGCCTGACGATGGAGCTGCCGGATAGAAGCGTGGCGGCGCCCATCGAGAGACTGCTCGATTCATGCGGCCCGCATGCCTCCCGCGAGGAATCGCATCGTGTCGGGCTGGAGTTTCACGTCGAGCTTGCCCGGTTATCGGGTAATGACTTTCTCACGCGGGCGGTTCGTGACGTGATGATCCGTCTCTCCCGCGCGCGATGGCTGGAAAGCAATCCGGAGCATCACGGCTGGACCGAGCATCGACGCATCCTGGCGGCCGTGCGGCAGGGAGATAAAGATGCGGCGGTCGATCTGATCGGCAAACATGTCAGACAAAGCCGCGAGCGTCTTCTGGCTATTCTCCGGGACGGAAGGCGAAGTCTTCGGGCGCGCGGTTTCGTCGTCACGGAGGGCTGACCGGCGCGTCGTCAGGCTTTCGTCTCATCGCATCGGCTCCCAGGGTGCGTACTTATAACGGGAGCTTGATCGGCGCGGCTTGATCGATGTCCGCGATGTCCCCATAGCGGACCAAATTCCGCATCGCAGGGAAACGACGCTAAGTGCCATGACCGGAAGTCCGAGCACCCCGATTGAAGTCACCTGTCAACCCTGCTAAATTTCCAATCCCTCCACATCCAAAGTAGGAGCGCGTCCCGTGAACGAAGCGGGCGTGGAGTATCCGCTTGCCGCCATTCTGGCCGCAGACGTCGTCGGTTAGAGCCGGCTTGTTCGAGCGGATGAGGCAACCACGATGGCGACATGGAAGCGCTCATCGTGAAGAACTGCCCTCTCAAAAAGACAAAACGTGACGGATTAGGGAGGATCGCAGGGATGGCTGATCGATGGCTATTCAAGAGCGAGACTTACGATAACTGCAATTGCGCGATGAATTGTGGTTGCCAGTTCAACTTGCCGACTACCCACGGCTATTGTCAGTCGGCCTTCGTCGGCAACATTGTTGAAGGCCACTTCGACGATGTGCCGATCGCCGGCCTGAACTGGGCGGGGCTGTACAAATGGCCCGGCGAAATCAAGGACGGAAACGGCCGGCGCCAGATCGTTATCGACGAGCGTGCGGATAAAGCTCAACGGATCGCGCTTGAAACGATCATCTCAGGCGAGGCATGCGAACCATTGAGCAATCTTTTCTCCGTATTCGCGTCCACATGCTCGGAATTTTGCGAGACATTGTTCCTGCCGATTCATCTTGAAGCGGACTTGGAACTCAGGACCGCCAGAGTAGAGATATCCGGCCTCATGCGGAGCAGCGGCAGGCCGATGATCAACGAATTTAATGGTCAGCCATTCCATATTGCGCTGGCGCGTCCCAGTGGCAGTTTCGAGTTTACCTACGCAGAGATCGGGCTAGGTACGACCTCGGTCACGGGGGATATGGAGATGGCGTTCGAAGATTCATGGGCGCATTTTTGTGTTCATCACTTCAATCAGCATGGCCTGGTCCGGGAAAGATCAAGGCTCACCGCATGGCTTGGGCGCATGAGTCCGCGTTCCCGTAAATGACGGCAATGGGCCAACCCAAGACCTGGAGCACCAGGGTTAGGCGCTTCACACGTCAGAAACAAGCTGATAGCCGAACACGCCGGTTCGAGCGCGCCCTCCCTCCCCCGCGAGGCGCAGGGGAGGGAGGCTGCTGGAGGGCTAGGCCGCCAGCTGGTCGCGGATCGGCAGGCGCCGGATGCGCTTGCCGGTGGCCGCGAAGATGGCGTTGGTGAGGGCCGGCGCGATCGGCGGTACGCCGGGCTCGCCGACACCGCCGAGCGGTTGATCGTAGTCGCTCATCGGCATGAGATGCACGTGGATCTCCTTCGGCGCGGCGTCGATCCGCGTCACTTCGAATGTGTCGAAGTTCGTTTGCTCGACGCGGCCGTTCTTGAAGGTGATCTCGCCGAGTGTCGCCAAGCTGACGCCCATGACCACCGCCCCCTCCATCTGCGCGCGGATGCGATCGGGGTTGATCTGCGGCCCGCAATCGACGGCGATGTCGACGCGCGGGATCGTCAGCGCGCCGCCATCGCCGACCATGACCTCGACGGCAGCCGCCGTATAGGTCACGAAGCTGCGATGGGCGGCGATGCCGAGGCCGCGGCCCTTGGGCAGGGAGCGGCCCCAGCTGGAGGCCTCGGCCACCCGCTCGACCACGGCGCGCAGGCGCCCCGTATCGAGCAGATAGAGCTCCGGATCCTCGCCATAGTTCCAGGTGACCGATAGCTTGCGCGTATCGATCTGACGCGGCGGGCCGATCAGCTCGAGCAGGTAGTCCTTGGGATCGCGGCCGGCCGCCGCCGCCAGTTCGGCGGCGAAGGACTGCACCGCGAAGGCATGCGGGATGTTGTAAACCGAGCGGAACCAGCCGATCCGCGTGTACGCGGTGGCCTCCGGATTCTCGACCCGGACGTTCGGGATGGCGAAGGGCATGTCGACGGCGCCCATGCCAAGCTCCCAATTCGCTTCCTGCTTCGGGTCGGGCACGAAGATGGACCTGATCGTGGGCGCCGTGCTGCGATGCAGCCAGGCAACAGTCTTGCCTTGCGCATCGAGCGCGGCCTCGAGCCGCTCGAGCGACACTGCATGATAATAGCCGTTGGTGATGTCGTCCTCGCGGGTCCAGGTCACTTTCACCGGCTTGCCGTCCATCGCCTTCGACAGCAGCCCGGCCTCAATGACGTAGTCGGCCTTCGACTTGCGGCCGAAGGCGCCGCCGAGCAGCGTGACGTTGACCTTCACATTCTCGGGCGGAATGCCCAGACGCTGCGCCAGGTCATCGCGCGTTGCCTGCGGTGACTGGACACAGGCCCAGGCCTCGCACTTGCCGTCGGCGACGCGCACGACGGCAGCCGGCGGCTCCATGGGCGCGTGCGCCAGGTGCGGGATGTAGTATTCGGCCTCGATGCGCCCGGAAGCCGCGGCCAAGGCCTTCTCGGTATCGCCCTCGTTGCGGACGACCGTGCCCGGCTTGCGCGCCGCCGCCTGGAGGGTCTCCTGGTAGTCCACAGACGAGTAGGATGCGTTCGGCCCGTCGTCCCAGGTGATCTTCAGCTGCTCGCGGCCGCGAATCGCCGCCCAGGTGTTCGTCGCGACCACTGCGATGCCGCCGAGCGGCTGGAACTTCGCCGGCACCGGCGTCGGATCGATGGCGACGACCTTGAGCACACCCGGGACCTTGAGCGTCTCGGCATCGTCGTAAGACTTGACCGTGCCGCCGAGCACCGGCGGGCGGGCGACGACGGCGTAGACCATGCCGTCGAGCCGCGTATCGATGCCGTATTGCGCCTTGCCCGTGGTGATGTCCAAGCCGTCGATCAGCCCGGTTTCGCCCTTGCCGATATAGCGGAACTTCGCCGGGTCCTTGAGCTTGAGGCTGTCCGGCGACGGCACCGGCAGTTCCGCGGCCGCCTTGGCCAATTCGCCATAGCCGAGGTGACGGCCCGAGGCTTGATGCACCACCTCGTGGTTGACGGCCTCGACCTCGGTGACCGGCACGCCCCATTGCTTCGCGGCGGCTTCTTCCAGCATCTGCCGCGCGGCGGCGCCCATGCGGCGCATGACCACGAAGTGATGGCGCATGCTGCGGGAGCCGTCGGTGTCCTGGTTGCCGAAGCGCGGCTCATCGCCGGGCGCCTGGGCAACCTTGACGCGCGACCAGTCGGCCTCGAGCTCGTCGGCCACGACCATCGGCAGGCTGGTGCGCACGCCCTGACCCATCTCCGAGCGATGGCAGATGACGGTGACGGTACCGTCCTCACCGATGGCGATGAAGACCGTGGGATCGTCGCGCAGGCCGTGGGGCATGCCCTCGCCGGCGTATTTCTGCTCCTCCGCGCGCGCGGGGAGGCCGACGGCGAGGATCAGGCTGCCGGCCGCAACACCGCTCAGGAAGGAGCGGCGGCTGATATTGGCGATCGTCGCGCCACGCGTCTGATCGTACTTCATTGGACACCTGCCATCTTTCCGGCGGCCTGCTTGATCGCGGCACGGATGCGGGGATAGGTGCCGCAGCGACAGATGTTGCCGCTCATCGCGGCATCGATGTCGCTATCGCTGGGATTGGGTGTATCCTTCAGCAGCGAGGTGGCCTGCATGATCTGCCCGGCCTGGCAATAGCCGCATTGCGGCACGTTGATCTCGCGCCAGGCGACCTGCACCGGATGACTGCCATCGGGCGACAGCCCCTCGATCGTGGTCACGCTGACGCCGGCCGCGTCGGCGACCGATGTCTGGCAGGATCGCGTCGCCGTGCCGTCGAGATGCACGGTACAGGCGCCGCACAGCGCCATGCCGCAGCCGAACTTCGTGCCGGTCATGCCGATCACGTCGCGCAGCACCCAGAGGAGCGGCATCTCGCCGTCGACATCGACGGTGTGGTCCGCCCCATTGATTTTGAGCGTGTAGGCCATGATTACCTCCCAGTTGGTTCGATTCTTGGCTTGCAGACCCGGCCGCCAATGAGTCATGGACAACTGCGCGAGCGGGGTAAGCTCGCATCGGGAGAGCAAGGCATTCGGCCCGGCCGTCGGCGCTTTGCGCGACCTGGCCGTTACGGAACTAGGATGCTACAGAACCAAGGATGTATCGTTTCCCGCCGCGGCGGCACGCTCAATGCTCCTTTGTTACCCCAAAGGATCTAAATCCCGAGCATGATACCGACGCCAACGTTTCATCTTACTCCTTCCCGCCGCCACGACAAGCGAGCGATGAAGGACGGTGCGGATTCATCATCATCGGTCAGCAGTATTCATGCGGCACATGCTCGATCCGGAGCGGCACGCGGCCGGGCGTTAACTCATCGAAATAGGAGGCGTGGCCGCCGGAACGCCGCCTGAAGCCATCACGTTGCGCCGCCGCCGGTGAAGCGCTCAGGTTCGAAGCGCTCGGGTTCTCGGTCGCGGCGCAAACGATAGGCTGGCATGGAGCAATCCGACCATAGGTCGAAGTCTCGGCGCCGCAATATCTGTTCGGGGTCATTTGCGACCGGGTCGATCCGGCACGAATGCCGGCCATGTCCACAATGCTCCGAAAGCGGAAGTAATTTCAGAGCATTAGCCGTTCCGCGGCCGGCCGCTGCGAGTGGCATCTTTTGGGTTCTGTGGTCGGATGCATCTCGGCGCGATCTGCCAGAGAACGATGGGCCACATACGGCTTGCTACAATCGCTTCGTGCGCTGGCAACGGGCTGGCATTTGGGACCTGACCATGGAAGCCATGGCCGCCGCCCACGATGGCGCGGTGGTGATCGATACATCTGTCATGCGCGTAGGCCAACATTCCGCCGAAGCGCAATCGAAAAGAGCCATTTTGCTTTAGCCCTCAGCTGTATCGCGCGCGCAACCTCGTCGAACGGTTCTTCAACAAGATCAAGCAGTGTCGGCGTATCACCACCCGAAGCCGGCAGCTATCCGCGTCTGGCAATGCGCTTATGAGGCCATGCCCTAGGTGATCGCTGCCGGCGCCTGCTTCACGCTTTTCCAGAAATCCGGATCGTGGCCGAAGAAGATGCGGGCACCGCCTGCTTCCAAAGATGCCAGCCGGTCGAGCGATTGCAGCATCTGCGCATGATCATGCGCCACCGGCGGCAGGCGCCGTTCCCGCAAGGTGCGGCAGAAATAACAGGCATCGGCGGCCAGCACGATCTCGCCTGAATCGAGGCGCAGCTTCAGCGATTGGTGGCCGGGCGTATGGCCGGGTGTCGGCAACAGCACGACACGGCCATCGCCGAACAGATCATGCTCGCCATCCACTAGTTTTACCGGATGGCCGAGGTCGTAGTCGCGCGGGTTGAAACCCTGCGCCATCGCGCTCTCCGGCTCCAGGCCCGCCTGCCATTCGTCGCGCTGCACCATCACGGTCGCATTGGGGATGCAGGCATTGCCGCCGACATGGTCGAAATGAAGATGCGAATTGACGATGAGATCGATGCGCTGCGGGTCACGGCCGATCGCTTCCAGGCGCGCGCCGATATCTTCGCCCTTGCGGAAATCGAAGCGGAAGAGCCGGGCGAGCGCCGATCCGACGCGCGCTGCCGGATCCTGCTGGCAATCGGGATGCATGCCGGTATCGAACAGCAGCGTACCTTTCGGATGATCGATGAGATAGGCGGGGACCGGCACGGTGATATCGCCTTGGCCGCCTTCCATCAAGATGCCGAGGCTTCCCGACAGATATCCGCAGGTCATGGCATGGAGGCTGATGCTCGCTGGGCGTTTATTGCTCACCGGCTTTCTCCGATCATCTCGTGTCGCAACCTGTTCAGGCGGCCGCCTTGCCGATCGATCCGCCGCCATCGACATACAGCGTCTGTCCGGTGATGAAGCTGGCCTCATCGGACAGCAGGAAGGCGACGGTCGCGGCGATCTCTTCCGGTTTGCCCAGGCGCCGCATCGGGATCAGGGACAGGAAGCGCCCTTCCGCCTCGCTGCCGGCGGGTGTGGTGCGGCGGAACAAGTCCGTTTCGATCGGGCCGGGCGCCACCGAATTGACGGTGATGCCGGTCTCGGCCAGTTCCAATGCCCAGATGCGGGTGAAGGTGTTGAGCGCCGCCTTGGACGCGGCATAGGCGCTGCGCCTGGCGATGCCGAGAACCGTCAGGCTGGAGATATTGACGACGCGGCCCCATGCCTTCGCCCGCATGTCGGGCAGGATCGCCTGCACCGTCTGGATCGCCGGATGCAAGGCAACCCGCATGATGTCGTCCACATCCTGGATGTCGATCTGGCCGATTTCATGCATCCGCACCAGCGCCGCATTGTTGACCACGCCATCGAAGGAATGGCGTTGCGCAAGCTCGGTCAGGGCTTCGCCCGAGGCCTTGCTGTCGCTGAGATCGATCGAGACCAGCGTGCCGGGAAAGCTCGGATCGGCGCCGCGGGCGATGCCGACGACATGATGCCCCGCTGCGGCCAGCCGCGCCGACAAGGCGCGGCCGATGCCCTTGCTGGCGCCGGTCACGAGAAATGTTCGTTGAACCATGATATCCGTTTCCTTCTTCAAGACTGTGCGGCGCGGTCGCCGCGCTTTTGTCCGGTGGATCTCGGCGTAGACCGGGAGGCGGCACTCGCCGGCCTCGGCGGCCAAGGCAGGCCGAGCGTCGCCAGGGCC
>LNAP01005625.1_pt1 | contig 11073 bp, 5 predicted proteins | sample 602601 | NCBI WGS metagenome assembly LNAP01 (sample SAMN02440304, study PRJNA202911) | soil metagenome | biome: Subtropical and temperate rainforests or woodlands; isolation source: soil samples (1 kg each in a 20% v/v slurry with milli Q water) were... ...
CGGAGCCGGTCCGCCTTCGCGGGCCTCGCCGGAACGGCCGCGCCGCCGTCGCCGCCGCTTGCGCTTGCGCCCATCGGCATCGGTTTCGCCAGCAACGCTCTCCGATGAGCCCTCGTCGTCAGTCAGGCCTTCGGTTTCCTCGGTCTCGATCTCGGCTTCGGTCTCGAAGGATTCGTCTTCCTCATAAGGCTCCTCGACCTGTACCGGGAACGCGGCCACCTGCGCCGCCAGCACCGCCTTGGCGGCCTCCAGCGTGTGCACCTGTTCGCCGCGATCGATCACGAAGGACTGCTGACCCGCGACAGTCGGGTCGGCGATGACCGCGAGGGTGACCTTGAAGCTGCTTTCCAGATCCCGCAGATGGCCGCGCTTATGGTTCAGCACATAGAGCGCGACGTCGGTGCGGGTGCGTACGATCAGGTTATGCGTCGCGCCCTTCATCAGGATCTCTTCCAGACCGCGCAGCAGCTGCAGCGCGACGGAGGAAACCGAGCGAACGTGACCGCTGCCGCCGCAATGCGGGCAGACTTCCGTCGAGCTTTCCAGCACGCTGGCGCGGATGCGCTGGCGCGACATTTCGAGCAGGCCGAAATGCGAGATGCGTCCGACCTGGATGCGTGCGCGATCCTGCCGCAGGCAGTCGCTGAGCTTGCGCTCGACCGCGCGGTTGTTGCGCTTCTCGTCCATGTCGATGAAGTCGATGACGATCAGGCCGGCGAGATCGCGCAGGCGGAGCTGACGGGCAACTTCCTCGGCGGCTTCGATGTTGGTCTTGAGCGCGGTGTCCTCGATATGGTGCTCTTTGGTCGAGCGACCCGAGTTGACGTCGATGGACACCAGCGCTTCGGTCTGGTTGAGCACGATGTAGCCGCCGGACTTCAACTGGACGGTGGGCGAGAACATCGCGTCGAGCTGGCTCTCGACACCCATCCGCGAGAACAGCGGCTGACCGTCGCGATACTGCTTCACCGCCCGGACGTTGCTTGGCATGAGCATGTGCATGAAGTCGCGGGCTTCCTGGTATCCGGCTTCGCCGGCGACCAGAATCTCGTCGATCTCCTTGTTGTAGAGATCGCGCAGCGAGCGCTTGATCAGTGAGCCTTCCTCATAGACGAGGGTGGGGGCCTGTGACTTCAGCGTCATGTCGCGCACGGTTTCCCACATGCGGATCAGGTATTCGAAGTCGCGCTTGATTTCCGGCTTGGTGCGCGAGGCACCTGCGGTGCGCAGGATGATCCCCATGCCTTCGGGCACGTCGAGATCCGACACGACTTCCTTGAGGCGGGAGCGATCCTGCGCCGAGGTGATCTTGCGGCTGATGCCGCCGCCGCGCGCAGTGTTCGGCATCAGCACGGCGTAGCGCCCGGCCAGCGAAAGGTAGGTGGTGAGTGCGGCGCCCTTGTTGCCGCGCTCTTCCTTGACAACCTGGACCAGCATCACCTGGCGACGCTTGATGACTTCCTGAATCTTGTACTGGCGACGCGGACGGAAGGCGCGTTCCGGCACTTCTTCCATGACGTCGTCACCGCCGACGGATTCGACGATATCCTCTTCGGCCTCCTCGCCGTCGTCTTCCTCATCGTCGTGTTCGTCGGCTTCCGAAGCGACCGCGTGTTCTTCCGCGTGATCGTCGAGATGGACGACGTCGTCAGCGTGCGCTGCGTTTTCGGCCGCGTGGGCTTCGTTGTGGGGTTCGTCGTGGCCGTGATCGTCTTGGGCGACGGTTGCGATCGGCTCATGCGTGTCAGCGGCGTGCTCGGGCACGATGCTGACGACAGGTGGCTGCTCTGGCAGCGCCTCGGGGGCCGGAGTCTCCGCTGCGACTTGCTCGTGGTCGTGGCCGTGCGCTTCATGGTCGTGATCGCCGACGGCGTGACCCGCAGTGTGGTCAGCCTCGGGATGCTCATGGTCGTCCTGGTCATCATGCTCACGGACGTCGTGGTCACGAGGATCCGCCTCGGGACCGTGATGCTCCTCGCCATAGGCATGCACGTGTTCACCGGCCTCGCCGAGGCGCGGCTGTTCGGCCTGCGACGGATCCAGGCTGGCGCTGGCAATAACGTCGCTCTGCACGCGTTCGCTGCTGCCGCGGCGACGCGAATTGCGGTGCCGCGGGCGCTTGCGGTTGGAGCGGTTCTCGGTCTCTTCCTCGGCTTCGCGGTGAGCGCGCTCGTCCGCCTCGATCAGCGCCTGACGGTCGGCGACCGGGATCTGGTAATAGTCGGGATGGATTTCGCTGAAGGCCAGGAAGCCATGACGGTTGCCGCCGTACTCAATGAAGGCGGCCTGCAGAGATGGCTCAACCCGGGTGACCTTGGCGAGGTAGATGTTGCCGCGAAGCTGCTTGCGCTGGGCGGTTTCGAAATCAAACTCTTCGACGCGATTGCCGCGAACCACGACAACCCGGGTCTCTTCCGGGTGGGTAGCATCGATCAACATTTTGTTTGGCATTTGGGGACTCTTGACGGCGGAGGGCGCGCGTGGCGGCAAGCGCGGAGCGCGCAGCCGGGTGACGCAACGGTCCACCTGATTCGGGGGTGAGGGGAAGGCCGAAACGCAACCCGGGGCGCCTTGCCGAACGCGAACCCAGTGCAGGGCGACGCACGAAGCGATTGCTTCGCATCGGCACGTTCCTCACCTGGGTCTCGGTCGGCATCACAGTCTGGCGCATCAAGCGTCGGCCCGTCTGAACAGGGGTGGCGGCAAAGGCGCCGCCTTTTGGCGCTGACGGTACCGGCGCGGCGCCAAGGCGCTCGCCGGCTATCGCATATTCCGCCCGGAAGGCCGGAATAATCGGTTATGAAGTGTCTAAAGCCGCCCCTGAGCAATTCGTGACCTGGGAACGGACGCCGCTCGGGCTAGAACCGCCACCCCTGATCAGCCGCGCGCTGCGCTGGCTGTGGAGTGGATCGGGAGGACGCATGGAGCTCAATCGAGAACCAGGCGCTGCACCGGGAGGCTGAACGCGACACAACCGGGAGTCTAAGTCGTCAGCCCCTCATACATACGAGGATCGCCTGCCGCATGCAAGAGAAGCGTCACAAGCCTGCAACAGTCAGGCTTATTCGGCGGGCGCGGCTTAAGCTTTGATTAACCGTGTCGTCCTATTGCGATAAGGAGGGCTGCTCGGAGGCACAGATTCGTTGGCGAGCCTAGCAAACCATATCAATCTAGTCGGCGCGGTGCTTGTGAGCGCCGCGGTGCTCGTTTGCGGGTGTTTCGGTACCGCTCATGCTGCAGATGAGGCCCCGGTTGCACTGGGCGCGGCGTTTCCCGTGGCGTCCGACGTACGTGTCGCCGGCGACGACCAGCAGACCCGTTTCATCCTCGATCTCGACAGGAAGATCCCGATTCGGGCCTTTGCGCTCGCCGATCCCTATCGCGTGGTGGTCGATCTACCGCAGGTCACCTTCCGCCTCGAAGCCGGCGCCGGAACCGCCACGCGCGGACTCATCAAGGCGTTCCGCTACGGCCTCGTAATGCCGGGCGGGTCGCGCATCGTGTTCGACCTCAGCGGTCCCGCGAAAATCAAGAATGCCTATGCGCTTGATCCGGCCAACGGCCAGCCGGCCCGGCTGGTGGTCGAACTGGAAGCGGTGGACCGCACCGCCTTCGTGCAGTCACTGGCGGTGGACCACCGCCCGGAACTGCGGCCCGCGATCGAGACGGCAGCGGTGGTCACGAGGGTGGTGGCAGCCGCGGTGCCCAGCGGGGTGCCGGATTCGCGCCCGGTGATCGTGATCGATCCCGGTCACGGTGGCATCGACAACGGCACCCAGGCCGGAGCCGAGACGGAGAAGAGTCTGGTGCTGGAGTTCGGGCTGGCGCTGCGCGATCGCATCGAAAAGACTGGCAAATATCGCGTTGTCATGACCCGCACCGACGACACCTTCATCCCGCTCAACGACCGGGTGAAGATCGGTCGGAACCAGGCGGCGGCGCTGTTCGTCTCGATCCATGCCGATGCGCTGCCGCGCGGGGAGGGCGATGCCCAGGGCGCGACCATCTATACGCTGTCCGATCGCGCATCCGATGCCGAGGCCGAGCGGCTCGCGGAATCCGAGAACAAGGCTGATGCGATCGGCGGCGTCAACCTGACTGAAGAACCTACCGATGTCGCGGACATCCTGATCGATCTGGCCCAGCGCGAGACGCGAACCTTCTCCAACCATTTTGCCCGCCTTCTGGTTGGAGAGATGAAGAATACCGCGCGGATGCACAAGCATCCGCTGAAGTCGGCCGGTTTCCGGGTGCTCAAGGCACCCGACGTGCCGTCAGTGCTGATCGAACTGGGCTATGTCTCGAACAAGGCCGACCTGCAGCAGTTGGTGTCGGAAAGCTGGCGTTCCAAGACGGTGGGAGCGGTGGCCCAGGCGATCGAGTCTTTTTTCGCCCGCCGGGTCGTCTCGGCCGGACCGGCAAACTGAAATAGAGAAGTCCTTCAAGGGCGAAAGCCCTAGTTTGGCCACAGCGGCAGCTTTATAGAAATTGACGTCGGGTCGTCAGAATCGGTCAAGATCAGTGGTGCGCCATGCCCGTTGCGAGGTCTGGCGCAATTTGGCTGCCAATCTCGCGCCTAAGACAGTCGCCGTATGATATGATGCGGCCCCGGATTGAAACGGATCTTCGATAATGCGTCTGCTGGTGCGGTTTTTGGGTTTCCTGTTCGCTGCCGGAACGGTTTTGTTCCTGGTGGGCGTGGCCGCCGCCGCCGGCATGATCTGGCATTACTCCAAGGATCTGCCCGACTATTCCCAGTTGCAGGACTACGAACCGCCGGTGATGACCCGGGTGCACGCCGCCGACGGCGCGCTGCTTGGCGAATATTCCAAGGAGCGCCGGCTGTACCTGCCGATCCAGGCGGTGCCTAAGCTGGTCATCAATGCCTTCCTCGCTGCCGAGGACAAGAACTTCTACGAGCACGGCGGCATCGACTATACCGGCATGGCGCGCGCCGCGGTCCTGTATGCGCAGAACTTCGGCTCCAACCGCCGACCGCAGGGCGCTTCGACGATTACCCAGCAGGTCGCGAAAAATTTCCTGCTGACCAACGAGGTCTCCTTCACCCGCAAGATCAAGGAAGCCTTGCTGGCGATGCGCATCGAGCGCACCTATTCCAAGGACAAGATCCTCGAACTGTACCTCAACGAGATCTACCTCGGCCTCGGCGCCTACGGAATCGCCGCGGCCTCGCTGGTCTACTTCGACAAGTCGGTCAACGAACTGACCGTGTCGGAAGCCGCCTACCTGGCGGCGCTCCCGAAGGCGCCGTCGTCGCTGCATCCGGTGAAGAATCGCGATCGCGCCATCGAGCGCCGCAACTATGTGGTCGACCGGTTGCTGGAAAATGGCTGGATCAAGCAGGCTGACGCCGACAAGGCCCGCAAGGACGTGCTGAGCGTCACCAGCCGCTCCAATGCGGCGCACATCTTCGCCGGCGAATACTTCGCCGAGGAAGTCCGCCGCGACATCTTCGAGCGCTATGGCGAGAAGAAGCTCTATGAAGGCGGTCTGTCGGTCCGGACAACGCTGGATCCGAAGCTGCAAGTGATGGCGCGCAAGACCATGGTCAACGGCCTCATCAACTTCGATGAGGCGCATGGCTGGCGGGGCGCCGCCAACAAGTTGGACATCACCGGCGACTGGGGCGTGAAGCTCGCCGAGGTCAAATCGCTGTCAGATATCGCGCCATGGCGACTGGCCGTGGTGCTGGAAACCAGCGATCAGTCGGCGCGGATCGGCTTTCAGCCTGGTCGCGAACTCGGCGGCGCCGTGCTCAAGGACCGCCAGACGGGCAACCTGACCCTCGAAGGCGTCAAATGGGCCAAGCCGACCGCCGGCCCGACAAAGGGCAGGACGCCGACCGCGATGTCGCAGGTGCTCAGCCCTGGCGACATCATCTATGTCGATCCGTTGCTGACCAAGGAAGGCACGCCTGTCGAGGGCCAGTACCGGCTGCGGCAATATCCGGAAGTATCCGGCGCCATGGTGGCGATGGATCCATGGACCGGCCGCGTACTCGCGATGGTCGGCGGCTTCTCGTTCGACCAGAGCCAGTTCAACCGCGCCACCCAGGCCTATCGCCAGCCTGGTTCGTCGTTCAAGCCGCTGGTCTATTCTGCGGCTATGGACAACGGCTACACGCCGTCGACGGTGGTGGTCGATGCGCCGCTGGAAATCGACCAGGGGCAGGGCGCCGGGGTCTGGCGGCCGGAGAACTATTCGACCGGCAAGTATTACGGACCGACCACGCTGCGCAACGCGCTGATGCGCTCGCTCAACACAGTGACGGTGCGGCTGGCGCAAGACATCGGCATGCCCTTGATCGGCGAATACGCCAAGCGTTTCGGCGTCTATGACGAATTGCCGAACTACCTGTCCTATGCGCTGGGCGCGGGCGAAACCACCGTGATGCGGATGGTGACTGCCTATTCGATGTTCGCCAATGGCGGCAAGCGGGTGAAGTCGACGCTGATCGACCGCATCCAGGATCGCTATGGTCACACCATCTTCAAACACGACGCGCGCGAATGCCGCGGCTGCGACGCCCCCGAAGGCTGGAAGAACCAGCCGGAGCCGCAGCTGGTCGATCGGCGCGAGCAGGTGCTCGATGCGATGACCGCCTACCAGATCACCTCGATGATGGAAGGTGTTGTGCAGGGCGGAACAGCGACCGTGATGCGCGATGTCGGCAAACCGCTCGCCGGCAAGACCGGAACCACCAATGACGCCAAGGATGCATGGTTCATCGGCTTCTCGCCGGATGTGGTGATTGGTCTCTACATCGGTTATGACAAGCCGCGCAGCCTGGGCGCCAAGGCCACCGGCGGTGGCTTGGCCGCGCCGATCGCGCGCGACTTCATGAAGCTTGCGCTCGCCGACAAGCCGGCGGTGCCGTTCCGTGTCCCCGCCGGCATCAAGCTGATCCGCGTCGACGCCAAGTCCGGCATGCGCGCGGGTCCGGGCGATGGCGGTCGCACCATTCTCGAAGCCTTCAAGCCGGGTACGGCGCCGCCGGACAATTACTCGGTAATCGGCGTTGCCGACGCCGATGGCCGTTCGTTGCAGGTCTCGCCTGATGCCGACCGCACCATCCTGCGCTCGGGAACAGGCGGGCTGTATTGATCCGAAGGCGATTGCGCTTTCGAGCGCCCGCCGCTACACCCCCGGACATCGTACGAAACGCGGCTTTTGCCGCAGACGTGAGACAAGATGCGCGCAGAAACCGAACGCCTCGTTGGAGATATCAAGCAGTCAGTCGGGCTGCTGAGGAGGCATCTTTGACGTCGATGCATCCACGGCACGACTCGCAGAGCTGAACAAGCTCGCCGAAGACCCCAATCTCTGGAACGATCCCCAGAAGGCCCAGAAACTGATGCAGGAGCGGACCTCGCTGGAGGATTCGCTGACCGGCATCGGCAAGGTCGAGCGCGAGCTCGACGACCATGTCGGCATGATCGAGCTCGGCGAAGCCGAGAACGATGAAAGCGTCGTGCTCGAGGCCGAGGCGGCACTGAAAGCGCTCAAGAGGGAGGTCTCGCGCCGCGAGCTCGAAGCCCTGCTGGGCGGCGAGGCCGATCGCTTCGACTCTTATCTCGAGGTCCATGCCGGCGCGGGCGGTACCGAAAGCCAGGACTGGGCGGCGATCCTGCTGCGCATGTACACGCGCTGGGCGGAGAAGCACGGCTTCAAGGTCGAGTATCTCGAAGAGACGGCCGGTGAAGAAGCCGGCATCAAATCCGCGACCATCCAGATCTCCGGCCACAACGCCTATGGCTGGCTGAAGACCGAGGCTGGCGTGCACCGGCTGGTGCGCATTTCGCCGTTCGATTCAAACGCGCGCCGGCACACCTCGTTTTCGTCGGTCGCAATTTTCCCGGTGGTCGACGACAGCATCAAGATCGACATCAATGAATCCGACGTCCGCGTCGATACCATGCGGTCCGGTGGCGCCGGCGGCCAGCACGTCAACAAGACCGAATCCGCGGTGCGCCTGACCCACATTCCGTCGGGCGTGGCCGTGGTCTGTCAGGCCGGCCGCTCCCAGCACAAGAACAAGGCCCAGGCTTGGGACATGCTGCGTGCCCGGCTGTACGAAATCGAGTTGAAAAAGCGCGAGGCGCAGGCTGCCGCGGATCAGGCGGCCAAGACCGAGATCGGCTGGGGCCACCAGATCCGCTCCTATGTGCTGCAGCCCTATCAGATGGTGAAAGATCTGCGCACCGGCGTGCAGACGTCGGACACGTCGGGGGTGCTCGATGGCGACCTCGACGAGTTCATGGCCGCCACCTTGGCGCAGCGCGCTTTCGGCACCTCGCCGGGCGCGGGCGCCGTCGAGGACGTGGACTAGCCGTGGCGTGCGTTGCGTTCGTTGGTCTCGGTCGCATGGGCCATGGCATGGCCGGCCGCTATCTCGACGCCGGCTTCGACATTGCCATCTGGAATCGCAGCAAGGCCAAGGCAGACGATCTGATTGCAAGCGGTGCGCGCTGGGCCCCTTCACCTGCGGATGCGGCCGAGGGTGCCGACGCCATCGTCACCATGGTGGCCGACGATCAAGCCTCGCAGACGGTTTGGCTCGGCAGCAATGGCGCGGCGCGCACTGCAAGACCGGGCGCGCTGGCGATCGAATGCTCCACCGTGTCCTATCAGCATGCGCTCGCTCTCAGCCGTGATTTGCGCGCTCGCGGGCTGGTCTATGTCGACAGCCCGGTCACCGGCCTGCCGGATGCCGCCGCCAGCGGTGCGCTGACTTTGCTGGTCGGTGCGGAACCCTCCGATCTGGCATTGGCGCGGCCATATCTGACGCCGATCGGCTCGACGATCCGGCATTTCGGCCCGGTCGGCGCGGGCACCGTCTACAAGCTGATCAACAACCTGATGGGCGCCATCCAGATCGCTGGTCTGGCCGAAGGCCTCGCCATCGCCGAGCAGGCCGGCCTCGACATGACGCTGGTGCTGGACTGCATTGCCCAGGGCGTTACTGCGAGCCCGGGCGTGATCCGACACTCGCGCCGTATGGTGGAGCGGAATTTTGCCGGCGCCACTTTTACCGCGGCGCTGCGGCACAAGGATGCGACCTACGGCCTGGCTCTCGCCGAAAGTTTGCTGCAAGGCGCGCCACTCGTGGGCCGCGCCGCCGTCGCGGCCTATGACAATGCCAAGGCATACGCGCCTGACGATGACGAGGCGAAAATGATCGAATTGCTGTCACGCCCCAAAAATGGCTATGCCAAATAGCGCATGGTTCCGTGTGCGGCATCTGGCATCGCAGCCAACGCCATCATCTATTCTTTTGCATCTATAGGCCCGGACCGGAATCCGGTCTGGGGGCGGAAATCGGGTGTCTTCATAAACGGCGATGATCGAGAGTCGAGCCGCCTGAGAGGAGGCCGACTGGATGCCGACAACCGAAACCCGGATGGACGCGCGCGACTGGGTGTTGCTCATTGTGCTCTCCGTCCTTTGGGGCGGCTCGTTCTTCTTCAACGGCCTTGCCCTGAAAGAGCTGCCGCCGCTCACCCTTGTCAGCCTGCGCGTCTTGCTTGCCGCGGCGATCCTGTTGTCGGCGACGCTAGCTTGCGGCCTGAAGCTCCCGTCCACGCTCAGGGACTGGATGCCGTTCGCCATCATCGCGTTCCTCAACAATGCGCTGCCGTTCTCGCTGATCGTGATCGGGCAAACTTATATTCCGAGCGGGCTCGCGTCTGTCATCAATGCCACGACGCCGTTGTTTACGGTGCTGGTGATGGCTGCGGCGGGCGATGAGACGCTGCATGCGCGCCGTGTGGCGGGCGTGGTGCTCGGTCTTGCGGGCGTCGTTCTACTGCGTGGACAAGTTGTTGATTTTGGCGTCGATCACAGCATTGGAATCTTGCTCTGTCTCGCGGCGGCCTTGAGCTACGGGTTTGCCGCGCTCTATGCGCGGCGAAAACTGTTGCAATCGCCACCGCTGGTCACCGCGGCTTGCCAACTGATGGCGTCGACCGTCATGATGATCATCGTTTCGGGTTTCGCCGAGCAGCCATGGCGGTTACCGATCCCCAGCATGACGATATGGCTGGCGATTGCGGGACTTGCGGCGCTTTCCACCGCGCTGGCTTATGTCATTTTCTTTCAGATTCTGCGCCGATCCGGATCGACTAACGTCATGCTGGTGACGCTGCTCGTCCCCATCACCGCAATCCTGCTCGGCTCGCTGGTATTGAATGAGACGATCTTGCCGCGCGAGATCGCCGGTGCGCTGGTAATCGCCAGCGCCCTGATGATCATGGACGGTCGTGTTATCTCAGTCGTTCCGCGATGGACGCGCGGGCGCCCATTCTGACGGGCATCTCGTGTACCGCGCGCGGCGGGATGACCAGGACCGATGCGCCCGGGGCAAAAGGGAGAAGAGACCGCGAAGGAAGGTCGATGCCGCGGTGAGGCCTGCGACAGCGCGAAGGCTACACGCCTGACGGGAGACGAGGATAAAATGATAGAATTGTGTCGCGCCGCAACAAAGGCGCGCCGGAATAGTCTCGCCCTGCGGCGTCTTGCGACGGCGGTCCGCATACCACCATCTTTTCTTCCCCCTCATCGCCGGTATGATGCACAGGCCGGAACCCGCAACGGGCCGCTGGCTTGTACTGGCGTCGCATGGTGCGGCGGCAACGATTCAATCGTCATGGGGGCGTCATGAAAGTTCTTCCAATACTTGCCATCGGTGTCTCGCTGTTGCTGGCCGGTTGCGGCCGCGATCCCGGACCTGCTGGTCCCAAGGGCGACGCAGGCGCGCAGGGGCCCGCCGGTCTGACCAACGCCGCCAAGCTGCCCGAGCCCATCTACACGCCCGCAGCCAAGGCCGCTGCCGGCGAGCACGATGAAAACATCACGTTCGAGCGCACGGTGGAAATGATCGGCCCGGACCTGGCCACGAAAATCCGCGACCTGAGCATCGCCATCTACAAGGCAGCTGCCGAAATTGCGCTTGCCAAAGGCATGATCATTGCCGACACCAAGTTCGAGTTCGGCCTGGCGCCCGATGGCACCCTGGTGCTGATGGACGAAGTGCTCACGCCCGACAGCTCGCGC
>LNAP01005626.1_pt1 | contig 11072 bp, 19 predicted proteins | sample 602601 | NCBI WGS metagenome assembly LNAP01 (sample SAMN02440304, study PRJNA202911) | soil metagenome | biome: Subtropical and temperate rainforests or woodlands; isolation source: soil samples (1 kg each in a 20% v/v slurry with milli Q water) were... ...
GGTGATCGACAGCACCATGCCCATGGCCGAATTGAAAGCGGCCTATGCCCACATGGGTTCGCGGAGCGTCAAAGGCAAGCTGGTGATGGTGAACTGACCCGAGACACCGCCAACGAAAAAGGCCCGCATCTGCGGGCCTTTTGCATGGCGCCGTCGGCGCGAAACGCGTGACTTAGATCTCGTAATCGGAGAGCGACTTGCCCGCTGCGAGCACCTCGGTGACCCAGCGCGGCTTGCGGCCACGGCCACCCGACCACGTCTCGCCCGACGGACCGCGGTACTTGGCAGCTTTCGCAGGTGCCGCGCTCACGCTGCGCTTGCCCGCAGCCCGCGTCGACAGCTTGAGGTCCGCGGCCGTCAAACCGAATTCCGCAATCTTCTGGCGAATCTCCTCGATCACCCCGGCGCGTTCGTGATTGCGCAGCTCCTCGGCTTGCTTGCGCAATTGCGCAATGTGCTCTTCGTTCTTTTTGATCTGCGAATTGATGTCGGCGAGAGTAGATGCCATTTGAGCGTCCCAGAGTCGGTTTGAGAAAAGTGGAATTTTAATTCAGAACGCAATAGCCACAAGTACCCCAAACAAAAAAAGCGCCCGTCTTACAACGGGCGCTTTTCTTATACGAAGCAGTTGGGGTGGCTGATGGGAGACCCCCCATCCACCCCACATCCCCATATAAATCAAGCACTTAGAGCAACTCACCGGGGCAATGCGTCCGGCGTTGTGTCCGGATGCGTCGACGAAGATGATAACGGCATCCACTGTGGCCTTCGAGATGGTCGCGAAAGCGAGATTGTTTCGATAGCGAGATGGTATCGATGTCCGTCTTGTTTTATCCAAAAGCTATGCACATGATGGCCGGGTCGCGCCTCGTTGAGCGCGTCATCCATCAAGGAATAGCAATGGCATTCGACCCTCAGGACCACTTCCCCGACCTCGAAACGGACATCGCTACGGTCCAAGCAAACCACCTGGACGCCGCCCTTTTCGCCGGGGCTGTCGCTTGCATCGATCAAGGCATCGCGGAGTGGTACGTTCACGATGTGATGCCGAGCGCGGAGGTGTTCGATCAGGTGGAAGAGTTCGCCAACAACGAGGACCCGGTGGACCCCGAAACGGGGGCTACCTTCCTCTTGTTCGTGCGCGAAGCGGTGCGCCCTTGAGGCCTGCTGAGACGCTCATGGCCGATCTATCAGAGACCGACGCAGTGACCAACCCGCCCGCATTGAACATCGGGCACATGAGCTTTGAGCGGGTGACTGCCGAGATGCGCAAGGCAGCGCCCGGCATCACCGCTGAGCAGATTCAAACTTTTATCGCGGTCGTGCGGAGTGGCCGCAGTTCGCAGACCGAGATAAGCAAGATCACGGGCTTCACGCGGCAGGCGACATCGCGGCATGTTGCCAAACTGGTGAGTGCCGGTCTTCTCGTGCAGCGTCGCGACCTGGAGAATGGTAGGCGCCGGGTTGTGCGTCTCACGGCGCTCGGACGTTTCATTCCGGCAACCCTCAGCGGCGCCCCAAGAAGGCCTGGAAGTGACACCTGAGGTGCCCTGTAGTCGAGCCGAAAGGCGTCAGAAGCCCTCGTCCGCAAAGTTCCATAGGTTCGCGTCTACGAATGCACCGAGTACAGCGCGGCCCTCCTCGGTGATGTACCACTCGTCGTCATCGGGCGTGTCGATGAGTTCGAGGGCGAGTAGGCGGTCAAGCGTTCTTTGAACGTCAAAACGCTTGCTTTGCATTCTCGTCACGAGGTCCCCAGTTGGAAGTCTGTTTCCCTCTCTGAGGATCGAAAGCACCTGCAACTGCTGGCGCGTGTATTGCTCGGCAACGAGATTTTTGGGGAGAGAGGTCGAATTGGCCGGACTGAGGGTGTATCGACCCTTCTCAGAGACCGGTTGCAAAACAGGATCGGGTGCTTTCGCCTTGACCACTGTACCCCGGTGCACACCGATTCCGCCTGCAAGGTTCGAGCTATCGACGGCCTCCTGAAGCCGGGTTCGCTGCTGCAATAGCTCCTCTCTGCGCCGTAGAAGATCCGCCACTACCCCTTTCTGCTCATCCAGTTCTTTCGTCAGTTGATCGCGCTGGCTATTCCACTGCTGTTCGGCTTCGGCAAACCTCAGGCGTAGGGCTCGCGATTCTTCGATCGACAGCAACGCGGTGCCCTCAGCGGCTTTCATCAGATTGTTTGCCCTGGTCTGCTGCTTGCGGTAGTCCTCAGCAAGCCAATGAGTAGCCCTTGGGTATGCCCAGAGGTAGACCACGGCGGTTGCCATCGGGATCGCTACACCACGCACCGCCCAAAACTTCCAATCGGGGTAAAGGCTGGTGTCGATGTATAGGAATTTTTCCTGGTAGGTCCCTTTGCCAACGAACACCATCAACAACCTGAAGTTCCAAACCACCCAGGCGATACAAAAGGCGCCCGTGAAGGGGTTCGCTAACCGCTCCGATAGCTGCCCTTTGATGGCATTGAAGAATTCCTTGATCGTTTCCAAGCGTCCTCCTGTTGGCGCGTGCCTTTCAAAGGCATTTTGCTTTTGCTGTAGAAATCCGAAGGCTCCCTCCAGCAAATCCGGGCGCGAAGTTCCCCCCGTACCCACCCCCTGCGTACCCTTACGGAATTGCGGCAGAGTTTCCTGGTGTGGTGCGGGGTAGGCCACGCGACGACATCCTCAGCCTCTTCGCACGGCATCGACCACCGCTGCCGAGATGGCGATGTGATAGCCGTTGGCCCTGTCGCAGGGCTTGCCCATCACGTCCGGGAAGACCGAAGGAATGGCCTCCCATATCGTCGCCTCATCGGCGTCGTGAAGGTGCGCCAAGCGGGATGCCATCTCGCCTATCCAGTGCTCTGGACACGTCATCATCAGCGCCTAGTCGCGTGCAAGCAGAATTTCGATTATCTGCCCTGCGTTCAGCCCAGTGCCGACCAAGCCTGAACGCACCGGATCAAAGACACGCAGCATCTTGCGGTAGTCGTTGACCATCGGCATGTGCGAGTTCATCTCGCGGCCCTTGAACTCGCTGAAGCGGCCCATGGTGTCCACGAGGAACATCGTGATCGACATGTACTCCGACTCGTTGTTGCCGTCGAAGCCGCTGAACGTCGGAGAAGTTCCTCGCGGACCCACCTCCGCCTTCACCCGATCCTTGTCAGCCTTACTCAACTTCTTGAAGCTGGACTCGATGAAGCTCCACATTTCGAGGACATCAACGACCAGCCGAACATGGGCGGGGTTATCTTCATGGTCGTGAAAGAGTCCCTGCATGTCCCACTTCGGCGCCCAGTAGTGACCGCCGTGGAGAACCTCCGCAACGAAGTCGGGGTCGATCTCCCCATCAGGAAGCTTCAGCTGCTTCTTGATGTCGCGCAGCATCATCATCAGCAGCTTCTCACCGTCGGAGAACTTGACAGCCTTGCTCGCCGCTCGTGACAGGCCCAGTTCGACAAGGCGCCGCATCGCCTCGGCTCGCGAGGGCACGTCGTTTTGCCCTGACCTCCACTCATCGACTCGGGCGAGCACATCTTCATCGACTCGCATTTCAAACCGCTCGGTCTTAGAACTCACATCAACTCCTTATCCCGGCAGTGTGCCGGTATGTACGGCATTATGTACGGTTGATACGTATTGTGCAACGGACTCCCGATAAGTGCCCGGTTCTGTTCAAAATCGACCGATTCCGTACAGACTTCAGGCGCATGTCCATAAAATAGCTTGACAGATTTTCGGTCACACCTGATGATTCGGACTCCCTTTTCGTACAACAGGAGCCCTCATGTCCCGCGTCTTCGCTTACTGCCGCGTCTCCACTGCTGACCAGACCACCGACAACCAAGTGCAGGAGATCGCGGCGGCCGGCTTCAGCGTTACCCCTCAGCGCACCATTACGGAAACCGTGTCGGGGTCCGTGGCGGCATCAGAGCGGGAGGGCTTCGGCAAGCTCCTCAACAAGTTGGAAGCCGGGGACGTTCTCGTGGTCACCAAGCTGGACCGCCTGGGACGCAACGCAATGGATGTGCGGGCCACCGTAGAGGCACTCACGGGGCTCGGCGTACGGGTGCACTGTCTGTCGCTTGGAGGTGTAGACCTCACCAGTCCGGCCGGGAAGATGACGATGGGCGTCATCGCCGCCGTTGCTGAGTTCGAGCGCGATCTGCTCATCGAACGGACTCAGGCTGGATTGGCGCGGGCGAAGGCAGAAGGCAAGACGCTCGGGCGCCCTCAGGCGTTGCAGGGTCGAGTCATCAACGATGTGCGTGAGCGTCTTCAGAGGGGCGAAGCGGTCGCCGCTATCGCTCGCGCTCACAACACCAGCCGGCAGACCATCATGCGTATCCGAGACGCCATAGCGCCGGCCTGACGCACATCGCAGCATCTCGGAACGAGCCCCGCAAGGGGCTTTTCTCATTGGACAATGGCGGCATGGAGCCCTCAATCGATATCCGCAAGCTGCGACCCGGCCTCTACGCTTACAGCCTGACGGCTGGTGGCGAGCCCCTCACCGACCCGGCAGACGCCCTTCAGACCATCTCTGAATGCCTCCAGGATGCCGCGCAGGCGCTTGGCGACGGCTTTCCATCGGTGCGCATCTGCTATGGGTCTACGGCCCTCGGGAGCTTCCCGGTAGGACGCCTCGAAAGCGATCCTGAAGGGCTCGCTGATGAAATGATGGAGCGTGTGTCGGCTTTCAAAGACGCATGAGACCGCCGCCGTAAGCTCTGCACATGCGTGAGATCCGAATCTGCTGGAGCCCTGATGTTGAGCATGAAGAGCGCGGCGCTTTTCGTGACGGTGGGTTTTGGTATGCGGACGCCGAGGAGATACGCATCGCTCTGCGGGCACTCGTCGAGTCCGAGAACCGCATCCATGGAGAGAACACGCACTGGGTCGAAGCGCGTGAAAACCCTGGCGTTGACTGAGTCGAGCTATTGTTCTGTGCCCGAGACGGGCGCTAGCCACGCGACGGCCGCTGCATCTGGGGTCATCGTTCGCAGCCTTTCGTCGCGCCACAGATCACCCGCGACCTCATCCAGCAGGTCGGGATCAACAGTGCGCCACTGACGTTGCAGCCGATGGGCGCATACGGCAATCCAAGTTTCGCGGTCCATGAGGCATACTGTACATTCATCCAGTATTCTGTGTCGATGCAATGTTTGCCACCGTCTACCGCTGCCGCCATGAAGGCGCCCTTATGGACCGCTTGGAAGTCCAGTCGCACCCGGTAGACGGCGAGCTTGTCGTGCATCGACGGGGGTTCAACCGGCGTATCGCGAAGCTCCTGGCAAAGGACGGCGAGACATACTTGATTCCGCTTCTAGACAAGGTCCAACTGTTGACCATCAACGACCGCGGGGTCCTCATCAGCGGCTACGAAATGCATCCGCCAAGGGGCTCGAAGGGGTCAGGGGCGATCTACAGGCAGACGTGGTGGTGCGTGACTAGCCATGTGCCGGCGAGGGAGAGGCTGAGCCCGGCAGACGCGAGGGCGATGGAGCGGGCAAGGGCGCTGCGCCGAGAGGGCGAGGAGGTTGGCCGGACGATGTCCGCCCACTCGGGCAGACGTTGAGGATTCGGCGGCTTGGACCTCCGCGCTCTGTGGTCCTGCCGGCCATCCGCACGGACGCCGCCTGATCGAGGAACACCTCGCCGCTGCGGTTAGCGCTAAGGCCCCAGCCCCGGTGCCCCACGACGAACCCGTGATGATTGCCGCCACGCTTCGAGAAGTGGGTCACCTCGGTGGGCCTCCATAACGATTCCTGAAGATGTCTATGCGTTGCATCTCTCATGAGCATGATCTAAAGACCTCAGAACCATAGAGATGCACCTGAAGGTGCACCAGTTGGGTCCCGTATCGATGGCCTCGACGGGCCACCAACTGCGGTCCTTCAGGCTTCACCTTCAGGTTGTGACCCATCCATAGTCATCCCATCCCACGATGTCCCTCGCGGCCTTCTATCGCCAGCGGCTTGATGCCCATCACGCCCATCTCTACGTGACTCCAAGCCGCTGCCGATAGGTCGCCTCCCGCGTCCTCCGCCTGGGCCAAGACGCAGTTCAACAAGCCCCCGGCGCACCAGCACATGCCACACCGCCAGCACCAGCAGCGCCCGGCCGACAGGTCCTCGATCTGGACTGGACCGCGATCCGCCGCAGCGATCCCAACGCACGGCCCGGCAAGGCCGAGCAAGCCCGTTATGGATTGCGATGTAGGCCCGCTAAGGCCTGCCCACCTTGAGCCCCGCTCGGCGTCTTCACGGCGTCGTGCGGGCCCGCGCATTTTTTCTACCAATTACCAATGCAAGAACTTCAACACACCACCCCCAACACCAGCAAAGAAGTCCTGATCCAGCGGACGATCACCTTTCGCAATTCAACCTTCGGCGGACTGAAGACCTACATCCGCGAGCATGAGCACAAGACCGGCGAGCGCCTCACAAATGCCGCCGCCGTGGATCGCATCCTGCGGGCGCATCTGCCTTACCAGATCAATCGCCGAGCGGCTCACGAGATGATGACCAAGGCGACAACCTCCGGTGCGCAGGCGCTGCGGGCCATCGACAACCGGGAGGACGCACCATGAAGACGTCCGCACCCGCTATCTTTTGCTTTGCTCCAAGCGTGAACCTGCGCTCTGTCACCAGGGATACCGAGCCGTGGTTCGTTGCGATGGATGTTGCATCGGCGTTGGACTACTCCGATACCGAGGCGATGACGCGGCGGCTTGATGACGACGAGAAGCAAAACCTACAGATCGTCGGTTTTGGTCCTCGCGGGGTCACCCGCTCCGACAACTACAGCACGAAGGGCAACGTGAATCCCTACACGGGCAAGGCGGGCACCCGCTACTGAGCACCGCCAAAGAGTTGATGGCGGAGCATCCCCCACATCACTTCGAGAGCCTCACGCGCATCCGCTTCCTGAATTTCTCGTGGATGCATTTTCGCGGCGTGGAAGCGATGGCCTAGTGTGTTCTTATCGTCGAACGGACGACGATGCACGTATGGGTTTCTAAGTTCGCGCAGGTGATTCGCGCGATCTAGCAAATCAGGCGGGAACAGAAGCTCGGCCCGCGCTTCGTCGATTGCAGCCTTCAGCGACATGCCGCCCCTTGCAAGCGGACGTGGAGGAAGCGAATCAGCGATGGCGTGCTCGATATAAGACATAGCCAAGACGAGGGCGCCAATATGTTGGCCGTGCACGTAGCAGCTTCGGGCCTCTTGGAGGAGCGCTAAGGTTTCTGGTCTCCCCCATAGCGCAGATGGTTCCACTTGATGCTCCGACGCCCATAAGCTGCGATCCACGCGGGCTTCGCGGTTACCGTCGTCCCATTTCGCTAACGCGGTCGTCAGCCGTTGGCGGGCCTCAGCGGTAAATCGCGACATCTCGGGCTTGAAGCTCTTCTGCTCGTTAGTCAGTCCAAGGTGGACAGGTCTCGTCGGCAGTCTCAAGCTTCCGCTTGGTCGCAGCACCGTTTGAATATGTGATTCGAGGCTCTGATTCAGTCGGAAACTGGGTCCGAACAGCCTTAACTCGCTGCTTCAAGTGCTGCGCTGAAGTGGCGTGAAACCGTCCGAGCTGCCCCACCCGGTGCGCCGCTTTGTCTGCGAGCGCAAGAACGGTCGAGGCATCTGCGCCCTCTACACAAGCAAGCTCAAGTTGCCTCACTTGGGCTCGGACTTGCGACCGCTTCTGCGGGCTGAGCGAAGGCTTGCGGTTCACTATCAGCTTGGTGGCGATCATCGGCTTCGTTGCCGAAAAAACTTCATGCTTCGCCCTGCCCGCCTTCAGCCCATGTCGCGCAAGCATCCCGTACACCTGGGCGATGACCCACGTCTGCGCTTCCTTGCTCAGATGATTACTGGAGGACATCGCCATGTCGTCCACATATCTGGAGTACGTGATGCCTTTATCTGCGAGCTTGGCATGGAGCAAAGGTTCGTGCCGCCACATCGCGAGATTGGCGATGTACGAACTGGTAATTGCGCCCTGGGGCAGCGCACCGTCCTTCGTCGTCAGGGCAGTCAGAAGCTTCGCCACGTCGGGGGAAAAGCGGAAAAAGCCATACCACACGTCTTCAACGAGACCGGACTGCACTGAAGGAAAAAACTTCTTTACGTCCTCGCATATCAGAAGCTGCTTGTTCGTATGCGGTACTGCGTTCGTCACGTAGTCGCGCCCCTTCAGGCTGCCGTGGAGGTATTCGGGGAAATACACCTGCTCGAAGATGACCTCCTTGATGCGCCGGTGAACCACCTTAAGCTGCCCGACGGCATCGAACGTCTGCCGCGTCGATCCAGCCTCTGGCTTTACGGTGCGGTACCGCCTGTTCGCGTCTTGTGCGAGCACGCGAAGGTCTTGCTCACCAATTCCAAGCGCCCGCGCCAGAACGCGAACGCTCAAGATCGGGCTACGAAGATAGCTCGGCTTGTTCAGGTATAGGGCCATTCAAAAGCTCCAATGCGGTGATCGCTAACTGACCTGCGAGTTCGCGATTCAGTTGACCGAGTTCGCCGTCCTCTGCGCCGAGAAAAAACAGAATCTCGATCGGCATAACCAGTGCTGCCGCAATGCGTCGCAGCGTCGAAAGCGGCGGATCGCGGCGGCCACGTTCCAACAATGAAAGGTACGACACCGATATACCCGCCCTGCCGGCAAGTGCCTTTTGCGACAGCTTTCGTTTTGATCTCGCGAGTTGGATGGCCTGTCCGATATTCATGACTGCCTCCAAAAAAAGTCCAAGAATGGGCCTGGGGTGCCCATGACGGCCTCACAGCCAGTCGTGCAGGTTTGTCGCAATGCTGACAACCGCCGCAACCGCCTGGAGGACACGAAGCTTCAGCGCTTCCGCTTCAGCCGTGCTCTGTGGGTGGTCGCGAAGCCGTTCCAGCAACGCGATTGCACCGTCCAGTTCCTTCAATGCACCAATGTCGAGTTGGCTACTGCAAACATCGCGGGTCTTCTTCAGACCGTTGATGACGTTCGTCAAAGTTTGTGCGTCCATTTGGACCTCCTTACAGGACACCGCGCCCTGCTTCCCCGTTTCAAGGTAGCGCCGTAAAGGAGCCAACTCGACACCAACCAAGCCCACCACAGATGCACGCTGCCGGGTAACCTTCCCCCCTCTGAGCACGAAGCTCTAGGGTCTTCGCACCTCCGGGTGTCAGGTCATCCTGCCGGCCTCAGTCGGTCTAGCCAACCGTGCCGCGTTACAAGCCACGTCTACTGTCCACGTAGCGACCTCATCGAAGAGGTCCCGATCACTGAGCCTTACCTTGCGGGTTAGGAATCACAAAACTTACCGAACCGCAGCAGCGCGATCACGCGCCGCCGTGCCTGCAGTATACGTACTATTCAATTGAATAGTTATCTGCCAGTACGTGTCTTTGTAAGAAATTGCACCTTAAGTTGTACATATGGCGCAGGCGGTCCGTTGATCTACAAGGCGCTTGCCGCGCTCAGGACAAGCCCGGCTGTATCAGCCTCCCCTGAGGGGAATCTGCAGCGGCAACACCAGTTTCCGAAGCTCGGCATCCTTCCGCCGCAGCGGCTCGGCTTCCGTGATGTAGTGCTTCACCTGAATCCTGGTCTCGCCTGCCGCGCTGTGGCCTGTCATTTCCCGGCTCATCACCCCTTGGTTGCTTGCCTGGGTGATGAAGGACTTGCGCAGCACGTAGGCCCCGAGCACCTGCCTTCCTGGCGGCGCGGCGTTGTCGTAGAGACCCTCGGCCTTCAGGAATTCGGTGAACATCGCGCCGGCCACCTCGAACGGGTTCCCCTTCTTCACCCGCACAGACGGGAACAAGCGATCGGCGCCCGCCCTCTTCATCCGGCTCAGGTAGTCGGGGAAGCCCAATCGAACAAGCTCAGGGTGCAACGGGATACGCCGCGCCTCGCCCGTCTTGATCGACTTGACCACACCCTTGCCCGAGGGCGTTGCTGTATCGAAGTCAAGGAAGTAGATGCCGCCCTCCTCCCCAAAGTCGCACTGCGGGTTGACTTGGCAGAGTTCACGAGGGCGAGCGCCCGTGAATAAGCACGCAACGGGAAGCCAGTACAACGCCTCGCGTTCAGGATCGGCAGCAATGGCAGCGAAGCCGGGACCTTCAAACAGCTTCTGCAATTCCGCAACCGTCAGTGCACGTTGTTCTGCCTCGCCTGCCTCACGGTCACCGATGTAGTCGATACCGTCCACGATAAGCGCCGGGAAGCCTTCATCGCCATAGTCCCGCCGCGCATCCCGCAGGAAGGCCTTCAGCGGTGCCTTGTAGTTGTCGGCGTAGGTGGTAGGCGACATGACCTCTGTGTGCTCCTCGGCGAGCATTTCAGCGACCGTTGCCGCCCCTTTATCGAACCGCAGCGCCCAATCGCTAGGCAGCTTGCAGATGGTCCGAAGGAAGTCTGTGACATGCCTCTGCCGGAGTTCCGCGACCGGGGTGGAAACGCCGATGACCTCACGGAAAAGAGACAGGCACCGGATCACCTTCCGGGTGTATCCCGACTTTTTCACCGTCTTCAGGTGTCGCTCGACAACCACACCCAAGGTCAACGCCGCGGCGGCTTTGGGCTGCTCCTCAGACAAAGGTGGGGGCGGCACGGCCTCCCGACCATGGAGACGACGAACGCCGGGCTTGATGAATTCCCCATCCAATGCCGTGGCGAGTTCAAAAACCAACGCTCGAAAGTTTGGCTCGTCGCGCACATAGGGAATCTCGGCAGCATGGAGGAACAGTTCCGTGATGTTGGAAAGTCCTCCGACCCCCGAAGCAGAGAGCACGTCGCCCGCGATCTGCGAGAGCAGGTCCTGGAGTTGCAGCAGTTCGGTCCGAGGCCTCATGTCCCGTATCGCCGCGTGTTGCGTTCGATTGAAGCCCTGGGCGATACCCCGTGCGAACCTCTGCAGGGCTTCCTCCGTATGCTCGCTCAGGGGCGCCGCACGGGGCCTCAGCGCGGCCTCTGCGACCTCTTGGCTGTTGAGTTCCATGCAATCCTGACCCGGCATTTCCATCCAATATTGACCCACCCTCTTTGCGAGCTTGGTGGCTCACGGTGTGGATAAGTTCTTGGTCT